>JADEYI010000795.1_pt1 | contig 33944 bp, 33 predicted proteins | sample 8542331 | NCBI WGS metagenome assembly JADEYI01 (sample SAMN16510988, study PRJNA670497) | mine drainage metagenome | isolation source: biofilm near Copperflume 1 | place: Germany: Marsberg coppermine Kilianstollen | collected 2018-02 | reverse complement strand
CACCGCGGCGCGCCGCCAGCCGTCGCGGAGGAAGCATAGGGGAGCGGGGACCCGCCTCCCATTGACCCTCTCAGCCGGGAGCGGCGCAAGGGATCCGGGCGCGTAGCGCGCCTTCCTGCCCGCGTGGGCCAGCCGTGCCCGCACCCCCTACCTGGGAAACTCGATGTTCAGGCCGCGTTGCGGCGGCCGATAGATATGGTGTAGGGTAGATGCAAGCGGTTGCAACAAAGGACACGCGCAATGGGCTGTGAATCTGAGACCGTTGACTTGCTCCGGGAGACCGGCCACAAGATGACGCCGCAGCGCATGATGATCCTCAGTTCGCTGCGCCACGCGCCCGGCCACCTCACCGCCGCCGAGATCTTCGAACGGGTGAAGGCGGCGTACCCGTACGTGGACATTTCGACCGTCTACCGCACGCTCACCGTGCTCAAGGACATGCACCTCATCGCCGAGACCGATATGGGGCTGGGCGATGCCACGTTCGAGTGGGTCGGTGTGGAGCGTCACCACCACCTGATCTGCCGCAAGTGCAGCGCGGTCACCCAGCTCGACCACCGCTATCTGGTCGAGGTCGGCTCGCGCATCGCGCAGGATCTGGGCTTTCGCGCGGATCTCGACCACTTCGCGATTTTCGGGCTCTGCGCCGGGTGTCAGCGCGACCTGACAGAGCCGTAGCACCGAACCGATTATCGTGACTGGAGGGGGCTAGCCCGTGTTCCCTGAACTCGCATTCATCTCCATCGGCCTCGGCGGCACCATCGGCATCCTGGGCGCCGCCCTCGCGCTCGGATTCCGCCACGGCATCGACTGGGACCACATCGCGGCGATCACCGACATTACAAGCACCGCTGCCTCACGCGATGACGTTGATGAAGGGTGGCTGGTCAGTGAGCCGGCGCTCATGCTCACGGATGAATCGCACCACAGCATGACCATGGCCGCCACGGTTGCGCGACTGCAGCCCGCCGTTGCGGCGGGGGTCGCGGCGCCACATGTGCATTCGCTGGAGGAGCTGGGCCACCGGCACAACGGGCGCTCCGCGCCGGCCGCGTTCGACCAGTTTGTCCGGCGGCAGAAGCCCGCCCTCGTGCTCGGGACGATGTATGCCCTCGGCCACGGCACGATGGTCGTCGCGCTCGGGCTGCTGGCGCTGCTCGCGCGGCAGTTCCTGCCGTCGTGGATCGACCCGATCATGGAGCGCGTCGTCGGCGTCACGCTGATCCTGCTCGCGGTGTATCTGTTGTACTCCGTTGCGCAGTACTTCCGCGGCGGCAAGGAGTTCCGCCTGCGCAGCCGCTGGATGCTTGTCTTCGCCAGCGTGCGCAACGGCTTCGGGATCGTGCGCTCGAAACTGCTTGGGCGTCCGCACGAGCACGTGCACGAGGCGCAGCAGTACGGCCTGAAGACCGCCTACGCCGTCGGGCTGATCCACGGCATCGGCGCCGAGACCGGGACGCAGGTGCTCGTGATCGCCACCGCCGTCGGCGCCGGCAGCCGGGCGATGGGGATCGGCGCGCTCGGTGCGTTCGTCGTCGGGCTGCTCATCTCGAACTCGGTGGTGACGCTGATCTCGACAGCAGGCTTCGTATCCTCGCGGCGCCGGCAGATCATCTATGTGGCGGCCGGACTCGTGGCGGCGATCTTCAGCCTGTTCGTCGGCACGTTCTTCCTCTTCCACCGAGCGAGCGTGCTGCCCGACCTCGGACACTATTTCCGCTGGATCGGCGGCGGGGGGTAGCAGAGTGGTGGCGCGGCGTAGCGCCGCACGTGGTCAGCGTTGTGCTTGGCGCTGAACCCGACGGCGCGGGGCTGAGGCCAGCGCTCCGAGACGGCGACGCCCGGTTGGACACGGCGCAGCGGCCTACCCTCGCGGCTGCTCCGCCATCCCTTCGGCCGGTACGCCGACCAGTCCGCGGTCTTCGTCCGCCCACACGAGCAGCGGCGGCAGCAGGATCAGCGTGCTGAGCAGGCTCAGGCCTATGTTCAGTGCCGTCACCTTGCCGAAGTTGTCGAGCAGCGGGAAGTCGCTGAACGCCAGCACTGCAAAACCCCCCATCACCGTCAGCCCCGACGCCGTGATCGCCCGGCCGATGCGCAGCGACGCCTTCGACATCGCCTCGCGCGGCGCGAGCCCGTGCGCGCGCTCCTCGAAGTAGCGCGCCATCAGCAACACGTTGAACTCCGTGCCCATCGCGATGATCAACGGCCCGGAGATCGACGTCAGCGGACTGTACTCGATGCCGCTGAAGTAGAGCAGCATCGCCGAGGCGCCCAGCGCCAGCACGACCGGCAGCATCGGTGCGACCGCCTTGACCGGGTTGCGGAACGCGATCAGCAGCGTCAGCAGGATCGCGGCCAGCGCGACGAACGACATCAGGTCGCGATTGTGACTGATCGCGTCGACCGTGGCCGTGCCGACGACGGCAATGCCCGCCGGCGCCACCGTAACGCCGGCCGGCGGGTGCGCGTCGTTGAGGATCGCCCGTGTCAGCGCCTTGCGCTCATCAAGCGTGCTGTTGCCGTCGATCGCGAAGACGATGGCACCGGTGCGCCCGTCGGGGCTGACCACCTGCGCGCGCAGCGCCGGCGGCGCCGACGCCAGCACTGCCTCGGTCGACGCGGTCGTCGGCGCCTCGTCCGTCACCGAGCGTGTGAACGACGCGAGGCTGTTCGACTGCCGCAGTTCCGGGTGGTTGCGCATCTGGCGCTGCTCGAAAGCCAGCATCCAGCCGAGCACGTCCTGGTCGGTGATGTGCGTGCCATGGCGCGCTTCGACGAGCAGGTCGAGCTCGTCGGTCGAGCCCGTCACGTCGCGCACGTAGTGGAGGTCCTGCAGCACCGCGCTGTCCGAAGGGACGAACTTCTCGGGGTCAGTCTGTGTCGGGATCTGGCGCCCCATGTATAACCCGCCGAGCGCGACCACCAGCGCGACGAGCGCGATCGGCGCCAGACGCCCGACGGTGCGCGCCGTCAGGCCGCCCACGAGGCGCTCCACTTCAAAGCGCGCGCGCGCCTCGTCGCGCGGCCCCAGCCGCGTCCGCTCGCGCAGGTAGAGCACGCCGCTGACCAGCACCACGCTCATCAGGAAGACGATGATCCCACCGACGGCCAGCATCGACCCGAAGTCGCGGATCATCGGCACCGATGCCAGGTGCAACACCAGGAAGCCGATGCAGGCGGCGACGAGCGCCAGCAGCAGCGCCGGACCGACGCCCGTGAACGCGGCCTCGATCCCACGCTCCGCCGACTCCAGCCGGTACGTCTCGTCCTCGATCCGGCTGTGCAACTGGATCGCGAAGTCGACGCCGAGCCCGATCAGGATCGGCAGGCCCGAGATCGTCACGATCGTCAGCGGGATGCCGACGAACCCCATCAGGCCGAAGGCGGACACGCAGCCGACCAGCACCGCCGGCAGCGAGAGCAGCCGCCAGCGCGCGCGGAAGATCGCGAAGAGCACCACCACCATGATCGCGACCGCGAACGCCGCCATCAGCACCAGTGAGCTCCTCATCTTGTCGTTGATCTCCTTGACGAGCAGTGGCGGCCCGGTGACGCGCGCTGTCACGCCGTTGAAGCGTTCCGCCTTCACCTGCCGCACCACATCGGCGGCGACGCGCGACCCCTCGTCGAACGAGAGGTTGCCGAGCATCCGGACCACCATCAACGCATGCCGCTCGTCGGGGAAGACGCCGGCGAGCTCCGGCCGGATCTTGCCGCCGGCGTCGAACAGGATCAGGTCGAGGAACTTCGGGTTATCGAAGCTGTGGTCGCTGCCCGCGGCGGCGAAGCGCTGCGCGTCGGCCCCGAATCGCGCGTTGAACGCGCCGGTCACCTGCTTCTCCGCCGCCGCCACGGCGGCGTCCTGCTGCGCGGCTGCGTCACCACGCGCCGCCGACTCGGCGCGTGCGCGCGCGGCGGCGCCAGCGAGGTCGCGCTGGAGCTTCTGGGGCTGCGTCACCAGGCGCTGCTCGAACGTGGTGCGCGCAAACTCGAGCACCGTCAGCGGCGTCACGACGCTCTGGTACTTGCCCGTCGCGAGCAGCCGCTGCTCCACGCGCCGCATCGCCACACGGTTCGCCGGGGAGAAAAGCTGACGGATGCCGGGCTGACCGGCGGGGGCCTCGAACAACACCAGCATCGGGTCGCCGCCGAACTGCCGCTGGTAACGGGCGTTGTCGCGCGCGATCTGCGAAGACGGGTCGAGGAGGGCGTCCTGCGAGCTCTCGAACTTCAGCCGCGGGATGCCGAACGCCAGCGCCGCCGCCGCGACGACGGCCAGGACGACGAGCAGGGCCGGTCTGCGCCGGACGAACGATGCGACCGCGAGCAGACTGGCGTGTACCATGCGCCTCCTATCCGCGTTTCGCCCCGGCGGTGGCCTCAGAGCCCCGAACACGCGCCGTGTGGGCCGCTGCCGTCGTCGTCCCGCTGGCTCACCAGCGCTCAATGTGGAAGCTGCCGCCGGGGGTGTCAATAGCGTATACTGGCGCCGATGGCTCACCGTCTGGCTGGCGCCTATGCCCACGACTGAACACGCCTCGAGCCGCCGCCTCCGCCTCGTCGAAGCACATGGCTATAACGGGCTCGCGTTGCTGACGCTGTATGACGGCTGGCGCTACTTCGAGCCCTCGGACATCGAGGGCTTCATCGCGTTCGAGCTGCACCGCGGCGCCGCCGTGGCCTGTGGCGACCCCGTCTGCGCCGAGGCGGACCTGGCGCCGCTCATCCGCCGCTTCGCCGAGTATTGCGGCGGCCGCGGCTGGCGCTTCGCCTTCGTCGGCGCCAGCGCGCGCGTTGGCAAGGTCGCCTCGGACCTGGGACTGAAGGCGATCAAGGTCGGCGAGGAGCCGTTCTTCGACCTCACCCAGCACAGCCTCAGCGGCCGCGCCGCAAAGAAGGCGCGCTCCGCCGTGAATCTCGCGCGCCGCACCGGCATCGTCGTCGAGGAGTACACGCGTCCGAGCCCGGCCATCGACTCCGAGATCGAGGCCGCGGCGCAGGACTGGCTGGAGACGCGAAGCGCGCTGCCGATGGGGTTCCTCCTGCGGTCGCGCCCGCTCGCCCGGCGCGAGCAGAAGCGCATCTTCACAGCCACGCACGAGGGCCGTGTCGTCGGCGCCGTCACCTGCTCGCCCGCGCCCGCGCGCGGGCTCTTGTACGTCGAAGAGGTGATCCGCCGTCACGACGCGCCGTACGGCACGAGCGAGCTGCTGATCGAGACGGCGCGAGAGGCCGCGCAGGCGGACGGCTGGCGGCTCTTCAGCCTCGGCACATCGCCGCTCCAGGGAGCCACGTCGCAGCCGTACGGCAGGTTCCGGCCCGTGACGCTGCTCTTCCGTGCCATCTGCCTGAAGGTGAACTTCATCTACAGCTTCCGCTCGCTGAACCATTTCAAGAAGAAGTTCGCCCCGAGCTTCTGGGAGGACAGCTTCTTCGTCTACCAGGGCAGCATGCTGCTGGCCGCCTTCGCCGTCGTCACGGCGTTCTCGCCGCAGGGCATCCCGTCGCTCATCCTGCCGAAGCGGCTCCAATGGCTGCGGCTCGTCCCGGCCGTGGTGCTTTGGACGGTCGCTTCCGCCGGTGTTGCCCTTACCGGGTTCGCGTTCTGGGAGTTCCCGCCCCTGCAGGAGCCCGTGAAGGTCATGCTCGACGCCATCCTGCTCACGCGCCGAGGCGGGCTTGTGTTCGATGCCGCGGGCGACCACCGGGTGATCTCGTCGATCGTCGTGCTTGCGATCGGCGCCGGCCTGTGGACGCGTCGGGCCCGCGCCTGACCCGTTGCGGCGGCCCGACGGCCGATCTATAGTGCTGCTAACACTTCGAGTCCTTTAATCCGGTCCTGTGAGGCCGGGAAGGAGCGCACGTTGTCCCTCGTCGCCTCGACGCTCGGCGCGTCCCCGGTCCTGTCCACCACCTCCGATCCCGTCGCGGGACAGGAGGTTTTTTGATGCGCGACCTCAGCGCGATGTCCCCGGACGACATCCGGCGCGCGGTCACCCGCATCGCGCACGAGATCGTCGAGCACAACCGCGGCACGCAGGACCTGGTGTTCGTCGGCATGCGCACGCGCGGCGTGCCGCTCGCCCGCCGCATCGCCATGGCGATCGCCGAGTTTGAGCGCGAGGAGGTGCCGGTGGGGTCGCTCGACGTCGGGCTCTATCGCGATGACCTCACCGAGCGCGGGCCCGCCGTCAACATCCAGCCCAGCGACCTGCCGGAGATCGCCGGCAAGCGTGTGGTGCTCGTCGACGACGTGCTCTACACCGGCCGCACCGTCCGCGCCGCGCTTGACGCCCTCATCGACTACGGCCGCCCCCGGCGCATCCAGCTCGCGGTGCTGATCGACCGCGGGCACCGCGAGCTGCCGATCCGTGCCGACTTCGTCGGCAAGAACATCCCGACGTCCCCTGCCGATGACGTGCGCGTGCGGCTGTACGAAACCGATGGCGAAGAGTACGTGCACGTCGCCGCGGCCGAAGGTGCGGAGGTGGCGTCATGACGACGATCCGGACACCAGAGCCGCGCCCGGCCGACCCGGCGGCTCCCGCCATCGCACCGACTCCCGACGAGACGGCGTGGCGCCGACGCCACCTGCTCGACCTCGACGACTTCGGCGCCGACGAGATCGACCTGCTGATGACGACGACCGGCGCCATGAAGGAAGTCCTGGCGCGTGAGGTGCCGCGCGTGCCCGCGCTCCGCGGCTCGACGATCATGACGCTCTTCTACGAGAACAGCACGCGCACCCGTTCGTCCTTCGAGCTGGCGGGCAAGGTGCTCGGCGCCGACGTGATCAACGTAGCCGCGTCGAGCAGCAGCGTCGCCAAGGGCGAGTCGCTGATCGATACCGTGAGGACGCTGCAGGCGATCGGCGCCGATGTCATCGTCATGCGGCACAGCCGCTCGGGCGCGCCGTACCTGGCCGCGCGCCACGCCGCGTGCAGCATCGTCAACGCCGGCGACGGGCTGCACGCCCACCCGACGCAGGCGCTGCTCGACCTCTACACGATGCGCGCCCGGCTCGGCGACGTGCGCGGGCGCAAGGTCGTGATCGTGGGCGACGTGCTGCACAGCCGCGTCGCCCGCTCGAACATGTGGCTGCTGACGGCGCTCGGGGCCGAGGTCGTCGTCTGCGCGCCGCCCACGCTCATCCCGCAGGGGCTTGCGAGCGTCGGCGAGGGCCAATTGCCGCCCGTCCGCGTCGAGACAGACCTCGACGTGGCGATCCGCGACGCGGACGTCGTGATGGCGCTGCGCATGCAGAACGAGCGCATGCAGGGCGCCTTCGTGCCGGGCGTCCGCGAGTACTCGCGGCTCTATCAGGTCAACGCCGAGCGCCTGGCCCGCGCGAAGCCGGGTGCGTTCGTGATGCACCCGGGGCCGATGAACGAGGGCGTCGAGATCAGCCACGAGGTGGCGCACGGCCTCCAGTCGCAGGTCGAAGAGCAGGTCGCGAATGGCGTCGCCGTGCGCATGGCGGTGCTCTGGCTGATCACGCGTGTGGCCGGCAGGAGCAGGGCATGAGCGACCGCATCGTCATCCGCGGAGGCCGCGTCATCGACCCCGCTCGGCGGCTCGACGAGATCGCCGATGTGCTGCTCGACGACGGCAACATCGTCGAGGTCGCGCGGGGCGTCGCGGCGGACGGTGCGCGCGAGATCGACGCTCGCGGTCTCGTCGTCGCGCCGGGCTTCGTCGACGTGCACACGCACCTGCGCGACCCCGGGCTCGAGTACAAGGAAGACATCGCCTCCGGCACGCGGGCCGCGGCGCGCGGCGGCTTCACGACGGTCTGCGCCATGCCGAATACGCAGCCGGCGATGGACAATCGCGCGACGGTCGAGTACGTGCTCCGCAAGGCCGCCGCCGAAGCCATCGTGCGCGTGCTGCCGATCGGCGCGGTAAGCAAGGGCCGCGCCGGGGAGGCGCTCGCGGAGCTCGGCGACCTCGCCGCCGCCGGCTGCATCGGCTTCAGCGACGACGGTGCGCCGGTCGCCGACGCGACGTTGATGCGCCGCGCGCTCGAGTACGCGTCCGCGTTTGGCCTGCCGGTCATCGACCACTGCGAGGAGCCGTCGTTGTCGCACGATGCTGTCATGCACGAGGGCTGGGTCGCGACGCGCCTGGGCCTGCGCGGCGCGCCGGCCGCGGCCGAGTCGTCGATGGTCGAGCGCGACATCGCCCTCGCCTCCGTGACGGGCGGCCACGTGCACATCGCGCACGTCAGCACGCGCGCCGCCGTGGACGCGGTGCGGCGCGCGAAGGCGCGCGGCGTGCGCGTGACGGCTGAGGTGACGCCGCACCACCTGACGCTGACCGACGAGACGGTGGCGTTCGGCGCCAAGGGCGGCGGCGCGCTGCTGTACGACACGGACGCGAAGGTCAATCCTCCGCTCCGCACGCAGGACGACGTCGATGCCTGCGTCGAGGGGCTCGCGGACGGTACGATCGACTGCGTGGCGACCGACCATGCGCCCCACGCCCTCGTCGAGAAGCTGTGCGAATTCGACGAGGCCGCGTTCGGCATCAGCGGCCTGGAGACGGCGTTTGGCCTCTGCATGCGGCTCGTGCACGCGGGGCGCATCGACCTGGCGACGCTCATCGAGCGCATGACGCTCGGCCCGGCGCGCGCGCTCGGGCTCGATCGCGCGGTGCCGGGCATCGGCACGCTCGCGGGCGGGGCGCCGGCGGACATCGTGCTGCTGGATCCGGAGCGCGCGTGGGTCGTCGAGCCGGAGCGCTTCGCGTCGAAGGGGAAGAACACGCCGCTCGCAGGCGTCACGCTGCGCGGCGCTGTGATCGCGACGGTCGCCGGCGGCCGGCTGGTGCATGAGAGCGAGGCCGAGCTTGTCTGACGCGCTGCTCGTGCTGGAGGACGGCACCGTGTTCGTGGGTGAGCCCATCGGTGCGCCGGTGCGCGCGCACGGTGAGGCCGTCTTCTCCACCGCGATGACCGGCTACCAGGAGGCGCTGACCGACCCATCGTTCGCCGGTCAGGTGCTGGTGATGACGTACCCGCTGCAGGGGAACTACGGCGTCAACGACTTCGACGTCGAGTCGCGCCGCATCCAGGCGCGCGCGTTCATCGTCCGCGAGGACTGCGGGGCGCCGAGCCACTGGCGCTCGAAGGGCACGCTGCACGAGTACCTGCGCGAACACGGCATCCCCGGCATTGCCGGCGTCGATACGCGCGCGCTGACGCGCAAGCTGCGCACCGCGGGCGTGATGATGGGCGCCGTGACCCACGACGAGACAGCCGACCAGGCGCTGGCGCGGCTGCGCGACCTGCCGCCGTACGGCGCGACGGACTTCGTACCGTGGGTGAGCGCCCGCAAGGCGTACGAATACCGCGACGGCCAGCCCGCGGGCGCGCGGCACGTCGTCGTCCTCGATCTCGGTGTGAAGTACAATATCCTCCGCGTCCTGCACCGCCTCGGCTGCCGTGTGACCGTCGTGCCGTGCCAGACCACCGCTTCGGAGATCCTGGCGATGCGGCCCAACGGGGTACTGCTCTCTCCCGGGCCTGGCGACCCGGCGCTGCTCGCCTACGCGGTGCGGACGGCCGGCGGCCTCGTCGGCAAGACGCCGATGATGGGCATCTGCCTGGGCCACCAGGTGCTCGGCGAGGTGTTCGGCGCGAAGACGTACAAGCTGAAGTTCGGGCACCGCGGCGCGAATCATCCGGTGCGCGACGAGGAGAGCCGCCGCGTCTACGTCACGGCGCAGAACCACGGCTACGCTGTCGATGACGCCGGGCTCGCCGCCGACGTCGTGGTCAGCCACCGCAACGTCAACGACGGGACGGTGGAGGGCCTGTGCCATCGCCGCGAACCCGTGATGACGATACAGTACCACTCAGAAGCATCGCCGGGTCCGCTCGACAATATGTATCTGTTCGAGCGCTTCGTGCGGATGCTGGGCGAAGGCATAGGACAGGATCAGACCGCGTCCGGGAGGCTCACATGAGCAGCGCAAACGTCCAGGCGGAGCCCACGTACCGGCAGGCCAACGTGAACGACGCCGAGGCGGTCGCGGCCGTCATCGGCACTGTGGTCAAAGAGGCGAACCCGGTCGCGTTCGACGGCCCGATGACGCCCGACCAGGTGCGCGTGTGGCTGACGCGCCTCGGCGGCGAGGGGGGCGTCTTCCTCGCGACCATCGAAGGGAGGGTCGTCGGCTTCGCCGCGCTGGACTACAACACCTTCGAGCCGGAGACCGTCGTGCTCGGCGTGTGGATGCTGCCCGAGGTGCGTCGCAAGGGCATCGGCACCGCGCTCGCCGAGTACGCGCTGGGTTTCGCGCGCGACAAGGGCTACAAGCGCATCCGCGGCCGCCTGCCGCAGGACAACGAGATCGCGCTGAGCTTCCTCAGCAGCATCGGTGCCCTCGTGCCCATCTACAATCCGGAAGCGCGCTTCGAGCTGCCGCTGGTGTAAGCGGTGTGGGAGACCATGAGCGGAGACCTCCGGTTCGATTCGGTGATGAAGAGCATCGACGTCTACGGGCGCCTGGCGTTCGGCGCCCAGTGCGTCGCCGCGATGATGCTCATCGCGGCGCCGCTGCTGTTCGTGACCGCGGCCGTGCTCCCGTTCATCGTCTGGGGCGACAACCACGAGGAGGCGCTCGCGCTCTGGCTCGGTGGCTGGGCGGTCGCGATCGTGGTCGCAATCGGCGGCCTGGCGCTGGGCGTGTTCGCATGGCGCTGGTCCGGCGACTGGATCACCGAGTGGCCCGGATACGCGGTCGCCTTCGCCCTGGCGCTGGCGGCGAACATCGCGCTCGCCTTCATGCTGACCTCGGTGCCGCTGCCCGGCGCCGCCTCGTTCGCAATCGTCATCGGCGCTGCCTTCGTGCTGGGGTGCCTCGTCGCCGGGCACCTCGGCGGCGCGCGGGTGCTGCCGGAGCAGCGCCAGCGCGCGCTCGCGAGGCGACGCTGATGCGCCGCGCGCCGCAAGCTCTGGACTCCTGATCGCGTGAACAAACCGTCGAAGGTGCTCATCATCGGCTCGGGGCCCATCATCATTGGCCAGGCCGCCGAGTTCGACTACGCCGGCACGCAGGCCTGCAAGGCGATGCGCGAAGAGGGCGTCGTCTCCGTCCTCGTCAACTCCAACCCCGCGACCATCATGACCGACGAAGACGTCGCCGACATCGTCTACATCGAGCCCATTTCGCTCGACGTGATCACGCGCATCATCGAGCGCGAACGGCCGGACGGCCTGCTTCCGACCCTCGGCGGACAGACCGGGCTGAACATGGCCGTTGCCCTGCACGATGCCGGCGTGCTCGACCGCTACAACGTGCGCCTGCTCGGCACGCCGCTCGAGGCGATCCGCAAGGCGGAGGACCGCGAACTGTTCCGCCGCATGCTCGAAGAGATCGGCGAGCCGGCGCCGGCGTCGGAGATCGTCACCGGGATGGGGGAGGCGCGCGCGGCGCTCGACCGCATCGGCCTGCCGGCGGTTGTGCGGCCCGCCTACACACTCGGCGGCACCGGCGGCGGCATCGCTCACAGCGAGGACGAGTACGCGCGCATCGTCGAAGGCGGCCTGCACGCCAGCCCGATCGGCCAGGTCCTCGTCGAACAGTCGTTGCTCGGCTGGAAGGAAATTGAGTACGAGGTCATGCGTGACGGCGCCGGCAACGCGATCACGGTGTGCAACATGGAGAACTTCGACCCCATGGGCGTGCACACCGGCGATAGCATCGTTGTCGCGCCGAGCCAGACGCTGTCCGACAAGGAGTACCAGATGCTCCGGTCGGCGTCGCTCAACATTATCTCGGCGCTCGGCATCGAGGGCGGTTGCAACGTGCAGCTCGCCCTCGCGCCCAACCCGGAGACGACGCCGTGGGCCGTACCCGCCGGCGACCGGCTCCCACCCTATTACGTGATCGAGGTCAACCCGCGCGTCTCGCGCAGCTCCGCGCTCGCCAGCAAGGCGACCGGATACCCCATCGCGCGCGTCGCCTCGAAGATCGCCGTCGGCCGCACGCTCGACGAGATCCCGAACGCCGTGACGCGCAAGACGACCGCCGCGTTCGAGCCCGCGCTCGACTACGTCGTCGTGAAGATCCCCCGCTGGCCCTTCGACAAGTTCCCCTTCGGCGACCGCGCGCTCGGCACCCAGATGAAGGCTACGGGCGAGGTGATGGCGATCGACCGCACGTTCGAGGGCGCGCTCCAGAAGGCCGTGCGCTCGCTCGAGATCAGCAGCCGCTCCCTCCTCTGGGAGGAGCCGGCGTGGAAGGACGGCCACGATGAGCGTCCGATGCACGCGACCGACGAGCGCCTCTGGTCGATCATGGCGGCCGTGCGCCGGGGCGCCGACCTGCGCGCGCTCTCGCGCCAGACCGGCGTCGACCTGTGGTTCCTGCACAAGCTCGCGAACATCGTCGCCATGGAGAAGCGCCTGCTGTCGGAGGATCTGACGCCCGACCTGCTGCGCCGCGCCAAGCGGCTCGGCTTCTCCGACGCACAGATCGGCACCCTTGCCGACCGCTTGCCCGAGCAGGTGCGCGATCTGCGCGCGCGCTGGGACATCCGCCCCGTGTACAAGATGGTCGATACCTGCGCCGCCGAGTTCGACGCCGCGACGCCGTACTTCTACAGCACCTACGAGCAGGAAAACGAGGCGCTCCCGGAGCCCGGCAAGAAGGCGCTCGTCATCGGCAGCGGGCCGATCCGCATCGGCCAGGGGATCGAGTTCGACTACTGCTCGGTGCACGCCTCGTGGGCGCTCGAGCGCGCCGGCTACCGCTCCATCATGGTGAACTCGAACCCCGAGACCGTGTCGACCGACTTCGACACCAGCGACCGCCTGTATTTCGAGCCGCTCGACGAGGAGTCGATCCGCGACATCATCGAGAACGAAGCGGGCGATGGCGCTGAGGGCGGCGGCGACATGCCGCCTTCGATCGTGCAGTTCGGCGGGCAGACGGCCATCAACCTCGCGGCCCCGCTACACGCCGCTGCGGCGCCGATCATTGGCTCGTCGTCCGAGACCATCGATCTCGCGGAAGACCGCCGGCGCTTCGAGGCGTTTCTCGGCGAGCTCGGCATCCCGCAGCCACCGGGCGCGGCCGTGCTGCGCGTCGAGGACGCGATCACGACCGCCGAGGCGCTCGGCTATCCGGTGCTCGTCCGCCCGAGCTACGTGCTCGGCGGCCGGGCGATGGAGATCGTACAGAACCCGACCGAGCTCGCCCGCTTCGCGCAGCAGGCAGCCGAGGCGAGCGGCGGCAAGCCGATCCTCATCGACAAGTACCTCGAGGGCAAGGAGGTCGAGGTCGACGCGATCTGCGACGGCGAGCGCGTCCTCATCCCCGGCATCATGGAGCACATCGAGCGCGCGGGTGTGCACTCGGGCGACTCGATGGCCGTGTACCCGGGCCTGCACCTGACTCACGCGGAGGTCGACGTCATCGTCGACTACACCACGCGCATCGGCCTGGCCCTTGACGTGCGCGGACTGATGAACGTGCAGTACGTCATCATGCCCCCGGAGACTCCGGCCGATGAGTCGAGTATCTATGTGCTCGAAGTCAACCCGCGCGGCTCACGCACGGTGCCGTTCCTCTCGAAGGTCACAGGTGTGCCGATGGTGCGGGTCGCCGTCAACGTGATGCTTGGCCAGACGCTGCGGGAGCTGGGCTACGACGGCGGGCTGTGGCCGCGGCAGCCGCTGGTGGCCGTCAAGGCGCCCGTGTTCTCGATGTCCAAGCTGATCGGCGTCGATACCTATCTGGGGCCCGAGATGAAGTCCACCGGCGAGGTGATGGGCATCGACGCGACGTTCCCGGCGGCACTGGCGAAGGCGCTGATCTCCGCGGACCTCGCGCTGACGCCCGGCGGCGGTGTGCTGCTCAGCGTCGCCGACCGCCACAAGACGCAGATGCTGCCCGTGATCCACCACCTCCACGACGCCGGCTTCCGCCTGTACGCGACCGAGGGCACCGCCGGCATGATCGCCGCGCTCGGCCTGCCCGTGCAGCAGGTGACGAAGCGCCTGCAGGGCCACCCGAACGTCCTCGACGTGATCAACGACGGCTCCGTGACCTGCGTCATCAACACGCCGGAAGGACGCTACACCGGCACGCTGCGCGACGGCTTCTACATCCGCCGCGCGGCGACGGAGAAACGCATCCCCTGCTTCACCAGCCCCGACACCGCGCGCGCCGCCGTCGATGCGCTCGTGGCGGTGATGCAGCGGCACGGCGAGCCCTCGTACCAGGTGCGCCCCCTCGCCGAGTACCGGAGTGGCCGCGCGTGAACGTCGGCTACGCGATGGTCGTGGAGAACGGGCGCATCTACGGCGACACCTGCCTCACGTGGTTCCGCTCCCCGGAGCTTGGCCGCGGCGCGTATCCTGGGCAGTTCCTGATGCTCCGCTGCTCCGACGACGCGGCGTACGGCGCCGAAGCCCGCCCCGGCTACGCCGACGACCCACTCTTGCCGCGGCCGATGAGCTATCACCGCGTCCGCCAGGGCGCGCACGGTCCCGAATGGGCGATCCTGTACGACGTCGTCGGGCGCGGCACCGCCTGGCTCGCTGCGCGGACCCCGGGCGACCGGGTGTACGGCTGGGGTCCCCTCGGCCGTGGGTACCAGGTCGGGCGCACGTCGCGGAACCTGCTACTCGTCGCGGGCGGCATCGGCGTCGCGCCCCTCGTCTGGCTCGCCGACGATGCCGTCGCGCGCGGGCTCAACGTTACGATGATCGTCGGCGCGCGCTCGGCCGAGCACGTCTTCCCCTCGGCGCGGCTGCCGAAGGAGGTCGAGGTCGTCGTCACGACCGATGACGGCTCGGCCGGACGCGCGGGCTTCGTGACGGAGCCGTTCGCCGAGCTGCTGGAGTGGTGCGACCAGGCGTTCGCCTGCGGCCCCAACGCCATGTTCGCGGCGATGGCCCCGGTGGCGCGCAGGGCGCGCGCGCGCCGCTCCGTGCAGGTGCTGCTCGAAGAGCGCATGGCCTGTGGCACCGGCCTCTGTTATGGCTGCGCCGTCGAGGTGCGCGTGCGCGGCGGCCGCGCGATGAAGCTCGTGTGCAAGGACGGCCCCAGATTCGACGTGCGGGACGTGTGGTAGCAGATGCCGCAATTCGAATACGCCGTCATCATCCACGAAGCGGAAGAGGGTGGGTACTGGTCCGAGGTGCCGTCGCTGACCGGCGCCGGGTCGCAGGGCGAGTTGATCGATGAGGTTGTCGCCAACACGAAGGAGTCGATCGAGGCCGTGCTCGCAGTCATGAAGCAGCGCGGCGAGCAGGTGAACGCCCCCAACGATGTTGTCGTGAAGGTGCGCGTCGCGGCGTAGCGCTCGTGCCACCGCCCCCATGCGCCACATTTTCCCCGGTCCGGGACCTTCGGCTCCCGTTGCTGTGCCGTCTGTCGCGCCGCCGCGCGCCGCGTCCGCGCTACCATGGACGCATGGAACGCAATCGACTCCTTCTGACCGGATTCGCCCCGATCAGCGCGGCGCTGCTCGTCGCCATCGCCGCATCGGCCTGGACGGCGTTTGGCCGCGGCCACATGGGTGGCATGGGCGGCATGATGGGCGGCGGTACGAACTCCTCGAACGCGACCGTCACCAGCGGCGGCACGGCGAACACAGTGGACATCCGCGACTTCGCGTTCTCGCCAGGGAACCTCCAGGTGCCCGTTGGCGCGACCGTGACCTTCACGAACGACGACAGCGCGCCGCACACCGCCACCGCGAAGGACGGCAGTTGGGACACCGGCATCCTGAACCAGGGGCAGTCGAAGACCATCACCTTCGACAAGGCCGGTGACTACACCTACTACTGCAAGATCCACCCGAGCATGGTGGCGCGCCTCCAGGTGCGGTGATCGCGGGCAATTTGCTGCGCCTCCGCCCGTCCATCCGTGGCCTCTGCTGCTGATACACTGCGTCGGACGCAGACGGAGGCTGTATGGGCACGTTCTCAGTGACCATCGAGGTGACTGATCCCGATCGTCGCGGGTACCGGGCAGTGGAGGCGCTCGTCGACACCGGAGCCAGCTTTACCACGCTCCCCGCAGCGCTCGTGCACGACCTGGGTGTCGTGCCGCATACGCGAGGCGCGTTCGTCCTGGCGACGGGCGAGACCGTCACGCGGGACATCGGGCGCACGTGGGTGCGGGTCGATGGCCGCGAAGAGATGACGATGGTCGTGTTCGGCGAAGACAACGCGCTGGCGCTCCTGGGCGCCGTCACGCTCGAAGAACTCCGCCTCGGTGTCGACCCCATCGCGCGCAAGCTCATCCCTGTGCCGGGTCTGCTCGCGAGTCTCATGGGCGTGTGCCCGCGTGCCACAACGAAGCGCGTAGGCGCAGCCGGCCGGCACACCCTGTGGCGCTCCCTCCCGTGGCGCCCGCGTTTAACGCAGCGCGCGGAAGGTGCGTGTTACCCGCGGGCACGCCGCGCCGTAGATCGTCGAGGGCACGCAGAAGTGCGTGAGGGCCACGGTGCCCGCCGTGGCGACGAAGGCGCCGCCGAGCACGTAGCCGGTGAGATCCATCCCAGCGAGGAACGCCGCGCCGGTGGCGCTCAGCCACACCGCCCCGACGCCACAGGCGAATCGGCGAGGCGCGCCGTTCGCCGGCAGCCTGCGCTGGTGGGTGAGCGGCGCGACGACGAAGTTGTACAGCGCGTCGAACGGGTGCATCGGCAACAGCGCCCCGGCGACGGCGAACGGCACCAGCGCCAGCACGATCGCCGGCGAGGCGAGCGCCGTCCCGGCTGCCGCGATCAGCGCGCACAGCGCAGGCGCAAGCCGCAGCCAGGGTTCAGCGCGCGCCAGCTCGTCGTCGTCGATGCCGCCGAACCCCTGTGTCTCGAGAAGCCTGCGCGTCGTACCGGACAGCGCCATCGCGATCCTCCTACCTTGCTTCCTCCGGCTTGCGTCCGCCGATCGTGATCCCCAGCGTGCCGAAGTCCTTCGCGTCGGATTCGTGCGCCGAACCGGAGAACACGTCGACACGCGTCCCCCACGCGATGTCCCGGAATCCTGCCTGCTCCAGCAAGACCGCCCACTCTGCTTCCAGCAGAGCACCGGCGATTCAGCCGGACCAGAGGTCGATGTCGTCCTTCGCGTCCTGCGGGACGGGCCGCTGGACGATGATGTCACCGATCTGGAACCGGCCGCCGGGGCGCAGCACGCGCGCGATCTCCCGCATCACGGCCGATTTGTCCGGCGTCAGGTTGATGACGCCGTTGCTGATCACGACGTCCGCGACGCCCGACGCGATCGGCAGGTCCTCCGCGTAGCCCTTGCGCAGTTCGACGTTTGTGAGGTCGAGCGTATCGACGCCCAGCCGCGCCTTCTCGAGCATGGCGTCCGTCATGTCGACCGCCAGCACGCGCCCGCCGGGCCCGACCTGTTGCGCGGCGAGCAGCGTATCGAATCCGGCGCCGCAGCCGATGTCCACCACCGTCTCGCCGGGTCGTAGCCGGCCGAGGCTCAGTGGGTTCCCCGTGCCGGCGAAGGACTCGACCGCCGACGGAGGGAGCGGATCGACCTCGGCTGGATCGTAGCCAAGCATCATCGCGAGCGGCCGGCCGGTGTGGAAGTGGAACCCCGCCTGCGGCTCGATCGCGACGTCGCGGTACTTTTCGCTGATCTGTTGCCTCAAGGCGTCGCGGTCGACGCGCGCGGGCGCGACTTGCTCGGTCATCGGTGCACCTCCATCGACCATCGACGCCGGGTGCGCCCGTCCTGGACGCCGGGCGCTATTCCCAGATGCCCAATCTTGGCTCAATCATTGCATGCTGTCAATCATCGACGGCGCTGCGGCCTCCCCCAGGCGGCGCCAGCGCTTCGGCGACGGGCACGGACGTCCGGCGAGCCGCCCTTCGCTTGGCTGCTGTGCCCGGCCGATGACAGCGGGGCTGACGCGCCCTGTGGCCGCGGCGCGCCGCGAAGGGCCCAGGAACGGGCGGGTTGCGCCTGCGCCGGCCCTGCGGTCGCCGCCGGACGTCGCTCCCGGACAGGGCCGATCGTGCTCCAACGTCGGGGGCTTGTCAATCATCTCCGGCGCGGCGCTCGGGCGGCGCACGGCGGGTGACGGTCAGGGATAGCGGACGCGCGTCAATTGACCTCGTGCCGCCGGTTGTTAGACTGCCGGCATGGCTAACGAGAGCGGCAAGCAGGGCAAGCCCGTCGAGCGTGACGTGCCCTTCGAGACGTCGTCCGGGCGGCCGGTGAAGGGCGTCTACGGCCCGGCGGACCGCGCCGGCGCCGACTACCTCCGCGACCTTGGCTTCCCCGGCGCGTGCCCGTATACCCGCGGCGTCCAGCCCACGATGTACCGCGGTCGCTTCTGGACGATGCGCCAGTACGCCGGCTTCTCCGACGCCGAAGAGTCGAACCGCCGTTACAAGTACCTGCTCGCGCAGGGCCAGACCGGCCTCTCCGTCGCCTTCGACCTGCCGACGCAGATCGGCTTCGACCCGGACGACCCGATGGCCGCGGGCGAGGTCGGCAAGGTCGGCGTCTCGATCTGCTCGCTCGAGGACATGGAGACGCTGTTCCGCGACATCCCCCTGGAGACGGTGACGACGTCGATGACGATCAACGCGACGGCGGCCGTGCTGCTGGCGCTGTACGTCGCCGTCGCGAAGAAGCAGGGAGCCGACCTCGCGAAGGTCGGTGGCACGACGCAGAACGACATCCTCAAGGAGTACATCGCCCGCGGGACGTATATCTTCCCGCCGCGCCCGTCGCTGCGGCTGATCACGGACATCTTCGCCTGGTGCAACGAGAACCTGCCGCAGTGGAACACGATCAGCATCAGCGGCTACCACATGCGCGAGGCGGGCTGCACCGCAGCGCAGGAGGTCGGCTTCACGATCGCCGACGCCATCGCCTACACGCAGGCGGCGCTCGACCGCGGCCTGAAGATCGATGACTTCGCGCCGCGCCTCGCGTTCTTCTTCGCCTGCCACGGCAACTTCCTGGAGGAGATCGCGAAGTTCCGCGCCGCGCGCAGGCTCTGGGCGCGCACCGTCAAGGAGCGCTTCGGCGCGAAAGACCCGCGGTCGATGATGCTGCGCTTCCACACGCAGACCGGGGGCGCGACGCTGACCGCGCAGCAGCCGATCAACAACCTCGTGCGGACGGCGCTGCAGGGGCTCTCCGCCGTGCTGGGCGGCACGCAGTCACTCCACACGAACAGCTACGACGAGGCGCTGTCGCTGCCGTCGCAGCACGCCGCCGAGCTGGCGCTCCGCACGCAGCAGATCATCGCGTACGAGACGGGCGTCGGCGATACCATCGACCCAGTGGCCGGCTCCTGGTACATCGAGCACCTGACCGATGAGGTCGAAAGCGATGCCGCGGACTACGTTCGGCGCATCGACGAGATGGGCGGCGCGCTGGCGGCCGTCGAGCGCGGGTTCCAGGCGGGCGAGATCTCCGAAAACGCCTTCCGCATCCAGCGCGACATCGAGGCGCACCGCAAGATCGTCGTCGGCGTCAACGAGTACGTCGACGAGGAGCCGCCGCCGCAGGGCCTGCACGAGCACGACCCGACCGTCGGCGAACGGCGCAAGCGCCAGGTCGAGCGCTTGCGCGCCGGGCGCGACGCCGCGGCTGTCGATGCGTCGCTGCGGCGCCTCGAAGATGGCGCGCGCGGCGACGATAACATGATCCCGCTGATCATCGAGGCGGTCGAGCGCTACGCCACGCTCGGGGAGATCTGCGCGCGCCTCCGCGGCGTCTGGGGCGAGCAGCGAGAGCGGCTGTCAGTGTAGGGAGACGATGGGTAAGAAACTCCGCCAGGGTGACCCGTGGATGTCAGGCTACCGCTACGGCGCGCTGCTGCCGCCGCTCTCGCTGAACCTCGTCGTCACCGACACCGCCCGCTCCGCGACGTTCTACCGGGACGTGTTCGACGCGGACGTGCACTACGTGGACATCGACTTCGCCGCGCTGCGCGTCGGGCCGGCGGAGGTGATGCTCCACGCCGACCACACGCACGACGAGCACCCCTGGTACCCGCAGCTCGTCGCCGGCGCGGCGCGAGGCATCGGCGCGCAGATCCGCGTGCTCGGCATCGACCCGGACGAGACGGAGCGCCGGGCCCGTGCGGCCGGCGCGTTCGTCGCGCGGGGCGCCCAGGACAAGGGCCACGGCTGGCGCGAGACCCTCGTCCGCGACCCGGACGGCTACGAGTGGGCCGTCGGCATCCTCATCCCGCCGGCCACCGGCCCGCTCGGCCCGGCGTAGGCCGGGCGCGCAGCGTCGCAGCACCTCCGGGTACAATGCGCCCGTGGGCACGTGCAACGTCACCATCCACGCAGGCGATCCGGGCCGCACGCGCTTCGAGCCGGTCGAAGCGCTCGTGGACACGGGCGCGAGCTACACGATGTTGCCCGCGGCGCTGCTGCGCCGGCTCGACGTGCCCGTGACGGGGTCGCGGCCGTTCGTGCTGGCGAGCGGCGAGCGCATCACGAGGGAGGTCGGCCAGACGTGGGTCCGCGTTGACGGGCGCGAAGTGATGACCGTCGTCGTGTTCGGCGATGACGGGGGGCCCTCGCTGCTGGGCGCGGTGACGCTGGAGGAGTTCGGGCTCGGCGTCGACCCGCTCGGCCAGAAGCTCATCGAGGTGCCGGGCCTGCTCACGTAGTCCCGCGGGGCGGCGCCGTCTCGGCGGCGTGGTAGAATGGGCGACGGAGGTGCGAGCCATGGCCAAGGCAATCGAGCCGATTCCCGTGCTGCGTGGGAAGGCTGCGGCATGGTTCGAGGAGTTCCTCAGGCGCGGCGAGAAGCCGAGCGCGAAGCGACTGGAACAGGCGAAGCGCGACAGGGAGGTCGCCGCGCGGATGCGGCCGCTGAGGCCTTCCGACGAGCAGAAGTAGCGCGTCCGCTCAAGGCCGCGCCTCCAGGTCGTAGAACATCCACTGCATGGTTCGCTGCACCTCAATCGGCGCCTTGGTGAAGCCGTCGCGCTCGTAGAACCTGATCGCGCCCTCGTTCCGGACGTCTACCTGCAGGGCGAGTACGCGGCAGCCCACGGGAAGCGACATGGCCCACTCGCGGATCAGCGCCATGATCTGCTGACCATACCCCTTGCCTTGCTGAGTGACATCGATGCCGAGCCGCCCGATCAGTACGGCCGGCACGACCGGATACGGTGCGCGCCGGCCCAAGCCCGCGTCGCTCCGGCTGACCTGTGCCGCGGCGAGTGTGGCGAATCCCGCCGGCTCGCCCGATTCCGTGTAGAAGACGAACGTCACGCTGAACCGGCCTTGTGACTGTTGCAGTGCGTCTTCCAGCAGGAACTCCCGCAAGTCCCTCTGCCACTCTTCGTCGCCGCACGAGAAGGCAGCGAAGTCACGAAGCAACTCCTCGGTCAGATAGGCATAAGCCAGTGGCGTGCCGAAGCCTCTGTCGCGCAGGTCGCTCCCCCCCGTCAACTTCCACGCTATGGCGTCTCGCGTAATACTGCCGTACCTGGAGGCGATGGGCCATGAAGCTCGGCGGCAACTTCTTCGAGGACCTCACGCCGGGGCAGCTCCTGCGCAACCCCGTGCCGCGCACCCTCAGCGAGGGTGACCGCAGCCTCTACATCGCGCTCACCGGCGACCGCAACCCCAGGAACTGCTCCGACGAGTTCGCCCGCAGTCTGGGGTTCGAGCGGGCGCCGCTCCACGACCTGCTCGTCTTCCACATCGTCTTCGGCCGCACAGTCGGCGAGATCTCGCTGAACTCACCGGGCAACCTCGGATACGCCGACCTACGCTTCCTGCGACCGGTCTTTCCCGGCGACACGCTGCGCGCCGAGACGGAGATCATCGGCTGGCGCGAGACGTCGAAGGGCGACACCGGCGTCGTCTGGGTGCGGACGACCGGCTTCAACCAGCGCGACGAGCACGTCCTCCAGTTCTACCGCTGGGTGATGGTGAACAAGCGCGACCCCGGCACGCCGACCGGCGCCGATGACGCGCCGGAGATGCCCGCCGAGGCCGACCGCGCGCACCTCGCGCGCCTGCCGTACCCGCGCATCGCCCGCTTCGATGCATCCGCCACCGGCGGCAGCGCGTTCTGGGAGGACTACGAGCCAGGCCAGCGTCTCGCGCATCCGCAGGGGATGACCATCGAAGAAGCGGAGCACCAGATGGCGACGCGCCTGTACCAGAACACGGCGCGCGTGCACTTCAACCAGTACCAGCAGCAGTCGTCGCGCCACGGCCGCCGCATCGTCTACGGCGGGCACGTCATCTCCGTCGCGCACGCGCTGTCGTTCGACGGGCTCGAGAACGTCGTGGGGATGGCGGCGTGGAACGGCGGCTCGCACACGAACCCGACCTTCGCCGGCGACACGCTGTTCGTGTGGACCGACGTGCTGGAGCGCATCCACATCGGGCGCGACGACCTGGGGGCGCTGCGGCTGCGGCTCGTGGCCGTCAAGAACGTCGACCCGTCGAAAGAAGACGTGCCGCTGAAGGTCGCTGGCGAGGACGGCCGCGAGCGCTACGCCCCGAATGTTGTGCTCGACCTCGACTACGTCGCGCTCACCCCGAAGCGCGCGGTCGCCGTGTAGGCGGCTTCGAGCCACAGATGACGCAGATGGACGCAGATGTCGCTCACGATCATGAGCGAGGCTCGGCTGATCTCGTCGGCGTGCCCACCATCGACCACCGACCATCGACCCGCCGCCCCTGCGCCAGGGCGTGGACATAAGTCGGCGAGGCCGTAGAATGTGGCGCCAGTCGCGCAGCAGAGACGCGCGGCGGAGCGCTAACAGCGTCTGCGTCCGTCTGCGTCATCTGCGGATACGGCGAACAGGACATGCGATGACCTCCAATGCTTCCCCCGCACGTGCGCTGACCGCCGCTCGCACGCTCGCGAAGCGCGCCGACGCCCTGGCGCGCGCCGCCATCGCGCGCGCGGCCGAGTTGACGCGCGGCGGCGCGGGCATCGACGAGCACCAGGTGTTGTGCGAGCGGCTGGCGCTGATCGCCACGGAAGCGCGCGCGGCGACGGCGCTCGTCGAGTACGCCGAGCGGCTCGCGTCGTCCGGCCGCGGCGACGCGCTGAGCGAGGACGAGGCGCTGGCGTACGCGGCTGAGGTCGTGCACAAGATCGTTGGTATCGCGCAGGCGCACCCGGACGACTTCGCCGGGGCGCCGGAGATCGACGACGCGGCGCGCGCGCTCGTGCGCGAGGGGCTCGACGACGCGCGGCTCCGCGCCATCGGCGAGCGCGTGATCGCGGTGCGCGGCGTCAACAACGTCGAGCTGGACGACGACGACGCGACCTCGACCCGCACCTTCACGCGCCAGTTCGCGAAGTCGGAGGTGCTGAAGGAAGAGGATGGCATCGCACTCGCCGACCGGATCCATCGCGACGACATGCTGGTACCGGACTCGCTGATCCGGCAGTTCGCCGAGCTCGGGTTCTTCGGCAGCTCGATCCCCGACACCTACGGCGGCACGGAGATGGGCTACCTGACGATGGTCGCGCTAACCGAGGAGCTGTCGGCGGCGTCGCTCATCGCGGGAAGCCTGCTCACGCGCTCCGAGATCCTGACGCGCGCGCTGCTCGAGGGTGGCACGGACCGCCAGAAGCAGGCGTGGCTGCCGCGGCTCGCCGCGGGCGAGATCATGGTCGGCGTCTCGGTGACCGAGCCCGACGTCGGCTCCGACGTCGCGTCGGTGCAGTGCCGCGCGACGCCGGGCGAGCACGTCGGCCGCAAGGGCTGGCTGATCAACGGCGCGAAAGCGTGGTGCACCTTCGCCGGGCGCGCCAACGTGCTCGCGCTGCTCGCCCGCACCGACCCCGACGCGTCGAAGGGCTACGCCGGGCTGTCGCTCTTCATCGTGCCGAAGGGGCCGTTCCCCGGACACCAGTTCGAGTACCGCCAGCCCGAGGGCGGCCTGCTGACCGGCGAGGCGATCCACACGCCCGGCTACCGCGGCATGCACTCGTACATCCTCAACTTCGAGGACTACTTCGTGCTGGCCGAGAACCTGGTCGGCGAGGAGCAGGGACAGGGCCGCGGCTTCTACCTGACCCTCGGTGGCTTCGCGATCGGACGCCTGCAGACCGGCGGCCGCGCGCTCGGCGTCGCGCAGGCGGCGCTCGAAAAGGCCTGCGCGTACGTCACGCAGCGCACACAGTTCGGCCGCGCGATCGCCGAGTACCAGCTCACCCAGTACAAGGTCGGCGTCATGGCGACGCGCATCGCGGCGGCACGCCAGCTCACGTACAGCGTCGCCCGCGAGACGCAACCGGGCGCCCGGGCGCCCCTCGGACCGGCGATGGCCAAACTGTTCGCGTCGGACATCGCGGTGTACGTGACGCAGGAGGCGCAACTCCTGCACGGCGGCTGGGGCTACGCGGAGGAGGACCGCATCACGCGCTACGTCGCGGACGCGCAGGTGCTGCCGATCTTCGAGGGCGTGAAGGCGACGCTGGAGCTGAAGGTGATCGCGCGCGCGCTGGTGGCGCCGGGATCTAGAGGCTAGAGAGGCTCGACGCCGGTCGTGCTTCTGCTGTCTGTTGTTTGTCGCCGGCATCTGCCGCACGTGCCTGGCGACCTCTTCGGTGTGCGGTCGGACGGGGGAGAACACACACGCTTATGTACATCTTGCAGAAGAAGAACTTGCTGGTCATCCCGCGCACGGAACTGACGTATCCGGCGCACACGCTGAAGATGCACGAGAAGGCGGCCGGGGCGCCCGTCGACCACGTGATGCCGGACTTCGAGGACGCCTGCCCGTACGAGTTCAAGGGCGACGCCAGCCGCAAGGTGATGGTCGAGGCGCTAAACACTATCGACTTCGGCAACAAGGTGATCGCGATCCGCCCGAACAACATCCGCTCAAAGTTCTTCCTGGGCGACATGCAGGCGATCATGCTCGGCGCGCCGGACAGGTTCCACGGCATCATCCTGCCGAAGACGAACGAGCCGGAGGACATCGTACACCTCTCGCGCCTGCTCGACGCGCTCGAAGAGCAGGGCGGCTGGACGACGCACGTGCAGATCGAGGCGCTCATCGAGATGCCGCTCGCCGTCGTCAACGCGTACCGGATCGCGACGGCGTCGCCGCGCATGGCCGGCCTGATCTTCGGCATCGCCGACTTCAGCGCGAGCATGGGCGTGCGCGAGATGATCGACCACCAGAACCGCAACTTTCACTACGCCAAGCAGGCGACGGCCGTCGCGGCGAAGGCGGCGGGGCTGCACGCCATCGACAACGCCTACCTGCGGCTCGTCCGGCCCGACACGCCGCCGGCCGACGCCGAGGCGATCCGGGCGGGGCTGCGCGAGAAGTGCGCCGGTTCGCGCGACCTGGGGATGGACGGCACGTGGGTGATCCACCCGCAGCAGGCGGAGATCGCGAACGATGTCTTCACGCCCGACGACGAGCAGATCGCCGCGACGAAGCGCTCGCTGGAGGTGTACCACAAGCTCGGCGGCGGCTCGATCGCCGACCCGGAGACGGGCGAGTTCTACGACGAGGCGACGACCAAGGCCATGCTCATGGATCTCGCGAAAGCCGTGCAGGCGGGTAAGCTCGAAGCGTCGTGGCTGGCGGAGATGGCGGCGAAGTCGAAGGCGGTGTCCGGGTACGACATCCTCGAGGTGATGGGGCGGGTCGCGTAGGCGTGTAGGATGTGCGAGAGCCGGAGGTCGGAGGTTAGCGGCGTGGACAAGACGGAAGTTCGGTCGCATGCCGCGGGCCGACGCGCTCGCGCTACTGGCTAAGATCGCGCCGCCTGGAGGGACCACGCTGCATGCGACGTAGTGTCGGAGGTCGCAGTCGGCCTTGAGTGCGGGTAGAATGCGGGCATGAAACGGGATCTGGGCGCCAGGCTCGTCGTGGCGGTTGCCGCGGTTGCCGCGGCCGCTGGTGTGGCGGCGGTGACGGCGTCGGTGCTGTCAAACTTGCGGCACCCATTCGGCAGACGGCCTCGCGCCGAGACCGAGCGTGAGCGCGTGCGCCGCGCACTCGCGCCGCTGCTGATCGACCTGGATCCCAGGATCTGGGGTGAGTGGCTCCAGCCGCTCCCCGATGACTTCGACTTCGAGGCGTTTCGTCGTTCAATGCCTGTGCTAGACCCGCCACTGTCGAGCACAATCATTGAAGAGCGCGAGTCCAACCCGTACTGAGGTGCTGACGTACTATCTCGATACCAGCGCGGCCGCGAAGCCCTATTTCGCTGAACGCGGTGCGGAATGGGTGACCTCGCTGACGCGCTCTGATGCCATCGTCATCTCTGTTCTGAGTGTTGTCGAGTTAGCTTCGGCGGTCGCGCGCAGGGTGAGAGATCGCGACCTGTCGGGGAGCAGGGCCGGCTGGCGCACGAGACGTTCCTACGGCACGCGAGGCGGTTTGAGGTGGTCGACCTCACCCAGCAGGTGATCGACCGCGCGTCGCGCATCTTGCTTGCATCGGGCAGTTCGGGACTGCGGACGCTCGATGCTCTACACCTTGCGAGTGCGCAGCAGTCGTTCATACTCTTGCGAGACGCAGGACAGAGTGAGTTGATCCTCGTCGCCGCTGACAAACGGCTGCGCGACGCGGCTGCGGCGGCCGGTCTGTCTGTCGAGAATCCAGAGGATCACGCATGAGATTCTACGAGTTCGAAGCGAAGGCGCTGCTCGCCAGGAACGGCGTGCCGGTGTCGAAGGGCGGCACCGCGACTACGGCCGCCGAGGCCGCGCGCATTGCCGGTGAGGTCGGCGGCGAGCTGGTGCTGAAGTCGCAGGTGCTGTCCGGCGGGCGCATGAAGGCCGGCGGCGTCAAGTTCGCCTCGTCCGCCGAAGACGCCCGCGCGGCGGCCGAGCAGATCCTTGGGCTCGAGATCAATGGGCAGTCGCCACGCTGCGTACTCGTCGAGTCGAAGCAGCCCGTGAAGAAGGAGTACTACGCCGGCGTCATCTACGACGCGCTGGCCAAGCTCCCCGTCGCCATCTTCAGTGACATGGGCGGCATCGACATCGAGGAGGTGGCCGAGAAGCATCCCCGGCACGTCGCGCGCGCGCACTTCTCGACGTTTTCGCCCTTCCCCGAGTTCAAGATGAAGGAACTGGTCGCATCGCTTGGCATCACCGGCAACGAGCTGACGGCGCTGACGCGCATCATGTCGCAGCTCGCGCAGACGTTTATGCGCTACGGCCTGACGCTCGCCGAGATCAACCCGCTCGCGCAGCTCGAAGACGGCAAGTTCATCGCGCTCGACGCGCACCTGGACATGGAGGAGGAGGCGCGCGACGGACAGGTGGCACTGCTCGCCGAGCTTGGCATCGGCCGCGAGGAGACGCGCCTGGCGAGGCCGCCGACGCCGTTCGAGATCCGGGGCGCCGAGGTCGACGCCTCGGACCACCGCGGCGTCGCCGGCCGCGTCGTCGAGTTCGATGGCACGCTGGGATGCGTGATCGGCGCCGGCGGCGGCAGCCTGACGATCTTCGACGCGATCCGCAAGTACGGCGGCGACCCGGCGAACTACTGCGAGATCGGCGGCAACCCGAGTGTGAAGAAGGCGGCAGAGCTCACGAAACTGATCCTCAGCAAACCCGGCGTCGACAAGATCTGCGTGATCATGAACGTCGTCAGCAACACCCGCGTCGACATCGTCGCGCGCGGCGTGATCAAGGGCGTGATCGAGTCGGGCTATGACCCGGCCGAGAAGATCGCCATCTTCCGCATCCCCGGCTCGTGGGAGGACGAAGGGTTCAAGATCCTGGAGAAGTACGGCGTCGAGTATTGCGACCGCACGGTGCCGATGTCCGAGGCCGCGCGGCGGGCTGTCGAGAAGACGCGCAAGGCGTCAGGCGAGGCAGAGGTGGTGGCGTAATGTCGATCCTTATCGACGCGGACACGACGTTCATCATCCAGGGCATCACCGGGCGCGAGGCGGTGAGCATGACGCGCGAGTGCCTCGACTACGGCTCCAGGCTCGTCGGCGGCGTCACGCCGGGGCGCGGCGGTCGCGAGGTGCACGGCGTGCCGGTGTACGACACGGTGAAGGAGATCACGTCGAAGCAGCGCGTCGACGGCTCCGTGCTCACCGTGCCGCCCGCGTTCGTGCGCGACGCGGCGTTCGAGGCGATCGCGAACGGTATCAAGCTGCTCGTCATCGTCACGGAGCGCATCCCGCGCGGCGAGGTGGCGCAGGTCTGCGAGTTCGCGCGCATGCACGGCGCGCGGCTCATTGGCCCGAACTGCCTGGGGCTGATCTCGCCCGGCAAGTCGAAGATGGGTGGCATCGGCGGCGCCGCGGTGAAGCGCGCCTACAGCGCCGGGCCGGTCGGCGTCATGTCGCGCTCGGGCGGCATGACGACCGAGATCTCGAACACACTGACCGCCGCCGGCCTCGGCCAGAGCACCGCCGTCAGCATCGGCGGCGACGCGATCATCGGCTCGACCTACGCCGAGCTGATGCCGCTCTTCGAGGCCGACCCCGACACCAGGGCGATCGTCATTTACTCCGAGCCCGGCGGCCCGATGGAGGCGCAGCTCGCGGACTACGTGACCTCGACCCGAAGCCGCCTGCCCGTCGTGGCGTTCATGGCCGGCAAGTTCATGGACGCGATGCCCGGCATGCGCTTCGGCCATGCCGGCACCATCGTCGAGGGCCGCGCCGACACGGCGGCCGAGAAGATCGCGCGGATGCAGGACGCCGGCATCTCGGTGGCCGAGGCGATCCAGGACATCCCCGACATCGTCAGGCAGCGGCTCAACGGGAAGGGCGCGTAATGGCAGCGAGCGGTTCCGGCATGTTCATCCGGGTCGAGGTCGACGGGACGGCGGCGTCCGACCCTGCCATCGCCAAGCAGCTCGCGGCCGTCTGCCCGGTCGACATCTTCGCCGACGAGTCCGGCCGCGTGCGCATCGTCGACGAGAACCTCGATGAGTGCATCCTTTGCGGCCTCTGCCTCGACGCCGCCCTGGCGGGCGCCGTGCGCGTGATCAAGCTCTACGACGGCGACAAGCTGCTGGAGCGGGCGCCGGCCACGTAGCGCAACCGTAGGGACAGGTCGTCACACCTGTCCGCCCTCACCCGCTGACAGGAGGGGCCAGAGCCGATGAAGTTGCACTACTACTCCGATACGGACTCGCTTTACATCGACCTGAGTTCGAGGCGGGGAATGGACTCGGTCGAAGTCTCTGACGGCGTAGTGGTCGATTTCGATGAGGACGGCAACGTCGTCGGGATCGACATAGACCGGGCATCGAGACTGCTCGACCTGCGGACCGTCGAGACCGAAGGACTGCCGCTGCGCGCGTCGGCTCCGTAGGGAGCCAATGACGCGGCCGATCGCTAGTCTTGCTTGCCTTTCCCGCGCACCTGCAGCGCACCGACGACGATCGTCGCGATGGCGCCGGCGACGGCGGCGGCGAGCAGCGCGAACACCATCCGCGTCCTCCACTCGAACCAGAGGAACCGGATGTCGGCGTGCTGGAAGTTCTGCAGCAGGAACAGCGCCAGCACCGCGAGCGCGATCAGCCCGACGATGAGCTTGACGCGCGCCCACAGGCTGGCCGGCCGAGGCTCCGGGATCCGCGCCGGTTCGTGCTGCTGCGTCTTCTGCATGGTGACTCCTTTGACCGGGCGGCCGGTCAGTCGCCGGCCATGGCGCCGCCGCGCGGGCCCGCCAGCGGCTCCGCATGCCGCGTCGCCTCGTACGCCCGCCGCGTCCGGTCGACGATCTCGACCAGGTCGCCCGGCGAGGTCACCGGCGCCGAGCAGAGCGTGCCGTAACAGACGTAGGCCGCCGGCGCCGGGTCGGGCGGCAGCGATTCCGATTCCAGCAGTGGCCTATCCGAAGCGTCAACGACGCGGACCGTGCGGTCGTGAACCAGCAGCGCCAGCGCCGCCGCGCGCAGCGGCGCTGCGCCGTGGCCGTCAGCGGACGCCACGATCTTCACCTCAGCGCCCGGATTCAGCAGGCGGTCGACGGCCACGGCGTAGCCGGCCGCGAAGTAGCCCTGCGCCTCGATGATGCCGGAGAACGGCAGCAGCGTGCGCTGCGCCATCTCCGCGTACGTTGCGTCGCGCGTCAACCGCGCCAGCCGCGTGAAGACCTCGGCCGCGACCGCGTTTCCCTTCACCGGCTTCTGCCGCGACGAGAGCCGGCCGACGGACTCATGGCCGCGCGGCGTGTCGAAGAAGCCGCCGTCTTCGTCACCCAGATGCTCGACCATCAACGCGGCAAGCTGCTTCGCGCGGGCGGCGTCCTGCTCGCGGCCGGCCGCCTCGTACGCGTCGAGCAGCGCTGTCGCGGTGTACGCCTGGTCGCCGAGCAGCCCGGCGACCCGCGGCCCCTCCGCGCCGAGGAAGCGGTACATGCCGTCGCCATCGCTGCGCAGGTTGTCCCAGAGGAAGTCGAGCGCCCGCAGCGCGCGCTCCTGCAGCCGCAGCTCACCCAGCGTCCACGAGGCTTCGAGGTAGGCGCTGATGGCCATCGCGTTCCAGCTCGTGTATACGGTGCGGTCCACGTACGGCGCCGCACGCCGCTTCCGCTCTTCCGCCGGCAGCGGATAGAACGCCTCGTCCGCGTCCTGCGAGCCGTAGAAGGCGCCCGTCGCGGCGTCACTCAGCCACGCGTCGATGTAGCCGATCGTGGACTCGACGCGGCGGCGGTGCCCGGCGTCGCCGCCGATGCGGTACAGCTTCAGCAGGTTGCGCAGCAGGCCGGCGTTGTCTTCGAGCATCTTCTCGTAGTGCGGGATGCTCCAGTCGCGCTTCGTCGAGTATCGATAGAAGCCGCCCCACTCCTGGTCGTAGGTGCCGCCGCCGCACATGTGGTCGAGCGTCTTGCGCGCCATGTGCAGCGCGTCGCGGTCGCCGTCGCGCAGGTACGCGTGCAGCAGCAGGTCGATGGCGTCGCTGTGCGGGAACTTCGGCTCGTTGCCGAAGCCGCCGAAGACCGGGTCGTACGCGTCCTCGGCCGCGTGCAGGGCGTCGCGAAAGATCTGGTCGGTGAGCCCCTCGCGCTCGTCCGCGGCCGGAGGGTCGGCACGCTGCCGGTTGGCGGCGATTTCCGCGATCTTCTGCTCGATCTGCTGCTTGTTGTCCCGGTAGTAGCTGCTGACCTGGTCCAGCACCTCGCGCATCTGGTCGGGCGGGATGTAGGTCATACCGGCCATCACCTCGCCGCCCGGCGTCAGGAACGCCGTCGTCGGCCAGCCGCCCATGTTGTAGCGCGCGTTGACGTCCGGGCGCTGATCGTTGTCGACGCGCACGGGAACGAAGCGCTCGTTGATCGCGCGGATGATCTCCGGGTCGGAGTAGGAGGTCTCGTCCATGACGTGGCACCAGTGGCACCAGACGGCCGAGATGCCCAGGAGCACCGGCTTGTCCTCGCGCAGCGCCCGTTCGAAGGGCGCCGGGCCCCAGGCGTTCCAGCCGATCTCGGCGGCCCGGTTCGGCTTCGGCGAGAAGTGAAACGGTGGCGAGTCGGACATAACGCGCGCCTTTCGTGAGCGTCCTGCGATCATCGTAGCAGTTGCACATGGCGCGGCGGCGCCATCCCTGCGGATGAAACATCACCCGTGCCCTCGGAGCGCGACCCCGTAGCGCGGGCTTCTGATCCGGTGGTAGTGTTTCTCCTGCCATCTCCCGCCATCCCCGGCGTGATCCGAATCTGTTTTCGATTTCGGTCCGCAGTTTTCACGTCCCGGGGAGGGCGCGGGCCGACGGACCGAACCTCCGGGCGGCGCCACCTGTGGATGAAACACCACCGAGTGGGCGCCGTCATCGCGTGACGAGCATAGCCCGGCGCGCGGAGATGTCACAGCGGCGTGTGTCAGAGCGGGGTTGGGCCGTCCGTGACCGGCGACAGAGGTTCACGCCGCGGGGCGCTGGCGCCACCGCCACGGTCGCCAGCGCAGGGCGCCCTTCGACCCCGGGGCCAGCAGCTCGGGGAGCGCGCGCATTGCGGGGCGGGCGGCGGTCTGGTATGGTGATGGCGTAAATCCTCTCATCGCAGTCTCCTGTACGCCCCGGTTCTTCCGACGCACACGACGACGCAGACGAGGTCGCCAGCATACGTGCGTGGTGCAAGGACGTGGAATACGCCGTGATTCGCCTGCCACAGGGCGGGGGCAACGAACAAACGACACGCGGCGTGCAGGAGGTACACCCATGGCAACAGGACAGATTAAGCGGATGGCGCGCGATCGGGGCTTCGGCTTCATCCGCCCGGACGGCGCGAGCGAAGACATCTTCTTCCACACCTCGGCTGTCCAGAGCGGCTCGTTCGACGACCTGAACGAAGGCCAGACGGTCGAGTTCGACAAGGCCGCCGACGAGCGCGACCCGCGCCGCAGCCGCGCCATCAACGTCCGCCCGGTCGCCTGACGGCGGCCGAAGGGGGAACAAGAAAGAGGCCCTCGCCGCGGCGAGGGCCTCTTTGTGTTGCACAGCACATGGCCGCGTCTATTTTCCACCACCCAGCTCACCAGCCCGCCGCCGACCCTTCGCCGCGCGTGTCGCTGCCGCCGATGAGCGCGCCCGTCGCCGGGTCGATGACGATGCACTGCGCGCGGCCCGTCGGGCTGGTCTCGCGCGCGATCTCGCGCAGGCGATGGCCGCGGCGGCGCAGGTCGGCCTGTGTGGCCGCGGCCATCCCCGTCTCGACGAGCAGCTCGCCGGCGCTGTCGCCCCAGCGCGGCGCGTCGACCGCGGCCTGCGCGTCGAGCCCGTGGTCGATGATGGCAGTCAGCACCTGCAGGTTGGTCTGCACCTGGTAGTCGGCGCCCGGTGTGTTGCCGGCGATGTACGGCGTGCCGTCGCGGAAGACCAGGTACGTGTTCAGCGTATGCATCGTGCGCTTGCCGGGCGCCAGCACGTTCGGGCTCGCAGGGTCGAGCGAGAAGCCGCACATCCGGTTGTTCATGATGATGCCGGTACCATCGATCGCCACGGCGGAGCCGAAGTGCGCGAAGATGCTCTGGATGAACGAGCAGACGTTGCCCTCGCCGTCGACAACGACGAACGACGTCGTGTCCGACGATGCGGTGACCTCCGTGTCGCGCCGTGCGCGGCGCGGGTCGATCTCCGCGCGCCGCGTCGCAGCCCACTCCTTCGAGAGCAGCATCGACGGCTCGAAGCCCACGAACGCGGGGTCGCCGGCGAAGCGATGCCGGTCCTCGAACGCCAGCTTCTTCGCCTCAACCATGGTGTGCACGGCGTGCGCTGAGAGATGCCCCATGCCCGCAAGGTCGAAGCCATCGACGATGTTCAGCTCCTCGAGCAGGATCAGCCCCTGAGAGTTCGGCGGCGTCTCGTAGACCGTGCAGCCGCGGTACTCGGTCGACAGCGGCTCCAGCACGTCCGCGCGATGCTGCGCGAGGTCGTCGGCGGTCATGCAGCCACCCGCGGCCTGCACGCCCTCGGCAATGCGGCGCGCGATGGCGCCCTCGTAGAACGCCGCGCGGCCGCCGCCGGCGACCGCCTCGAGCGTGCGCGCGAGGTCCGGCTGGCGCAGCGTCTGCCCGAAGGCCGGCGGCGCGCCGTCCGGGCAGAGCGCACGGGCGAGGCCGCTGTACTTCGTGAAGAGCCCCTGCGCGTACTTCAGCGTCAGCTCGAGCTCGCGCGAGACGGGAAAGCCGTCGCGCGCGCAGGCGATCGCGGGCGCGAGCAGCTCGGCGAACGGGCGCGTGCACCATCGCGCGTGGAACTCCTGCCACGCATCGACGAGCCCCGGCACGGCGCACGCCGCACCGCCGTGCCGCGGGATGCCGCCGGCGTAGCGCTCGGGTGTGGCAGTCGCGGGCGCCTTGCCGCCGGAGCAGATCGCCGTCACCCGCCCCTCGCGCTTCGGCCAGACGAGCACGTAGGCGTCGCCGCCGAGGTGGTTGCGGTGCGGCTTGACGACGGGCAGGAGCGCCGACATCGCCAGGGCGGCGTCGAAGGCGTTGCCGCCGCGCCGTAGCACGTCGACGCCCGTCTGCGTCACCAGCGGGTGCTCCGACGCCGCCATAC
>JADEYI010000794.1_pt1 | contig 34157 bp, 30 predicted proteins | sample 8542331 | NCBI WGS metagenome assembly JADEYI01 (sample SAMN16510988, study PRJNA670497) | mine drainage metagenome | isolation source: biofilm near Copperflume 1 | place: Germany: Marsberg coppermine Kilianstollen | collected 2018-02 | reverse complement strand
AGCATCAGGTGGATGGGGGAACGCCCACATCGAAGCCTGAATTTACTCGTCGAGGTGACCTTCGTTGCATCTGCTCCGTGACGCCCTTGCGTCTGTCGCCGTCCTGCTTGCGCTGCTGTTCGCGGCGGGCTGCGGTTCGAGCGGCGCCCCCGCGGCCGCTCCTTCGACGCCGTCTACAGCGCTCGCCTCGGTTAGTGCGACGCGGGCTCCCGGCTCGGCGCCCAGTCCCACTGCAACCGCAACTGCCCAGACCCCTCCGACGATTCACTCGGCAATCAGCGATCTCGCGGTTGAAACCGTGCTGTCGTTGCCGGGGGCCGTCCCCATAGTGCGACTAACGTGGTCCGCACCAGCCGACTACACCGGGGACTTTCAGATCGAACACGCGCGCATAGATTCCGCGAACCCAACTGCCCGTCACGCCTTCGCGTTAATCGCCACGGTGCCCGCGTCCACGCGTTTACCATCCGGCAGCTACGTGTACGAGGAGTCAGATGTTCGAGGCATCCAAACGTGTTATAGACTTCGCACCTTGGTGGCTGGCGTGGCCGGGCCGTCCACGGCCGAGGTCTGCGTGGTCAATCCACTTCCCACCGGTCCGGGCCCCACTATTATCGAACCCCCAAACGCCGGTGGCGGCAAGTCCGCGAGGCCCGCGAGTGTTCAATACCAAGTCAGTTTGCTTGGAATTGGCGGGGTACTCGTGGGTCTTAGCTTGGTTGCGGCGTTCTGCTCTTGCCGGGGCGCGGGCCGGCAACATCGGGGTTAGTACGCTCCCTCCCGAGGGGGCCGCCTCACCGCACCCGCTGCACGAACCGGCCAATGCGTTCCAGGGCGCGTTCGATCTGCTCGTAGCCGCTCGCGTAGCAGGCTCGTACGTAGCCTTCGCCACGGGCGCCGAAGGCGTTGCCGGGGACGACCGCGACGCGCTCTTCCGCGAGCAGCCGTTCGCTGAAGGTCACGCTGTCGAGCCCGGTGACGGAGATATCGGGGAAGGCGTAGAAGGCGCCGCGCGGTTCGAACGTCGGCAGCCCCACAGCCCGGAAGCCGTCCACAATCAGCCGCCGCCGCCGGTTGTATTCGGCCACCATCTCGGCAATGAAGCTTTCACCGTGGTCGATGGCCGCGATGCCGGCGTATTGGGCGGCTGTCGGCGCCGACATCATGACGTACTGGTGCACCTTCATGACGGCCTCGGCCAGCGGCGCCGGCGCGGCCACCCAGCCCAGCCTCCAGCCGGTCATCGCGTAGGCCTTGCTGAAGCCGCCGAGCAGCACGGTGCGGCCCTGCATGGCGGGGAGGGCCGCAAAGCAGGTGTGCGTGCCCTCATAGGTCATCCGGTCGTAGAGTTCGTCACTGATGACGGCGAGGTCGTGTTTGGCGGCAACTTCGGCGATGGCGAGGAGGTCCTCGCGGCCCATCGTGGCGCCGGTGGGGTTCGATGGGTAGCCGAGCAGGATCGCCTTCGTACGGGGCGTGATCGCGGCTTCCACGTCGGCGGAGAGCAGGCGAAAGTCGTTTTCAGCATAGGTGGGCACCGGCACGAAGCAGCCGCCTGCCATGAGCGTGGCCGGAAGATACGCCACATAACATGGGTCGGCGCACAGCACTTCGTCGCCCGGGTCCAGCATGGCGCGCAGGGCGATGTCGAACGCTTCGCTCGAGCCGCTCGTGATGACAATCTCATCCTTCGGGTCATAACGCACACCATAGAGGCGGCGGAGATGGTCGCTCAGCTTCTCCCGTAGCTCGGGGAGCCCGTAGTTGGACGTGTAGTGCGTGTCTCCCCGCTCGATGCTCTCAATGGCCGCGCGGCGGATTGGTGGTGGGGTCACATAGTCGGGTTCGCCCACACCGAGTGAAATGACATCGTCGATGGTGCTGAGGAGGTCGAAAAACTTGCGGATGCCGCTCGGTGGTACGGCCTGCATCCGGCGCGAAACGAATCGGGAGGGGTCACCGCTGCTGGTCGGTGTCACTGGTTGCTCCTGTCCCCCGCCAGGCGCCGTTGCTGCTCATTTGGAATCCGCCGCGCGGAATCCGCAGAAAGGCCGCCTCGCGGGCGGCCTGTTGATTTCTCTCGACGATCGATGCGTCAGCCGCCAGCCTGCCCGCGCGCGTGCGCTGCGGTCGCCGCGTCAGGCGCGGCAGTGCAGTCGAAAGCGGCGGCGAGGGAGGCGGCATAAGTCATCGCATTGCCACTCTGTCGGTTCCTATTGCTAGCGTCAATAGAGCAAGCACCCGGTTGGCACTCGCGGGGCCCTGCGGGGGGCGTTAGGATGCGCGCACCGCAAAATCTCGCAATTTCGCAAACGGAGGGCGCTATGACAGGGCCGGCACACACCGAAACGCTCACATCACTCAGCATCGCCCAGGCCGCGAGCCGTCTCGCCGCCCGCGAAGTCTCGGCAACGGAGCTCACGCGGGCCTACCTCGAGCGGATTGAGCGCCTCAACCCTGCCATCAACGCATTCGTGACGGTGACGGCCGAACGTGCGCTGGACGACGCACGGCGCGCGGATTCCGAAATCGCCGCGGGCGAGTACCGGGGACCGCTGCATGGCGTCCCTATTGGCCTCAAAGACCTCTACAAGACGGCTGGCATCCGCACGACGGCCGGCTCCCGGATCTTCGCAGGCTATGTGCCGGAGAAGGACTCCACGGCGGCTCGGAAACTCCGCGAGGCCGGCGCGGTGCTGCTCGGTAAGACGAACACGCATGAGTTCGCCTGGGGCACAACCACCAACAACCCCCATTTTGGCGCGACCCACAACCCCTGGGACCTCGCACGCATCCCCGGCGGTTCGAGCGGCGGTTCCGGCGCAGCGATCGCCGCCTCGCTGGCCGCAGGGACGCTCGGCACGGACACGGGCGGGAGCATCCGTATCCCCGCTGCGCTCTGTGGCTGCGTCGGCCTCAAGCCGACGTTTGGGCGTGTCAGCAAGGCCGGAGTCTTCCCGATGTCATGGGCGTTCGACCACCCAGGCCCAATTACGCAGACGGTCGAAGATGCGGCCATCATGCTCGGCGCCATCGCGGGCTATGACGCCGCGGACTTCGCGACCGTCCCCATGCCGGTGCCCGACTACCGCGCATCTCTGACGGGAGATGTCCGCGGGTTGCGCGTGGGTGTGCAGCGGGCGATGTTTTTCGAACTGCTCGACGATGAAGTACGAGCCGCGGTTGAAGCGGCGATCGCCACCTTCAGTGGCCTCGGCACCCATGTCCGCGAAGTCGACTCGGGTGTGACGCGCGAGCTTGTGAGCATGGCCTGGCAACTGGTCAACGCGGAATCGCAAGCGTACCACCAGCAAGCGTTCGCGGAGCGTCCCGGTGATTTCGGCGCCGACCTCCAGGCGATCCTCAAGCTCCCGCTCCCCGACACGCTCGGCCTGAGCCGCAGCTATCGCGCCAGCTACGATGTCAAGGAGGCGTTTCAAGGCCTGTTCGAAGCGATCGACGTGCTGGTGGCACCGACATGTATCGGCCCAGCGCTGCCGATCGGCCAGGAGACCGTCGAGGTCGGTGGCGTGACCCTCTCGACGGGTGCCGTCTTTGCTTCGCTAACGATGCCGTTCAACGTGGCCGGCTTGCCCGCGCTCTCGCTTCCTTGCGGATTCACCGCGAACGGGCTCCCCATTGGCCTCCAGATCGTGGGCCGCCCGTTCGACGAGGCGACAGTCCTCCGCGTGGCCCACGCCTATGAGCGGGCCACGGAGTGGCATACGCGGCGGCCGGTGGCGTGACGAGCGACATACATTCCCGGCTCGCCAACCGCCGCCCAGTATGCATGCGGGGCGGCCATGCCGCGCATGGTGCAATCATTACCCATAAGGGTGCAGTGGCATGGATTCATCTGAGAGACGCTTCTTTGCTGTGATTGCGTTAGGGTCGTCTGCCGCCCTGATAATGTTCGGATGGGGATTCTTGCAGGCCGGCACTGGTGTCGGCCTGCAAGTCGCTGGAGTAGTCGCACTGGGGGGCGCATTGCTTCTGGATCGTTCGAAGAGAACCATTCTCGGTGCGATGTTGGTCGTTATCATTGCGATACTCCCGGCGTTAGTCATCATCGTGACCGTTCGGTAGGAGGCAGCCGTGGGGATTCGGGAGCGTGAAACGATCAGAAGGGGGCTGCTGCCCGCCACCCGGCTCGCCCAGCCAGTGGCCTGCTCGAAGGCGTGGGCGACCTGAAGGACGCGGCCTTCGTCGACGAAGTTCCCGATGATCTGCAGGCCGGCCCGGGGGCCTTCGCTCAGCGCAGCGGGCCGCTGGACGAGTGATTTCGCTCGGCCTTCTCAGCGCGCGGCGGTCGCCGCGCCGGCCCGGCGCTCATACTTCTTCACCGGTGTGAGGATGATAGGTGCCAGCTCAGGCGCATGGGACGAGGCGATCTGGCGGTCTTCCGGTGCGAGCCCATATAACGTCGTCCGCTGGACTGGCTTTCGGCCGATATCCGTGATGATCCGGTCCATCTCTTCTGGCGGCAGCTCCTGGCCGAAGGCCGCACCCGCCGCCTTGGAGATGCTCTCGTTCATCAGCGTCCCACCGAGGTCGTTTACTCCAGCCTGGAGGCACGCTTTGACGCCCGCTTCGCCCATTTTCACCCAGCTGACCTGGATGTTTGTGATCAGCGGGTGCAGCACGAGGCGTGCGATGGCGTGCATGAGGATGGCTTCGCGAAACGTGGGGCCTGAGCGCGCTTTGCCCTTGAGATAGATGGGCGCTTCCATGTGCACAAACGGCAGGGGCACGAACTCCGTGATCCCGCCGGTCCGCTCCTGGAGCTCGCGCAGTCGAAGAAGGTGCCGGGCCCAGTTCCGGGGGCCGTCGATATGCCCATACATAATGGTCGAGGTGGTGCGGAACCCGGCGCGATGCGCGGATTCGACCACGTTGAGCCACTCATCCGTGGTGAGCTTATCCGGGCACAGCGTCACGCGGATCTCATCGTCCAGCACCTCGGCAGCCGTGCCGGGGAGCGTGCCAAGACCCGCTTCCTTCAGCTTCGCCAGGAACTCCGGGACACTCACGCCAATCGTCTCTGCCCCCTGGGAAACTTCCAGCGGCGAAAAGGCGTGGACGTGCATCTGCGGCAGCGCGGCTTTGACCGCGCGCAGGATTTGCAGATAGGTCTCGCCCGTGTATTCGGGGTGGATGCCGCCCTGCATGCAGACTTCGGTTGCGCCGCGGTCCCACGCTTCGTGGACCCGCCGTACGATCTCGTCCAGTCCGAGGTCGTATGGGGTGCCGCGCAGGCTCTCGCTCATCTTGCCCTTGGCGAAGGCGCAGAACTGGCAGCGGAAATAGCAGATGTTCGTGTAGTTGATGTTGCGGTTGACCACATAGGTCACGGTCTCGCCGTTCATCTTCTGGCGGAGCGCGTCTGCGGCGGCGCAAACCGCATGGTAGTCGTCTCCCCGCGCCTGGAAGAGGCGGACGATCGCGGCTTCGTCTGCAGATTCGCCTGACTCCAGGCGGGCGAGGATGGCGCGCACTTCGTCCGTCCCGGTCTGTGAGGGCGCCAGGGGCGAGACCTTCGCGGGGATGAACTCGGCCGGTGGGGTGGCCTCTGCGTCCCCGGGTGACCACGCTTCGACGCGCGCAAATCCGTCGCTGTCTACCGCGCGGAGGACGGCAGTCGCAAGCGCCTCATCCTGCCAGCGGGCCGGGTCGAGTGCATAGGCGGGGTAGACGGCGAGCCGCTCGGTCAGGACCCGGCCACACGCGGCGGTGTTCTGGCGCAGCGCTTCGAGGTGGGGCCATGGTGCTTCGGGATTGACGTGGTCAGGGGTGACCGGCGAAACCCCGCCCCAGTCGTTCAGGCCGGCCGCCAACAGCTTCGGATAGTCGTCATAACTCAAGTTCGGCGGTGCCTGGATGTTCATGTCGGCGCCGAACACGATGCGGCAGACGGCGATCGTCCAGAGCAGGTCATCAAGGTCCGGTTCCGGTGCGCCGGCCATTTTCGTGCCGTCCTTCGCGCGAAAATTCTGGACAATGACCTCCTGGATGTGTCCGAACTCGTCGTGCAGGCGGCGCAGTGCGAGGAACGACTCGATCCGCTCGCGCCGGGTCTCGCCGAGCCCGATCAGGATCCCCGAGGTGAAGGGGACGTGCTGTTCTCCGGCCCAGCGCATGGTCTGGAGTCGCACCGAGGGCCGCTTGTCGGGCGAACCGAAGTGGACGCCGCCCTTCTGGCAGAGGCGTTCGGAAACGCTTTCGAGCATGATCCCCTGGGAGACCGAGACCTTGCGCAGGGCAGCGATCTCCGCGGCGGTCATGACGCCGGGGTTGGCGTGCGGCAGCAGACCTGTCTCGCGGTGCACGAGTTCGCACATGGCAGTGAGGTAGGAAATAGTGGTCTCGTGTCCGAGCTCGGCGAGTTCGCGCTTCGCCACCTTGTAGCGGAGTTCCGGCTTGTCTCCGAGTGTAAAGAGGGCTTCCTTGCACCCGGTCGCTGCGCCGGCGCGGGCGATCTCCAGCACCTCTGGCGGCGTGAGATAGGCACGCTGCCCGGGCCGGGGCGGATGCGCGAACGTGCAGTAGTGGCAGACGTCCCGGCAGAGCTGCGTGAGCGGGATGAAAACTTTGCGTGAATAGGACACGACGTTGCGATGCCCGCGGTCGCGGAGCGTCGAAGCGGTCGCGAGCAGGGCCGCGAGCTCAGCCTCGCCAGCCAGCTCCAGGGCAGTGGATTCGGAAGGGACGTGCCCGGCGAGGGCAGCGGCGAGGGTGGCGCGGGTGGATTCGAGCACGGCGGATCTCCAGGGCCTCGGGCAAATAGCGGCGAGGGCGAGCTACCTGCGAGTCGGTTGAACGCCACTGCTTTGCGTTGCTGGCGTCCCTATGTATAATGGAGTGACTCCAGTTTGTGAAGACACCCGTGTGTGTCGGTAGCATACCGCAACCCTGCACAGGAGGCCAGCCCCTTGGCACGAAAGATCCGCTGCCCCGTCGCCAGTTCCCTGGACCTGGTTGGAGATCGTTGGACGTTACTCGTGGTGCGTGACCTGTTGCGCGGGCAGGCCCGCTTTTCGGAGTTGCAGCAGTCCGTGGAGGGGATCCCATCGAGTGTGCTTTCGGACCGGTTGAAGTCGTTGGAAGGAGCCGGCGTGGTCACGCGGCGCTTCTACAGCGACCATCCGCCCCGTGCGGACTATGTGCTCACGGCGAAGGGGCACGGGCTTGGTGTCATCGTGGGCGCGCTCGCGAGCTGGGGCGAGCGGTATGGCGAACATGACCTTTCGCTCGTGGACAACGAATGTGGCCATGGTTTGGAGGTCCAGTATCACTGCCCGATTTGCCAGCGGGCCGCGCCGGGCTCTCGCGTGCGCATTGTCGGAGCCTGACGCGCGCATCCGCGTTTGCCGCCCCTCCGGGCGTGGCGATACACTAAACGTTCCGCATCACGCAGGAGTGGGCTGACTGTCAGTCTCACTGGGGGCCGGGACGGGCCCGCTGCGCCGGTGCGCCATCGAGTGCCGCTGGCTGGAGTGTTCGTTTGCGCTGTATTGGACTGACCGGTGGGATTGCCAGCGGAAAATCGACCGTGGCACAGTTCTTTCGCGATCGGAATGTGCCGGTCATCGATGCCGATCTGCTTGGACACCGGACCTATGAGCCCGGTTCAGAGACGTTCGTCGCCGTGGTGCGGACCTTCGGCGAAGACCTCGTCGCTGCTGACGGCACCATCGACCGCAAGGTGCTGGGCGGCAGAGTATTCGGCAAGCCGGACGAACTCAAAAAGCTCACCGATATCGTCTGGCCGGGCATCCGGAGGCTCGCGAGCGAAGAGCTGGGCGAGTTCGAAGTTGCTGGGAACGAACTTGCCGTGCTCGAAGCGGCCGTGCTCTTCGAAGCCGGTTGGGAGGATCTCTGCGACGAGATCTGGGTCGTCGTCGTCGAACCGGATCTGGCGGTCGAGCGCCTGGCGGCACGCAACGGACTGGCCCCAGACGCGGCAAAGGCACGCATCGCTTCGCAACTGTCAAACGCGGAACGTATTGCCCGCGCTGATGTTGTTATCGAAAACAACCGTGACCTGGAGGCGCTTGCAGCGTCCATCCTTCAGGCATGGGTAGCACTTCAAGAGCGGCTGCAGGCAGCAGCCGGGAGGTAACTGGATTTGGTGGAAACAACGGCCCGGCCCGACCCGAATGTGTACGCGGTGGAAGAGTATGCGGTGCACGATGAGCCGTACTACCTTCCTATCGCCGATGAAGTGCAGCTCTTCGAAACTGCCTACGCGCAGCGCATCCCGGTGCTCCTCAAGGGACCGACCGGCGCCGGGAAGACACGCTTCGTCGAATACATGGCCTACAAGCTCGGGCGGCCGATCACGAAGCTTTCAACGCGGACCGGCGAACAGGCCGAACACCGCATGCCCCTCATCACAGTGGCCTGCCACGAGGACCTCACAGCCAGCGACCTCGTGGGCCGCTATCTCCTCGATACCGACGGCACCCGCTGGGTCGATGGTCCACTCACGCGCGCGGTGAAAGTCGGGGCGATCTGCTATCTCGACGAAGTCGTCGAAGCGCGCAAGGACACCACCGTCCTGATCCACCCCCTCACCGACTACCGCCGCCTGCTCCCTATCGAAAAGCTCGGACAGGTGGTGGAGGCGAATGAGGGCTTCTTGCTTGTTATCTCCTACAACCCGGGCTACCAGAGCGCGCTCAAGGATCTGAAACACTCCACTCGGCAGCGCTTCATCGCCATCGAATTCGGGTACCCCCCGCGTGACCAGGAGGCCGAGATCATCGCCCATGAATCCGGCTGTGCGCGCGACACTGCACTCGAGCTTGCCAAGCTCGGTGAAAAGGTCCGCAATCTGCGGGAACATGGACTCGGGGAGGGAGTGAGCACGCGTCTCCTCGTCTACGCGGGCCGCCTCATCGCCAATGGTGTCGCTGCCCGCCGCGCCTGCCAGGTCTCGGTGACGTGGTCGCTCACGGATGATGCCGAAGTGCAGCGCAGCATCGAAGAAGTGGTGACGAGCATCTTTGAGTAGGCCCGAGGCCCGAGGCCCGAGGCCCGAGTCGGCCGGAAGCGTCAAATCGCAGGCGGATCCTACGGCCTCGGCAAAGGCGCGGATAGTCGCGCCCGACTTCCCGTTGGACGTTGCCCATCTCAACGAACAGCGATTTGACACATTGCCCGTGCCGTCACTTGAACCGGTCCGGACCATTGGCGGCCCCAACCATTCAGCAAGTGACTGGTCAGGCGGCGGCTCGGCCCTCAGGCCCCGAAGCTCGGCGCCATGAGGCTGGGAATTGTCTCCGACGTTCATTGCAACATCGCCGGCCTGCGTAACGGCCTTGAGGCGATGGGCCAGATCGATGAGCTCTGGTGCGCGGGCGATAGCGTCTTCCAGTTTCGCTGGTCCAACGAAGTGGTCGGGTTGCTGCGGGACCTGGGCGCGCGCGTGGTCCTTGGCAACCACGAGGAGACGCTGCTCGGCATTGATGGTGAACGCGCACTTTCCAACCCAGCGATCGATCGCGGCCTCGTGGAATGGCTTCGCTCCCAGCCCTATCGCATCGAATCTGAAGTTGGTGGCAAGCGTGTGATGATGACTCACGGGTCGCCCTGGGAGCCGTGGAAGGAGTATCACTATCCTCACGAGCCGATCTGGGCGCGGGCTGCCATCCTACCCTGTAACACGCTCATCGTCGGACACACACACTTCAAGATGGCTCGACGTTTCGGTGATGTGCTGGTTATCAACCCGGGCTCAGCGGGCGACCCGCGCGACCACCGGAACGAGTTCCAGCTGTCCTGCGCGGTGTGGGACACGACAACGGACGAGGTCATCTTCTACGATTACAAAGATCCCACCCGTAACTTCGTCAGCCATTCGGGCAAGCTGTGAGCCGCCAGGCGCTTGCCCGGCAAATTGGACCACGCGGTCTGTCCGGCGGGCAGGAGTAGGCGCATGAGCATCATCGGCGAACTGATCGCCCGGCATCACGAACGGCTGTCGGGTTTCCCCGCACCCCTTGAACAGCATTTTGAGGCGGGTTTGCGGGCGCTTCAGCCCCGCCTCAGCCCTTCGCAGCTCCAGATCTGGTCCGAGACGGGTGTCGAACTGACGGCCCTCAGCCTGCGCTCCTGGGAAGCAGCCGTCGAGTATTTTCGCGCTGCTCCTCTCTACCCGGCTAATGCGACCTGGGACTCCATCGAGACGCTGGGCCGGGAAGCGCTGACGATGGCCGCGGAATCGGCGCCGCTCGCCGTTTCCTTCCTGCGATCGGCCCCGGCGGCGATGGCAGCGCTCGGCCCAAACCACGTCCGCCAATGGGCGGACCTCGGCCGCCGCCTCTACAAGGGCAACTGGAAGAGTTCATCGCTCGCCGCCCAGTTCTATGACCTTGGCCCGAAACTGTTCGGGGTGCTCCGAATCGGTCAGGCGGCACGGCTGGTGCTCTTCATCGATGAACTCTCCCGGCACAGCTATGAACTCGCGGCGGCGTGCCTCTCCACCGCGCCGGAGGTGCTGCATCGGCTGGATGACGACGACCGCCTGCCGTTCCTCGCCTTTGCCGTCGAACTCGCCCAATCAAGCTGGGCCGATTCCCGGCTCTACTTCGAACGTGGTGCACCACTGCTGCACAAGGTCCATGCGCCGCTCCGGGAGCGCTTCTTGCTGCTCTCGGCACAGGTTGCGCGGGGACACAACCGCTCAGCGTTCCAATATTTCGAGGACGCGGCGAACGCCCTCGCTGAACTCGCACCCGACGACCACGGCAAGGTGATAGACCTTGGCGAACAGCTCGCACCCTATTCACCGTTCGCTGCGATGGACTTTGTGACGAGCGTCCCGCAGGTGCTCGGCCGTATCCGCGTCGATGAGTTGGAGCCCTGGCACCTCGCCGGCCTCAAGATCCTGCAGGGCAGCCACGATGGCGGCGAAGCCTACTTCCGGTTGCAGTCGACCCGCGGCGAAGACATCCTCGACACGCTTTCCGCGCGCGTGGAGCTTTCCAAGGTCGGGGAAATCCTGCGCCTCTACTGCAAGGCACTCACAGGCCGGAACGTCAGCATCCAAACGGCGGCGGCACTCGCGGAGAAGGGCATCGGCTGGGTCGATGAACATCGTGCCAGCACCGAAGGCTCGACCATCTTCCTGCCGGAGCTGATGGAGCGGTACCCGGAAAAAGATGAGAACTTTGCCGCCTTCAAGGTGTTTGCCACGCACCAGGCAGCCCACATCGAGTTCGGCAGCTTCGATTTTCAGTTTGGGCGTCCGGGCAACCTCTTTGGCAACCTGCGCGCTACGATTGGGAACGAAGACAGCAGCGCAGTGACCAATACTGAGCGCTTCTTCGACCTCTTCCCGGAGCGAAAGCTGGCGAGCGACCTCTATACCATCGCCGAAGACTCGCGCGTCGATGGAGCCGTGAAGCGGGAATATGGCGGCATCCGCCGCACGCTTGGGCGGATGCAGTCCGCCGAGCTCGAACACCGGCCCGACGTGACACGGCTGCCAATGCGCCAGGCGTTCGTGGAGAACCTCCTGCGGGCGAGCCTCGACGGCGCCGCAGCGGTGCGCTGGCCACGTTCGCGCGGCGACTACAGCACCGTCGCCGAGGCGCTCGGCGTGCTGCAACAGCTCGCGCGTTCGGGGGCAATTGTCGAAGATTCGGCTGAAGCCACGATCCGCCTCTACCAGGCGGCGATGTCCATCCCCAACGTCTATGAAGAGCAGCCCGACATCGATTGGGACAGTGTCGAGCCAACCGAGCCGGGCTCGTCCCTCCCGATGGACGGCGGCGAAATGGGTGGCCAGGGCGGCCAGATGCAGATGGGCGATGTCGGCGAGGGCGACGATGAGTACCAGAGCCCCCAGGAGGTCGACTTCCGCGGAGACTTCAAGCCGGAATTGGCAGAGCTGCTGATGAAACTCAAGCAGGATGCACAGGGTGGCGACGCCGGGCAGATGTCGCCCGTGCCGCTGACCCCGGAACAGCTGGCCGCGTTGCTCGAAAAGAGTGTGGAAATCGACCTCGACTCGCTCATGGAGGGCGACCTCGACGCGAGCACCGGCATGTTCATGCAAAACCTCATGAAGGAAGCCGGCCAGCAGTCCAACGACCAGCACAAAGGTGACCCGACCAGCGACAACTCGACCGGCTCAGAGGAGGGAGAAGAGCCCCTCGCGCCCGTCGTCACCGTCTACTACTACGACGAATGGGACTTCCGGGCACAGGACTACAAGCCTCGCTGGTGTGCGGTGAAGGAGTCGAAGCTGGAACAGGGCGACGACAACTTCTATGAAAACACCCTGCACGAGCACGCGGGGCTCGTCGCCCAGACCCGCAAGCAGTTCGAGCTGATGAAGCCGGAGATGTTTCGCAAGCTCAAACGTCTGCCCGAGGGCGAGGACTTCGACCTCGATGCGGCGATCGAATGGATGATTGAACGCCGCGCCGGGGCTAACCCAAGCGACAAAATCTATTGGCGCCGGAACAAGATCGAACGCGACGTCGCGGTCGCCTTCCTCATCGACATGTCGGCGAGCACGGACGAAGAGATCAACAAGCGCGAGAAGAAATACGACGACGACGACTACGATGACGATCCCCGCAAATACCTCAGTTGGTGGGTGTCCAAGCGCCGCCAGGAGCTGACCAGCCCTCCCAAGCGCATCATCGACCTCGAAAAGGAATCGGCCGTCCTCCTCATGACCGCGCTTGAGACGATCGGTGACCAGTATGGAATCTACGGCTTCAGCGGCTATGGGCGCGACAACGTCGAGTTCTTCGTGATCAAGGACTTCGATGAGCACCTCGACGCGCCGATCAAAAAGCGGCTGGACAAGATCACGCCGATCCGCTCCACGCGCATGGGCCCGGCCATCCGCCATGCGACACATAAGCTCAACCTCACGGACGCGAAGGTGAAGATCCTGTTCTTGCTCAGCGATGGCCGCCCCCAGGACCACGGCTACGGGCGCGACCGCACCGAGAAGGAATATGCCATCCATGACACCAAGCAGGCGCTGAACGAGGCAAAGCGCGAGGGCATCACCCCCTTCGCGCTGACGGTCGACCGTGCCGGGCACGACTACCTGAAGACGATGTGTGAGGACATGGGCTACGAGGTTGTCGCGGACATCGAGTCGCTCCCCAGCCGTCTTCCCACGCTGTACCGGCGGCTGACGGAGTAGCTGATTTGCGGCTCATCCTTGTCCGCCACGGTGAGTCGGAAGGCAACGCCCGTGGTGTCATCCAGGGGCGCGTGGACTTTGGCTTGAGCGAGCTTGGATCCCGGCAGGCCCATGCGACCGCCGAGCGGCTTGCGCGTGATCCGGTCCAGCGCGTTATCGCAAGTCCGCTCCTCCGCGCGGCCGGAACAGCCGCCATCATTGCAGCAAGGCACGGCCTCGCAGTGGAGCCCGAGCCCGGCCTGATGGAGTACGACATCGGCGAAGCGAGCGGGCTAACGGGCGCGGAGCTGCGCGAGCGCCATCCCCAGGTGATGGCTGCATACGCGCGCGGGGAGCGTCCGCGCTTTCCCGGAGAAGAGGGCCGCGACGTATTTCACGCCCGCATCGCCCGCGTCCTCGATTCGCTGCGCCTCGGAAGCGAGACAGTGGTTGTCGTCGCCCATGGGGGTGTCGTGAGCGCCCTCTGTGCTTCGGTGCTGGGGATTGATGGCCATCGGCCCGGGGTCTTTCAGGTCGCGAACTGCTCCATCACCGAGGTTGTTACCGGTGCTAACGGCAACCTTGTCATCCGCGTCCACAACGACATCTGTCACCTTGCCGGGCTGGCTACCACCCGCGACCGCGGTTAGGCGAGGTGGTCTACCCGCTCAACCGGTCGGCCTGGCTGTCGGCGCGAACCTGGAGTGAGATGGCGGCGTGCGCCGGCATTCTTCAGCTTTCTCGCAACGCGACCGGGCTGCTGTGGTGATGCACGAGCCGCCAGTCGATGCCTTCACGCACGAACAGATTGGTCGCGATGAGCGGTGACCCGCCAACGAATTCGCGGCAGACGACGAACGCCACGCTGCCGACGACCTCGGCTGTGGCTCCACCGCTGACGATACGCACCTGCTCGGGGTTCGACATAATCGCTTCCCAGCTCTCCAACACTTCAGCGCGTCCGGAGAGCAGGTTCCAGCCGGGGTGGATGCAGGAAACGGGCACAGACTGTGACCAGACCATCTCCATCGCTTCGAGGTCGCGCTGGTTGAAGGCGCGATAGAACGCGTCATTGGCTGCCAGCAGTGCTTCGACGGCTGTCTCGGTAGCCATGGCCCCTCCCTTCACGGCATGCGCACCAACAGGCGCTTAGCCTTTCTGCCTGGCCTGCATCTCGAGGATCGTGTTCGCGATCAGGCGCGCATGGGGGTATGGCTTCCAACCCTGGGGCGTGTTGTAGTAGCGCGTCCCGCTCTGGTACTCGTCGGGTTCGCGGTCTCCGTATTCAACGTCCACACCTTCGACGCGGATCGATGGCGACCCAAGGAACCGCTTGTCTTTGGCATCTTCCATGCCGTCGACCTCGGTGTAGACGACTTCGACCGGTTGGCCGGTGGCTTCTAGCGCGAGGCGAAGGGACTCCTCGGCCTCGGCGCTGCGGCCCGTTGCTTTCGAAAACAAGAATTCAATCTTCATCGGGAAGGGACTGCTCCGGAGGTGATGCGCGCAGGGCTACCAGGCGCTCATAGGCGGCGACCTCGAACCCGAGGCCGCCAGGTACGTAATACTGTGGCTGGCCGAGTTCTTCGGGCAAGTAGGCAGCTCCCCGGGCGAAGTGCGAAGCCTCGTCGTGAGCGTAACGATACCCCTGACCATATCCGAACTGCCTCATGAGGCCCGTTGCCGCGTTGCGAAGCTGCAGGGGCACGGGCAGGTGAGCGGTCCGGGCGGCGTCTTCCGCGGCCTTCATGTAGGCCCCGGCAGCCGAATTGCTCTTGGGTGCCAGCGCCAGGTACAGGCACGTTTCCGCCATTGCGTGAAACGCTTCCGGCATCCCGATGAAATGCACCGCTTGCTGGCAGGCAACCGCCACCACCAGTGCCTGCGGGTCCGCGAGGCCGACATCCTCCGACGCGAGTATGACCATGCGGCGGACGATGAACAGCGGATCCTCGCCACTCTCAATCATTCGTGCCAGCCAATAGAGGGCAGCGTCCGGGTCTGAACCGCGCAACGACTTGATGAACGCTGAGACCGTGTCGTAGTGGAAGTCCGCCTGCTTGTCGTAGTAGGGGCGGCGATCCTGAAGCGCCTGCTGAATGTCCGCGGGCGTCAGTTCCGGCCTGCCTTCGCTGTGGGCGGAGCCCGCGGCGATGTCGAGAGCAGTGAGCGCTGCCCGCGCATCGCCGGCCGCCCCCTGGATGAGTAGCTGGCGAGCATCGCTCGAAAGGCTCAGGCCAAGCCTGCCGAGTCCACGCCCGGCGTCGGCGAGTGCGGCGTCGATCACGGCCGCCACGTCGCCCTCCGAAAGAGAGCCGAGGCGGATCACGCGCACGCGGCTGAGGAGTGGCGCGATTACTTCGAATGACGGGTTCTCGGTGGTCGCGCCGATGAGTGTGATGGTGCCTTCTTCCACGTGCGGCAGGAGCACGTCCTGCTGGGCCTTGTTGAAGCGATGGATCTCATCGACGAAGACGACCGTGCGTTGCCCCACGCTGCGGCGCGCGCTGGCTTCACCGACCACCTTCCGCAGTTCTGCCACCCCTGACGAGACGGCGGAGATTGGCACGAGGGCCGCTTCGACGCCGTTGGTCAGGAGCCGCGCCAGCGTCGTCTTCCCGCATCCGGGCGGGCCCCAGAGGATGATTGAAGGCAGTGTACCGCAGGCCAGCGCCCTCCGGAGCATAGAATCCGGCCCGATCGCGGCATCCTGGCCAATGAACTCGTCCAGGGTGCGAGGGCGCATGCGTGCGGCCAGCGGGGCGTCGACGGGCGGCGCATCGTCCCCCAGGGCGAATGCGGGCTGGTAGACGGGGCGGCCTCCCGGGCGGTGCTGTTGCATCGTCAGCCCGCGAGCAGGGCGATGGTGACGCCCTCCCCGCCCTCGTTCGGCGCCGCCGACTCGAACTGCCGCACAAGAGGGTGACCGCTCAGGGCCTCCCGGATGGCGGCTCTGAGTGCCCCGGTGCCCTTGCCATGGATGATGCGCACGAACGGGAGCCCGGCACGAAAGGCGCTATCGAGGTAGCTTTCGAATCGCTCAAGGGCTTCCTCGGCGCGCTCGCCACGAAGGTCCAGCTCCATCGGCACCGCAGGGCCGGTCGGCACGAGCACCTTCGGGCCACTTTCACCGGTGGCGACCTCCACGCGGTCGATGCGGCCAACGGACACCTTCATCCGGATCGAGCCAAATTGGACCTCAACCCGGCCATCCTCACCAACGCCGCTGAGCGCTTCGCCCACCTGCGGGATGTCGCGCACATGCACGCGATCGCCGGCGAGGACTTCGCGCGGGCCAGAGCCACGGTGCTCCGGGGGCTCCGGGCGGGCTGGCTTGGCGCGGACGCTGAGCTTTGCGAGGCCATCGTCCATGCGGCGCAAGGTCTCCTCGGCTGCGCGGGTATCGAATTCGCGATTGGCCGCGTGCCGCCGCAGGGCATCCAGCTCGCGGCGAGCTTCGGCGACGGCGTCTTCGGCTTCTCGGTGCGCGCCATCGAGGATCGCCGTGCGTTCCTGTTCGATGCGGTCGCGCCGTTCGGCGAGTGCGAGTCGGAGTGCCTCAGCCTCGCTATGAGCCAGGTCCCCGGCGCGGCGCGCGTCCGCCGCCGCTTCGCGCTCATTGCGGATCTCGGCGAGGAGTTGTTCGAATTCGAAGTGCTCCGGGGCCAGGTGTGCTTCGGCGCGCTCGATCACCCCCGCTTCGAGTCCCAGGCGCTTTGCGATCGCAAGCGCGTTTGATTGGCCGGGAAGACCGACGGAGAGGTGATAGGTCGGGCTCAGCGTTTCGAGGTCGAATTCGACCGACGCGTTTCGCAAACGCGGGTTGATGTGGGCAAACGCCTTGAGTTCGCCGTGGTGCGTCGTCGCGACGATTGTGCAGCCACGGTCCAGGAGCGTCTCAAGAATCGCTCGGGCGAGGGCGGCACCTTCGGTCGGGTCGGTGCCCGCGCCGAGCTCATCGAGGAGCACGAGCGTCCCGGGGGCTGCTTTCGCCAGGATTGCGATCACGTTCCGCATGTGGGACGAGAAGGTCGAAAGTGATTGCTCGATGGATTGCTCATCCCCAATGTCCGCATAGATGCGTTCGTAGCAGACGAAGCGGCTGCCTTCATCACAGGGGATCGGGATCCCTGCCTGCGCCATCAACGTGAGGAGGCCGAGCGTCTTCAGGGCCACCGTCTTGCCCCCCGTGTTCGGGCCCGTGATCAGCACACCGTCGTAAGCGCCGCCAACCGAGAGGTCTGTCGGGACGACGTCCCCCCGGAGCAGCGGATGACGGCCACGGACGATCCGCGTCTCGCCCGCTGGCTGGAACCAGCTTTCGACATCGTCGGGCGGAGGGAGGGCAGCTTTCAGTCGGCGACCGAGGCGGGCCTTGGCCGAAAGCAGGTCCAGCTCCCCCAGCGCCATGGTTGTGGCCATCGCCGGGTCTTCGCTCTCACCGAGGATTGCGCTGAGGCGCTGAAGGACGCGGCGCACCTCCCGCTCCTCTGCGAGCTGAAGTTCTCGCACCTGGTTTCCGGCATCGACCACGCCCATCGGTTCCAGGAACACGGTAGCGCCGCTGGAGGAGACGTCGTGCACGATTCCCTGTATCTGGCCGCGGTAGTCTGACTTGATGGGAATCACCTTGCGGCCGTTGCGCTCAGTAAGCAGCCCTTCCTGGGCAATCCCGCGCCGCAGCGCGTCCGCGAGTGCCGCCTGCGCCCGCTGTTCCAGCCTGCTCTCCGCCTGGTGAAGTTCGCGGCGGGTGGCGGCGAGCACCTCGCTCGCGGAGTCTGCAACCTCGCCGCGGGGCGTGATCGCTTCGTCGACGGCATCGGAAAAGTGCCGGAAGTCCGTGATTGTGCCGGCGATCGCCGCTAACCGCGGGATGCGTGGTCGCAGCTTCTCGATGACACCCCGCGCACGCCAGGCCGTCCGCAACATTTGCGCGGCTTCCGCAAGCGCGGCCGGCTCCAGCGCCTGGCCGATCGCCGCGGAATGGATCAGCGGCCGAATGTCACGTGCCCCGGCGAAGGGGATGTCGATCCCCATCTGGTCGAGCATTCGAAGTTCGCCGGTATGGGCCTGAAGCTCGAACGCGGCCGCATAGCCAGCGGCTGGCCGCACCATCAGGGCAAGCTCGCGGCCGATGCTGAACGCAGTTTCCGCAGCCAGCAAATCCAGCACCTTCCCGAACTCGAGCACGCGCAGAGTGTGTTCGTCCACCGCTCAAGCGTAGTGCGCTTGGTGTCCGGCACGCCAGTTAGTGCCGCTCAACATCCATCGTCGCCGCGATTCGCCCGAACGCGTCCACAGCCCGTATGCTTACGAGCCATCGACACTCCCTAGAGAAGTATCAGATATGTTCACCAAAGTGCTGGTCGCCAACCGCGGTGAGATCGCCCTCCGGATTGTGCGGGCGTTGCGCGACCTCGACATCCAGTCGGTTGCCGTGTACTCGGAGATCGACCGCCTTTCGCAGCATGTGCGCTACGCCGACGAGGCTCACTGCATTGGGCCGGCCGATGCCCGCGAGAGCTATCTGAACGCAGCTCGCATCATCGAGGTTGCGCTCGCATGCGGGGCGGATGCCGTGCACCCGGGCTACGGCTTCCTGGCTGAAAACGCGGACTTCGCGGAGGCTGTCGAAGCTGCAGGGATGACCTTCATCGGTCCCTCACCGGATTCGATGCGCAAGCTGGGCGACAAAATCGAGGCGCGCGCAATCGCCCGTGCAGCCGGGCTGCCGGTCCTTCCCGGGAGTGTGGAATTAACGTCCATCGACGAGGCGCTGGGGCTGGCGAGGAGCATCGGCTATCCCGTCATGGTGAAGGCTACCGCTGGCGGTGGGGGGCGCGGCATCCGGCTCGTCCAATCCGAGGGGGAGTTTCGCGACGCAGCCGCCCGCGCGATGCAGGAAGCACAGGCGGCGTTTGGCAACCCCAGCATCTACGTTGAAAAGAACCTGCATCCTGTGCGGCACATCGAAATCCAGATCATCGGCGACAAGTTCGGAAACGTCGTGCCAATCGGCGAACGTGAGTGTTCCATCCAGCGGCGCCACCAGAAGCTCATCGAAGAGAGCCCGAGTGTCGCCGTCACCCCCGACCTGAGGCGCAGCCTCGGACGTGGAGCGGTCCGCCTCGCCCGCGCCGCGAACTACCACAACGTGGGCACGGTCGAATTTCTGCTCACCGAATCGGGCGAGTACTACTTCCTGGAGATGAATACGCGCCTCCAGGTCGAGCATCCGGTGACCGAGCTCACTTCCGGCACCGATCTTGTCAAAGACCAGATCCTCGTGGCGGCGGGCCAGGAGCTGCCCTATGAGGAGAGCGAGCTGCTCGTCCGTGGTTGGGCAATTGAGTGCCGGATAGTCGCCGAAGACCCATTCAACGGATTCCTCCCGTCAGTAGGCCGCATCGTCCTGGCGCGGGAGCCTGCTGGACCCGGGATCCGCGTTGAGAGCGCCCTCTACGATGGCATCGAGATCTCACCCTACTATGACTCGCTTCTCGCGAAGGTCACGGCCTGGGGACGCAATCGCGAAGGAGCCCGGACGCGCATGAAGCGCGCGCTCGCGGAATTTCGCGTTGTCGGTGTGGCGACCAACATCCCCTACCTGCAACAGATCCTCGATCACCCGGACTTCATCGTCGGCGACATCGACACCGGGTTCCTCGATAGGAACGAAGTGCTCCCGGAAGAGCACCTGGCAGAGCAGCAGGCGTTGGCGCAGATGGCTGCGCTGCTCTTCGTGACTGGCGGGGAAGCGACGGACCACAACGGCACGCATACCAACGGGGTGCGTCCGCTCCGCGGGGCTTCCAACTGGCGCCGCGCCATGACATCCGCACAGCTTGGGGAGGGCGTGGGACGTTGGCCGAAAAGTATTTAGTTCGACTCGATGACGAAGAATCCACCATCGAACTCGACCGCAGCGTCGGCGAAACCCGCGTCCGGCGCGAAGGAGAGCCATGGCGCACCGTCCACTTCGACCGCGTCGGCGATTCGGGCCTTTACCTGCTGATGGTCGACAATCGTCCCATCGAGCTATACCTCGAGCGGCGCCGCGGCGGAGCCGTTGTGACTATCGGCCGGCACGCCTTCAACTGTGCCGTCGGGCCGTGGCGGCCCTCCCATAGTAGCGCCGGTAAAGCTGCCACTCCGGCCGGTCTTGTGCGTATCACCGCACCGATGACCGGGTCGGTCGTGGAAGTGCACTGCGTCCCCGGGCAGGCCGTGAGCGCTGGTGACGTCCTCCTCGTGATCGAATCCATGAAAATGAATAACGAGCTCCGAGCGCCAGCAAGTGGCGTCGTGGAGGCGGTCCCGGTAGCAGCCGCGCAGCGCGTTAGCGCAGGCGACTTGCTGGTCGCAATGCATCGTGCCGGAGGGTGAAAAGTTGTGGAAAGCCTAAGCCAAGCCGTAATGATTCTGCCGATGCGTATTGACCGGCCGGCGAAGCGTCAAGTACGGTAGCCGCTGGCCGTGCTAGGCGGGGAGCTAGCGGTGCCCTGTACCCGCAATCCGCTATAGCGGGGTTGAATCCCTGTTCGAGGGCTGTGTCCCTGGGGACTGTCCTCGTCAAGCGGCGTTGACGATCTGGTCCTGCGCGGCGACGCGCCATGAACCTGGTCAGGTCCGGAAGGAAGCAGCCATAAGTGGAATGCTTCGGGTGCCGCAGGCCAACCGGATCCGAGCTGGCTGACGTAGAACAAGCCTGGAGGCCCGTTCGACAACAGGTGCACGGCCTGAACTTTGCCCTGCGGCTCGCCCTGGAACGGCGATTGGGGCCGCGATTCCGCACCGAGGAGGGACTTTGGCCCAGGCGATTCGGTCGCCCCGTTTCAGCGGTCAATCGCTGACTGAACGGCGGCACATCACCCGGTCGGACCTCTCCGACCACCCGCGGCGGTTCCGCGGCAGGCATCATGCGGCGACCATCTTCGTCGTCGTCGTGCTGGCTGTCGGGGCCTTTCGCATCTTCCCCGAACGCCAGGTCACAGTCCTCAACGATGGCCGCGCCTACAACGTCTCAGCGATTTTCAATCCCGAGTCTGAGGGCCTCGCCGCTGCCGATGTGCGCCTTGTTCCCGGCGACCGCGTGCTTCTCGCCAGCGGTGGCCGCTTCACCAGCGTCGCGGTGCAGCGCGCTCACAAGGTTTCCGTCCGCGTCGATGGTGAGCTGCTGCTGCTCAACACCCAGGCGACCACTGTCGGGGGCGCCCTGGCAGAAGCCGGCCTGGACATTCACCCGAACGATCGTGTCTACCTGGACGGTCAGCTCACTACTCTGAGTGGGCCGTTGCTCACCTCGACGCTGCTCGCGTCGCGCACGGCTCCCGGCAGTATCACTGGTACGGGGTCAGTAGGGTCGAATCCGACTATTACTGTCGTCCGCGCGCGGCCCGCAACGGTCATCATCGACACCATGCCGATCGAGGTTTCTTCGGCTGCCGGGACGGTGCAAGGCCTCCTGGCAGATCTCGGTATGACGGTGCGCGAAGGTGACCTGGTCCATCCCGGGCTCCAGACGCCTCTCACCGCGGGCATGACGGTCCGGCTCGCGAAGGCTCGAACCGTTAACGTCACGCTAAACGGCGCGGTTCAGTCGCTCTATACACAGGCACAGACAGTCGGCGATGTCCTTGCTCTGCTGGGCGCTAATCCTGGCCCCGGCGATACGCTGTCCCTCCCCCGCGACACACCCGTGACGAACGGCATGAACCTCGTCGTCGGCACCACCACGGTTACCGACCAGCAGGTGACCACTGCGGTGCAGGCCCCGACGGTCTATGAAGAGGATCCCACCATGCCTTCTGGTTCAGTGCGCTTCGTGACGGGGACGCCGGGCGTGCGCACCGAGCAGTGGAGGATCACGACGAAAAATGGCGTCGAAGTGAGCCGCGTCCTCGTGAGCAGCTCCGTCACCACGCAACCAATCCCGACGCGCCAGATCACGGGGACGAAACCCAGCCAGTCCCGGCCAACCATCACCACGGGCAAGTACACCGGAAGCTACACCCGTACGATGAACGTCCGCGCAACGTGGTACGCGGCACGGGACGGCGGCCGAAGCCCGGGAGACCCGAACTACGGACTCACAGCCGCTGGGGTTCAGGTAACCAAGGGTATCTGTGCTGTCGACCCGACCGTCATCAAAATGGGGACACACTTCTATGTCCCCGGCTATGGTGATTGCGTGGCCGCCGATACCGGCGGCGCCATCAAAGGCAATGCCATCGACCTCGGCTTCCCCGATAGCGCGGGCGACCCTGGCTGGGGCACCCAGTTCGTGACGATCTACATCATCGACGGCTAGCTCGCGCATGCATCGACTGGGCGGTGTGTGCCGCCTACCATCGAAGCATGTCGCGCCGCCTGTTATCCGGCCCGCGCCCACGCAAAGCGCTGGGCCAACACTTCCTGCGCGATTCCGGCGTGTTGGCCGATATTGTGTCCGCCGTGCACGTGCCGCCGGCCGGCATCGTCGTGGAAATTGGCAGCGGCACGGGGCAGCTCACGGAAGCCCTCCTGGACGCGGGACACACCGTTGTTGCCCTGGAGGTCGAGCCGCGGTTGATCCGGCACCTGAGCACGCGTCTCGGCTCACACCCTCGGCTGCAAATCGTCGAGGCCGATGCGCGCGTCACCGATCTTGCCGCCCTCGTGCCTGCCGAAACGCCTTTTGCTGTTGCCGGCAACCTCCCGTATTTCGCCGCGAATCCCATCATCCGACACCTGTTAGAAGGCTATCCGAAGCCACAAGAGGCCGTCGTCATGGTCCAGCGCGAAGTCGCCCGCGAGATGGCCGCGCGGCCGGGGCAGTCGTCACTTTTCACAATCTCCGTGCAGGTCTACGCGGCAGCGGAGATCCTCTTCGATGTCCATCCCCAGGCTTTCGACCCTCCGCCGGCGGTCTTCTCGTCCGTCGTCCGGCTTGTCCTCCGGGAGCGCCCCTTGGTCCCACAGGGACGCATCGATTCGTTCTTCACGCTCGTTTCGAAGACCTTTCGCAACCCGCGTAAGCAGATCCACAACGCCCTTTGCCGCGAGACGGGGCTCAGCGCCGAAGAAGCTGAATGGGCACTTCGGCAGGCGGCAATCGACCCGATTCGGCGCGCGGAGACGCTGACGATTGACGACTGGCTGGCGCTGCTCGATGCCCGTGAGGCCGTGGCCGCCCGTGCCTGACCCCCTGTCCGCGCTCGCACCGGCCAAAATCAACCTCATCCTCGAGGTCACCGGCGTCCGGCCGGACGGATACCACGAAATTGACACCGTGCTGCAGACACTTGAGCTTGCCGATGAGGTGCGGATCGCCTGGTCGGAAGGAGCAGCCGGCGTCCGCGTCTCTGGGCCGTTCGCCACCGGCACACCAGCGGATGAATCGAACCTCGCATGGCGTGCAGCCGCGCTGCTGGCGGGGCGCCTGGGCAGGACGATCGAGGGACTCTCCATCCATCTCGAGAAGCACATCCCTCCTGCCGGTGGCCTCGGCGGTGGCGCGTCCGATGCCGCCACGGTGCTCTGCCTTCTTGGCACTCACTGGGGGGCCGCTGGAGCGGAAACAGAAGCAGTGGCGGACGCTGTGGGCAGCGACGAGGCGTTCTTCCTCGCCGGCGGTGGGACGGCACGAGCTCGGGGCCGTGGCGAGCGCATCAGCCGCCTGCCCGCGCTCCCGCGGCAGCCGGTCGTGCTGTTTGTCCCTCCGGCGACGATCGATCGCAAGACCGCGCGCATGTTCGCGGCCCTTGACCGCTTGCCATTCGACGACGGTGAGGTTTCCGCGGCGTTCGCGGCGCGTGAAGTGAGCCCCGTCTCTGGAACGGATGTACATAACGCGTTCGAACGTGTTGCGTTCGACCTTTTCCCCGGCCTCGCGCCACTTTGGGAGGCCCTAGAAAGCCGCTCCGGCGAATCTGTGCATCTCGCTGGCGCGGGTCCGACGCTCTTCTGGATCGGCCAGGACGTTGATGCTGAGCGCGTCGTGGGAGCCGCCAGCGGGCTGGGCTGCACCGTCATCCCTACCTGGACAGCGGGCCGCCGGTGAACGCAGTCCTCGCCGGCTGGGCGGCGGGCTATGCGATGGCCATTATCACGACGATCGCGCTCGTCTTCCTCGCGCTCCGGTTGACTGATGATGGCGGGATGCTCGACCGCTGGGTAGCACGGGAAGTGCCCCGGCCGATCCTTGCGGTGCCTATTTTCCTCGGTGCGACGCTCCTCTGGACCATGGCCGGGCTGGTGTTCGGCTCGCTCTATGAGGTAGGCAACTTCGCAGCCAGGCCCGGGGCGCTGGGGAGCCCGGGTTGGCCGTTTCTGCTGATTGTCGCCGCCGTCGCGTGGTTCCCCCTGCCACCGCTGCTCATCTTCGCGCGGCGTTTCTGGGCGTTGTGGTGCGGCCTCACCCTGGCCTTCATCGCGCTCTTTGGCTGGCTGCTGCCTCTGCTCGCGGCGCGATGATATACTCAATCTTCTTCGTGAAACCCTGAACAAACACTCTGGAGGCGCGGCGTGCCGGGCACCATTATCGACATGCACCTGCACACCACCCGGGGTGCATCGGATTCCATGCTCAACCCCGACGACCTGATTGCCGAGGCGCAGCGCGTTGGCCTGACGGGCGTCAACATCACCGAACACGACCGCATGTGGGAGTCGTGGGATCTTGCGCCGTTCCGCAAGCAGCACGCCCCCACCTTCGTTTCCAACGGCATGGAAGTCTCCACAGATATGGGGCACATCCTCGCGATTGGCCTCAAGGGTTACCAGAGTGGCATCCGCCACCTTGAAAAGCTCCGCGCGATCGCCGACGAACAGGGCGCATTCCTTGTCGTTGCGCATCCCTTTCGCCACTTTTTCGACCCGGTACACTTCAAGCGGGAAGGCAAGGAGCCATTCAACCTCACGCCCGAGCAAGCGGCGAAGCTTCCCGTGTTCCAGCTCGTCCACGGGATAGAAGTGCTCAACGGTTGCAACACGCCCCGCGAAAACTACTTTGCCCTGCAGGTTGCCAAGATCCTTGGCAAGCCCGGCACTGGTGGGTCCGATGCTCATTCCACCCAGGGAATTGGCTACTTCACAGCTGTCTTCGAAGAGACCCTCGAAACCCCGCAACAGATGGTCGAGCAGATGCACCGTGGCCGCTTCTTCCCGGGCCGCGGGCTCGCGGAAGGCAAGCTCAACAACTTCTGGGAGACGGCTGAGCCAATCGCCTTCTATGAGTGAGCGCTGAGCGCCCGGCATCCGATTCGCGCCAAGCCTAACGATCAGCTAGCATGGATACGCTCGAAGGGGAGTAGTCCCAACGCGCGTCATCGACACATCCCCTCTCGCAGGGCGGTGGCGCGGTCCGGAAAGGCCCGGATGGACGAGACTTTCGGCCACACGCGAATGTCCGCGTGCTGGTCGAGGTCAGCCTCAACCGGCACGGCGGCAGAGGAGCTTTCGTGCCCGTTAAATCCGCATCGGACCGCACAATCAGCCGGCAGTGGCTCGCCATAGGCGCGATGGCCCTCATCGCCGCCCCGGGCATCGCGCTGCGCCTGGCAGGTGTCCATCCCGAACCGCTCGTGGCGGCGCCCATCTTTGGATTCTCCATCCTCGCCGCTGCGTTTCTGCTGAGCTGGGCTGCCGAGACTGCCGAACTCGACATCTCGCAGGGCATGGCGCTCGCCATTATCGCCTTCATCGCCGTCCTGCCCGAATATGCGGTCGACCTGATCCTTGCCTGGAAGGCGGGTGCCGACCCGGCGGAGGCCGCCAGGGGACTGGCCGTCGCCAACATGACGGGGGGCAACCGGCTGCTCATCGGGGTCGGGTGGCCGATCGTCTTCGCCCTTTTTGTCTATCGCACGGGCCTCCGCCAGTTGGTCGTCGACAAGCAGCGCGCCCTCGAACTCACCTTCCTCAGCATCGCCACGCTCTACGTGATCTTCCTGCCGTTGCGCCACTCGATCACGCTGGTCGACAGCATGATCCTCGGCTCCATGTTTCTTGCCTACCTGTATTTCACATCGAAAATTGAATCCGAGGAAGTGGAGCTTGTCGGGCCGGCACGGGTCCTGGGGGCCATGCCGGACATCCGCCGGCGAGCTACCGTGGTGGCAATCCTTGCCTTTAGCGCTGTGGCGATCTTCTCCTCCGCGGAGCCATTTGCCGAGGCCCTGATCGGCATCGGCGAGAAGTTTGGCATCTCTGACTTCCTCCTCATCCAATGGCTGGCTCCGCTCGCTTCCGAATCGCCCGAAGTGCTGGTGGCCGGGCTCCTTGCCTGGCGGGGCCGCGCGAACGTCGGCATGGGCGCCCTTATTTCTTCGAAAGTGAACCAGTGGACGTTGCTCATCGGGACGCTCCCGATAGCCTTCGCCCTGAGCGCAGGTGAATTTCACTTCACGTCGGGCCTGCCCCTCGATGGCCGTCAGCGCGAGGAAATCTTCCTCACGGCGGCACAGTCGGCCTTCGCCATTGCGGTCTTCGCCAACCTCAAAATGGGAATGCGCGAAGCAATTACTCTGTTCGTCCTATTTGCCACCCAACTCTTCATCCCGAGCGAGCAGGTCCGTTTCTACTACGGCATGGCCTATGCCGCCCTCTGTGCGGTAGTTCTCTTTGCGAACCGTGGCGACTTGCCGGTGACGGGCCGCGCCGCGTGGGACGTATTGCGGGGCCGGACGCGCCAGCCAGCCGCCGCTGTCCCGCCGATGCCGGGCGACGTCTGAGGGCGTAGACTCCGCGACATCACCCCCCGGGACGTGGTGGATGCACATCGGAGTTTTCGCGCCCTTCCTTTCAAAATATGCAACCCCGGCATTCATGGCCGACGCCGCCAGGGCCGCCGAAGAGGCGGGATTCCATTCGATCTGGGCGCCCGAACACGTGCTCCTTTTCGACGATTACGCGTCCCGCTACCCATACACTCCTGACGGACGGCTACGCGGCGGCGGCGATCTCGGCGTCCTCGAGCCTCTCAACTTCCTGTCGTTCCTCGCGGGCGCGACCTCGAAAATCCGCCTTGGCACCGGGATCTGCCTCATCCCCCAGCGCAACCCGGTCTATACGGCGAAGGAAGTGGCGACGCTCGACTACCTCTCGGGCGGACGCGTCGACCTGGGCGTCGGCATCGGCTGGCTCGCGGAGGAGTTCGCGGCACTCGCTGTCCCCTGGCCGAAGCGCGCGCAGCGCACGAGAGCCTACCTCGAAGTGATGCGCAGGCTCTGGTGCGACGCTGTGTCTGAATACCACGGCGAGTTCTACGACCTGCCTGCCAGCCGGCAGTATCCCAAGCCCGTGCAACAACCCCCGCCGATCCACTTTGGCGGCGAGAGCGACGCAGCCTTGCGGCGTGTCGCCGACATCGGCCAGGGCTGGTTCGGATTCGCACTCGATCCCGAGGGCCTCCGCGAGCGCCTGACGGTCCTCAGCGACTTGCTCGCCGCGCGCGGGCGGACGCTCGACGACGTGGTCGTGAGCGTCTCACCGAGCGGGCGGGTGCTCGATCAAGCGTCACTTGAGGCGTACCACGCCGCCGGTGCGGATCAGCTCATCATCCAGGGCCGCGGGCGCTCGCCCGAGGAGTTCATTGCAACGCTGCACGAATTGGGCGAAAAAGTCGTCGCGCCGGCATCCAGGCTCTGAGGCGACCCGGGGCGTGGGCTCGGAGCGACCATGCGCTCGTTAACAAAGCCAGCTGGGCCGCTCATCAGTCTTTTGGTACGCCCGGGTGGACTCGAACCACCGACCTTTAGGTCCGCAACCTAACACTCTATCCGCTGAGCTACGGGCGCCTGAACACCTGGTGCCGAAGGCGAGATTTGAACTCGCACGCCCTAATGGACACTACGCCCTGAACGTAGCGCGTCTGCCATTCCGCCACTTCGGCTCCTACTGGCATTATGGGATGCCCACCCCAAGCGTTCAACCGCATTGGCACGCCCGCCGCATTTGAATTCCGCCCCGGTGGGCCATAGACTGCGAAGTCCGGGCGGTTAGCTCAGTTGGTTAGAGCGCGTCGTTCACACCGACGAGGTCACTGGTTCGAGTCCAGTACCGCCCACCACGGAGCCCGGACTGTCTGCTTCCCGGCGACCCACCCCGGGAGGCGCGATCGGAAGCTATGGAACGCACGGAAACGCGCACCGAACACGACGCGATCGGCGAATATCCTGTCCCCGCCGGCGCCTACTACGGCATCGATACCGCCCGCGCGGCCGCTAACTTCCCCATCAGCGGTCTTCGCCTCCAGCGTCCTTTCATCCGCGCTCTCGGGCTGCTCAAGTCCGCTGCTGCTCGCACCAACCGGGACCTGGGGCTCATCCCCGCGGATCTCGCTGACGCTATCGTCACCGCTGCCGAGGAGGTCGCCGCTGGCCAATGGGATGCGGAGTTCGTCGTCGACGTTTTCCAGACGGGGTCCGGTACGTCCACGAACATGAACGCCAACGAGGTCATCGCTAACCGTGCGAACGAACTGCTCGGTGCGGGCCCCAGGGGCACGTATCGTCCCGTGCACCCGAACGACCACGTCAACCGCGGGCAATCTTCCAACGACGTCATCCCCACAACAATCCACGTCGCGGCTCTCTCGGAGATGCGGTTGCGGCTCCTTCCAGCCCTGTATCTGCTGGAGGGGTCCCTGCAAGACAAGGCTGTCGAATTCAGTCCGGTCATCAAGACGGGACGCACGCACCTCATGGATGCCACGCCTATCCGCCTCGGCCAGGAGTTTCACGGCTACGCCGGGCAGGTCGAGCGGGCGCGCCGGCGCATCACTCTCGCGGGGGAAGCACTGCGCGAAGTCGCACTTGGGGGTACCGCCGTCGGCACCGGCGTCAACACCCATCGTGAGTTCGCAGCGCGCACGCTGGCCTACCTCGCAAAAGCGGAAAAAGTCCAGGTGCGGGAGACCGCCAACCACTTCCAGGCACAGAACGCCATCGACGCCATTCTCGAAGTCAGTGGTCAGCTACGCACCGTTGCCACCTCGCTCCTGAAGATCGCCAACGACATCCGGCTGATGGGAAGCGGTCCGCGCGCCGGCCTGTTCGAGCTCGCCCTGCCGGCACTCCAGCCGGGTAGCTCGATCATGCCCGGGAAAGTCAACCCGGTCATCCCTGAAGCCGTCGTGCAGGTTGCCGCACGCGTGGTTGGGAACGACGCGACCATCGCCATGTGCGGCCAGTGGGGATTCTTCGAGCTCAACACGATGATGCCGCTCGCTGGCTACACGCTCCTCGACTCAATCGCGCTACTTGCCGCGGCGGCGCGCGTGTTCGCAGAAAAGTGCGTCGATGGGCTCGCAGCCACACCCAACGGGCCGCGCATGGTTGAGCAGGGTTTGAGTATCGGCACCCCGCTTGCGACGGTGATCGGATACGAGAAAGCAGCCGAGATCGCGAACGAAGCGTTCCAGACCGGCCGCACCATTCGCGAGGTTGCGCTCGAACGTTCGGCGATCGGCGCGGCAGAACTGGACCGCATCCTTGACGCAGCCCGGATGACCGGCGAGTGACATCGCGGGCACTGAAGCTTGCAGTTCCGTAGCATTTTCGGCCACCAAGCGCGTTCCGGCATGCATTTGCGTTGACACCAGGCCACCGGCCGTCGCTACCATCAACCCAACCTCAGGCGAGTTCGAATGGTTGAGGGCGATCGGAGGATGGTGTGAGTACCGAGCCGCTGCTGTTGGTTGTCGACGATGAAGCCGGGATTCTTCGGCTCATGAAGCTCGAAATGAGCGCCCAGGGCTTCCGCGTCATCACCGCCTCGGAGGGCGAAGAGGCCTTGAAGGTGGCCGAAGAACAGCGGCCGGACGCAGTCCTTCTGGACATCATGATGCCGGACCTCACCGGCCTCGAGGTGATGCGGCGCCTTCGCGAACACTGGAACATCCCGGTCCTGCTCGTGACTGCGAAAGACAAGGACCATGACAAAGTGCGCGGCCTGGAACTGGGCGCCGACGACTATATCGTCAAGCCGTTCAGCCCCGAAGAGCTCGGTGCGCGCGTGCGCGCCGTGTTGCGCCGGGGCCTGGGCCACGATGTGGAGCGCGTTGTCCGGGCAGGCGACCTGGAGGTCGACCTCAACCGCCGCCTGGTGCGCCGCGGCACAGAGACAGTGCAGGTCACCCGTACCGAATGGCTCCTACTCCAGCAGCTCGCGGCCAACGCGGGCAAAGTGATGCTTAACGCCGAACTGCTGAGTAAAGTCTGGGGCCCGGAATACCGGGACGACCTTCAGTATCTCCGCGTCTGGATTTCTCGCCTGCGGGCCAAGCTCGAAGTCGAGCCAGCGGATCCCCACGTCATCAAGACCCTGCAGGGGATTGGCTACCTCTTCGATGCTGAAGTGGCCAGCCCCGCTAACCCCCACGCCAGGGTCTAATGCCTCCTCGCGGCCCGCGAAAGGCGAGCCAGCGCATAAGTCGACGTCAGTCCGCGACGAGCACGAGCGTGCCCGTCGTCGAGAGGCTGCCACCGGTCCCGTTGACGACGCAAGAGCGAGCCGAGGTCTGTTTGCCGGGGAGCCCCGAGACACCGTCTTCCGCCGTCCCTGACAGCTGGCGGTAGGCTTCCACCAGCAGCTGCATGCCATACATGCCCGAGTGGTTGAACGAAAGGCCGCCCCCGTTCGTGTTGATCGGCAGACGCCCGCCGGGGGCGGCGTGACCATCCTTCCAGAGCGTGAAGCCTTCCCCGCGTGGCGCGAGACCAAGCATTTCGGCTGTGATCCCGGCCGTGACGGTGAACGAGTCGTAGAGCATCGCCATTTCCATGTCTTCAGGGCCCATGCCGGCCATCGTGTAGGCGGCTGCTGAGGAGGCGCGAGCCGAGGTGGCCGTGAAATCCTCCATCTCGAGCATGTTGGAGTGGCTCATGTTTTCGCCTGCGCCGGCTATCCAGACGGGCCTCGTGCGGACGCTCCGCGCGACGTCGGGGCTAGTCACCAGGACGGCCCCGCCGTAGTCCGTAACCAGGCAGCAGTGGAGGAGCGTGAGGGGCCACGAGACCAGGCGTGAGCTGCGGACGTCCTCGATCGTGATAGGCCCGCCGAAGGGATGGGTCTCCCTGGAGTGCATGATGGCTTTGGGGTTCAGCGTTGCCCACTGCCGCGTAACCACGGCGATGTGTGCGAAGTCATCTGGTGTGGTGCCAAAGCGGTAGTTGTGGCGGGTCATCGCGTGGGAATAGTTGGACGGAGCCCCGGAGAGTCCATAGGCGGCGGTGAACTGTGTGGCCGGCGCCCATGGATCACCCTCGCGGCCGCCGCGTCCAGTGCCAAGGCCCCTGGTGGCCCGCGCCGACCAGCCGTTCTCGCCGTGCGTGATGAGTGCAACATCGATGATGCCCGCGTGGATGGCGGCCAATGCGTGATGCACGTGCATTTCGAACGAGCAGCCGCCGACGGAAGTCGTATCGATGTAGCTCGGATGAATGCCAAGGTGCTCGGCGAGTTCCGAGGACCAGCCTGCGCTGAAGATGCCGTTGATGCGTGAGATCGGGATGCCGGTCTGGTCGGACACATTCTTGATGGCTTCGATATGCAGTTCGAGGGCCGTTTTCGGTGTTTCGGGGTAGCCAATTTGGTTGGCTTCGGCCGCGCCCACAATGGCGGCGGCGCGGGACAGCTCTCCGGGCATGCTCGCGTCCTTCCTAAATCACGCGCCAAAACGGGATGTGGACATCCTCGTTGGCGGGTTCGAATTCGACGCGCACACGGGCGCCGATTTTGATCTCCTCTGGGCGGTTGGGATCCACGCCACGCAGGACAGTGAGCATACGGTCGCCCTCATTGAGGTCGATGTAGGCGGTCACGAACGGTGCCTCATCGGCCCACCCGCCAAAGGCGCGATGCTGCACGGCAAAGGTGTGGATCCGGCCCTCGCCGCTGCCTTCGATCCACTCGATCTCGGTGGCGTGGCAATAGGGGCAGATGAGTCGCGGATACCAGTGCACGCGGTTGCAACTGGTGCAACGGGGCAGCATCAGCTTTCCTGCTTTCGCTCCGTCCCAGAACGGCTTCGCAAGGGGACTCGGTGACGGAATTGGTCTGGTGTAGGGCATACGGTACCTCCGGCGAGACGTACTACGCCATGAGCGGCCACGGATTAGCGAAGTGGGCTGCGGCCAGCCCAGCGATTTTCTGGAGCCACGTGACGTGTTTGTACCGGTGACGCTAGAAGCTGTGCGCGGCTCAGTCAACCCGGATTGAGCGCGGTGGCGCGGCGCGGCACGGTCGCTCGGAAGGGCCAAAATATGGTGGCCACACGGTCTTTTCGGGGCCATTCGTGCCAAAAGGAGACCGATAGGTACGGTGGGGCTGGCCCGTCCGGCTCTGGCCAAGTCGCCGGCAGTGCGGCACTGTGGTTGTGAGAGGTATGACGTGTCCGCCAAAGAAACCTCGCCGGTCGCGACCGCTCCCTCACTTTTCCGGGCGGCAGAAGACCTGCGCCGGGCGAGCACGACGGTCGGTGCGCCGGGTTGGGTTGACGAGGCCCGTTCGTCCGTCCGGGGCGCCATCCTCGCCGTTGAACAGTCGCTGGGAGGGCTGGCCGCCGCCGACGGGCTGGGGGAGGAGATCCTCGAGCGGGAACCGCGACTCCTTCACGCACTGGAGGAGTTGGAAGCGGCGCTTGCCGGAGCCCTCGTCTCGCTTTGGGAAACGTCGTCGGGGCAAACCGAACTCTCGCCCGGGCATCTTCCCGAACTGGCGCGACGACTCCTCTCACTTGCCCAACGCACGTTCGACCTCGTCCAGGAATCCATGAATGAGCCGGCAGCGACTGATTGAGGCTCCCACCGGGGGGCTTACCGGTGACTGGGGCCGATCGGCCCGTGCCTCCTGCCCCGCACGGGCGTGGTATCCGTTGGGGGCAGGTTGGTACGGTGGACATATCAGGCCGAAAGGAGCCGAAAAATGGCAAACATCACGTTACGAGACCCGTTCGATGAGTTGGCGCGCGTCTGGCCGCGGGCATTTGCCCGAGACTGGTTCGGTCGCACTCCGGCCACTGTTACGCAGTTAGCGGACTGGAGTCCCACCTGCGACGTCACGGAGAAGGACGACGCAATCATCGTCCATGCTGAGTTGCCCGGAGTGGAGCTCAAGGATATCGAGCTTACGCTCGACTCGGGCTTCCTCACGGTTAGGGGCGAAAAGCGGACGGAAAAGAAGGACGAAAAGGACGGCCGCACGTATTCCGAGCGCACATTTGGGTCGTTCCAGCGTACGATTGCGGTGCCCAATGGCACGAGTGCCGAGGATGTTGACGCAAGCCTCAAAGACGGCGTCCTCGAAGTTCGCGTTACGCGAAAGCCGGAGGCTCCGCCGCCGACCAAACGCATCGAGGTGAAGACCGCTTAGGAGCGGGCCGGGCAGCGTACTGGCGGGCACTCCGGTGCGCCGCCCGGCCAGGGCTATCGCTGAAAGAGAAATTGGAGATTGCAATGACCATTCATCGCGGGGACCGGATTCTTGTGCCGCTCGACGGCTCGAAAAACGCGGAAAATGCCATACCGCTTGCGGGAATCATGGCGAGAGTCTTCTCGTGCAAGATCGAGTTCTTGCAGGTCCACGACGATGAAGAGGTCGATCCAGAGAGCCGCGCACACGCCGCCGATCTCTTCAAGTCCTATGCACTCGAGCGGGCCGGACGCGCTGGCATCGATACGAATATTTGCACAGCGAGCCTCGTCGACGGCCGTGCTGCCGCGGTCATCCTCGATGCGGCAGACGTGCCAAACACCGGAGCGATCGTGCTTGCCAGCCACGGCCGGGGCGGCTTCCGCACGGCCTTCTTCGGCAGTGTGGCGGATCGGGTGATCCGTGGCTCGCGCATCCCTATACTCGTTGTCCCCGGCGTCGGCGGCCCACCCACAGAGATTAGTCACATCCTCGTCACGCTCGACGGCTCAGGTGTCGCAGAACGCGCACTCGAGCCGGCGAGGGCGATAGCGAAGGCATTGACTGCACGCCTTTCCCTGGTGGAGGCATACAGTCTCGTGCCGCCGCTTGGCGT
>JADEYI010000793.1_pt1 | contig 34319 bp, 35 predicted proteins | sample 8542331 | NCBI WGS metagenome assembly JADEYI01 (sample SAMN16510988, study PRJNA670497) | mine drainage metagenome | isolation source: biofilm near Copperflume 1 | place: Germany: Marsberg coppermine Kilianstollen | collected 2018-02 | reverse complement strand
AGCACCTCCTTGCCAAGGAGGGGGTCGCGAGTTCGAATCTCGTCTTCCGCTCCACTCCACTCCACCAGCCCGCCGCCCAGTTCACAAGCCCTCGGCCCAAAGCGCGCGCGGGTCGTGCGCTCCTCTGCGCCCGGCCAGGATTGCCACCGGCGGCGTCTCCCAGCATTACTCGTCATAACGGATTGCGGCGACGCCGCGGCCGATGCTCGCGTTGGACGGCGACGGCGCCCACGCGCAGCCGTCAGCCGACGAGCGTGGCGATCGTTTCGAGCATCGCCGGCGGGCCGCCGACGAGCAGCATCGTGGCGGCGGTGCGCTTCCACGCCGCCAGCTCGTCGCGGATCTTACTGGCGGGACCGATCAGCGAGACATCTTCGACCAGCTTCGTGGGCACGGCGGCGATCGCCTCGCGCTTCTTGCCGTCGAGGTAGAGGTCCTGGATGGCGTGGCACTCGCCCTCGTAGCCGAGGCGCGCGAACACGTCGAAGTGGAAGTTCTTGTCGCGCGCGCCCATGCCGCCGATGTACAGCGCGAGCGTCGGCCGCATGAGGTCGGCGGCGGCCTCGATGTCGTCGTTGATGATGACCGAGACGCTCGCCGCCACCTCGAAGTCCTGCGGCGCCCTGCGGGCGCCCGGGCGCGCGAAGCCCTCGGCGAGGGCGGCGCGGTAGAACGCGTCGCTCTTCGGCGAGAAGAAGATTGGCAGCCAGCCGTCGGCGATCTCCGCCGCCATCGCCACGTTCTTCGGGCCCTCGGCGCCGAGGAAGATCGGGATCTCGTTGCGCAGCGGGTGGACGATGGACTTCAGGGGCTTGCCGAGCCCCGTGCCACCGCGATAGGGCACGTCGTACTGGTGTCCATGGAACTCGACCGGCGCGTCGCGCGCGACGATCTTGCGGATGACCTCGACGTACTCGCGCGTGCGCTCGAGCGGCCGGTTGTACGGCTGCCCGTACCAGCCTTCGACGACCTGGGGGCCCGACGCGCCGAGGCCGAGGATGAAGCGCCCGCCCGACAGATGGTCCAACGTCATCGCGGACATCGCCATCGCTGCCGGCGTGCGCGCCGAGATCTGTGCGATCGCGGTGCCCAGCCGCAGCCTGCTGGTGCGGGCGCCCCACCAGGCGAGCGGCGTCAGGCAGTCGGAGCCGTACGCCTCGGCGGTCCAGACCGAGTCGAAGCCCAGGTCCTCCGCCGCGGCGATCGATTCCTCGACACCGGCCGGCGGCCCGGCGCTCCAGTAGCCAGTCGCGAGTCCGAGCTTCATGCGCCCCCTTTGGCTGCGTGTCCGGCCGCGGACGCGTCGGCTTCGAGCCCCGCGGCCATCTCTGATACGGCGGCAATGTACCCTTCGACGATGCTGTAGATCACGTCGCGGGCGGGGCGCACGGCGTCCATGCTGCCGACGATCTGGCCCACCGGTGTCGTGATCAGCGCGCGTGCCCCGGACGCCGGGTCGTCGGCGTGGCGGCGGATGCGGCTCTGAGCGTCGGCCGTGAGCATGTATTGCAGTGGCATCGGGAGGGCGCCGGGCGAGTCGGTGGCGTCCCACGCTTCGGTCCAGGGTGTGCGGAGCTGGCGCGCGGGCTTTCCCGTCATCGAGCGCGAGCGCACGGTGTCGCGCGACGTCGCCGCGAGCAACTTCTCGGTGAGCGCCTCGCCGGTGTCGGCCTCGCGCACGGTGAGCCAGATCGAGCCGGTCCAGACGCCGTCAGCGCCGAGCGCCATGGCGGCGGCCATCTGCCGCCCGCTGCCGATACCGCCCGCCGCCAGCACCGGGCGCGGCGACACGGCGGCGACGACCTCCGGCACGAGCACCATCGTCGCGATCTCGCCCGTGTGGCCGCCGGCCTCGTAGCCCTGGGCGACGATGATGTCGACACCGGCCGCGGCCTGGCGCCGGGCGTGTTCGGCTGTGCCGGCAAGGGCGGCGACGACGACGCCGTGCTCGTGCGCCCTGGCGATGACATCGGCGGGGGGCGAGCCGAGCGCGTTGGCCAGCAGGCGGATCGGGTGCGTGAGCGCGACATCGACCTGGGGACGCGCGTTCTCGTGCGTCCAGCCCAGGAGCCCGGCGGCGGGTGGCGCGTCGGGCGGCAGCGGCGGCACGTTGTGGCGCGCGAGGGTGTCTTCGACGAAGCGGCGGTGCGCCTCGGGGATCATCGCTTCGAGCTGGGCCGGGTCCGATCCGGCGTACGACGCGGGCATGACGACATCGACGCCGTACGGCCGGCCGTCGACATGCTCGTCGATCCAGCGCAGCTCGATCTCGAGCTGCTCCGGCGAGAACGCGAGCGCGCCGAGGACGCCCATACCGCCGGCGCGGCTCACCGCCGCGACGACGTCCCGGCAGTGGCTGAACGCGAAGATCGGGAACTCGATACCGAACTGGTCACAGATGCGCGTGCGCATGCGGTCTCCCTTGCCGCGGCTGGCGGCTTACGGTTGCTCCGGTGTGAAGCGCACCGGCAGGTGCTTGATCCCGTTGACGAAGTTGGACCGCAGGCGGCGCGGCGTGCCGGCCAGCTCGATGTCGGGCAGCCTCCGGAACAGCTCTTCAAACATGACCCTGATCTCGAGGCGCGCGAGGCTCGCCCCGAGGCAGAAGTGGTGGCCGCCGCCGCCGAACGCCAGGTGCGGGTTCGGCGTGCGCGCGACATCGAACCGGCCGGCGTCTTCGAAGACGTCTTCGTCGCGGTTCGCCGACGGGTAGTACATCACGACCCTGTCGCCTTCGCGGATGCGCTGACCACGGATCTCCGTATCGCGCGTCGCCGTGCGGCGGAAGTAGATGAGCGGCGACACCCAGCGCAGCATCTCCTCGACCGCGACCGGCATCAGCGACGGCTCCCGGATCAATCGCTCGCGCTCCTTGGGATGCTCGATAAACGCCTGCATGGCGCCCGAGATGAGGTTGCGTGTCGTCTCGTTGCCCGCCACGACGAGCAGGATGAAGAACGCGTCGAACGCCGGCTCGCTGAGCGCTTCCCCGTCGACCTCCGCCTGCAGCAGGACGCTGATCAGGTCGTCGCGGGGCGCCTGCTTGCGCTGCGTGGCGAGCGCATGGGCGTACATGAACAGCTCCGCCGCCGCCTGCTTGCCGTCTTCCGGCGAAGTCGCGAACTCAGGGTCGTCGAAGCCGATCAGCCGGTTGCTCCACTCGAACACCCGGTGCCGCTCCTCCAGCGGCACGCCGAGCATCTCGGCGATCACCTGGAGCGGCAGGTCCGCCGCGACGTCGCTGACGAAGTCGCAGGCGCCGCGCCGCGCCACGTTGTCGATGATGCGCGTGGTGATCTCGCGGACGTGCGGTTCGAGCCGGCGGATCATCGCGGGCGTGAAGCCGGTGGCGACGAGGCGGCGGTACAGCGTGTGCCGCGGCGGGTCCATGTTGAGCATCAACGTCTGGAGCAGCGCGAGCGCGTCGGGGGGCGGGTCGTCGATGTTCGTGCCCATGCGCGCCGACGAGAACAGCGCCGAGTCCGTCGAGACCGCGACGATGTCGTCGTACTTCGTCAGCGCCCAGTAGCCCGGGCCGCCGGCCTCGCGATGCCAGTACACCGGCGCCTCGCGACGGAGCAGCTCGAAGACGTCGTGGGGGAGGCGCTCCGTGTACACCTCGGCGCTGTAGATGTCGATGTCGGCCAGTTGCACCATGCTCTCTCCGTTTCCGCGCCGGCGCGCCCCGCTCAGTACGAGCGCGGCAGGCCCAGGCTCCACTCCGAGATGTAGTTCAGGATCATCTCGCGGCTGACCGGCGCGGTCTTGAACAGGCGCGCCCCGAACCAGAGGTTGATGATCCCGTAGTCCTCCGAGAACCCGTTGCCGCCATGGGTCTCGATCGCCGCATCGACTGCCTTCAGCGCGAGGTCCGCGGCGAGGAACTTCGCCATGTTCGACTGGGTGCCCACCTCGAGCGGGTCGAGCCCGCGGTCGAACGACCACGCCGCGCGGTACATCATCAGCCGGACCGCCTCGTGCCAGATCTTCGCTTCGGCGAGCGGATGCGCGATCGACTGATAGGCGCCGATCGGCGTGTCCCGGAAGACGCGCCGCTCCTTCGCGTAGGCGACCGACTTCTCCAGGCACTGCTGCGTCATGCCGGAGCAGATCGCGGCGGCGAGGATGCGTTCCGGGTTGAGCGAGTTGAACATCGCCATCGCGCCGTTGCCTTCCTCGCCCACCAGGTTCGCCGCAGGCACCGCTACGTCGTCGAAGAAGAGCTGCCACTGCCCGGCACCATCGTTCGAGGGGGTGGGTAAGAGCGTCTTCTCCAGCCCCGGCGACTTGGTATCCACAAGGAAGAGCGAGAGCCCCTGCGACTTCGGCTTGCCCTCGGCCTGGAGATCCCGCAGGCTCGTCGTGCGCGCGACGAGCAGCATGTAGTCCGCCTGCTCGACGCCCGTGATGAACACCTTCTGTCCGCTCACGCGGTAGACGTCGCCGTCCCGCCGGGCGGCTGTCTCGACGCGGAAGGTGTTCGTTCCCGCGTTCGGTTCGGTGACGGCGAAGCACAGCTTCAGCTCGCCGGCGACGATCTTCGGCAGGAACCGCGCCTTCAACTCCGCGGAGCCGTTGCGCACGATGCACGCCGCGTCCATAGACGTGACCAGCATCAATCCGGGAAAGAACCCCTGCGCGGTCAGCTCCTCGAAGGCGACCGTGAGCGCGAGCAGGCCCGCATTCGTGCCGCCGTACTGCTCCGGCACCAGGCACCCCAGCAGCCCGATGCGCGCGAAGTCGTCCCACAGCTCCTGCGGGAACCTGCGTTCGGCGTTCATGCGGCGGAACTCGTCGCGCCTCGGCGCGTACTTCTGCAGCATCTGGCGCACGGACGTGCGCACCAACTGATGTTCTTCGCCGAGCGTGAAATCCATCAGACCGTCCTCCGTGAGCGCACCGTCGCGATTAGCGGCCCTTGAACCGCGGCGGCCGCTTCTCCTTGAACGCCCGCGGCCCCTCGCGCGCGTCCTCCGTCGCGTACACCTCCATGCCGATGCGGAACTCCACGTCCAGCGCTTCCTTCTCCGGCAGGCACTCGGTCTCCTGCACGGACTGCTTCACCTTCCGCACCGCGACCGGGCCGTTGGCCGCGATGCGGGCGGCGATCTCGCGCGCGGCGGCGAGCGCGGCGCCCTGTTCGACGATGCGCCCGATGAGCCCAAACCGCAGCGCGTCTTCGGCGGGGAAGGTATCGCCGGTCAGCAGCATCTCCATCGCCATCGTATACGGGATCTGGCGGCGCAGGCGGACCGTCGAGCCGCCCTGCGGGAAGAGCCCCCACTTCACCTCGGTGATGCCGAAGACCGCGCCCTTGCCGGCGACCCGGATATCGGTCGCCTGGAGGATCTCGGTGCCGCCGGCGACGCAGTAGCCCTCGACGGCGGCGATGAGGGGCTTCGCGAGCCGGTAGCTGCGCAGCAGCCCGCGAAAGATCACGTCCGGGTTGTCGCGGCAGCGCTGCTCGAACTCGTCTTCGGCGGGGAGGTTGGCGAGGGAGCGCGCGACGAGCTTGTCCAGGTCGGCGCCGGCGCAGAAGTCGCCGCCGGCGCCGGTGAGGATGACGGCGCGCACATCGTCGTCACCGTCGGCCATCTCCCACGCGTCGGCGAGACGGCACAGCATCTCGGGGTCGAGCGCGTTCTTCACGGTGGGTCGGTGCATCGTCAGCGTCAGCACGTGACCTTCGCGCTCGACCAGCAGGGCGTCGTTCAAGGCGTCATCCATTCGCAGTGCCGTTTCCCGCGCCCGCGACCTTCTCGGTCGCGCGCGTTTTCGCCCAGCGGTAGTCCGCCTTGCCACTGGGCTGGCGCGTGATCTCGTCCACCAGCGTGAGCTGCCGCGGCACTTTGTATGGCGAGATCTTCGTGCGCGCGTACGCGTCCAACTCCGCGAGCGTCAGCGTCTGTCCCGGCCGCAACTGCACCACGGCGGCGACGCGCTCGCCCCAGCGCTCGTCGGGCACACCGACGACGACCGCGTCGAAGATCGCGGGATGACCCTTCAGCGCCGACTCCACTTCCTCCGGGTAGATCTTCTCGCCGCCGCTGTTAATGCAGACGGAGCCGCGGCCGAAGAGCGTGATCGTGCCGTCCGCCTCCACCGCTGCCATGTCGCCGGGGATCACCCAGCGCACGCCGTCGACCGTCACGAAGGTGGCGGCCGTCTTCTCGGGGTCCTTGTAGTAGCCGAGCGGCAGCCGTCCGCGTCGCGCAAGCCGCCCGACGACACCTGACCCCGGCGCCAAGGGCCGCAGCTCGTCGTCGAGGACCGTGGTCGAAGCGTCGACCGAGAATCGCGGCCGGCCTGACTCGTTGGCGCCGAGGTTCATCCCCTGGTGCCCCGCCTCCGAGACGCCAAAGGCGTCGATGAGCAGCGTGTTCGGCAGGTGCGCGCGGAGCTGCTGCTTTACGGCATCCGAGAAGATCGCGCCTCCGGACGACAGGACGGCGAGCGACGACGTGTCGTACGCGTCGCCCTCGCTGGCCAGCGCCTCCGCCAGCGGGCGCGCCATCGCGTCGCCCACGATCGAGATCACGTTCACGCGCTCGCGCTCGACGAGCGTCCAGATCTCGGCGGGGTCCAGGCGGCGGCTGGTGGTGAGCACGACCTTGCCCCCGCCGTGCAGGCCGATCATCGCCGCCCAGTGACCGTTGCCGTGCATCAGCGGCGCGACGGGCAGCGTGCACGGCGCGACGGTACGCTCCCGCGCGAGCTCGCCGAGCTGCTCGGGGCGCGTGATATCGGGGCCGCCGGCATTACCGCCCTGCAGCCCGCCGAAGAAGATGTCTTCGTGCCGCCACATGACGCCCTTGGGCATGCCCGTCGTGCCGCCCGTGTAGAGGAGGTACAGGTCTTCGCCGGAGCGGGGCTCGAAGTCCCGTGCGGGCGCCGCCGCCGCCAGCGCCGCCTCGTACTCGACGGCCCCGAGCGAGCCGCCACCCGCACCGCTGCGGTCATCGACGACGACGAACGTGCGCAGTGCGGGCATGGCCGCCGCGACCGCCGCCACGCGCGGGGCGAACTCCTGGTGGTAGACGAGCCCGATGAGGTCCGAATCGTTGAACAGATAGCGGAGCTCGTCCTCGACATAACGGAAGTTGATGTTTACCGGCACCGCGCGGATCTTGAACGCCGCGAGCGCCGCCTCGATGTACTCCGTGCCGTTGTACAGATACAGGCCCACGTGGTCGCCGGCGCGGATGCCGCTCGCCAGCAGGTGGTGGGCGAGCCGGTTTGCCCGCTCGTCGAGCTGGGCGAACGTCAGGCGCCGGCTGCCGTGCACCAGCGCCTCGCGCCCGGGGACGGCGTCGGCGACGCATTCGAAGAGGTCCGCAAGGTTGAACTCCATCAGCCGCTCCTCCGTCAGGGCTTCGCGCTTCCGACGATCCACATCGCGAAAAACTGCGAGCCGCCCCCATAGGCGTGGCCGAGCGCAGTCCGCGCGCCGTCGATTTGGTGTTCGCCGGCCTGGCCGCGCACCTGCATCGCCGCCTCGGCGAAGCGCAGCATGCCGGAGGCGCCGATCGGGTTCGACGAAAGCACGCCGCCCGAGGGATTCACAGGCAGGTCGCCGTCGGCGGCGGTGGCGCCCTCCGTCACCATGCGCCAGCCCTCGCCTTCCGGTGCGAACCCCAGGTTCTCCATCCACATCGGCTCGTACCAACTGAAGGGCACGTAGATCTCCGCCACATCGATCTCGCGCCGCGGGTCGCTGATGCCGGCCTGGCGGTAGACCGCCGCCGCGCACTCGCGGCCGGCGCGCGGGTTCACCTGGTCGCGTCCGGCGAACATCGTCGGCTCGCTGCGCATCGCGGCGGCGTGCACCCATGCCGGCGGCCGCGGCGCCGTTCGGGCGGCGTCCTCGTCCGCGAGCACCATCGCGCAGGCGCCGTCGGACGAGGGGCAGGTCTCGAGGAACCGAATGGGATCCCACAGCATCGGCGACTGCGCGATCTTTTCGAGCGTGATGTCCTCCATGCGCAGGTGTGCGTACGGGTTGCGCAGCGCGTTCCGCCGGTCCTTCAGCGCCACGCGCATGCCTACGTCCGGCGGCGCACCGGAGCGTCGGATGTAGGCGCGGATGTGCGGCGCGAAGTAGCCGCCGGCGCCGGCCACGACGGCCGGCTGGAACGGCAGTCTGGGCGCCAGCGCCCACATCGCGTCGCTCTCCGACTGCTTCTCGAACGCGACCGTGAGCACGCGCCGGTGCAGGCCGGCCTGCACCAGGCTCGCCGCGACGAGCGCGGTGGAGCCGCCGACGCTGCCGGCCGTGTGCACGCGCATCATCGGCTTCCCGACGGCGCCCAGCGCGTCCGCCAGGTACAACTCCGGCATCATCACGCCCTCGAACATGTCGGGCGCCTTGCCGATGACGACGGCGTCGATGTCGCGCCACCGGAGCTCGGCATCTTCCAGCGCGCGCAGCGCCGCCTCGCGCACGAGCCCGGAGATGGAGACGTCGTCGCGCTGCGCCGCGTGCCGCGTCTGCCCGATGCCGACGACCGCGCAGGGCGCCGCCATCAGCCGGCCTCCAGGACGCAAACCAGGTTCTGTTGCAGGCACGGCCCCGACGTCGCGTGCGCAACCGCGCGACGGGCCGAGCCGTCCATGACCCGCCGGGCCGCCTCGCCAATGCGGATGAGCCCCGCTGCCATGACCGGGTTCGCCGTCAGCGCGCCACCCGACGGGTTGACGGCGACGCCCTCACCGAGCCCGAGCGCGTCGCGCAGGATCAACTCCTGGTGCGTGAATGGCGCGTGGATCTCCGCGACGTCGAGCCGGCCATCGCCGGCGCGCAGACCGGCGTGCTTCGCCGCCAGCTCCGTCGACGGCGACCGCGTGAGGTCGCGCGCACCGAGCGCGGGCGCCTCGATGCGGTGGTCGATGCCGCGGATCCACGCCGGCCGCCGGCATGCCCTTCGCGCCAGGTCGCCCGCTGCGAGCACGACTGCGGCCGCACCGTCGGAGATCGGGGGGCAGTCGTGTTTGCGCAACGGGGAGACCACGTACGGCTCCGCCAGCGCCGCGTCGATTGGGCGTTCGTCCCGCAGTTGCGCGTTGGGGTTCGAGGCGGCATCGCGCCGGCTGCGGGCCGCCACGGCGGCCATGTCGCGCTCGCTGTACCTGCCTGTATCCAGCAGCGCGCGCGCCTGGAGAGCGGCGAGGCTGATCGCATCGGGCCAGAGCGGCGCGACGCAGTACGGGTCGAGCTGCAGCACGAGCACGTCGCGCAGCTCGCCGAGCGACGACGTGCCGAACCCGTACACCAGCGCCGCGTCGATGTCGCCGTGCTGCAGCCGCACCCACGCCTCGTACAGCGCCCAGGCGCCGTCCATCTCGACGTGCGACTCCGCGATCGGCGGCCAGGCGCCGATCGCGTCGAGCGCGGTGACGAATGAGAACGGTTGTCCCGCGAGGTAGTCGGACGAGCCCGAGACGGTGAACCCGATCTCGTCTCGTGCGATGCCGGATCGCTCGATCGCCTCGCTGACGACGGGCATCAGGATCTCGACTTCGTTCCGCACGGTATCGGAACGGACGCTGGGCGCCTGCGCGAACGAGACGACCGCGACGTCGCGCATCACAGGTGCTCCCGGTAGGACGCGAACGGGGCGTCGGGTTCGCCGGTCGGGCGGAAGTGGCGGATGCTGCGCATGCTCGGCGACAGCTCGTCGCGCGGCACCCAGACGGCCTGCACGCGCATCCCCATCCGAACGTCATGCGGATCGACCTCCTGTACGAGGTGAAAGAGCGGGATGTCCGCGCCATCGAGCAGGATCGACGCGGACACATACGGCACGCGCACGGCCTGTCCGGCGAACGGGATGTTGACGATGCAGAACGTCGTGACGGTGCCTGTGTCCGCCACGGGCACCTCCTGATCCGTCGCGACGCCGCACGTCGGGCACGAGCCCCGCGGCGGCACGTAGACCTTGGCGCATCGCGGGCAACGCTGGCCGACGATGCGCCCTTCGGCGACCGCGCGCAGGAACCGCGATGGCGCGCTGCCCGCGACGAAGGTGTAGTCCAGACGGATGGGCGTCTTAATGCCGTACACCTGCGCGGTCATCGGGCGGCCTCCGGCGTGAAGCAGGCGATGTCCTGGATCTCGCCGGCGGTCTCGCCGCGCCAGCGCACCCGCACGCGCATCCCGGTCGACATGGCCACCTCGGCGCCGGCATCGACGGCTTGCAGCAACGCCGTATCCGCGCCGTCGAGGCGGATCAGCGCCCACGCGAAGGGGCGCTGAAGCGGGTGCTTCGGACGCGGCTCCGACACCCATGCCCACGTCGTCACCGTCCCCGCCGGCCCGACCTCGACGAACTCCCCGACGGCGTCTCCGGTCTCGGGGTCGTACTCCTGCGGCGGCACGAGCACGCGGCCGTTCGCTGTGCGCACGCCCAGGATGCGCCGCTCCCGGAGCGCGCCGAGGAAGCGCCCGATCACCGGCCCGACGCTGCGCGTGTAGGTGTACTCGAGCACGTGAGGCGCCGTCAGAGACCTCAGAGACACGCTGTCGGCCGTGGTGTGTTCGGTCATGCTCGCGGCCTCACCCGGGTCGCGCCGCGGGCGCCGCCACGCGGTCGGCGAAGAACAGCCGCTGCGCGTTCTCGTACAGGAACTTGTCGAGCACGCCCTCGCGCAGGTCGAGCGCTTGCGCCTCCTTGATGCAGCGGTCGAACGAGAGCACGGGGTGGTCGGAGGCGAACATGATCTTGTCCTGCCCGCGCGTGTTCATGAAGTGGATCAACTCGCTCGGGAAGTAACGTGGGGCGTAGGCCGACGTCTGCATGTAGAGGTTGCGATACTTGATCATCAGGCGGATCGCGACGGCCCACCACGGGTCGGCGCCGTGCGCCATCACGAGCTTCAGCTCCGGGAAGAAGACGCAGACCTCGTCGAGGTTCATCGGATCCTGGCACTTGCCCGGCATCGGCGGGCCGGGGATGCCCGTGTTGATCGCGATCGGCAGGCCGAGCTCGATGCACTTGGCGTACACGGGGTAGTACACGCGGTCGTCGGGCGGCAGGTCGATCATGAACGGCGTGATGCGCGCCAATACGACCGGCTCGTCGCGGGCGATGCCCTCGAGTGCGCGGACGGCACGCATGCCGTTACGCGGGTCCAGCGAAAGCGACAGGACGAAGCGCTCGGGGTGCGCGCGCGGAAACGCGAGCACGTGGTCCGCCGGATCCTCCGCGGTCGTCGTCACGATCGCCTTCTCCACGCCCGCGGCGTCCATGGCGTCGATCAGCTCCGGGACCTCGATGTCCTTGAAGATGGCGTCGGCGCGGTTGAAATAGTCCTCGGCGACGCGCACGAGCCACTCCGGGCGCGCGACCGAACCCATGTTCACGTTCACGAACGTGTCGATGGCACGCGGCATCGCGGGTCTCCTATTCGTCCTGCGCGTCCGAAGGCTCGGCCAGATAGAACTGCTTCGACCAGCGCCGGAAGAGGCCGATCGGGCCGTCGCCGTCGCAGAGCACCGGCCGCGCCTTCATGATCTTGTGCTCCCAGATCGGGATGTCCTGCCCGAGCTGCCGCTCGATCTCGGCGACGAACGCCTTGCCGACGTTGGACGTGATCGCCTCGTTGCCCATCTTCTTCGTCTTGAACGAGAAGCGCACGTCCACGTACTCGCCGTCGATCGGCGTCACCGACGACACGAGCAGCGTCTCGACGATCCCCGTGAAGCGCACGGTGCTGAACCCGAACCCGTACGAGTCCGACGCGATCTGGCCTTCGATGGCGCCCTGCGGCGTCGTGTACTGCACCGGCGAGCGCACGTGGAACATGTGGCCATCGACCTGAGCTCGTGTCTGGGGCTGCTCGGGTGTGCCGTGCACGTACTTGAAGTGCGCGGAGTCGACGCCGTTCTCGGCCATCTCCTGGTTGTGCGTGCGGATCGTCCAGCGGCGCCGTGTGTAGTCGGTCCAGTCCGTCGAGGTGTATTCCGGCAGGACGGGCGGCGTCCACTTCGGCGGCTGCTTCTGCATGTGGTGGTAGACCATGATCAGGCCGTTAGCCTCGAACACCGGCCAGGCGTCGAGCCGCGCGAGCGGCGGGATTTTGTTCGCGTACGGCACCTCGACGCAGGCACCCGTGCCGTCGAAGCGCCAGGCGTGGAAGGGACAGCGGATACAGCCGTCCTCGACAACTCCTCCGTAGCCCAGATGCGCGCCCAGGTGCGGGCAGTAGGCGTCCAGCACATACGGCGCGCCCCGCTCGTCGCGGAACAGCACCAGCTCGGTGCCGAAGTAGGCGAGCGGCGTCACCCCGCCGACCGCGAGGTCGTCGCTGTACGCGACCTGGAACCAGCCGTTCGGGAACGGCGGGATCGGGAAGCGATAGTCGGGGGGCGTCCCCGGCCGGCGTGCGGTATCAGCGTCTGTGAGTACGGTCATCGCGTCCTCTCCCTTCGCTTGGAGCCGTCCTATTGCCGCACGGTGGAAGGCTGGGCGTCGTCCGGCGGCATCAATTGCCGGAATATCTGGTCCACGAGATACTCCCGGCGCGCGATCAGCGCGTCGACGGACAGCGGGTCGCCCGGCTTCAGCCGCGCGAGGAGGGGCAGGTGGCAGAAGTAGCTGATCAACTGCACATGCAGGTCGTGGACGAAGAGCGCCGGGTCGATGCGGCGGATCGCACCGGCCGCCATCGCGCGCTCAAGCGCCTCGACGGCCGGCACGTAGATCGGCTCGACGAACCGGCGCAGGTACGCCTCCGGGTCGGACGATTCGAGGAGCTCGCGCTCGAGGATCCGTGCGAGCGCGACGTGCCCGGCGAAGAACGCGTGCATCTGGTCGAGCAGGTAGGCGACGCGCGCGCGGCGGAGCTCGCCGGCGAGGAACTCGCGCATGACCGCCGCGATGCGGCCGAGCGCTTCATCGAGTACGACCTCGTGCAGTGCTTCCTTCGTATTGAAGTGGTAGAGCACGGTCGTCTTGTGCGTGTGCGCGGCGTCCGCGATCTCCTGGACCGAGACGGCGCCGAACCCGCGTTCCGCGAAGAGTGCTGTGGCGGCGTCGAGGATCGCTCGGCGGCGCCCGGGCCGCGCCGTCGCCGTGTCCTCACCAGGAGTGAGAGTTCGTACTACCATATGGTCGGAGAGTATGCGCCTGGCGCCGGCGCCTGTCAAACACCTCGCTGGCGGCGTGCGCGACCCTACCTGTCGAGCGAGAACGTATTGAGGAAGTAGCTGGTGGTGCCGACGCCGTACGGGATGTTGCGGACGGTCTTCCAGTAGGCCTGGTACATGTACGGCGTCACCAACGGCAGCAGGATCGGGTCCTTCGCGTAGATCACCCGCTGGGCCTCGTGCACGGTGGCGATGCGTGCGTTGAGGTCGAGGGTCTCGTTCGCCTTCTTGACGGCCGCCTCGATCTCGGGGTCGCCGAGACCGCGGACGTAGGAGCCGTCGCCCAGCGGTCCGGCGGCCGTATGGAAGCCGAGCGGGAGTTCCGGTGTCTCGTACGTCTGGTTGAGCGCGAGCGAGCACTGGTACTGCACCTTGCTGTAGTTCGCCACCCAGGTCGAGAACGCCTGTGGGTCGCGGTCGATCTGGATGCCCGCCGCCTCCATCTGGCCGAGGAAGATCGGCAGATGCCGGTTGTGCTCTTCGATCAGTGCGTCGGCCGGATACATCATTTTCACGCGGATGCCGCCGACGGCGCTGACCAAACGCTTCGCGTCCTGCAGGTCGAAGGGCTGGTACGTCTTCGCGAGGTCGCGGGGGTCGAGCGCGTAGGAGCCGAGCGGCCAGTGCACCAGCCCGTCCGGCTTCGCATCGCCGCCGTAGATGATGTCGACGTAGTCCTGCCTGTTGATCGCGCGGGAGAACGCCCGCCGCACGCGCGGGTCGTCGAACGGCTTCTGTCGCGCGTTCATGGTGAACGAAATGAACGCGAAGTTTGGGTCCCGCGCGATGACGTAGGTGGGTGCGAGCGAACGCGCCTCGCCGGCGTCGCCCGGCACATAACGCTGGAGCTGCCCGCTCTCGAACGCCGTGTGCGCTGCCGAGCGATCGAAGATCACGCGCAGGTCGATGCCGTCGACGTACGGCAATTGGTCGCCGGTGGCGCGGTCCTTGCGATAGTAGTTCGGGTTTCGCTGGAAGACCGCGCGCTGACCCTGCGCGACGGAGATCAGCCGGAACGGCCCGGCGCCGGCCGCGCGCTGCGTCAGCCGGGAGAGGTCGCCGGCGAGCAGCTCGCGGGGCGCGATCGTGTTGAAGAAGAGGCCGATGCGGTTCATGAACCAGGCGTACGGTTTCGTCGTCCTGATCGTGACGGCGTCGCCGGCGACCGCGACGCTGTCGATGTACTCGTGCGCGAAGGCGTAGTTGTTGGCCTCGGGCGTGCTCTTGATGCGGGCGAGATTGACGCGCACGTCTTCGCCATCGAGGTCGCGCTCGGGGACGCCGAGGTCGTTAGGGCCGACCTTCACGCCGGGCCGGACCTTGAACACGAACGTCGCGGCGTCCGGGTTCTCATACGACGACGCGAGGTCGAAGTAGAAGTACGCCGGCTTGGTGGCGGACTGGTTGACGAGGACGTTGTAGAGCCGCGGGAAGTAGGCCGACGCCAGCGCGATGCCGAGGTGCGGGTCAAACGTGCCGAAGTCGGCCGCCTCGGACGTGGCGAACGTGCCGCCACGGCGCGGGGGGCCCGGGTTGAGGATGTCCGGGCGGTCAGGGACCGGCGTCGCGGTCGCGCCGCCGCCGCCGCCGTTGCGGGAGGCGCCCGTCCCGCTGCATCCTGTCAGGGGCAGCAACGACAGCGCCGCGGCCGTGCCGCCGGCGGCGCGCAGGAGCTGCCGGCGCGATACCCGTTGCTGCAGGTAGCGTTGTGGCGGCCTGGTCAACGCCGGCTCCTCTCGCCCTGTCAGATGGGTGAAAGCACTAATCTATCCGGGCCGGGCCCCGCTTTCAATCCCTTCGTCCCAATAAAAGTGAATCTCCGCGCGGCACGAATGGGTGCTGGCACCCGCACCGGACCCCTCGCCGTGCGCGATCGCGGCGTCGAAGCCTCGCCACCCCCTCCCATGCCGCCGATACATTCAGTAGGCGAGTGCGTGGACCGCCCTCGCACGGCACCATCGCGCCAGCACGCCGGCGGCCGGCGAGGTGCGCGATGAGCCGGGGGCAGCAACTACGATGCGCGTTCACGACGAACGGGGACTGGGGCTGGTCGAGCTCATACTCGGCCTGGCGATCTCCTCGATGCTCCTGACGACGCTCGGGATGGCGCTCACGGCGACGTTCCGGACGGCAACCACGGCGAAGAACCAGCAGAACGCCACGGAACAGCTTCGGGACGCCTTCTTCTGGCTGAACCAGGATACGCAGAGCGGCGTCGCCAGCCAGGCCAGCGTCGCCGCCGGCGACGTCACCATGCGATGGACCGACTACGCGAGCGGGAAGGTCTACAGCAGCCGGTTTCAGCAGGTCGGCGCCACGCTCCAACGCACGTTCACGGTCAACGGGGTCGCGTCGACACGCACGGTCGCCAGCGACCTCATCGCGGCAGGCTTCACCGCGACCCGCTCGGGAAACGCCGTCACGTATGGTCTGACGGTGCAGGACGGCGCATCGACGCGGTCGATGTCCGAGACGGCGCTGATGCGCGTCGCGGACACGCCGCCGACGGCGTTCCCGACGGTGACGCCGGCACCGGCGACGGGCACACCCACGCCCACGGCGACCGCGACGGCCACACCGACCCCGACGGCCACATCGACTCCGACGCCGACATACACGCCGACGGCGGTAGCCACGGCCACGTCAACGCCAACGCCGACGCCTACCGCCGCAGGGACGCCCACCCTGACGCCGACGCCGACGCCAAGTCCCTGGTTCGAGACCGGGTCGTACACCGGCGACGGCACGAACAACCGGACGATCAGCGGGCTTACGTTCCAGCCGGACATCGTCATCGTGCGCGACAACGCCGGAGACGAAGCGGTGATCCGCACGTCGCTGATGCCTGCAAACATGGCGAAGGTGATCACCAGCGGCTCGAACTTGCAGACCGGGACGATCCTCTCCTTCTTGCCGAACGGGTTCACCGTGGGCACGTCGAGCTGGGTGAACAGCGCAGGCACGACCTACTACTGGGTGGCGATGAAGCGCGGGATCAACGTCAACATCGGGACCTACACAGGCGATGGCACGAACAACCGAAACATCACGGGCGTCGGGTTCCAGCCGAACTGGGTCATCACGATGGGCGACGGCGACGAGGACTTCTTCCGGCCGGCGCTTCTGCCGGGCGACGCATCGTTCAACATGGGCGGCTCCAGCGCGAAAACGAACCGGATCCAGTCGATCCTGGCCGACGGGTTCCAGATCGGCTCAGACGACAACGTGAACGCGCCTGGCCTGACCTTCTACTGGATCGCGTTCAACTCCACGCCGAAAGTCGTGACGAGTACGTACATCGGCAACGGCGTCGCCGGCCGCAACATCGCCGGCCTCGGCATGGGGCCGGGTCTCGTCTGGGTGAAGGCGGCCAGCAATGACATCGCGACGTGGCGGCTCGATGTCGTCCCGGGCGACAGCAGCCTGTACTGGGACAACACTAACCCCACGACCAACCGCATCATGGCGCTCTTCTACGGCGGCTTCCAGGTCGGCAGCGACCCGGAAGTTAACCTCAGCGGGCAGACGTACTACTACCTGGGGCTCGCCCCATGATCTGCGGCGCGCCCGCGCGTTATCGCAGGACGATATGGCTACGGCCGCGCCGTAAGCCCGCGGCCTGTTGGAGATCCCACATTGTGCCCGGGCGAAGCACCGACCTGCCCGGTGAGAAATCCCGCGTGGGCGGCCTGCACCTATCAATCCGTGCGCATTCCCGGCCGATACCTACATGAAGTGCGGCGCGGCGCCGCATCGAACGAGCCCAGACGCGCAATCCGAGGGGGAAGCATGCTGAAGCGACTCAACAGCGAGGGGGGGTTCACGCTCACGGAACTGCTCGTGGTCGTGGCCATTCTGGGGATCCTGGTGGCGGTGGTGCTGCCAAACTTCACCGGCCTGCTGGGCGGGGCGAAGACCAACGCCGGCGCGGCCGAGCTGAGCATCGTCCAGACCGCCGTCGACGCCAAGCTGGCGGCGACGAACGCTACGACGACGGCGGCGATCACGACGGCCACGTCGGATATGACCGCCGGCGGCTTCGGCCTGAACCCGAGCTACATGCGCAGCACGGCGACGCACGGCACGTACACGGTCGACACGACGGGCAAGGTCGCGCAGGTCAGCTACCCGTAGCCGGCTGACGATCGCCGCACGACGCGGCGCCGGAAGGCACCTGTATGGAAGCAACAGCAACCCTCCGCAAGCGCCTCGGCCAGATGCTGGTCGAGGCCGGCTTGCTGTCCGAGCAGGACGCCGAGCGCGCGGCGCGCGAGGCGACGGCGGCTGGCCGGAAGCTCGGCGACTACGTCGTCGAACAGGGCCTGGTCAGCGCCGAAGCGCTCGCGATGACGCTGAGCCTGCAACTCGGCGTGCGGTTCCTCGACATGTTGCGCGTCGACATCGACCCTGCGGCGACGCGCCTCGTGCCGGCGGACGTCTGCCGCGAGCACGTGCTGATCCCCATCGAGACGGACGGTCACTCGCTCCTCATCGTCATGGCCGACCCGAACAACATGCAGACGATCGAGGAGCTCCGCTCCATGACGGGGCTCGAGATCCGCCCGGCCGTCGGCATCCCCGACGAGATCCGGCGCGCGATCAACCTCCGCTACCACGTGAGCTCCGAGATCGAGCGCGAAATGGGCCGCGCCTTGCCCGCCCAGGCGGCGCTCGAACAGCAGACCGAACGGCAAGAGCTCGAGCTGCAGCTCAGCGTTGCGCCCATCGTGCGCACGGCCGACCTCCTGCTGGCGCAGGCCGTGCGCGACCGCGCGTCGGACATCCACCTCGAGCCGGAGGTTGACGCGTTGCGCGTGCGCCTGCGCATCGACGGCGTGCTCCATGAATCGATGCGGCTGCCGAAGGACATTCACGCCGCGCTGCTCTCGCGCTTCAAGGTGATGGCGGGTATGAACATCGCCGAGCGGCGCCGGCCGCAGGACGGTCAGATCAGCACGGAAGTCGAGGGCAAGCGCATTGACCTGCGCGCCGCGACGTCCGACTCGGTGCACGGCGAGATGATGGTGCTGCGCGTGCTGGACAAGAGCGTGTCGCTGATGTCACTGCGCGACCTCGGCTTCTCGCCGTCCGCGCTCGACCGCCATGTGCGCCTGATCCGCTCGCCCTTCGGCATGGTGCTGGTCAGCGGCCCGACCGGCTCCGGTAAAACGACGACGCTCTACGCTTCGGTGAATCAGCTCAACGACAGCGAGCGGAAGATCATCACGATCGAGGACCCCATCGAGTATCAGTTCGCCGGCATCACGCAGATCCAGGTGAACCCCAAGGCAGACATCACATTCGCCTCCGGGCTGCGCTCGATCATGCGGCTGGACCCCGATGTCATCCTCGTCGGCGAAGTGCGCGACGCGGAGACGGCGCGCATCGCCAGCCAGGCAGCGCTCACCGGCCACCTCGTGCTGTCCTCGATCCATGCCAACGACGCCGTCGGCGTGTTGATGCGGCTCGCGGACTTCGGCATCGAGCCCTTCCTCGCCGCCTCATCGCTAATCGGGGTCGTGGCGCAGCGCATGGTGCGCCGCGTCTGCCGCTACTGCGCCGCCCCCGCAGCACCGGATCCCGAGGAGGGGGTCGCATACGAGGCGGAACTGGGCGAGGCGCTGACGACCATGCAGCGCGGCAACGGCTGCAACCTGTGCGCGGGCACCGGGTTCCTCGGCCGCGTCGGCGTGTTCGAGATCCTCATGCTCAACGCGGACCTCCGCCGCCTCATGCTGTCAGGGGCGCCCGCTGCCGCGATCCGCGAGCAGGCCATCGCGGACGGCATGGTGCCGATGCGGCGCGACGGCATGCTCAAGGCGAAACAAGGCATCGTGACGCCGGCGGAGATCCTCCGCGGGGTGTACTCGATCGGCTAGGGGTGGCGAGATGGCATTTCGATACGTCGCGATTGCGCCGAACGGGGACGAGGTCCGCGGGGCGATCGATGTCGCCAGCGAATCGCAGGCCGAGCGCGCCCTGTGGGACGCGGACTATCGCGTCGTCACCATCCGCAGGGAGCGCCAGTTTCCCGCAATGGCGACGCTGCTGCCGGGCATCTTCGCCGTCAAGAAGCGCACCCTGATCACGTTCTCGCGCCAGCTCGCCACGCTGATCGACTCGGGCGTCCCCGTGATGCGCTCGCTCGAGCTACTCGAAGAGCAGGCCGAATCGAAGCCGCTGGCGAAAGCCATCGGCAGCATCTCGAAGGCGGTCCGCGGTGGTTCGACCTTCGCCGACGCCGTCCGCGCCCACCCCGCCGTCTTCCCGCCGATGTACGCCCGGATGGTCGAGATGGGCGAGCGGACCGGCCACATCGAGGAGATGCTGCGGCAGATAGCGACCTACATGGAACGCGAAGACGAGGTCGCGCAGCGCGTGCGGTCGGCGATGGCGTACCCCGCGTTCCTCATCGCGCTTTCGCTGGTCGTCATCGGCATCCTGACCACCACCGCGCTGCCGGCCCTCGTGAACATGTTCAAAGAGTTCAGCGCGAACCTGCCGATCACGACGCGCATTCTCATCGGGCTGACGAACTTCAGCTCGGCGCACCGCATGCAGATCCTCGTGGCGATCGCGCTGGTTGCGCTCGGCGGCACGTGGCTGTTCTCGCGTCCCATCGGCAAGCGGTTGCTCGACCGGTTCGTGCTGGCGGTGCCGGTGCTGCGCGCGGTGACGGTGAACGCCAACGCGGCGCGCTTCAGCCGCACTCTGGCGATTCTGCTGCGGGCCGGGCTGCCGCTGTCGGACACGATGGACCTGATGGTGAAGACGACCGATAACAGCGTGCTCCGCCGGGCCGTCGAAGGCGTCGCCCGTCGCCTGATGGACGGCGAGGGTCTCGCGGCGCCGATGGCGGGCGCGGGCTGGTATCCGCAGATGCTCGTCCAGATGGTCGCCGTGGGCGAGGAGACGGGCACGCTCGACGGGAACCTCGAGATCACGGCCGAGTACTACACGCGCGAGGTCGACCGCAAGGTCGATGCGCTGACGGGCATGCTGACGCCGGCGCTCACGCTCTTCGTCGGGGCGATCGTGGCGTTCATCGCGCTCTCGCTGATCATGCCGATGTATCAGTTGATCGGCCACATCAACGACGCCGGCCGCGCGAGCGGGCCGCTGCCTCCCAGATGAGCGCGCGGTTGGCCGGCGAACAGGGCGTCGCGCTCGTCGAGGCGTTGGTCGCGGCGGCGATCGCCGGCATGGCGCTCGTCGTGTTCCTCGGCGGCATGTCCACCGGCCTGCTGTCCACATCGCGCTCGGACAGCCTGTCGAAGGCGCACGAGCTGGCGCGCTCGCAGCTTGAGTACACGAAGGCGGCCACGTACAGTCCCGCCCCGTACAGCTATCCGACGGTGACGCCGCCGCCCGGCTTCGGTGTCTCCGCGGCCGCAGATCCGGTCACCGGAGGCGATGCGAAGATCGAGCAGATTACGGTGACCGTCTCGCAGAACGGCGCCGTGGTGTACACGCTTCAGGGCTACAAGGTGAACCGTTGATGGAAGCCAGGCGCGACACGGCCGCACGCCTCCGCGCACTCGCGCATCGCCTCGCCGCGACCCTGGCGGACAGCCGCGGCCAGGCGCTGCCCGTGGCGATCGCCGCGCTCGCCGCCGGCGTGTTGCTCATCGTGCCGCTGCTGTCGGGCGCCAGCACGGACTCGCTGGCGACCGTCCAGGTCGGCCGGCGCGCGTGGGAGCGCTACAGCATGGACGCCGGCATCGAATGGTCAGGGTGGCGCCTAATGCTGAATCCCCGCCTGACGACCGACCCTACCTTCACTGCTACGGTCCTGCAGCCGTTCCCGCCGAGCGTGAACGGCGCCCCGTTCCCGGCCACGCTGATCCGGTTCATCGCCGGGGCTGGCGCGACCGAACTGCAGAGCCCGCCGTGGCAGGGCGGTGGAGGTGACCAGTGCTACACGTTCTCAGCCTCCGACGCGGGCACGTTGTCCGCTCGCGTGAGCGTGAACTCCGGGCAGGTGTGGCTGGCGCTGCTGGCGAACGGCGCGCCGTGCGTGCGCCCGGCGGGCCTCCAGCCGCTGGCCGGCGCCTCGCCCTACGGCGCCGATTTCGCGCTGCCGGCGGCCGGTGCGTACCAGTTGCTCGTGGGGGTGAACTCCGCGACCACCGGCAACATCAGCCTGAGTGTCCCGGCGGCGACATACGAGGTGCAATCGACCGTTGGCAGCCGCGACGCCGTGGCGCGGATCGTGGCGGGATATAGCGGGGTGAGGGTCGCATCATGGCAATTGAACTGACGCGGCACTGGATCCGCGGCGCGTTCTCGGCCAATCGGCCGCCCTTGCGCATCCCTGCGCGCGTGCTGGTCGCCGTCGTCGTGGGCGTCATCGCCGCCTCCTTCGCAGCGGTGCTGCTGTCGACGCACAACAGCCGGCGCGACGAACGCGTCGCCGCGAGCCGGCTGGCGGACGCGCAGACGCTGCTCGCGCTACCGCCGCATGATCTCTCCGCTCTGCGCGCACAGGTCGACAATGCCCGCGCGCAGATCGCCTGGCTCAAAGCCGAAAGCGCCGCGGCGGCTCAGGCGGGCCCCGTGTCCGACGAGGAGACCGCGCTTGTCGTGCGGCAAGCCCAGGCCGTGGGGCTGGCGGTGCGCGGCGTCGCCCGCGTGGCGCCCGCGAGCGTCACCGTCGCCGGCACTCCATACGCGGTGGACGGCGTGCGCCTGACCGTCGATGGCAACGCCATGCAGTTGGTGGCGTTCCTCCGCGCCGTGCAGCAGGCGCGCGGCTGGCTCATTCCGTCGCTCTACTCGCTCACGCTCGACGGGACCGGCGTCGCGCACGCGGATATCGGCTTCGCTGTATATCGCGCCGCCGCCGCCGCTACGCCGCTCCCCGCCGCGACACCGGGAGCGCCGCGATGAACCTTCGCTCGATCCTGAGGCAGCCGCTTCTGACGATCGCGATTCATGAGCGTGAAGCGCGCTGGACGCTGGGCCACGCCGGGGTGATCGCGACATGCGGACGCGTGCGCCTCGCGCCGGGGCTCGTCAGCGACGGCGTGATCCTCGAGCCCGCGACCGCGGGCGCGGTGCTGCGCGCGGCGCCTGACTTCCCGGGGCGCGGCCGGATGCAGGTGGTGATCGCGCTGCCGGCGCAGCGGTCCGTGTTCCGGACCATCGAGGTGCCCGCCGTGCGCGGCCGGGCGTTCGACGAACTTGCGGAACGCGAGGTCCGGCGCGAAATGCCGATGCTCGCGGAGAACGCGTACGTGTCGTGGAAGCGCACGGGCGAAGGCGATGGGAAGGTGCAGCTCTTCGTTGTGGGGGTCGCCCGCGACGTGCTGGACTCGCACGTGGCGGCGACGCACGAGGCGGGGTTGCACCCGTTCTCGGCCGACCTTCGAGTCATCGCCGCGGCGCGCGCGGCCGGCGCCCCTGACTGCATCATCGCGAACATTGAAGACGAGGAGAGCGAGATCGCGATCGTCCGCGGTGGCGTGCCGGCGATCGTCCGCGTCGTCGCGATGTCCGCGCCGCGCGGCAGCTCGTCATGGCTCGAGCAGGTTGCCGAGGAGCTGGCGCGCACCGTCAAGTTCTACCGCGACGCACATCGCGACGATCAAGTGTTCGATGCGCTGCCGATCTCGATGGTCGGCGGCGCGGCGCAGCAGGCGGCGCTCGGCGGCGACGTCGCGACGGCCACCGGGCACAGCGTCGAGGTCGCAGAGTTGCTGCTGGCCGTCGCGGCGGAGGCCGACGCCGCGAGCTTCGCGGTCAACGTCGGGCTGGCGCTCAAGGAGCGGGCGGCATGAGGCGCAGGCGCGACTCGGGCGGCGCGGTCATCGACATCAACCTGCTGCCGCGCGCGCAGCGGCCGCCGGATGTGCCGCGGATCGCCGTCGCGGGCGCGTTCGCCGTGGTGATTGCGATCGCCGTCCTGATCCCGCTCTCGTACCGGGCGAGCGCTGCTCGCGACGACGCAGCGGCGGTGCAGCGCCGGGCGAACGCCGCCGAGCAGGCGCTCGGCGCCCGCCGGGTCGATCTGACGGCGCACCGCGCACTCACCATGCAACTCCAGGACCTGCAAGGCCAGCTTGATCAGCTCCGTGGCGAGCGCCAGCAACTGCAGGGCGGCCAGCACCCGCTCGCGGACGACCTGGTCGCGCTGCTGGCGCAGACGCTGCCGCCGCCGGGAGCCAGCATCACGAAGGTTACGGGCACCGCCAGGGGATTCCGCGTCGAAGGGACCGCCGCGGGGCCGCTCGATGCCATCGCGCTCGCGGACCGGCTGGCGCGCGACGCGCGGTTCGCGTCAGCCGGATTGATATCGTTCACCCCGGCCGGCGCAGGCCTCGGAAACTTCGACATCGAGGTCGGGCGATGACGGACGTCTACGCCTTCGTCTTCGGTCTCGCATTCGGGAGCTTTTCCAACGCCGCGGTCGACCGCCTGGCGCAGGGACGGCCGCTCCACGGGCGGTCCTGCTGCGACGCCTGCGGCCGCGTGCTGCGGGTGTGGGAGCTGGTGCCGGTGGCGAGCTACGTGGCGCTGCGCGGCCGCTGCGGCGCCTGCGGCAGCGCCATCGGCCTTCGCACGCCGGCCGTCGAGCTGGCGTCCGGATTCACGCTCGCCGCACTGTACGCCGCGACGCCCCTCGCGATCGCGGCCGCCGCCTACGCGGCCCTCATGCTGGCGCCGGCAGCCGCCGGGGTCGCGCTCAAGCGCATGAGGCGAGCGCATGCCTGAGCTGGAGGCGATCATGCCTCCGCTGCACGAGCTGCTGCGCTGGATGGGAGAATCCGGCGCCTCGGACCTCCACATCTCGCTCGGCACCCGCCCTGCGTACCGCCGTCATGGCGCGCTGGCGCCCCACCAGGGGCTGCCGGCCGCGACGGCGGCCCACCTCGAAGGCGTCCTGGCGATCGTCGCCACACCGGAAGAGCGGACGGCGCTGGCGCGGACGCGCGAGCTGGACAAGGCGCTCGACCTGCCCGGCGCGGGGAGGTTTCGCGTCAACGCCGCGTTCGAGCGAGGGACGCTGTACTTCTCGTTCCGCCGCGTCAACGACGGGGTGCTGGCGATCGAGGAACTGGGGCTCCCGACGGTCTGTGACCGGCTCACGCGGTTGCCGCGTGGGCTCGTGCTGGTGACCGGACCAACCGGGAGCGGCAAGTCGACGACGCTCGCTTCGATGATCGAGCGCATCAACGAGCGGGAAGCGCGCCACATCGTCACGGTCGAAGACCCGATCGAGTTCATGCACCGCAACAAGCGCAGCATTATCCACCAGCGCGAAGTGGGCTTCGACACGGCGTCCTTCGCGGAGGCGCTGCGCCGCGTGCTGCGCCAGGACCCCGACGTGATCCTCGTCGGCGAGATGCGCGACCTCGAGACGATCGCATCGGCGATCACGGCGGCGGAGACCGGGCACCTCGTCTTCGCGACGCTTCACACGCCCGACGCTCCGCAGACGATCGACCGCATCGTCGACGCCTTCCCCAGCCACCAGCAGCAGCAGATCCGGATGCAGCTCTCGATGGTCGTCGAGGCCATTATCTCGCAGGTGCTAATCCCTACCGCCGACGGAGACGCGCGCGTGGTCGCCTGCGAGGTGATGCTGGGGACGCCGGCCGTGCGGAACCTCATCCGCGAGGGGAAGACGCACCAGATCCCGACGATCATGGCGACCGGCGCGGCGCTCGGCATGCGCACGCGGGAGCAGGCGCTCGCGGAGCTCGTGCGCGGCGGCGCCATCGCGCACGAGACGGCGAGCGAGTTCGCCAGCTCGCCCGAGGAGCTGGGCCGGCTCCTGGGCGTGCGCGCGCAGCATGCAGCTTGAGCTAGAGCTGACGGCGGCTCGCCGCGCCGCCCGCGTCTGGCGGATGCCGCGGGTGACGATCAATCGCCATGCCGTCGCGCTCGCTGGCATGAGCGCCGCCGGCGCGCTCGCCTTCGCCGTCTACCTGACGACCCTTGCGCCGACGATCATGTGGTACGACATGGGCGAGTTCGCGTCCGCGTCCGCCACGCTGGGGATCGCCCACAACACGGGCTATCCGCTCCTGATCTTGCTCGGCAAGCTGTTCACCTTCCTGCCCGTCGGCGATCCCGCCTACCGCGTCAACCTGCTCTCGGCCGTATGCACCGCGCTGGCGGTCGCCGTGACGTTCGGCATCGTGCACGACCTGACGGACGAGCCCATCGCCGCCGCGATCGCCGCGCTGACGCTGGCGTTCGCCTCGACCGTCTGGGCGAACGCGACGTGGGCGACGTCGTACGGGCTGAACCTGCTTCTCACCGCGGTCGTCGTGCGCGCGATGTTCTGCTGGTGGCGCGAACGGAGGCCGGGCGCGCTGGTCGTCGCCGCGCTCGCGCTGGGTCTCGGGATCGGCAACCACCGCCTGATCGTGCTCACGGCGCCGCCGTCGGCGCTGCTGCTCGCCGCCGGATGGCGTAGCCTCAACCGGCGCACGGCGGCCTTCGCCATCGCGGCGTTCCTCGCCGGGCTGGCGGTGTACGCGTACCTGCCGATCCGCGGCGCGCAGCAGCCGGCGCTCTCGTGGGCGCGCCCGGCGAATTGGCACACGTACTGGTCGATGTTCTTCAACGGCGAGACGTCGTCCGCCTACTGGCGGCTCGATATCGCCGGCCGGCTCGACGTCCTCTGGACGTACCCATCCTACGACCTGACGTGGGCGGGCCTCGCGCTCGCGGCCGTGGGGTTCGCCATCTGCGCGCGCCGCATGCCCGCGATCGCGCTCTACACGGCCGTCATGCTGGCGTTCGACGCCGCGATCGTCCTGACGTACTCGATCCACAACATCTACAACTACCTGACGCCCGCGTACCTCGTGCTCTGTGTGCTAATCGGCGTGGCGGCGGCGGAGATGCTCCGCGTCGTGCGCCGGGGCGCTGGCGTCCGCGTGCGGCCGCCGCTGGCCGTCGCCGCGGCCGGCGTCGCGCTCGCCCTCATCCCCATCGCGCTGTGGTCCATGAACGACGCGCGCGTCAGCCGCCACGGCGACTACGCCGCACGCGACTTCGCGCAGACGACGTTCGACCGTCTGCCGCCGGACGCCGTCGTGCTGACGGACACGTGGACAGCGCCGCCGCTCTGGTACCTCCAGCTCGTCGAGGGCCAGCGGCGCGACGTGCTGGTATCGCCGATCTTTTCCGTCCCCGGCGAGGACGTCGCGGCGTTCGCGCAGCGTGAGATCGATGCAGGGCGCCAGGTGTACCTGGCCGAGGGTCTGCGGACGCCGCTCGCGCCGCTCGCGCGGCGCTTCCACCTGCAGCCCGTGCTGCTCGGCAGCATCGAGGAGATGATCGTGAATGTGCTGCCGAAGCCGGGATACCGCGACGACCTCGTCGCCACGGGCGCCATGTACGCGGTGCTGCCGTCGGCCCCGGACCTGCTGGTGGGCGCGGTGCCGCCGGGCGCCGCACGCGACGTCGCGTTCCGCCAGGGCGTGACACTCGTTGGATTCGCGGGCGACACGATCGTCCGGCGTGGGCAGGTCGCCCGGCTGACGTACTACTGGCGCGCCGACGCTCCGCTCCCGCACGACCTGGGGGCCGCTACGGTCTTCGCCGATGCACACGGCCAGGTCGCGAACACCCGCGGCATTCCGGCGTGGTCGCAGATCCGGCTGATCGCCGAAGGGGCGCGACAGTCGTCACGCTGGACGCCCGGGCAGATCGTGCGAGAGTCGTACGATGTGCTCGTGCCGCGCGCGATCGCGCCCGGCCCCTACGACGTGCGCCTGTCGGTCTACGACGGGACGGCGGGCGCCACCGGCCATGCGGATACGTCGCGCTCGGTGTCGATCGGCACGATCATCGTCCAATAGCCAGCGGTAGCCGCGTGTCCCGCGCACGGATGTCCGCGTCGCTGCGGGTTTTGACGTCCATGGCCGGCCCGCTCACCACGCGCACGCGTCCGTTGGCTTCCCGGGCGTCCTCTGCTAGATTCCGAGGAAGCCGGAATGGATGGCATCCGCGGCCGCGAGCGGCGGATAGGCGGACGGCATCCGCCGTGCTTCGTTGCGCGCCGAGGAGTCATGGATGGCCAAGGCATCACGCCCGTCGCCGCACTGGAAGCAGCTTGGGCTCCTCGAAGGTGCGCCGGAGTGCGCGATCGACGCCGCCTGGAAATGGCAGATGACACGCCACCACCCGGACGTCGGCGGTGACGCGGAGGTTGCGCGTGCGCTGAACGTCGCGCGCGACGAGTTGAAGGGCAGCGGCTCGAAGGCGAACGAGTACGTCGCGCGGCACTACGAATCGCAGCCGTGGCTCGTGCTCGGCGTGGCGCGCGACGTCGAGGTCGAGCTGGCGCAGCGCGTCGGCGCGCAGCTCGCCGCGGCGCTGGACGCCCAGCGGCGGCTGGCGGACCGCGTGGCGTGGGCCGTCGCGAACTTCGGCGCGCAGGTGGCGCCCCCGCCCGGCGCCGCCCCGCGCGTGCGCATCACGCCTCCCCCACCTCCACGGCCCGTGCGGCCAGCGACCCCGCGCCCGCGCGCACCGGCGACCCCGGGCAGGCCGGACGGCCTGCCGCCACGCATCGACTTTGGCACGCTCGCCTGGGGCGACGAGGCCGCACAGGCGCTGAAGCTCACCTGGGCGCGCTTCGCCCCGTACGAGATCAGCGTCGATGCGCCGGCGCCGCTGCGCGTGGAGGTCACGGCGTCGAAAGCGCTGCCCGGCCGCTTCGTGGTCGCGCTCTCGGTGGACTGGGCGCACGAGGCGTTCACGCACGACCCGAGCCTGCGCGGCCATACGCTCGATGGCAGCGTGGTCGTGCGTTGGCCGGGCGGTGGCGAGGAGGCGGTGCCGGTGCGCGGCGTCGCCCTGTACCCGGCGGTCGTGAGCGCGAGCCCGCAGTCGCTCGACCTCGGTGCGGTCGATGCGAGCGCCCGCGCTCAGGCGTCGCTGGTGCTGATCAGCAGCGCCGCCACCACGGTGAGCATCGAGCCGCCGGCGTGGCTGCGGCGCGTCGACGGCGACGGCCGCGAGCGTGCGGAGCCGCTCCGTCTGCCGGGGAACGTGCCGGTGCGCGTGGAGTTCGCGGTGCGCTGGGAGCCGATCCTTGAGCGCGCGGCAGGGTCGTTCGCCGCCGGGCGGCCCGTGCGGCCGACAGGCACGATCGCCGTGCGCTGGGGTGAGCGCTCGCTGGAGGTGCCAGCCCAGATCGTCGTGCGGCCACCGCGGCGGAGGAGCTGACGAAGTGAGGAGCGTCGGAGCCGGAAGGTTGCAGCCCGGTCAGGACCGGCGCCCGCCCGCCGGCTAGCCCGGCAGCCGCTTCCCGAAGTCGTCGAGCCGCTGCTCCAGCCGCCGCTGTTGCACCGAGAGCGTGAGGTCGCCGCGCGTCTTCTCCAAGATCCCGCGCACGGCGTCGGTCGTGCGGCGCAGGCCGCCGGTCATCGCGTCCGGGTAGTCGACCGTGACGAGCACGCCATACATCTCGTCCATCGCGCCAAGCCACTGCTCGCACTGTTCGACGTCACCGCCGCGCAGCGTGTCGAGCAGATGCCGCCGCAGCTCGCCGACCGCCTCCCCCATGCCGTTCAGGTAGGCGGGCAGCTCTACCCGGAGGCTAGCGGGCGAGGGCAACGGCTCGCCGGCGACGAGCGCGAGCGTGATCGAGGCCTCGGCGAACTCCTTCTGCGCGTCGTGCACGAACCCCGCGTGGAGCACGTCCGGGTGCCCGGCGAGCGCCTCCGCCGCGCCGGCGACGCGCGCGCCCGACTCGCCGACGAGCCTGCGCGCCGTCGCGAAGTCGTTGCGATGGACGGCGCGGATGGCGTTCGCCGAGCAGCGGATGGACTCGCGGCAGAGCGGCAGCGCGCGCTCGCGGGCGGCGTTCTTCGACGCGAAGTGCTCGCGCACGCCGTCCATGATCTCGTCGAGCGCGCTGGAGAGGTCGGACATGTCAGATCCTTGGTTCTAGGTTCTAGGTTCGCAGTCCCAGGTTCCTGGTGCTACAGATCCTTGACCGCGTCCGGTAGCTCGCCCTCGCGCGCGGCGTCGATCATGCTCCGCGCTTCTTGCGGCAGCTCCATGCCATAGTCGTCGAACTTCTTCTCGACCCAGCGGCCGATCTGCCGCGGGTCCTTGTAGTCGTCGGCGCTGCGCGGCATGGCGCCGTACTCTTCGAGCACGCGCTGTGCGCTCTTGTGGTAGGCGAAGCGTGAGAGCGCGCGGGCCGTGCGGCCGCCGCAGTGCCGGCAGGCGGGCGCGGCCTCGTCCGCGACGTTGCGCACGAAGTTGCTGGTCAGCCGGCCGCACGCGCGACACTTGTACTCATAGATCGGCATGGTGGTTCAAGTATATCGTGCGGCGGGTCCGCGATGCGGGGGAGCGCGGCGGGACGAACCGTGCGCGGCGGGGACGAGCGGGGGTTGGACGTTCGATGTTGGATGTTGGAGGCGGCACGGCGGAGCCTACTGGCCCCGGCTACGGCAGCTCGTCCTCGTCGCCGCCGGCCTCGCCGTCGACCTCGTCGCCGAAGACATCTTCCGGTGACTCGCCGGCCTCCATGCGGTTGACCATCTCGTCGAACTCCGGGCCCAGGTCCTCGCCGGACTCTTCGCGCATGCGGCGCGCCCAGCGGGCGACGGACTGCGGGTCGTCCTCGTCGACGTCGTCGAAGCCACCCGGGTCATCGAAGGGGTCGCCGCCGCCGCCGCGGTGTACCGCAAACCGCGACATCAGGCGCGTCAGGCGCGCGCTGCCGCAGTGCTCGCACGACGCGCGCACGAGCGCGCTGATGCTGCGCACGAAGACGGAGGTGCGGCGGTTGCAGGCGGCGCAGCGGTACTCGTAGATCGGCATCGCTTGGGAGATACATCTGGCGGCCGCAAGCCGCAAGTCCGCCACGGCTTCGGCTACCGCCCGCGCACCGCATCTTCGATGTGGATCACGTCGCGCATCTTGCCGTCCGCGCCGAGCTCGATGGCGACGACGTCGATGCGCAGCGGCAGGTCCGCGACCTCCGGGTGCGTCTCGACGTAGCGCTCGACGCCGAAGAGCAGCTTCGCCGCCTTCTTGCGGGTGATCGAGAGCGCGGCCATGCCCGGATAGGCGCCCCGCCGCGTGCGCACCTCCACGAACACCACCGCATCGCCGTCGAGCGCGATCAGGTCGATCTCCACGTCGCGCACGCGGTACTTGCGGTCGATGATGCGGTAGCCCTTCGCCTGGAGGTGCGCCGCCGCGGTCCGTTCGCCGAAGTCGCCGAGCCGCTGTCGTCCCGATGGCATTGCGCATAGCGTCGCGCGGGCGCAGCATCTGCGCAAGCAAGGAGGTGGACATGATTCGGCGTGCGCGATCGTTCTTCCGGGACAGTGAGGCCGGCGTGGCGGTGACCGTCGGCGTCGTCGGGGGGTTGGCGTTGTACTACGTCTTGAGCGCCATCGGGCAGGGGCTTGTCATCGGCTACATCGAACACCGGACGCGAGCTGGACAGCTGTTGCTCACGGAGTTCACGATCGCTGGCGTGACGTTCAACTACCAGTTGTTCGTCGGTCCGGCGGCAGCGCTGGCCCTTATCGCAGTCTTGGCATACGTGCTCTCCTCTGGCCCGGTGGCGAGCCGCTGGCCGACGACAGCGGCACCCGCGACTGCCCGGAGTGCAAGAGCGAGATCTGGGCCGATGCCCGGCGATGCGCGTACTGCACGTCGGTGGTGACGCCGCTCGTGGAGAGCGCGGAAGCGGAGGCGTAGCGCCCGCGCGCCGGCAGCGGACACAGCGAGCCGGGCCCTACAGCGGACGGCAGGCCGCAGGCCAAAGGCATCTGCGGCAACCGTGATTGAGACGGAAGCGGTTCAGTGCGCTGCGGCGAGGAGTGCATCGTCGATGAGCCGCTCCCCCGCCGCTGCCTCGGCGGTGGAGCGGCCTTCGAGCGCGGCACGGACGGGGGCGAAGCGGCGGCGGTGGATCGCGCACGGGCCCTTGGCGTCGAGCGCGCGCAGGTGCTCGGGCGTCGCATAGCCGCGGTTGTGCGCGAAGCCGTACGCCGGGAACGTCTCGTCGTACGCCGCCATCATGCGGTCCCGCGCCACCTTCGCGACGATCGATCCGGCCGCGATCGACGCGCACAGCGCGTCGCCGTGGATCACGGAGCGGTGCCGGTACTCCGGCAGCGACTCGGCATCGATCAGCAGCATGTCGGGGCGCACCGGCAGCGCCGCGAGCGCCCCTCGCATGGCGAGCTTGGTGGCGGCGATCAGGCCCAGCGCATCGACCTGCCCGTGCGACGCGACCCCCACGCCGAACGCGCAGTCATCGCGGATCAGCGCAGCCAGGCGCTCGCGCTCGGCTTCCGCGAGCATCTTGCTGTCGCGGAGGTCGGACCACCACGCGCGCGGCGCGCCGGGGTCGAGGATGACGGCGGCGGCCACGACGGGGCCGGCCAGCGGCCCGCGCCCGGCTTCATCGACGCCGGCGACGCAGCGGCGCCCCTGCCGCCAGGCGGCGATCTCCGCGTTCAGCGTGGGCACGGCGAGGAAGATGCCCATCGTCGCCGATGCTAGCACCAGCGTTCCGAGCGTGCAAAGATGCCCGCGCCCTGCCCGCCCCGCGGCGGGCGCGCGCCCACCGTGGTCGCACCGCTATCAGGAGGCCGCCATGCCGATCGTCCGCGTCGAGATGTTCCCGGGGCGCACCCATGCCCAGAAGCAGGAGCTGGCCCGCGCCATTACCGAGGCCGTCGCCAACATCGCCCACACGACGCCCGACGCCACCATCGTCATCTTTCAGGACGTCGAGCGCGAGAACTGGGCGCAGGCGGGGAAGCTGGCCTCCGACGAGTAGGGGCTCTGCCGATGGGCGCCGGGGTGGCAGGCGCAGATACTGACCCGGTGCCGCGGCTCGTGCCGCAACAGACCAGCCCCGGCGCGCGTTCCACTTGATACAGGACGGTAACCACCGGCGGCGCTCCGCCGGGGTATGCTTCGTCAAGTTAGGCGTGGGCGCCGGGAGCTTTACGGGCGAAGGTTACAGCCCGGATCGCCTCTGTTATACTGGCTGCGATGGGCGCCCGGGCACCCGCCGGGGGATAGGTTAGGAACACGCATGAGTTCTCGCTGGCTGCGAAACAGTTTCATCTACCTGCTGATTCTGGTCGCGGTCATCGCGATCGTCGTCTCCTTCTTCCGTAGCGGCAGCAGCACCAAGACGATCCCCTTCAGCGACGTCATCGCGGCGGCCCGCCTGGGCCAGATTCAGCAGATCGACGTGAGCGGACAGACGCTCACGATCACGAAGAAGAACGACACGGCCAAGTTCAAGTCCGAGATGGGCAAGAGCACCAATCTCGAGCAGACGCTGAAGGACAACGGCGTCATCATCGGCGGCACGTCCGACAGCGCCGTCGCCATCAAGTATTCGACGCCGTCGTCGCTCGGGAACTGGCTCGGCCTCCTGATCAATTTCCTGCCGCTGATCATCTTCGGCGCCATCCTCATCTTCATGATGCGGCAGGCGCAGGGCTCCAACAGCCAGGCGATGAACTTCGGCAAGAGCCGCGCCCGCATGTTCACCGGCAACAAGCCGACCGTCACCTTCCAGGACGTCGCCGGCGTCGATGAAGCGAAGGAAGAGCTGGCCGAGGTCGTCGAGTTCCTCAAATACCCGGAGAAGTTCGCGGCGCTCGGCGCGCGCATCCCGCGCGGCGTCCTGCTCGTCGGCCCGCCCGGCACCGGCAAGACCCTGCTTTCGCGCGCCGTCGCGGGCGAAGCCGGCGTGCCGTTCTTCTCGATCAGCGGCTCCGAGTTCGTCGAGATGTTCGTCGGCGTCGGCGCCAGCCGCGTGCGCGACCTCTTCGATCAGGCCAAGCGCAATTCGCCCTGCATCGTCTTCGTCGACGAGATCGACGCGGTCGGCCGCCAGCGCGGCGCCGGACTCGGCGGCTCGCACGACGAGCGCGAGCAGACCCTGAACCAGATCCTCGTGGAGATGGACGGTTTCGACACGAACACGAACGTCATCGTCATCGCCGCGACGAACCGGCCCGACATCCTCGACCCGGCGCTGCTGCGGCCGGGCCGCTTCGACCGGCAGGTGATCCTGGACCGCCCCGACAGCCGCGGGCGCCAGATGATCCTCGAAGTGCACACGAAGGGCAAGCCGTTCGAGAAGGACGTCGAACTCGAGACGCTGGCGAAGCAAACGCCAGGGTTCTCGGGCGCCGACCTCGCGAACCTCGTGAACGAGGCCGCGATCCTCGCCGCCCGCCGCAACAAGAAGAAGATCAGCATGTCCGAGTTCAACGAGGCCGTCGACCGCGTCATCGCCGGCCCGGAGCGTAAGAGCCGCGTGATCACGCCGCGCGAGAAGCGGATCATCGCCTACCACGAGGCCGGACACGCGCTCGTCGGCCACCTGCTGCCGAACGCCGACCCGCCCTACAAGATCAGCATCGTCTCCCGCGGCATGGCCGGCGGCTTCACCCGCTTCCTGCCCGAAGAGGACCGCCACCTGATGGCGCGCTCGCAGTTCAAGGACATGCTGGCGACGAGCCTCGGCGGCCTCGTCGCCGAGGAGCTCATCCTCGATGGCGAGTCCACCACCGGCCCCTCCGACGACCTCAACCGCGCGACGAACATCGCCCGCAACATGGTCACGCAGTGGGGTATGAGCGAGCGCCTCGGCCCGCGCACCTTCGGCAACAAGCAGGAGCTGGTCTTCCTCGGCCGCGAGATCGGCGAGCAGCGCAACTACAGTGAGAAAGTCGCCGAGGAGATCGACGAGGAAGTGCGCCGCCTGGTCGACCACGCATACCAGACCGCGCGCCAGATCATCACCGGGAACAAGGACCGGATGGACAAGCTCGTTAGCATCCTCCTCGAAGAAGAGACGATCGAGGGCGACGACCTGCGCCGCATCCTCGACGGCCTCGACAAGGAGTCGCCGTCGGCCAGCGAAGAGCCCGCGACGCCGCCTCCGCCCGCCGAGGAGCTGTCCGAGCCGGAGGAGAAGCCGGCGCCGAAGCCGAACTTCGGCAAGCCCGGCCTCGCCTGGGGCAGCCAGTCGCAGATCGCACTCGACGCCCACATCGAGCCGCCGGACGCATAGAAGCCGCCCGCACGAGATCGGACAAGAGAGAGGGCTTCCGCAAGGGAGCCCTCTCGTGCGATGCCGCGCCGTCGTTGGGCTACTGGCCGCTGATACCGCGGAACCCCTCGACGAGGCGCACCCGCCCGTCAG
>JADEYI010000792.1_pt1 | contig 34322 bp, 60 predicted proteins | sample 8542331 | NCBI WGS metagenome assembly JADEYI01 (sample SAMN16510988, study PRJNA670497) | mine drainage metagenome | isolation source: biofilm near Copperflume 1 | place: Germany: Marsberg coppermine Kilianstollen | collected 2018-02 | reverse complement strand
CATGATTGTCGAGGAGCCGGATCCCGAAGGACCCAGGCCCCACCGGGTCAAAATAATAATAATAATAATAATAGCATACATGCAGATCTTCCCTATGTCTGTCCTATACAGGCTATAGCTACATCCATCGTGTTTGTAATTCACAAGCAAGCTAATGCTGTGGTGCAGAGAACCTGCAAAGCCTAGTCCTGTGCATCAATTGCCTGTAAGGATTGTTCCACTGACAGCAAGTGCATTGCGAGCTGCATTGAAAGACCATTCATAGATATCAGCACTTCCTGATTCATGGTCTTGCGAACGACATTGTCTCCAATAAATCTGCCACACTGTGTTACTCATAAACCGTTCAGTCCTATAATTTTTCGACAGAGAGTGTGTCTCGGGGAGCGCAAAGGCCGAACTTGCAGAGGATCGGCCAGATCACCACCTCAATGGTTCGCCCAAAGTAATCGGAACCAGGAAGAAAAGTCAGGTAAGAATATAGATATAGCATATATCTGGCACTGCAAATCTTATTTGGTCCCCTGCGACTGATCCAGCTCTTGTATGTGTTGCAGATCAGAACAAGGTTCGCAGATACCTGGAAGATGAGCTCAGGGATCCCAGCAACTTTGTTGAGTGGGTACCCTCGTCATGAATAGATTTCAGATAGTATGTTGCAAAGTTCAATGCTGTCTCAGATTTGCTTGGCTAGAAACGGTGGGATTATCCCACTGGAATGACCCCAGCACAGAAGCCCACGTGCATGTGTTTCTTCTCAGGTATCTCTTGCCGCGACCCCTCCGCCTCCTCCTCACAGGCTTTGGATCAGCCTCTTGCCTTGTCGCCACTGTCATCAGCGCAACTCGCTTTCTCTCGGTGCGTCCCAGCCATCAAATTAGCCTTCATTCAGCTGGGGCCAAAGGCCAAAGTCAAAGGCAGTTGCTGACGTGGATGATCATTTGCCAGGACTACAAGTATCAGACGGGTGATGGCGACGCCGGCACCGTGATCATAAATGCGTTGGGATGCACTGCTTTCGGCGCTTTGTTCTTCCTGGACAGACAGGCTGCTGGCAACCGCCTTGTACGACGTGAGAAGGTGCGGTTATTGCGGTAACTTACTCACATTTTAATAATGTGAGATGCTTTGCTCATGGATGTAGTGAAGGCCCTGCCAATTCCAATTGCAGGTGAGAAAGGCACAGATTGCCATCGGGGACCGGGAGATTTACACAAATGAGGAGGGAGAACGCATGTCTAAGCTGAAAGAAGTCAACTCAGACTGGATCATCAGACGCTTGGAGCGCTGGGGCCAAAAGGTCCGCTTTCCTACTTACATCACAGCACAATAAATAGTAAAGCGGCACACTCTCTACCATGCTGGGCTTGCACATCTGGTCATTGGTTACCATTGCCTGCAGGACGGGCTCCCTTTTGTTGGGCCCAAGAAGGGGGCACTGTTGCAGCAGCTGGTAAGGGAGAAGCAGCCCAGGATGGCAGTAGAGGTTGGCACACTATGCGGATACTCCACGCTGCTGATCGCACAGGCAATGTTGCCTGATGCGCACCTCATCAGCCTGGAGTCCGACTGGAAGTGGGCGCTCGTGGCCAAGCGCTTTGTATATCAAGCCACCACCGGTGATGAAAGCAGCAAACCGGTGACCCTTCTATGTCCTGCTTCATTGAAGGCTCTAGGATAGATTTTTAACGGCATCTTTGTCAGCTTTGGCTGAAGCTGGTGCAAGCACTTTGACCTACATCCTGCCCCTCATTGTAAGTGTAATACATGCGCAGGAGGATCAGCAGATAGCAAAGGTGGATGTCTGGTGGGCAGATGCTCTCCAAGCCCTCCCATCGCGCATCAGAGAACATAATCGCATCGATCTCCTGTTTCTGGACGGGCTTCCAAACCAATATTTGGAGTACTTGAAGGCTGCCGAGCCGCATCTGGCACCGGGCGCCCTTGTTGTGGCCGACAATGCTGGCATTTTTGGGCAGGGGGGTCTGAAGGAGTACCTGCAGTACGTGAGGACCAGTGGGAAGTACTCAAGCGAGTACTTGGAGTCCACATTAGAATGGAGAGATGACATAGCAGACGGTCTTGAGATCTCGAGGCTGCTCAGTTAATTTGGGCCTCGACGTCTCGTACAAATCATATGACATATATGATCATATATATGATATGTCGTTCTCACCCGGGCTTTTCTAGCTAGAGTATATCCTATAGGATAGCTATTAACAGCATTAATTTGCTCCACTTGATGATTTAAATTGCTCCTACCAGGGCTGACAGATTTTATGGCTACACCAGCACCAGTGACTGCAGCTGCGCAGTAGCCAGTGTGACGCAGGCTGCCGCAGTACTGGCAGTGATCACTGATCAGATTCGCATTGACCGGCACTGTCATGCATGCACATGCGCAAGGTCACGCAGGTAGGTATACGCTGTAGGCAGTTGTGTCAGTCATCCTGGTAATTGTTCATCAGGATCGAAAAGGCTGGGCATCCAAGCATCTGTCACCTGGTCGACCAAAATTTGAAGCTGCTCTGAAGGGGGATACCCCATTGAATGCGTTACATCACCATGATGCCTTGGGAGCGCATCCTTTTATACTTGCACAATTCCTGTCTTCAGACATGAGAAAGCATGATTATGTTGTCAAAAGGACTTTCTTGGGATTGATTCCGTGGAGGTCCAGGCTTAAAGCCCAGATGTCTTTGATCGAGCATGTGCAATGGTAGAATAGCGGAACTTACATCTGCTCTGCGATGAGTGGTTTATTACAAGCTCAGCAGGTATATTTTCCTCCTGTCAATCTTGCTCTTTGATTATGATGTCAGCATGGCCCTCTCCTGGAGCCAGCCACTAGTACTAAAGGATGAACTCTCCTCACAGGATAGACACAATAACGATTTGATCATATACCGGATCTCTGTAATGCTTAACTGTTGATTGGTGACTTCACAGATGATTCTTGAGCACATCCATGACGGCAGACCCTGCCCTTGGGGCTTGCTGCCATCAGTGCAGTCCAGACTGCCCCACCCCTTTAGGGCATCAGGAAAGCGCAATTGGTGGACCCAACAGAGAGCTTCTCGAGGCCAGCAGGCTCTTCCACGGGCGCAGCTTGCTACAGCTGTCCAAGAGAGAAGTACAGTAACAGCGGAGAAGTACTTACTCACAGGCAACCAGGGATCCAAGGTGGGTTCTTTCAACTGGCAGCTGCATTGTATCAATGTCAGAAACATGCCTTGGAACATCAGAAGCTGAGAACTTCTGCACAACAGGTGTCTACAACAGTGGAAAAGGGCAGTGGCGCCTACTCTGTCCGGATACTGGTCAGCCGTGACCCTGCAGTGGCAGGAGATCTGACCATCTGCTGGTAATACTCAGAGCTTCCAGGCAACCCCTGCATACCAACCCTAAGTCATGCAGCGTCACCTACTTTGACGCGTACATGTGACACTGATCGGGGATCATTGCAGGGGAACATACCGGACCTCCCCGGCAAAATGGTTTGTACCAGACACAGTCAAGGCGCCCGCCGGCAGCGCCAAGGATCCCAGCACTGGCGGCATGACGAGCAAGCCCAAGAAGGTCGGAGATGGGCTGTGGGAGCTGGTCATTGATGTGCCCACCAAGCTGGCGCCGCTGTTTCTGGCGTTTCAACTGAAGGCCGATGGAAAGCCTGAAGTCAGCAGGGGCGGCCACAAGTTTGCAGTGCCTGTCGGCACCACGGCAGGGCGCCTTGAGCCGCTAGGTGCAGTCTCACCACACTCCGCCCCCACCCTTGGTACTATATAAAGCGCACCCCTCTGGTCAGGATCTGGAGGCTTTGGAAGTGCTACTGGCTGAAGATGTCTTGGTGTTGTTGCACTGCAGGTGCCTCCCTGGCCTCCGCAGACGGCCAGACCAGCGCTGTCAACTTTGTAGTCCGCTCAAGGGGCGCCTACTCTATGTCGCTCATACTGGCCAGGAAGCAGCAGGATGGCTCCAACAAGCCGAGCGGGTGCTTGGAAATTGCCCTGGATCCTGCTGTCAACAGGACCGGCGACCTCTGGAACATCTGTGTGGAGGTGATCATTCGTGCCAGTAAACCAGGACGAGAAGTGACAATTCTCACTTATGATCCTTCGGAAGCAAGGAGTTAACTGCTTGATTGTGCAATTCTGCTGCACGCTCACAGGGCTTGAAGGACTTGAGCACGCTGTGCTGGGCATGGCGCGCTGATGCAGATATGGCTTGGGAGGGCGGCGGCCGCTTCTATCCAGGTGCAGACATCATTGCTTCATTCCTTCCAGCTTGTTGACAAGCAGCAGTGCCGCATGCATTGGTGCCATGCATGGTCAGAGCTGAATTTGACATGTTGTTTGCAGGGCAGCTGATGTTTGATCCATATGCGATGGCTGTGACGCGCGTCCAGCTCGCAGAAGGCGTCAATGTTGTGCCCCCAAAGAAGGATGCCGGGCTGCCTTCAAATCCGCCTGCAACCATGGGCTGCCTTGTTTCCCTCGTTGAGGGCTTTGACTTTGGCGACAGCCAAAGGTGCGTGGTGTATGTTGCTGTCTGATGAGATCTAATGATTTATGAATATGGTGGAGCAGTTAATAGTGCTGACGTTCACTTTGTCTGCGCGACAGGCCCGACAGTTCACTGGAAACCTCCCTTGTGCTCGAGATTGACGTCGCCAGCTTCACCAGCAGTACCACAGCCCAGGATGAGGTCCCACTGAGCCACCAGCGCAAATTCTTGGGGCTGCTTGACAGGTACTTCACAAGTCCTTTGTCTGTCAATAGCTGCGCTCCACAATTGAGAGGATGTCGATCACGTGGTTGCTTGTAAAACATATGTCAGAACATTGCATTGTTAATTGAGCAGGCTTGAAGCAATCCGAGCCACGGGAGCGACGGCGGTACTGCTGGCTCCTGTGACGGTCAGCGCGGCCGGCTTGGGCCAGCTGGGCCGCGCGCCAATCTCCTACTTTGCGCCGGACCCGGCCTTCGCGGTTGCTACCGACACTGGTGCAGCTGCCAGGGAGCTGAAGCAAGTAATCAGCGGCCTGCATGATGCCGGGCTAGAAGCAATACTGCAGGCAAGGACCTCAGCCTTCTGTCTCAAAGCTCTGTCTCAAAGCCAAGAGATTGTGCGACAAGGAGCTCCAGAGCTTTCACCTGTCATGTCCGCGCAGAACAGTGCGCTTAAAATTCGTGGCATCTTCTGCTGAGCATAAATGCAGGCAGGCAGGCATGGGGGGTGGAACATTGCATCGCATGTAACATTGCAAGTTTGTTGGCAGGTGGAGTACTGCTTCACCGGGGAGGGCTCTGACGCCGCGCCGGCGCCGTTGTCGCTGCGCGGGCTGGACGCCGGCGTGTACTACCGCTCGGGCAGCCTGCTCAACTGCGGCCATGCGGCCGTGCGCAGCCTCGTCCTGGACTCGCTGCGCCACTGGGCCCTGCACTACGACGTTGACGGCTTCTGCTTTGTCAACGCAGAGACCATGGCCCAAGGTGAGCACCCGAAGTTCCTCTTTCCGGAATGCAAATACTCCTTTTTCTGCAAGCTGTATGGTTTTCTTCCCAGTGCTGCATCCTGGAAGTCCACCCGATCTTCTAACGAATTGAGGCCACTGGGACTGCCTCAACAATCCCTGTGTAATTGGGGTCAATTAGGTGTGACTAGGGATACCTGCAGGTCCGAGATGTGTTGTGCAAATGATTCATGACCTGCCCAGAGCACGTGCAGCAAAGCAGGATTGCAGACAACTCACCATCATCGCCCGTCAGGCAGACATGCAAGCAACAGTGCAGATGATGAAGGAAAACGCTGGCTTCTATTATATCGCAGACCGCAACGGGGCGGTTTTGGACAATCCGCCGCTGGCAGAGGAGATCTGCGAGGACGGGGTGCTGAGCGCGCTCAAGCTGGTGGCCTGGTCGGGCGACGACAGCCTGCTGCCGCGCGAGGGCGAGCGCGGGTTCCCCCACTGGGCCACCTGGATGCAGCGCAACACCCGCTTCTCGCGCGACGCCGCCGCCTTCATCGCCGGCATCCCCGCTGCCGCCAGCGGCATGGCCACCAGGTGCTAGCTGCTGGCCACTGCCCTTGCTGGACTATATGCAAATGCAACTTGGAGCCTGCTCCCTGTGTCCATGCAAGATGTGCCTTGCAAAGACTCCAGGTTCCCAGGTGTTTCACGACGGTCTGAGAGTTTCTGACACCTTCGCATGTGTGCTTCATAAAGTGCGCTGCCATGCTGGACTGCCCCGCAGTCTTGCTGTGTATGCTGCAGGTGGAATTCTGCTGTTGGATTGATCCATGTCAGGTCGCTGAGCTCGGGTGCTGGCCTGATGCAGGCTGACGGGGAGCGCGGATCTGTTTGCCGCGCGCTGGGACGGGGGCCTCCCGGGAGGCCTGGCGGCCGGACGGCGGCCGGTGTTCGGCCTCAACGGCACAAACTATCTGGGCAAGGTCAGCCACGCCAAGTACAATATCACAGGCCAACACAGACTCTGCTGCAACCGTGAGCCTTTGAAGAGCATGTTCCTGCGCCTGCCATGGAGAAATTCAATGGGTGCTGCTGGCTCGGCAGGGAACGCTGTGGGACCAGGTCGCGAGCACAGTGCCCGAGGATGCGCAGCCGCCGGCGCCCGGCAGGCTGAGTCAGCACGAGACGCTGGCCAAGACGCTTCTGCTGCTGACGCTGGTCTCCCAGGGCGTGCCCACCTTCCCCCAGGACGTCCTGGAGGACGAGCGGCTGTCGCGCGCTCTCACTGAGCTGCACAAAGTCCGGCGCACCTTCGCTGCCCAGCTCATTCCGCCCGAGTTTGACACTCCACGCGACCTCAGATGGCACGGAGCCTCGGCAGGTGCGCAACTGCTGCCATCATGGCATCTAATTTTGCTTTCTGCATGCTCTGTCTCTCTTCATGCTGCACCCCTCGGCTGACTTCCGTGGATCCGCCGCATTGTCTAGTCAAAGGATTTTATATTGCCAGTGCTGTAGTGTGCTACGATGTGACGCAGGCAGCACACCGGACTGGGACGGCACGCGTCACACCCACGATTCGCTGTACCTGGCGTACTCTGTGCACGAACCGGAGGCGAGTGCCATGTACGTGGGCTTCAACCCTCACCACTACTCCATCACGGTGTCCCTGCCAGAGGGGCTGCCAGGTGCCACGTGGAAGCGCATTGTAGACACCTCATTCCCCGCATCCCAAGATGTGCTGCTGGGCGCCGGCGCTCCGTTGCTGGACAGCCACTACGAAGTCCCAGGCAAGGCGGGCGTCATCTTCGCTGCCGAACCGGTGCCCGCCGCGGCCGCCGTGAGCAGCTTCCAGTGAGAAGAGCGAGAGCCTCTCCAATATTATAGCCTTAGCGCTGCTTGAGAAGTCGCGGCGATGCAGTGTGTGCCTAGCCTGGATTGGCCATTTGATTAGACAGCATCTTGCTGAGGGGCACAAGCGCTCCATGGCTGCGCCCCAGGCGACTGTATTCTTGCGGCTGTGCATGCGTAAGCCCGCCTTTGTCAATGACTCACAATGGATCTGCTGGGTGCTGCTGTTGCTGTGAGTTCCTTTGTAACATTGATTGAGAGACAGAGAGTATTTACAGTCGGTTTTAATCAAGAGAGAATACACACGCTTATCATGGATGACTAGATAGGACACCAGCTTCCCTGCTTCAGGGAAGCTACACGAGCCATTCCTCCCTTCTGGAATTTCTCAAAAATAATCCGGCATATGTGCAAGAAGACGAAGCCTAGAACTCAACCAAAGTGTTCATACGTCACTTTGAACCCACTTGAGTTCATTTTGGCATTTTTTGCAAGGTGAGTATCTCTGAACATGGGTGGGGGAAGCCAAGTTCACGAGCATGACCAGGAATTACATGATGACGAATACACCGAAGAAGAAAGCGAAAGCTTTGAGTACCTCGATGATGAGGAGGATGAAGAAGAGGTCTTTAATCGGAAGGCTTATGGGCTCCATCAGCAGTTGCCCATCAGAAGAGGAGTGCCAGACTACAGCACTGGGCCTCCTCAAACAGCAGAGGAATATCTGAGACGCGTAAGGTAGTCTTGTGGTGTTCTGCCATTTGCATATTGACACAGTGATTGGTATTGCTGGGACTTGACAGCCCTTCTTCTGCTTCTGAAGGTATGAAGCTTCTCAGCTGCCAGATATCGCCATCTCAGATATTGATGCCAGTACATTCGACGACCAGCGCACAGATTATGTACCTACAGATGGAGCTCGCCCAGATCACATCACCTTGGATGAGCAGTGGCTTCAAGCCTTCTTGAAGGACTTTGCCCAGCTCAGAGTCAGCATGCAGAGGTTAATCAACACTCTTTTGCTGCTGCAGAAGTACATATCCTAGTGGCTGCTTCTCCAAATGTGACAGAAAGATGTGCATGCAGCATGGAGGTTGCAGATCCAGGGGCCAGTGAACACCCTTCCCAGGACGATATCAATGAATGGCATGCCTATTGCTTTGGGAGTGAAGAGCATCCAGACTCCATTGCAGAGGACTCTGGTCATATCCCCAGGCTGGAGGTCGTGAGATCGCTCAATCAGGTATGCAAAAGCAATCCTGACGAGCAAATCTTTGCTGTCCTTCACATAAGTTTTTTTGGCTGTAGCCTCGCCTAATGTCGCTCCGCTGAGTACCTCCTTTTTGTGCAGTTGACAGTGAACAGGCTCTTGAAGTGGCACATCACCTGGCAGTGTGAGGCGGCTGCTCTCCAAGATCGGAGCGTGCAGTGGATATATGCGCTCACATCCGTGTTGGAGAAGCCTTTGGCAATGGGCACAGCAGCGGCTCTGCGTGACCTGCTACGCTTCTGTGCAAAGCAGCAGCCAATGAACGCCGAGGATGCAGCCAGACATGGCCTCCTTGTTGCCATTGCTGGGGCATACTTTCGCCAGGACGAGCATCTCGCACTGCTGCCTGCTGTGCAAGGTTGCCTTGCAGGCAGCTAATTTGACTTTGAAGCCGAAAAAATATTCTTTGGATCTTGCCAGCCTCTCAAGGCTGAAAGTTTCATCCATGCAATATTTCGGGCCAGAAGCAAGCATCATGTTTGTTGCCATCTGGACCTCGATGAATAAGGCAGAATTGTGTTTACAGTCTGAAATGCGTGATTTGTAGAATTAGCAACACAGATATTGTTCAGCCTAGAAGCAATGATGCGCCTGGAATCATTATTTCATAAACTTATTTGTGCATGATCTCATAACAGTGTTCCCATGCGCGCTTGTATAAGAGACCCATCCGTGTTTCTCAATTCATCAAGACTTTCAGGCAGCGACAAAAGTTGCCGCAGCTCTGTCAAAGGCCTCATCGGCGGCATCGAGGCGCTTCACAGAGAGGTGTCCTGGAGCCACCGTCTTCAGCTGACTGCACACACAACACAACACACCTGCGTCAACTCCAGCATAGCATCCTTGATCCCAACATGCATTGCTGCCTCTTTCATCAGCACGGAAAACAGCCAAGCCTACAAAGACACACGCGCAGAATATCCAAGTGCGCTAATTGTTAGGTACTTTGGTAGCCTCCAATTGCAGCTTGTCTGCAGACGCCACCTTGCCTCTTGGCAATGAAAGCGTGTAATAATAGTAACAATATTTGTGCGGTGTGTACAAGGGATGGTGGAAATGCACTTGGTGAAGCGGGAGGTGTTCTTGCTGAGGTGCAGGCCAGCAGTGACCAGGTTGGACAGCGTGTCGGCGTTCTTGGCATCTTTCTCGTAGGCATCCTGCAGCAGCTGCTCCGCCTCCTCCCAGTTGCCCTGCTGCATCGCGCACGCGGCTGCGCCGTTGTATAGCTGCGCCGTCCAGCCGTGCCTCTCGCCCAGCTCCTGGTATATCACCGCAGCCTCCGCCACCTTGGCTCCCCCCTGCACAGTCATGCACAATGCGCTGACCACGCCACTTCCTAAGTACCTTTCCCCATTTTTGTGAAGAACTCAACTATTCGCACAATGGGAGGACTTGCTTGGGTGATGAGGCTCTGGCCACGATGTAGAAAAATGTATCGCATGGTGCTGTCACAGAGCTGTTTGGAGAGGGAGCGCACCAGGAATGCGCCCACCCAGGCTGTTGCCAGCTGTGTCAAAGTGGCATCATCGTCCAGGGCAGACATTGCCTGCATCATAAAATATTTTTTGATGCCTAGATCTTAGGAGCATGGGTCACAGAAAGCAGCAGCGAAGAGACTGCATCTACGCTCAAAGAAAGCTTACCTTCAGCTGCTTTTCGGCCTGATCAAGACGGTCGATCTTCAGGTACAGTTGCACAGACAGGGCCATCCTGTGGAGCAGCATCATGGTCATAACTTTGGCAAATTAATATCGAGAGGCTCAAGTCAGGGAAGATGACAGCAGCACGGGGGCGTACATCTCCAGACTCAAACCCGAGTGGCACGCCTTCAGGGCCTCCACATCATTGCCCTCGTTTGCATAAATGATGCCCGCCACGGTGAGTGTTGTGGCATTGCCAACACAGGAAGGATCAGCCACCCAGTCTGCCAAGGTGGCCACAACATCTTCCTGCCAAACACAGCATTCGAGTGGGCATCGCTCCAAGGTGGCAGGCTGAAATCGCTGGTTCCAATGGAAGTGAAGAGGAACAAACCTTTGGTGACTTCTTCCCAATGTATTGAGCGAGAAGCTTTACAGCCTGAAGCGCCTGGGGTGAGCTGTCTGTGACTTCGTTGATGACCAGCTGCAACAACAGCATGCGATCATTTCACGACGCCATGGCTGATACCCATCTTCTATCCCATGTAATATCTAACAAACAAAATGAGCATCACTCACTCACCTCATAGCTACCCAGCTCAATATAAGACCTGTAAACAAAGGAATCGCGCTCGATTTTCTCCGCTTCTGACAAACCCTCCAAGTCTGAAGCCTCTGCTATTGCTGCCTGATACGCTCCCAAGTAAAAATGATTCCTTGGGGAGAATAACAGGTCTGGCTCTGACATGTTTGCACAGTTGAGGGGTGATCAATCAACAGCCCAAACGATTCAGTATACTTTTCCTTGCCGCAGCAGACTGGAGGCAAGGCAATATTCCGAGGAGATACTGTGCTGTTGAGTGCCTGCATGCAGATGTTCCTCGTCTAGTCGAAACCAAACAACCAAGCTGGGGGTGAAGGGACTTACTAACTCGGTGAGTCAGCTGACTCAGTACCCGCTTCACCTGTGCGAGTGCATCGGTGCTGTTCCAGCAGCATCGTTAAAATTCTATGGTTCAATTTGATGCTGTAAATGAACTGAATCTCGCTCTTGTCAAGTAATTATTTGCACTAGTTTTACCTTTCCGATTGAGCATCCCAACTGCGACGTAGGCGTTGCTGCCTGATCACTATTACAATAAAGGAAGGAGAAAAGAAACTCCTCTCATGCCACCAACCGTTCTCGGATCTCTATTTGCTTTGCCCGAGATTTTTTTCCGGGATGCCACATGCCCTGCTGTGGGAACTGGAGCAAACGCTCACCCTTCCAAGCATAGCGTTGATACTCATGATTCTGTTGTGATCAGCAGCTCCAAAGATGCTAGCAGTGATAGCGCTGTTGGGTCCACCTGTTTGACTTGCGGCATTGGAGGTAAGACTCCCTGCGGGGAAAAGCGCTCTGAGCACCTCCTTGACACGCCAACAATCATCATGTTCCGAATTTAGGCGTATCAGCAAACTGGTGGTGTGAAGGCGTGAATAAACCACGATCTTAAGAGCTTTTGCATTCTGCAGGTCCTCTCATAGCAGCCTTCAGCTCTGTGGAGGAGCAGCGCACACATTTTAGATCGGATTGGCACAGATACAATGTGCGCCGAAAACTGCAAGGCAGGCCTGTTGCGACAGAGGAGGACTTTGAGCGGTCGATGCAACATGATGATGGAGTGTCCAGCATATCTGGCTCGGACTCCGACAGTGATGAAGATGCAGACACTACCAGGCTAGGCAGTCAAGCTGCTGCATCCACATCCCAGCGCTCAGCAGAAGTCATCTTTGCGTCAGGTAGCACCCATTACCTTTGCCCGATGCATGTAGACTGATTTCTTACCAGCTCTCACACCAGTGCCTGAGTAGCCAAGTCTGGACATCTTTCAGGCGATGAAATGGTCTCTTGCAGGTGACCAGGTCTTCAAGGTTTGGAGAGCGCTGTTGCACCCTGATCAGCGCCATGGGGAACCAGACAGAGCGCTGCTGGCAGATAGGCTGCTGGAAGTGAGGCGGGGGAGTGGGCATTGGGTGGTGCTGCTGTCCCGCGGAGGCCATTTCGCTGCCACCATCTTCAATGTCAGTGCACCTCGCCGTTCGGGCAACCACGAGGCGCCCCCTTACGAGGTTGTCGTGCACAAGACGTTCCATCGCTATGTTGTGAGGTGCGCGAATGGGTGCTTGTCTCCTTTCCTCCGCTCTGCGCTGAATTGTTGTCCCACTCAGCAGCTTATCTTGAGAAACAAACCATCCTGCTGTCCTGCTTGGCGTCTCAATCTGATGTCTCACACATGCCACAGGGCGAAAGCAGGTGGGCGGCAGTCGGCAAAGGATGCCACCGGCAAGAGCATTAAATCAGCCGGGTCAGCTCTTCGACGGCACAATGAGGTGAGCCATGTGTGCAAGCCTTTATATTCTCGGTGACCTGCACTGCATTCCGTTAAGGAACAGTCTTTGCATTGCATCCTGTCTCACTGTCATTGGGGCATTTTGCACAGGCAGCGCTTGAGCGAGACATTCAAGACACCCTGCAGTCATGGAAGGACAAGCTGCAGGCAGCAGCGCTGATCTTTGTGCACGCGCCATCCAGCAATGCTGCTGCATTGTTCGGCGGGGAGCACCCGGCGATGGACAGGGGAGATGCGCGGGTCCGCTCTGTGCCCTTCACCACTCGGCGGCCCACCTTCACAGAGACCAAGCGTGTCTTGACGACGCTGCTCTCTGTCCAGGCCGCAGAACTCCCACCAACTCCGCCGGCAGGTATTGCATTAGGTCGGAAAAGTTGTATTGCTTCCAATGCCTGAATTTTTGTCCGGAGCATGTCCTCTATGCCCATGAGTGAGTGGTTGTTGAGCACTAGTATCAGCCCATTTAACTTGTTTCTGGGTGCATGGGGCTGTTGAAAGTCATAAGGATGTTGCAGGTGCTTCCGCGACTCCCTCAAAAGCCAAGGCTCCTAAGGAAAGCGCTCAAAAGGAGAAGAGCGCAGAGCCAGCCGTTGTGGAGCCTCCTGTCGCCCCGGCCATCCCAGACTCGGGCCTGCACGTGGCCGCCAAGGCAGGCGATGCTGCCAAGGTGCAGACCTTCCATCGCAGGGCTCTTCATGACCTTGTGGAACGCTGTTGCACACCAGCCTGTGACCTGGCATCACATCCTGCCATGTTGGCTGCTGCTGTTTGGAAGGTCTGTGGCTTGAAAGACAGAAATAAACTGTGCGTAAATTGGTGGGACAGGTGACCCAGCTGCTGGAGGGCGGCGAAGACCCCACAGCTGTGGACGCCAGAGGGAGGCCGCCCTACGCTGTGGCAGCTGACAAGGACGTCCGCGATGCGTTCCGGCGCTACATGGCCGGCAGCGATGCTCAGGACTGGGACTGGGCTGCAGCCGGCGTCCCGAGTGCGCTCACGCCCGAGATGGAGGCCCAGCAGGCCGCGCGCCAGGTCTGCCTTGGCTCTATATAAAATGAGTCCACCAGCAAGTTCTTCTTGGTCAGGCTGGTACTGCAGTGTCCATTGCTTGAAGCTTCCACCAGATTGCTACAGATGGAAGCATCGTTACATTCCTGCACTGGCGCCGTGCAATTCTTGAACATTGAGCAACAGTATCCGAGCGCAGGCCGAGAAGAAGGCCAAGCTGAGGGAGAGGGAGAAGGAGCGCAAGAAGCGCGCATCCGAGCGCAAGAGCCGGGCGGCCGAGGAGTCCCGGGCGGCTGCCGAGGCCGAGGTCAGCTCCGCTACAGCCGAGGCAGCCGCCCTTGCTGCGAGGTGCCGCCTCCCTGACTTGTAAACTCCATCTCATGCCACCCGCCTTTGTCTGATGCATGGGACTGCTTGAGGAACAGTCGGTGAAATATTCAAGATGTGTGGATTGGATGTGAAGTGCTCCCGGGGTTTGTTGATGTGCAGGCAGGAGACCGGCGCTTCCTCTAAGGTGAGGCTCAGCAAGGCCGAGGCAGCTGCTGCGCAGAAGCGGGAGCAGATGGCAGCCGCGGCCGAGGCGCGCATGGCTCGCCTGCAGCTGCTCTCGCAGCAACAGCAGCTCTGGTGGCGCACCTGCTGCTCATCCATGCCTGAATCAGTGCAAATTCTTTGGATTGGATTCTCCATCACTGCCATATTGTCAGCTTGAGGACAAGACGCTAGAGGATTGCGCTTGCTATTCAGGTGACCGTGCGGGGCAGGCAGGGAAGATCGCCAAGGAGGTCTCAATGGGGAAGCTCCATACGTGATGTTGCTCCGTGGGTCTTGGGCCTCGCAGCGGTGTACATTGCTGCATCACAGAGGAAACACGCACGATGAATCACAGAGCATTTCGTGGTCTTGCGTACTACTTCACAGTACTGTGGCAGCCTGGCCAGGCCAGTCCAGGGGAACTTCCCTGGCTAGTCATCAAATGGTTGTAGGTCCACCTCGCGGCGCCACTGGCAGATGTAGCATGAAGCATAGGAAAGGACGAACAGGAAAGAGACTTGCTAGATGCTTATAAGGAAGAGTATGCCAGTCCCTGACGATTGTGGCTGGAAGCGCTGTGCATGCATGAGGAGTGCTGAACAGGAGTGCCCATCATGATGGTCCTGCCAGCTGGCTTACTAAACGATCAATTGGGAGCTCTTGTCCACATGCCACAGTACAGCATGGATGCATGCATGTCCACCAATCATGATGGCTAGCCGCAGCCGCATGCGCACGATTGCGCGTCTGGATAATTTTGAGTGGAAGCCTGTGCATGGCTGCAATAGTCGCGGCGATGCAGAATAGGCAATCGACCGTCAATATGGCATGGTATATATGCATGCCACACAGCCGCGCGGCGCTATGGACGGGCCGGGAGGCGCCTGGTACCGGTGTGCTAGTAGGCTTTCCCATTGTATTCCTTCTAGAAAGCGACGTTCCATGCCCGAACAAAACCAGGAGGGACCCCTGGACCAAAGGGCCAGGAGGCCCTCTTCAGGTCCAGAGCGTGAGGGTGACCCACCGCGTGAAATCCTCCGGATCCGGCATAAACTTAGCGTCCGGTCAGAAGGAACGCCGCAGTACTGGCTTTAGCTGTTTCCTCCTCCACGATTTATACTTTCCTTCTTGCACACAATTGGTAGTGTTCGACTTGCAAAACAATGAAGTGCGACCTTGGAGTATGCCCCAACATGCTTCTGTCACGCACTGTCACCACTGAGGAGCTCCTCTACAACATCTTGCTATAAGAGAGCTGTTGGGTCAACCCCATCATGCGCTCCTCTTTTGAACACCACAGAGCAGACTTGCACATCGATGCTGGGAAGCTACCTGTATTCAATGCAAGTGACTTCCCACGTTCTGACAGCGAATCGAGTTCCTTTACCGCTCACCCGCACAGCGCTGCCAAGAAGGTGGGCACCATTGTGCCACTCCCTGCATAGGCATTCAATGGTACAAAAGGCTTCGATGGCAAAATATATGCTTCTTGTGATTCCCCGATTATTGAGGACAGCGGATGGATGGACCGACAGTGTGACCCGGTCACGTCTGCCCTCTGAAACCCTTTTTCAACAGCCATAAGGCCCACAGCGGATTCTAAAGATGTCGTTTTTGGTGCGCAGCGAGGCTTCGCTTCGATCGAGGACGATGCGGAAACCCCAACAAAGAGGGCGAAGGTGGGCGAATGTTTGAATACTGAGGTCTGATTGACCCATGGTTTGACGCCGCGCCCAACGTCTACAGGCTGCCGAGAACGACCTGATGTGCTAATTTTGCTGCGCAGGATGCTGCTGAGACTGTGTGCAGCGATGCCACCGAGGCATCTGAATGGATCCAACCCGCTGTGACTGGCGATGACTCAAGTTCCGCGGAAGGCGCACTATATGATGCTGAAGGCACCAGCCTTTCTTGCTGCACCAATGCGGATCTATCGTGCGAGGAGGTCTTCACGCCGGTTTACTCACAGATCAGTCTGGCGCTGACGGAATTTGGTGTGTCGAAAGCGGCGCTCACTGCCATTTCTGATGATCCCGACCAGGAGGCTCTGAGAGATATTCAAGTGCTTTTCAGGTGAGGGGCGGTCATTCCATTATTTTTGCAACTCGTAATCTGCAACTCCTAAGTTCGAACATAATGTTGATGGTGCCATTGCCCTCCTGCCAGGGAACTCTCTGCTGTAGAGGCTCAGGTCAGGCCAGACCCCCTGTGCCTGGAGAATCACTGCGCCGCCCAAAACGAGAACTACATCGACAATCTGATGCGGGCCATAGCTATCAGCTGGCTGGTGGAGGTTGCCTGCGAGTACGGGTTCCACCAGGAGACACTGCACACAGCAGCCTCGCTGCTAGACCGTTTCCTGTCTGCCTCTAAGGTGCTGTCCAATACCACCTATTGGAATTATTCGAGGCTTCCCTCACCACCTGTGGCCGGTTATTGTAAAAAATGTGAATGGCTGGGGTGGGTGTAAGGGCATATCCCTGCGTCGGCTCAAACCCTACATCAGCAGAGCAAAATACCGATTGCCCCTCAATCATCTTGCATTTCATCTGACCATCGTGTCATGGCTTTGCAGGCACTATCGCGGAGTAATCTGCAGCTTGTCAGCGTCGCCTGCATGCTCATAGCTTCAAAGAACGAGGAGGTGAGCTTCTGGAGTCACACCCGCATTGCTGCAGGAGGAATGAGCCGATGCTGGCAATCAATCATGCTCCTATCTGCTCATGCCCCTTCTTGCAGCTCATACTCTGATGTGCCTTTGCAGGAGCGCTACCCATCTGTGCAGGACTTCACCAGCATTTCGGACAATTGCTTCAGGGTGGGGCCTTAGTTGCCACCCATTGCATGTCTCTATGCCCCTCTGGCTGCCTCACGCCCCTTTTGTTGTAAACTCCATTCTATCATGACTGGCTGTGAGCGAAGTTGGGGTGACTTGACCGCAGGTGGAGGATCTGCTGCGGATGGAGGGCGTTGTGCTGCAGACGATGGATTTCCGCATCAATGCCCCTACCGCGTACACCTTCCTCTGCCTCCTGAAGCAGCACGTCGGCCTGACGCCGCGCGTGGCCGCACTTGCAGTCTACCTGCTGGTGAGCCAAGCATTTCCATGTACTGCTTGGCTGGATCATGAGGAGCCTGTAGGCATGATGACGATCTTGCACAAGCCCACATATTGGTAACAACCACCTCTTAGGCTCAAAAGATTGCACACCGCTGCCCTTCATTGTATTGCAGCTCACAAAGCACCTTTGATGCCTGACTGTATGAGGCGCTGCAGTGCTGAGCTCACTGGCTTTCTGTTGCGCTGCACAGGAGCTGGGCTTGCTAAAAGACGGGCTGCTGGGGTGTCCGGGTGCTCTGAAGGCTGCGTCAGCGGTTCTGGTCGCCTCTGCCTGTGAGGATCACCGTCTGGATGCCCTCAGTGCTGCTCTGCAGGCAAGCACTCTACAGCCCTTCTTCCCTCTCAATTTCAATTGCATGACTGAGTTCCTAGATTGGCGCCCGCATGTTGCCCGCCTCAGAACTGCCAAAATCGGTGTTGCTACTGCCTGCCAGCATGTGTGGAGCTCATAGTTTTAATGTCATAGTCTGATATTGTGCCACGATCCCTGCAGAGCATTCTGGGAGTCGAGTACGAGGATCTGTGCGAGTGCTGCATGGACATGGTTGCGCTGCATCAGGAGGCGTTCCATGCCTGTGACACACCAAACGTCATCGCCCCGTCAATGGCCATCAAGGACAAGTTTGCCGACCGTGCCTGGCACACTGTGTCGCGTGTCGCGCCTCTTGAGAGGATCTGCCTGCCTCGACCCCAGTCCTGAGGAGTGGTTTGGGAAAGCAGCCATGGGTAGTTGAGCTCAGACAGCGAGAGATCAGAGGACTATAGCGACAGTGGACTGCCGAGCTCGACAGTGTGTGATCAGAGGACGAATGCAATAATGCTGGTGTTTTTTTGCTGCATGCAAGCATGCCCAACTGTGGGATTTTAAGCGGATGTGCTCAGGCCTGTGCCTGCGCATGCTTCCGCGCTGAATGCCCAATCGCCGCTTGCAGGTGTTGGCTTTGTCTGTGCCCACAATGTTGGCGCCATACCTTTCCCCAATACCCTAACAGTTAGGATGTGTGAAGACTGTGGACCACTTATTTATTTGATGTATGTCCTGGAGTCGAATGAAGGCGAGCAGTTCGATTTTGCGAGCACTGCGTGGGTAGAACAGCATCTGTTCTGGTCGCTTACAAATGAGGGTGAATGCTCAGAAAGGCAATGTATTGCACTGACGTTTCGTGCCATTATTAAGGAATGTATGGATTATGTTTGGCAGTCATCACTAGGAGTGATGCTGCTCTGTATTTTGGCGGATTGCATACAAACGCAGTCACGTGCGTAAGGATGGCAAGCTGTGCAGAGCAAAGTACCAGACCAAATGTCCGAGAAGGAAAAATAATGCCGCGCGATCAACTGATGGTTTGCTGCTGGTTGCTTTGTTTTGCCTTTGATTCATGGACTGTCACACTCAGCGTTGGCGCAGGTCTGTGAACATGAAGCTCATGCAGATGCTTTAATAAGAACCGGAACCAGTGCCCAATTTTCCTGGGGCTGTGATTTTCTTGAAGCGTGCCGTCCTTTCCACGTCGATGTGGTGTGGTTTTTTATTCTATTCTAGTCTCAAGTAAGGAGTTATGTTGTCCTTGTCACACAGTGGTGTGTACATAAGATGAATTCAAAAAGGTAGCTGTCTTTGTATTTGCAGTGCTCTCTTTGTGGGTCAGGTTCCACTGTGAGTGCCACGCCAAATCTTCTTAGGACATTTCTTTTGTGCAGATGCTGATGGAGTAGCCATGGCAGAGCTTTATCTATTTTATTCAAGCGTATGACTTACACGGTAGTGGACATCATTTACTTTACAATCAAATGAGTCTGCTGAGGCCTATAAAGGCCAGCAGGAGTCACTCTTGTTTGATTTTCGTGAAGTATCTTTGGAGGAATGAAGCGAGTGTAAAGAATTCTCACCAACTGATGTGAGAATTTGTGCAACCTGTGGTGGGCATTTGATGCCTCGGTGAGTCAACCCAATCAATGGCCATTTTTAAATGTTGAGTGATCACCTGGTGCAACTGATGTTGACATCAACATAACTGCAATGCCTTGATAGTGTGGAATGTGGTTGGCTTCATTCAGGGAGGATGCGGGATGCAATTGCATGAGCCAGGTCTGCTGGGTTTTTTTGCCTCATATTACATGTGTAGCATGGCACCATCCCTCCGGAGAACAAAGTTCCTTCCTGTGAGGGTCGGCAGGCTGATAATCAAAAACATCCGTGCCAAGCCACGATATCGATGGGCACATCACATCCATCGATGGGCACATCACATCCATCGTCAACCGGGCCTTCAAAGCATGAAACCAACAGAACGACATGCCGGCCGCTGCATCAACTGGCAGCTGTCAAAGGTCACCGGAGAACGCACTCCTGAACATTCCTGCTAAGGCTGCTGCTACGGTCAGCTGTTGTGTGGAGGGACTGTCTGCGGTCAGTCATGGTTGAGGATGATCTCGTTGTTGCCGTCACTGCCCAGCCCATACAGCACCCCTCTGTGCTTCAGCACGCCATCGATGCCGTTGAACAGCGTGTCGATGAGCTTATGGAAGGTCTTGGAGGTGAGCAGGCTGTCAGAGCCGGCCTGGTGCTGAGGCCCTATCCTCTCCACGTCCAGCGTCTCTGCCAGCTTGTTGAGGCCGCCATGCAGGTTCCCGCAGAACTTCATCAGGTACTTGATGTCGTACACGTTGGGAAAGTAGATCTGCGCACAGGTCCACATCTTGCTGTCAAGCTTGGCAACACACTTCAAGCAGATCAACCAAATAATTGCACCCGTCACCCAGCATCACAGCATGGTCCAGAGTCCACGCTGTCAGATGGAGTTGCTCAGAGAGATGAATTGACTTGCCAACTCAAATTGCAAAAGAAGAATTGAGGTGATGGGAGGGGGGTAAAACCAACCTGCAAGAGCTCAAAGAATTCCGCCTCCACTGCCGGAAGCGGCTGGCAGGTGAGCACCTTTAGGAGGTAGCCAAAGTCATACCCGCTGTGGAATGTCACCCATTGGATCTGTCGCCAGCCACACTCCGCCCTCACAATATACTCCTTGCTGACTTACATAGCTGATACCAGGTGCTGCAAATCAGTATGCTTCATGACAAGAGCAGGTCAGGACTGAGATCGCACCTCCTCGTTCAGCACAATGCCGGATGACATGAGGACCTCTCCAAACCGGTGCACCTCAATACCCCTGGCCTCATTCCGCGCGAAGTCTATGCCAGAGTCCTTCAGGAGCTCAATGCTGTCCTGGGCAAACATGTCCTCTGACTGCTTGAACTCCCTGCGCAGGTCAAGCAGGATTTGCATTTGATATACAAACCATATGCAGGGACGCGAGCATGGCTATCCTTGCCTTGCCAAACAAGAAGACAGGCATGTCAGGTGCACACCTGAAGTTGAACTGCCAGACACAGAGCTCCCCCTTCCATCGAGGCAATTCTCCTTTGGCATCAGAGAAGGTGAGCCCTAATTGGATGAGCTTCAGCATGTCCACATTGCACCTGCAAGACCGGACACATTCAGTTCAGCAGACTGCAGCACAACATCCTAGCTGTGAGGAGGACGAGGAGCTCTTCATACCTCAGGGTCTGGTAATGGTACTCTCCACTGTTTTTGAAAGGTCCCACTGGCCTCGCGACCACTCCAGGGAACTCAGTGTCCATGGCTAGGAAAGGGTAGTCGTCCACAACATTGCGAATAATCTCCAGCTCCTCGTCCAAATTCTCCTGCCATACTTCCCTCACCCGTAGGTCTTCGCCAGATTTTGTCTTCCAAACCCCTTCAACAACCTGTGAACGCAGCGTTGAACCTTCAAGTAGAGATGATGGGGGAGTATGCCTACAGTTTTCTGGAATTTTGGTGTTCGCAGCACATCCACTGAAAGATCCAGTGAGATTGTCATCTTTTCTTCATAAGAAGGCATTCGTGATTGGTCACTTCCCTCCTTTCAAGCTGGGACACGCACCATGTCAGATTACCCGCCTTTTCCTGATCAAACGTCTTTGACTTGACTGGTCTATGGTGCCGGGGTGTTGTTAGCAGCATGGATGCACTCAACATGATCATGCATTGACTCTACATGATACCTAGGCAGAAAAATCGCGGATGTGTTTCACGATGGATTCTTAACTCAAGGAAAGTTGAGCAGTTCTGGCCTGTGCTAGAACGTCCCAAATACGCTTAAACTTAGACTAGTAACTCAGCTGCGCACATTTATTCGTACTGAAGAAGGCAATCATTGAAGAAGTTTTCCAGCTGGGTCGAGCCAAATTTGGCAACGCTGCAAAGGTTGCAAAAAAAAAATTCCGAGGGTGGCGCCGATCTCAACCGGTTGCTTGCGATCTGATATGGATTAAAGGCCTGGCTTGCTTTGGGTCTGTCCACAAGGCTGGAAATGCTGTTCTGTTGTTCGGCCGACGCCTTCAGTGGGTTCACACCAGGCCCAAGGTCTGATGTATGCAGGCTAAAAGCGTAGTTCGGCAGGGGCTTATGTCCACTATAAAATACGGCAAGGCAATTAGAAATCAGGGCGGAATGATGAGCCGTGCCCGTGTGTACGCTGATGTAAACGTCACCAGGCCAAAGGAGTACTGGGACTATGAAGCCCTTTCTATTCAATGGGGGTAAATGCCTGTGCCTCTGCGTCATCCGTGCATTTGTTCTGTTGCAAATTGAACGCATCCCGAACTTGAAGTTGAACAAATGCGTACAGGAACCAGGACGACTATGAGGTGGTGCGGAAAGTGGGCAGAGGAAAGTATAGCGAGGTCTTTGAGGGCATCAACACAATCAACAACCAGAAATGCATCATAAAGATTCTGAAGCCAGTAAAGAAGAAAAAGGTGCGAGAGGGTGACGTCTCTTCTGTTGTTTTGTTTGCTGGAGGGGATTGGGTCTGACTCTTCTGGGTGTGTGCGCAGATCAAGAGAGAGATCAAAATCCTGCAGAACCTCTGCGGAGGACCCAATGTCATCCAGCTGCTTGATGTTGTGCGCGACCCTCAGTCAAAGACACCGAGCCTGATCTTTGAGTGCGTCAACAACACTGACTTCAAGACGCTCTACCCCACGCTGGTCGACTACGACATCAGATACTACATCCATGAGCTTCTGAAGGTGCCAAACTCCTACATGATCCGCGGTTCCTTGTGCCGACACTATGAATTCTAGCTCCATACATGCATGCACCAGGGCTGATGACTACTTGTCTGCAGGCACTGGACTACTGCCACTCACAGGGGATCATGCACCGGGATGTGAAGCCGCACAATGTAAGTTCCTTTGTCAGCTGGCATCTATTCAACGTCCCTCACTGTCGAATTAGCAAGTGTGGTGGCCAACTGTGGTCGTGGGCTTGCAGGTCATGATTGACCATGAGCAGAGGAAACTGCGGCTCATTGACTGGGGCCTTGCAGAGTTCTATCATCCTGGCAAGGAGTAAGCCCTTCAATTCAACACTCGTGCATGCATTGCATGTGCTCTCAGAATCAAGAGGCGGTGTGTTCAAAAAGCGGCTTGGTTGAAGTGGAAATGGCGGCTGACAGATTGATGGTGGTGACGTAGGTACAATGTCAGGGTGGCATCCCGCTATTTCAAGGGCCCAGAGCTGCTGGTGGACTTGCAGGACTATGACTACTCACTGGACCTGTGGAGCTTGGGTTGCATGTTTGCCGGTAGGTGGTGGCAGATGGCTATCACTATATATGTACATCGGAAATGCTAACCAGCACTGTGCTGCCCCTCTTTTGTGCGATTTGTCTGGAAGTATCAAGATGCATGAGGTGATTTTGTTGGACCTCAGGGATGATCTTCCGCAAGGAGCCTTTCTTCTACGGCCATGACAACTACGACCAGCTGGTGAAGATTGCCAAGGTGGGTCACTCCCTGCTGAGCATTTGTTTTGCCACCATGCCGTGTTGCCTGTCGCTGTCGTGAACATCGGTGTGGGTTGTGACAGGTGTTGGGAACGGAGGAGCTGGATGCATATCTGCAGAAGTACGGCATCGAACTGGATGCGCAGCTGGAGGAGTTGGTGGGCAGGCACTCGCGCAAGCCCTGGACAAAGTTTGTCAACAGTGAGAACCAGCACCTCGTCTCGCCCGAGGCCCTGGACTTCCTTGACAAGCTGTTGCGCTACGACCATCAGGTACTTTGTCACCTTACCTTTGCTTGAATGCCAGCACTCAGCTGACACAAGCACAGCTGGATGCAATTTATGCCCGAATGCTGTGTGGTTGGCCTTGAAATTTAGCTGACAAACTGAACTGTGTGATTGGTGTCCCTCAAGACCGACATTTTCCCCATGGCTGTGCAGGAACGGTTGACTGCCAAGGAGGCAATGGCGCACCCATACTTTGCAGCTGTCAGAGCACAGGAGGCGAGTGCTTGAGGATGAGAGATGCCACCTCTAGTCAGAGGGTGGATTGTGCTGGCACTCTCTCAGGGCTTGTGCTTCCTGGTTTGCGGCACTGTTTAGAGGGCAAAGCATGATGCCTGATGCTTGCCCCTGCCAGTCATGTCGACGCTGCCAGCAGCAGTGCTGTGGTGGTCGTATGATGGCCCAGGGACGACAGGGTGACAGGATCGCGAGATGTACCCTAGACCACTGACGCTTCTGAATTGCAAAATTGACTGCTTGCTTTGCTCTGGATGCTTTCTTGAACTTTTGCTCAGTGCTGTACCATCACCTTGTCCAATGCTGAGATAATCCCGAGCACCGGCATTCTGCAATGTGTCTTATGCTAAGTCAGGATCTGCTAGACGCAAAATGTATTACATTGAGGTAGGGGTATGGCCCGGGGTCTTAAGAAGCTTGATGCTATATACATGCATGGCTTGGAGGCACTGTGCATCCAAGTCATACCCAAGTTAAAGGACCCAAGTCATGCTATTCTGCATCATGAAATCCACTAAATGGAGTATACATGCGACCGGTGGTCTTAAAAGAAAGCACTCTAGGCAAGGACCACATCATCTAGCATGTCAACCTTGGACTGGTCCTCCCGCTCATCAGTCACCGTCCAAGACTTTGGGACGCAGAGCAATGCTCTGTGAGCATTCAAGGAAAGGTAATTCCAAAAGATCGAGCAAACAAAGAGTTTAATGTCTCATCGCTGCTTCGGAACTCTACATATCTGTGGGCTCCAAAAGACCTATTAGACTATGATGCAAGATGACCTTCTCTAAATTTTTTCAAATTCTGGCATTGCTTCGATCTATCTCTGCTTGCTATATGATAATTCCTGGTCTGTTTATTTGAAACACTGGCTTCGTACCGCTCTCTGAGACCAACAAGGCGTTAGACGAACTGCAGTGGGCCAGTCAGGGTAGGAGCAACAGTATGGGAGAGGATATCAAATCGATGATGCATGTGGACAAAGAGGATTCTTGTGGGGACCTCAAAGCGTCAGAGATGTTGCAGATGGTGAACGATAATGCATTAGTGCTCAGCGGGCACTCTTTGGCTTCCATACCCGCGTCCCTGTGCACACTGACAACCCTGCAGCGGCTAGACTTGTCCAGGAACAAGCTGAAGTCTCTCCCAGACGCCATCAGCTCTCTGCAAGGACTGACAGACTTGAACCTGGGCGACAACCAGCTTGTCAGCCTCCCAGCGTCAGTCGGCAGCATGACGTCTCTGCGATACCTCAACCTCATGTCCAACAGCCTCAAGGCATTACCAGATGAGCTTGGCAGTCTGGGGGTCCTGTACCGGCTGGGCATCAAGGGCAACAAGCTCGCTGCTCTGCCGCACACAATCGGCGGGCTGACCTCTCTCGTGGAGCTTTTCATCACAGACAATCTGCTGGAGTGCCTGCCGGCGGAGATCGGCCGCTGCACCAGCCTGGTCAAGGTGCAGGCCTCCTTCAACCGCCTGGCTACGTTGCCCGCCGAGCTTGGAAACCTGCAGAGGCTGGAGCTTCTGCGCGTGGCCGTCAACAACCTGTCAGAGGTGAGCATGGCCTTGCATCCCCGTGCAAAGCACACTTTTATCCCGAGATTCCATGGTGCTCCATGCTTGCAGCACCAAGTGCACCGCAGTGCATGCATTGCCTAATGGCATGGGTGATGCATTGGCCATAAAGAAGAGGTGCGACTGCACGCCAGGTTCCCACTGAGCTGGCGAATTGCAGCGCGCTAGCCTGGATGTCCCTGGCTGGCAACCCCACCTGCCCGCAGACGCCAGTGCGGGGCCAGATTCCTGCCATGACCATCGACCAGTTGTCCCTTGGAGTCTCTCTCGGGGAGGGCGCCTCTGGCGACGTCTATGCTGCAAAGCTGGTGTGAATCTGCCCTTCATGCAAGTGAAGCGGAGCGCCTCTGCATGTCCTAACATAGATTTTGGTATTAGTTGCTCAATTCCTGCTTGATGACCCCTTGGTGTGTGGTGGCAGGGTGCTGAGGACGTGGCAGTCAAAGTGTTCAAGGGGGAGGTCAGTCCTGACGGCAGAGCAGCAGATGAGATAGCAGTCACCTGCTATGTGGACCACCCTCACCTCACCAGGTGCTCCTTATGACTTTGCTGAAGATCGTGCAGTGTTTCTTGTAGCATGTGACTTTGCAGGATCAGATGCATCCTCAGCCCTGCCTATTTCTTGTGCCCGCTTGTCCCCTAAAAGCCCACCAGGAGCTAGGAGGCTGGTCACCAGCCATGGTGACTAGGGCTGCAGAGTGGCAGGAGAACTAGAGATGGTCCGTACATGGACTTTGCATCACTTTAAGACGTTTCTATAGAATCTCCAGTTTGTGAAGTCGGTGGTGCTTTTAAGTGCCCCGGCCTCAGTTCCTGCTTTTCGAATTAGATTCAGGCAGGCTACAACCCACTGGACATACATGGCAAGCACCTTCCCAGCATTGAGCTGACTAATCACATAGGCCCCGGATGGCAGGGGGCGACACAAATACTGAGCACCATGCCCACGGTTGATTGGGTCTTGCTTGGATCTGGCGAGTCCAACAAGGGTAGTTTTTGTGGCCGCCGTGCAGCTTGTCTCTGGCAGGAAAAGCCTGAGGATATATATAAGGATTGAGAAAACGATTATCACATGGCTGGTGGGCTGTGCAGGGTGCTGGCAGAGCTGCAGGAGCCGCATGCGCTGGTGCTGAGGCGGGTGCAGGGCCAGCCCCTGGCTGGCAAGCCTAACCTGCAGTCGCTGCTGCGCTGCCGCTGGCCGCCCGGCAGCGCCTTCAGCCCCGGCTTTGTCGCGCGCGTGGCGCTGTGCGTGGCGAGCGCGCTGCAGTACCTGCACGCGCACTGCATCTGTCACGGCGACGTCTATGCGCACAATATCCTCGTTGCCGCCGACGGCCACGCCACGCTCCTCGACTATGGTGCCTCCCCCTGGGCTCACCCCAACCTGACAGAAGACGGTTACCCAGAACGGCAGGCAGTTTGACAATCATAACCACTTGCGCTACCAAGAAGATACAAAATATTTCTCAAGGAAGTTCCTCTTGGACGGTTGCCCTGTGACATGTCACATCAACCCAGTTGCAACCACTTGCCTTGCACGATCCAGTCCAGCCTGCGGGAAGGCCAGGAAGATGTGCATGCTCTTCTTGGAGGCGAGCAATTCAAAATCAATCGTTACCAATGATGCGAGGCTCGCTGTATGTGCGGCAGGTGCGTCCTTCTTCTACAAGCCAGGGACGCTGCCGTACGAGGCCCAGGAAGTGCGCGCGTTCGGGCTGTTCCTGAATGACATGTTAGCGCGCCTGGAGGCCCCAGACAAGCCCAGCGCTGTGCGCAGCAGCCTTGAGGAGATCACTGCGGACGCTCTGCAGCGCGACTCCAGCTGCCGACCGTCATTCCAGGCCATCGCTGCACGTTGCAGCTCTCTCAAAAAGGTGAACTGAATCCCCTGGCTGTCATCAGGATGGCTTGTTTGAGTACTCCTAATCTCTTCGAGGGACACATGACATCTCTCGCCCTCAGGGTACTGCGTCTCTCACATGCACTGATCTCAAATGGGTGGAATATGGGCAGGGCATGGGAGCAACTGCGGATTCGGCCTCATCGCTTCAGGAGCTGCATGGCAGATAGGCAGCCTCTGCAAAATATAATGCAATGCTTCTTTACGGCACCAAGTGATGCCTTTTTGTAATCTTTGCTGTGCATGCATGCATTGCAGTGAGTCCTGTTTATTATGCTGGATCTGGATCGTGCACTGCCATAACTACTGATCTGATCAAAAGCATAAAGAGCTGTGAGGACCTTAAGGTTCCGGAAGTTCCTGCCCATCAGTGAATCTGGATTTGCTCAGCTGGACATGACTATGGGAGAATCTGGCTATAATCAAGGCAGTGACATGTAAGTTAGAGTGACATGTAAATTAGATGATGTTCCAAAGTACAATCGGTCTTATCAATATCGCTCTTGCAGTGCAGCGCGGATCTGCTCACGCTGTAGCAAATTTCATGATATTTGCCACTGTTGACAGCGGTGACTGCTGTGACTGTGACAGAGCTGAACGAACTCCACCTGAGGCCTGCGCAGCTTTCATCTAATGGGTAAGCAAGAGCATGAAGGTCACTTCTAAGATATCTCACAAATGCACGCATGCACCCGATGAAAGTCCTCAAGGACCTGAACTTTGGAAGATTCTGTGGCTGACTTCGAATTTGATTTTGAACTGCATGGGAGTGGTGACGAGAGGGCCACGTCGATCGTTCCTTTCAGAATGCGCATGAAGGAAAGAGAACCAAAATTTCCAGATTCGCAACCCCAAAGACTTAAGGAAAGCATATATTAAGTCAGCGCACTGGACAATTGCAGAGTGGTTCCTATTAGCCAGATAGCAGATTCCGGTCTTTTGCAACCTTGGAGCACCTCATATTGCTGTTATGAAGACAATCAGTGCCCAATCATTACGACTTCTGCAAACATCTAGAGCACAAAATGCTATTCACGCGTCCAGACAGCTTGCAGCTGCGCATCCCATTCCAAGGTCTAGGCACAGATCAGTGGCGACATGCTCGTCCCTAAAGGCTGATTCGCCTGTACTCCAAGGATCAGAAAGTGAGACATTAAATCCCTACTTACACTTAAATAACATCCAGACACGCTCGGTATTGAGATGAAACACTGAGGTTGCAAGTGACTGCAGGTACTTCAGGGAGCAGTGGCAGGGACCAGGGTGATTGGGAAATCAAGATGCTGTATGATGGAGGTGCTGCATGCGGTCATTCTACCATTATCATGCGATCAAGATTCTGAAGGTCAAGATTGAGCAGCGTGGCCTTGCAACCTTGGTCCTGATGCTGTTGTGCTGCAGGCTGCCCCTTATGCATGCGGGAAGTGAACATGTTGAAGCGCAGAGATGAAGGGAAAGGGAAAATATATTTCGTTGACGTTGATGCACCAGACTACAGACCAGAGGACAATGCAGGCATCAGCTACGAGCAGGTATATTGCCTGAGGATACCCTCATCCAGATGGAGTGTTAGCGCAGCAGCTGATGATAGTAAGTTCACTAACATGAGTGGCCATCAGCCAACAACTGGTTATAATCTTGTATACAGGCAATGGAAAGCATACATGGCATCTTACCCGATCAAAGAGTGGTCACAAACCTTGAGGTAAGCACGCAGCGAGCCAGACACAAGCCTTGCCACCACTGCGGTGCACATACCGCTTGATTTCCCCTCTATCAAGGGCACTGCGTGTGCTGCCAGAGCCTAAGTGTGCTCTTGTTGGCAGGTGTTCAGGCGATTGTATGATGCAGTGGGACTGGGATGGGTGTACGCCATCACAAAAGTCCAGCCCATTGGTCGGATGGCAGATTGGTATGTCCACATGTGCTGAGCTGGTGCTGCTGTGCCTTGGAATTTGGACAGTGTGTCTAATGCGTGTCTTATGCGGGATGAACATTTGCTTATTCCTGCATGCATGGATGCTGCGCAGGGTATATGGAATTTGGGCGAAGTATCGGCTGCCAATCACTGGACGTCCAGACTTGGAGGTGGTGTTGCAGCAGAAGAAAACATGCAAATAATAATAGTATCTCTCGCAACACAAAAATTTTACAAATTTCATGATGCTGAGCATGAGGACATTCTGACTCATGAACTTGTCACCGCCTTGAAAAAGATTCAATCCACATCCTGCAACAAAGTCACAGAGGTATACATTGCTACTTAGCTCTTTTGAACGCCCTTGAAGCTGTCATGCTCCCTGTGTCTGCATCTGCAGAACAGATGGATCGATACCATAAGCGTTTAAGTAAGCAATATAATAACGATAATATGCGGACCCATGAATGTTTTGAAGAGAAGAGCAGTAGTATTGGTGCAGAGCCACAAGAAGCACATGCGCAGGCTGATTCCCTATTGGCATGGAGTCCCATGCAAGGCAAATATTCCAATCTTTTTTGCTGTGCATCTACATGAAAATTTGCAGGAAAGGATATGATTGCTGACTCAGCTGAATCAGCAGACTGCATAGACATTCAGTATGCACGAGAGAAATAGGCGAGGCAGCCCCTCCTTCAAGATTGGCGCTCGCAATGCTCTGATATTTTGCAATCTCCCTGATCGAGTACGGTGCTCAGAGTACAGTTGAAGCAAAACCAGTCTACAGCTATTCAACTAAAAAAAATACAGTGATATGGTCATGCCAACACACCACTACACGTTGAGATCTCTGATGTCACCGGCCTGTGTGCCGCTGCGGACTTGTTTCTCTTCCTTTAGCCTTTGTCGAGGCCGGTAATATCTCCAATACCATTTGTAGCCCAAGAAACCCAGAACCCCAATCGGCAGCAATATCTGCACAAGGCACACAAATGTCATTGGTCCAGAGGCTCACATATTTTGATGGCACAATTGCCATTTGTCAACATCTAGATTCAACATTGACAAAGCGCACGCAGTACTGGAAGGACCTGGTCTGACCCGCTTCCAAGCACTCTACCATGTCAAAGTGCAGGCAACAGGGAGCAGGGCGCACCTGCCAGCACTGCTGCAAATCCATCACCGAATTGTACACAATCACCTCCCAGACTTTCACCAGCCCACCCCACCATGACGTCTCATACATTGACCCTCCGCTCAGAAACATCTTTGGATACACCTGCACAGCACCAGACCCACACACTCAGCCCCAACTTAAAACGCCACCAGACAATACAGCTTCTAGCAGTGCTCAGATCCTGAAGGAATGCCAGCTATACAGGCATGCATAAATCACCAGCAAAGCCATAGTCCAGCCACAGCAGTCTAGAAAGAAGTGGGGCGAGCACCTGCAGGAAAGCAAACGCAACCCAGCCGACAGTCTCCATGAGGGACACCCGGACGAGAAAGCGGAAGACCAGGATGTCGGCCAGGCAGGCAATAACGAGGCCGTTGAAGATGCGGTCGTTGTAGTCACGCACGAACCGCGCGCTCTCCCGCCGCTGCGCCCGCGCCAGCCGCTCCCCGGCTGCTTTGTTTGCCGGGCCGATGCAGGCCGCCTCAAATTCCGCCTTGCACCTGTCGAACTTCGCTTGGAACCTCCCTGCAGCAAGCGTACATGCATGTTTCGGACCATGTTCTCTGCGACACATCCTGGAACCCCAAGCTTCACTCGCATGCACGCAGCACGCTGAGACGTCTGCCGTGAGGCATGCATGCAAAATGTAGGACACGTGCGATGTGATACATTAAAGACATCAGACAATCAGAAAGGGCAAGCATGTGTGGAGGGGAGGTGGACGCACCAGTGGACGGCAGAGCTCCAGACTGCTCGTGCTCCAGGACAGACTCGCAGGCCTCCTCGGCCGCCTCGCACACGTGCGCACTGCGCAGCATGTTGGCCGTCCGCCGCGCCTCCCACTCGCGCGCGCACCCCGCCACCAGCGCATCCCTCAACACCTGCCCACCCCACTAACTTTAAGAATCGACCCCTCCAGAAGTCGTCCCTCCAAGTGTAAGTCCTCCCGAGTTATCATCCAATAGGGCTTAGCCCTCTCATGCCCGCCACATGGAGCACCGGGGCTTGATCCAGAAGTTCCCACGCCTGAATGATACTGGCTGCTTGAAAAATTGGATGCCAGACAATGAGGGAATCCTGACACCGCAAATGGGTGCAGAAAAGAGAAGGAGCATGCAGAGGTGAGTCACCTCCAGCTCGGAGCTGCCCGGCACGCCAAAGCTGGCCGAGTCAAACGACTGGAGCGCGGCGTCAAGCGCCGCCTTGTGCACGCGCTCCAAGTCCTCCTCCTGAACCGGCAGCCCCAGGGACTCCAGCGCCTGGATGTACGCATCCTTTACCTGCGCAGCAGCAACGCCAGCCAGCTCAGCTCAAGCTGCATGCTCAGCATGCAGCTTGAGGATCAGCTTATGCCCTGTGAATTGTATTTCACTCCGACAGGGATGCAGCCATGTGTTCGTGTTCATGTGTCTTGTTGTTCACATAGCTTCTCAAGCTGTTGACAAGCTGCTCGTGGCGCATCCTGAGGAGGCTGCAATAAGCACAGAGAAGGCAGTGAGATTACAGGTGGGCCTCAGTCTTCATGTGGAGCAGTGGCTGTGAGAGCATGGCACCTTCTGCACCAGGTCGGCATTGAAGTGCTCCAGGATGGAGCCGGCGGTGGGGATATCGCGCGAGTTGAGCGCGCCCACCATCGTCTCCACCAGCTTGGCCAGGCCCGGCCCCGTCATCACCTGCAGCCTCATGCCCTCATGCTTTATTGTTATGGCACCCATGAACTTCTTTACTCAGCAGTCTTACAGCGTGGTGCATGCAACAGAGAGATTGGCATAAGCAATTGAGCAGCGTGCCACCCAGAACTGCACATGTTCAAAGCAGCAGATAAGTCCTTCCTTTGTGCAGTATCCAGTTTTGCAAATGATCGAGCGAATGCATTCCAGCCAAATGGCTGCTGCTCAATCACGTCGGCGATCAAGAGCACTTAGAGCAAGCGGCCGCACCTCGCCGTTAAGCAGCTTGGGCTTGGCGAGCTGGCGCACAAGGTCGCGCAGACCGGAGCGCTGGCGCACGTAGACCGGGTCGAGGTCAGCGTCGCTTAGCTGGCACAGGCGCGTGCGCTCCAGGTGCGGCTGCCGCAGACCGTACGCCGTGCTGTTGCGCACCACCACCCCCAAGCTCTCTCGGATTTTGTTCACCTGCGCGGCGAGGGTCCTTTAGACAACATCTAATTTCTCTGCACGCGGCTGATTGCTGAGCAGGCACCGACATATGGCAAGGTACAGAGGGGGATTTTAACGAGTGAAAAATTTGTAGAAAGCTCGCCTCAGCCACGCATGTCAAAGCTGTCAGTGCCCCGAGGTCTAGAACCTGACGGTGTTCACGGAGTAGGTTGAGAAGTTGGGATTACAACTTCAAGCATGCGAGATTCAGCAAGAGGGGTGAATGACAGGGTCGCGCCTGGGCGATGTCGGGGTCCCTGGAGGGGTTAGGGACGCGCGCGAGGGCCTCAATGACGCTCTGCTGCACGCTCTTGCCCTCCAAGAAGTCTCGCTGGATGAGCCACAGCATGTTGGGCGCATCCACCGGCGCCCTGCCCGCCCCCTGTTGATCCCACAAATCCCCTCAACATTCTATCGGTGCATATGTGCAAGCTTGAAGCACGAAAAGACCGGCATCTCAAGTCTGTTTCTCTCAAGACAATGAGCAGGATCTGCTGTAATCAGCTTGCACGTAATTGTTCCTGTGCGTGAGAACAAGGTTAACAGCAGGCGGTCTGGCAGGACAATCAAGGGCGCCATCTTACAGAATAGCACACCGTCATAACAAGTGGATGCGGCGCTTGCCTGGGAGGAGGCGTAGAAGCCCTCGGCCAGCTGCACCGCAAAGCTGAGCTTCTCCACGTCGCTTTCGCGCACGGTCTCCGGCAGATTGTAAACCAGCAGCGAGCTGATGATGGTGCTCAGCGCAAATATGCGATCGTCGTACACATCCGACTTGCCCGTGCTCTCGAACCCCTCTGTGTCCACGTACACTATCGCTGGTACAGCCTCTGTGCTGGGCTGTGAACCTGCTGCCAGCTGCGGCTCGCCCCACACCCAGACGCCCTTGGTCTGCGTGCTCCGTGTGTGCCCCACTCCAAAGCCCTCATCTGCGTGCCCAGCAGCAGCTGCTCACAGCAGCACCCATTGAGGCAGGCGCCAGCCTTGCCTGCTTGTCTTGGCGCGTTCTGGCAAGGCTGACAATTGAGTGTATTTGCCCAATATGAAAGGCAAGCTTGCCGCATGGGAAGTGTATGGCAATATGGCAGTATGGAAATTGTGCACCACCACAGCTGTTGTGGCGCCCAAATCATTGCCTGTTCATTTGCAGGCCTCAGAATCTGCTGCAAGAAGCTGTGTGGTGCTCACCACAGCCAACTCCAAGCAGCTGGTTCAACAGGAAGGACTTTCCACTCCTGTACGGGCCGATCACCACGACGGGTGCAACAGGCCCTTTGATTCGACGCAACACCTCCAATCCACCCTCCTCCAAGCTCAGCTTTGTGGCATCTTGTATGGGCTGTACCAGGGCGAACCTGGAGAGTCACAAAGACATTTAAAACATTTGATGTTTTTGATATTTGCAGTTTAGCTGCTTGCAGTTCGATGAAAGCTCTATAGTCAACTCAATTGCTTTATCTTTCACCCGAGGAGTCTCAAAGCCTGGTTGATGTGGGTGATGCTGGACTTTTGGCGACGGTGTGGCTACTTACGCTTGCCTCAAGTCCAGTGTAGAGGTCGTTCCTGCATCAGATCGGTCGAGAGGGCGTCCGTTCAGGGCGCTGGTAAGTGACAGTACCACAACAAGGAAAAGTAATCTCGTTTCTTGGCCCAAAATTGTGACTTTACAACGATGAGTTTTGCACATCAGGTCCTGTATGTATTCACATGTTTCTGTGCGGTAGTTTCACAGTGCTTTTCTGTCCTTTCGCTTGCGATCTTGTCCTCCTCGGCTTTCTTCCATCCAGCATGGCATTCGTCATCATTACTCATCTACTGCATGCATGCATGCATGCTGGACACCAAATGCTCCAGAAAACTGATTACCTTCACCATGGGAATGGTCATCAGTGTTGACAAAACAAAGATTGTGGTGTTCTCTTCAAGTTTG
>JADEYI010000791.1_pt1 | contig 34329 bp, 46 predicted proteins | sample 8542331 | NCBI WGS metagenome assembly JADEYI01 (sample SAMN16510988, study PRJNA670497) | mine drainage metagenome | isolation source: biofilm near Copperflume 1 | place: Germany: Marsberg coppermine Kilianstollen | collected 2018-02 | reverse complement strand
TGGACTTGCCAGATCCAAGCAAGACCCAATCAACCGTGGGCACGGTGCTCAGTACTTGTACCGCCCCACGCCAGCCGGGCCCATTGAAATAACATCGGATATTACCACGTTGCTAGATGTGCCACGTGTGCAACCTGGACGGGGCCAATTGTTGAGCTATCGAGCTACCCACACACCTCAGTCGCATCGTTTGGATGGCATGGCCATAAAAGTGTTGCCATAATCCTTTTTTCAAGGTCTGTGATGTTTCAAACCACAACTCAACAGAACAATTGAGTCAAGCGGGTTCTCTGGTCTTTGGTAACCTTTGGTAACCAGACATGCTGGATACATTCCAAGTGCTGAGGTGGGGAAATGTGCATGTGCAGCTGAGCATGACGAGTGACATAACGGTGCGCGAGTCATCGTTTGAGGGAACGCGGGAGGGAACGGCGCTGGAGACCATCCTGGAGCCGGGGGAGACCCCCGAGCGCCGGGAGGACCGCACCTACTTTGGCCGCACCAACTTCCTAGGCAACCCTGCGCAGCTCGTGCTGGGGGATGTACCCCCCGCTGCGCAGCCCGGGGGGCCCGAGACCCCCCGGACCCAGGTACTAGATGTTGATTTACACCCTGTAGGGGTAATCACACATACTGTATGATTGCTACTGACTGCACCATCCCTGTACCCTGCCTAGAGGACGGGCAGCAAAGCGGGATCTGCAAAATTGCTACCATCAGTGCCAGAACATCCTGTCAGGTGCATATTGCGTTGGCCCCATGAGTTGCCCGTTTCAGGGAGTTTAACCACCACATGAGAGTCAGCATTCCTGCTTCTAGGAAGGCTAGAAAAGGCTGAGAGGCAGAACAATGACAGGAGGCGGCTGTGGCGCTGCACGGTGGTCTTGTCTGCTACATACATGGTGGCAGGATGTTGACAGGTGGGGTGTGTCATGGGCAGGTCCTGAGGGTGGAGGGTGCATTCGCGAGCCCCATTGAGGTGCAGGCTGCACAAGGGCCCAGGGTAGAGCCGCCTCTATATCTAGACGCAGCTACTGCTTCTCAGGTCAGCTGCTCATCAAATGCCTTCTCAGGCTTATTAATGATCGCCTATGCAAGCCTGTTTAAGGTCGGCAAGGTCCAGGAACGTGGAGAGCATTTGCACAGGCCGGTGATCTGATGGTCAACAAGAGTACCAGTCCGGTCGATGAGAGGTCTTGTGAGTCTTAAAGTGGCCAATTTTGGTGATCATCTCGTTCCAGACAGCCACATCTGCATGCATCTGTGTCTGCTGCCATACACTTCGAGCTTGGTGGTACTTGCTGCTGCCCAGGCAGTGCTTCAGTGGGGTATCCCTGATCTTCCCCAGGCCAGCTGGTTTGGGGGGTCCAAATGAAGCCAACAAGGTCAGATTGGGGTCCTTGTGGGTCATAAAAACACTCAAATGATGCTGTTTGATCGCCCTGCATCTGCATGCTCCCAGCATGTGACTGTGCACCTGAAGTGTGTGTTGATGGGGATTCAGGCGGATGCGAGCGCTGCGTCGGCATGGCTGCAGCGTCAGGGGGCCGCGACGCCATATGCGCAGCTGAGTCAGCCGTCCTCGCTGACACCTGTCATCCGCAGAGCCCGTGCCGCCCACGCAGAGGTGCATCGGCCACCGCTCTTGATTTTCACTGCCATCCCCAACTTCCTGTATCTCCCATGCGGTCATTTTGCTGGCCCTTGCCAGAGCTGCAACGCCAGCATCGAGTGTCTTCAGCAGTCAAGGTTGCATAGTTCCTGTGTGCGATGCAGAGTCTCAATTATGCACAGCAGTTGGAGGCCTTGCTGTTGTCAGATCCAAATATTCCAATTTGAAAATTCGACTGATGCGCGCTATCTGCTCACCTGGGATGTTTGAATTCGAAAAACCAGGCGTCCACCAGGGAGCAGCGCGGCTCAGGGAGAGGCCCTGCGCTGGCATGGAGCACGGCGCTTCTGGTGCTGCAGCTGCTGCTGATTCTGGCGCCCTTTGTGCTCATCCTGACCATGCCCGCCCTGCTGCCCACCCTGCCCAACCTGGGCAGCCACCCTACCACCTCATCCAAGGTGCGCGCAATTGGTTGACACTCACGAGAGTAGAAGAAGATCGGGGGTTTTTTTGCGCGAATTGATATTCCACAATTTTTACCTTCCTCATGAGGTGGTTCGAGAATCCCCCCCTGGGCATACAGTAGGCACTGCAAGTGTTGCCAAAATCTTCTCTTTACTGGGGGGTGATGTAGCAGAGCGGTGCAGCCACACGCATAGACTCTCCTAGAGCTGGGTGTCCATGAACGTGACGATTCATGCAAGATGCACTCACCAAGTGGATAAATCTTGGGAAGAAAACAAAGATAGCGCAAGATACGACAACTCTGACACGCGCATTGGGTTGAAACAATGAGCGCGTGCGAGCGCAGGCTGCTTCTCTGAGCTCTGCGGCCACGTTTCCGGGCGTGACGGCCGGCAGATCGGCAGGGGCGGCCTGGTGGACGAAGCCATGGACATCCACCGCCAGCCTCTTCTCCCGCTCCAGCAAGGCGCCCAGTGGCCCCGTGGACACCGCTGCAGACTTCCTACACCGCCTCTTCCGCCAGGAGACCCCTCGTGAGAATCTCCTCTCACCTGCAACTTGTCATCAAATATTCATCAATGTTGCCATGCCTGCTGCACAGACTCCCTGACAGCAGAATGGTCATGCACTCTTACCAAAGTATCCTTACCCGGGGACACTATATACAAGCAAGAAATTCTATTCAGTATCCCCTCGCCTGAACACTGCATCCTGTCCAGAGTACGGGTAAAAACTCAGTTGATGATTGACTCATGAGTACCTACTGATGTACTGGTGTAAGCTGCGTGCAGAGGGCACGCACGCGTTCTTTGGGCTGCTGCCAAGGGCGTCTGCCACAACGCCGACACCGCATCTGGACAAGCTGCTCTCGCGTGCGGCCGACTGGTGGTCCGGCGTCTCCGGCAGGCTCCGCCCGGCGGCAGCCGCCGGGAAGCCGCCCAGGAAGCTTCCTCCACCGCGCGCCGCGGCCGTCGACGCCGGCCTCAAGCCGGCCGCCGCCGCCGAGCACAAGACCCCGGCGCAGCGCTCTCTGCAGCGCGCTCAGGACCTCAAGCCCAAAGTGTCCGTATCCGCGCCAGCCGCGCATGCACCGGCGCCGCCGGCCGTGCCCAAGCAGGCAAGGCCTCATGTTTTATTCCACCGCGTAGCTGAGCCTGTACGTTATCGTCGACCCCATTTCAGATAGATACATGGAATATGTTGACATGAAGACAAAGAATCGAAATTGAAAAAAAATATTTTCATTGAATTGAAAATCTAACTGAAAGTCGCAACTTGAAAATAGATATCAAGACAGAAATGAAAACATCAAAATTACTGGCATTAAAGAGCACATGAGCGGGCGCTTGAGAAGAGGCATCCTGGATTTGCTGACGTGTGCTCTGCTTTGCCAGGCAAAGCCGCAGGCGCCTCCAGCCACTGCCCCACAGCAGGGTCCACAAGCCATCAAGCCAGCGCAGCCTTCGGCACCACCGCAGGTCCAGCCGCATGCTGTTAAGTCAAAGCCCATCGTGGAGCCAAAGTCTTCGAGAGCTGGATCAGGCAAGAGCACGCTGCAGGGGCTCGGGGCATGTGTGAAGACTTCCACCAGCCGCCTCACTGCGTCTGCAGAGAGAGCGGTGAAGGCGCTGAAGCGCGATGCTGCCGACGCTGCAGAGGGGTTGCTGCTGAGAGGCCGGGCTCTGCTGCCGCGGAATCTGCCGTTTCTGCCGCGCGCCCTCCAGGTGTTGCACCGACTCTGCCCCTACTTCTGTCAGTAAATTGCTGCATGCACTGCACCCTCCTGTTGTGCACCACTTACTAATTTCATCATGCTTTCAATGTCAGTGACTGTATTTCCTTGCTTCAAGTAGATTGATGTAAAAATGCTTGTCCTGCTAAGCCGCCCACCATTGCCTAACCTAGATTTCCTCCTGCTACGGCCACAATTACTGCAGATGGTCATGGGACACGGCTGTTGGTATATGCACAGGCGCACGGGCAGGCCATAACGGCGGCGGCGGCGATCACAACACTCATCGGGGTTCTGGCAGCGCTCATCACGTCAGTGGTGCGCGGCGCGCCAGCTCAGCAGGAGCCGCTCGACGGCGTTCCCGCTCCCGCCACTCCGGCCGGCAGCGTCCCCGCAGCCGTCGCTCCCGGCCGCGAGGCTCCTAGAACCACCTCCAGGTAAGAGCACTTCACCTATTTCTCTGAAACAGCACATGTTGAGTCAGCCTGCACTCCACCTATGCTGGTGCCATGGGTTGCTGGGGCTTGCAATGCCCAGGTATCATAGAAAAACCTATTCGTCTGAGCTATTGGAGCATGGTGCAGACTCACAGCCTGGCTTCCATGCTATGTGCAGCTGTTGTCAACGAAATCATGTAACATGTATTATAATTGCTTGTTTACCTGCAAATATACCAGGTGAGAACCGGCACCGTGATGTGTGTATGGTGCACCATTCGGCCTTTGCATACTTGCTACCTGGTGTTCCTGTGCTTGACGGTGCATGTTTACGCATGTTGTGCAGGCGCGTGCGCAGGGCGGCGGCCGAGGAGGGGCCGGTGTCGCCGCGGCGGGGTTTGCGGCAGCCGGTGCCGGCCGCAAGCATGCCGCCGCCGGCCACGCCACGGCCAACAGCCGGCCGCGCCACGCGCACCGCCCCCGTCTCCGCAGGTGATCCCTCCCGCCCTCTGCATGCCCATTGCCATACCTCGAACTCGATGTTGCATGCTTCTTGTCCTTGCTTTACTATCCAACCACGCCCGCGTCAGTGGATTCATTGAGCATTGCCGGGGCCAACATTGCGTTGGAAGTGCGCTGCACGCGCTGTATCAGGGGTTGGCAAGCCCAGAAGTGCAGAGTTTTGGTGTTCCAGTAGCCACGTGAGGTAATGATGCCCCTGTTGAATGTGCACCGTCTGCGCATTACAGGGCTGGCACCAGAGAGGCTGGCGTCCACTGCCGATACGCCTGCTCAGAGGACTCGCGCACGCACACGCCGTGCAGCCAACTGAGGGAGACACCCGTCCCTCCAGCGTGGGGATCCTCATTGACCTCTTGGGGGCTTTTTGACTAAGGGGACCTCTGCACACTGTGGGGACCACTGCACACTGTGCAATGCACAGATGGGTGGAGACTTTTAAGCAGTACCGGCCCCTTCCAGGCCTGACAGTCACCGCGAGCGGCCTGGAGCACAGGAAGACACTGACTGAAGTCCTGTACCTTTTACGACTGCCGGCACTGTGCCACGAAAGCACTGGTCCCGGATCAGGGACAGATGCAACCATTGCCGGGGAGTATGTGTCATCAGGAGAGAGAGCGAGGGAGAAGTTTTTGCAAGGTTCAGCAAGGAATGAGGATGTCTCCGGTTCAGATTGCAGGCAGACTCGTGGCATGTACTCTGGGTGTGGCAGGAGAATGGGGTAGTAAGAGACATCCACGCTTGACAAGCCGAAGCATGACCATCTCATTGTTGACACACGGTTGCTCCAATGCATGCAAATCTACAAATAATTGATTGCCAAGAGGTCTCAAATACCGTCATCAGCCAGGCCATTCGACGCTATTTGAGAATCGAATAATTGATTGATTGATACAGAAAACTGTGCAATTTTTTGAGAACACCTTTCAGCAGAGTACCAAAGTGACGTCCAGTGCAGTGCGGGAGGTGCTGCGCTCTTGCTATTTGGATTCTGGGCAACTCTGGACAAGACGAGTATGACTCACATGGCACCTTTGTGTGCATAAATGTGGATCTTTCTGAATTGAGTACGAAACCGCCATGTGCACCAGCATGAGTCATGCGGCAGCTGCAAACTTGTCTCAGCAATCTCAATGCAACTTTTAAACGGTTAACCCTGAAGGGGAGCATGTGATAGTGATAGGTGGTGCCTGTGCTGAGTGCATTTGCTTACGATGCGAAAATTTGAACATTCAGATCTTGCAAGCACATAAAACAAATGTTGCGGATCTCGTGGCCTCGAGTCCTAGTTCTCATTACAGCGCCTTCTAAGCATACCAGCATCACCGCCACCAAGGACTGTACCACAGAACTCTTAAAGACCTAGGTTCTCACAGATGCAAGGCACTTGCAGTACATTCCATGTGCCTACCAGCCTTGAGATCCGTGACGTGGTCAGCCTCCTACCCCCCAACGAGTATTGCTTGGCAGGCATGCTCTCTCATAAGACATGTATCATGATCAACCTTGAAAGCATACATCACATGTGCTTAAGCATGCATGCGATTTTCACAATAGCTCGGCTAGCACTTCCACTCCCTTGAAAATATTTGCTGAAGCGCTTACACATGCATCAGCCATTGCAAGCAAAATTCCCAAAGGCAGACACTGGGCAGATCATCAAGTAAACCCTAAAATTCAAGGGACCCTTGCTCTGGGTCATACTCGTCGTCATCTGCTGGAGCACTGGGCTCGGGGGCATGCCCTTCCCCCGGCTTCGCCAAAGCCTCTACATGGCGCCCAATCTCACGTTGCTGATCCTGTGGACAGCAGACGACACACATTCAGCCATCAGAGAACACATCCTCATCCCAGGCAGCCTGCTCTGGGTTAGAGCCTGCTCACAATTAGGCTCTACAGCCACAGAGGCCAAAGGTAGAAGGCATAAGGCAATCAATTTCGTCTATCAGTCGTTGCATGAGGGTCTCTGATCCTTCTGCTGCGCATGGGGCCATGGGAAATTCACATGCTGATCATGGGCAACTAAGCAGTACAGCGAGTGGCCGCTGCATGCCATGTAATTATGCCTTGAGGCACCATTTTACGTCCTCTTAACTGCAGGACCCAGGTGTGATCAGATAAGGACATGCGAGTGTCCTGTGACCTGCACAAGGTCATGCTGATTTAATTGCCGCATGGCTCGCGCCTGCGTAATCGCTGTCCCTAGGAAACCACGCACCCTGGGCAGCGTCGCGAGCAATTCCAGCAGCCGCGCAGCGCCGCCACTGGCCGCCAATTTCTCGGCCATTGCCGACGCTCCAATCGCGCCCGGGGACGCCCCTGCAGACCCAGCGATAGATTACTCGCATATTTCCCTTTTGCCCCCCAATCTCAATGGGTTTAATCTGACTAGCCTTGACCCGGCTGGCGGGGAGCCAAAATAAATACAGCGCACCGCTCCCATGGTTGAGAGCATCTTGCTGGGATCTGGTGTGTCCATCATGGGGTAGGATTTGTGGCAGCCTTTGCCAGCAGGTTGTCTGCAGATGCTACCTCTGGCAAGAACAACGTGTAATTAGGATACTAAGGTACCTAAGTAGCACTTGTATACATAAATTGTCCACATGGTTGCCCAGAATTGTTGTATTTAGTTGCTCTGACAAGTTTTCATGGCATTCGGTCACGAAACATCTTGTCCTCATCACTTGTATCGATCAGTAGTCCAGACTCTTAGTCAATGCAGATTGAGAGGCGCGCCTGCTGCGCTGGTGCTGGGCTCTTCAGGGTCCCATGCATCATTCATGTGCGCCTCAGCAGTTGGGCTGTACTCCTCGTCCATCTCAGCTGCACGCGCGCAACACACATTGCTCATTCATCGCGATCTGTGGCCGGATGTTGTGTGCTCTTGAGACATGCCTTCACAGTGCAGCATTGTGAGTGACACATCATGGATGTTCAAAATATTATCCCGTGCTTTACATCTTGTTGCTAAGAAGAATCCAGAAGCCGGCCTTCCAGAGGCTGAAGTGCACTTGGCATTCTATGCTGACTGTTGCAATACTTGCACGCAATGGGGAAACATAGGTGACGTGTCCTAAAAATTGATGACTCCTTGGAGTGTTACAAGAGAGGGTGGCTCACCAAGGGGTGCCTGTGGACTGTCACGGCCGACTGACATGTGGGCAGTGAACTGTTGTAGCTGCTTCCCACATGCGTGCAGCTGTGCCTGCACCCTCTGCTTCCCCTCCTCCTGTCATACCCCCAACTCAGCATTAGACTTGCCCACTTCATCATGTCATTTCTGGCCCATCGACACCCTAGGATTGTGGCACCTTCAGCCCAAAGAAGATCTCAATTTTCCTATCGAGGATCCTTGCTCTGGGTCACTTACGTGCATGCTACTGCAAAAGTAAGAGTGAGCATGCTCAGCAGTACCTGCTGCTGCAACATGGTCCTGAGAAGGTCGATGACTTGTTGGCGCGCAGCAGCTTCCGCCTCCAGAGATGCTGCGTACTCGCTCAGCAGCTGCTGGCCAGCTTCCAGCTCGCTCTGGTTTCCCTGCTGCAGCAGATCCTGCCAAAGCAAGAAACATTGTTAGCAAGCGAAGCAACTTATTTGACAAGGACGACATCGTCGCTAAGCACTGAATTTGCCATCAAAAGAATCCCTAGGGATGAGGTCTGCAGAATAACAGAAAAATTTTAGCTCATCCACAAGCCACGCAAGAGCTCTTTGTAAGGTCTTTCCCTGCCAACAAGTGCCTTGGTAAGCATCCTCCAGGGCCCACACCAGGGCTTGAGCGGGTGCTCACCCCTCGAAGCGATCTGGAGCAGGTCTCTGCAAGGGTCCCATTGTGCGCAGCCGCACTGTTTGCCTCTACCAGTGACGCTGCCAGCGGCTCCAGCTGCGCGTACCTTCCCTCTCCCCCGCTCCTGCCATTCATGGCGCTAGGAGAAGCCCCTGTGAAATGTGCCATGTACTCATTGATCGCCGATATGGTGCAGAGGGCGAGAGAGAGAAGAGAATGAATATTGCGGATAACCACTTGAGCTGTGTGTTCAAGGCTGTGTTGTAAACACGTACAGGTCTGAAAAGAATGCAGCGGAGCTAAAGGGGTGCTCTGACACTACCAAGGGGTCAGCTTGTCAAGAGGCATGCACCTGCTGCCTTGCGCGGCGTCTCAGCTGCGGCTACCATCTCCTTCAAAGGCTTGACACCGGACAGACCGAAGACCTTTCTGTCATCCCAGATCGCTATCAATCGCTCCACAGACTTTTGCACCTACGCCATGGTGAAGCATTGACGTGGGGCGCCACGTGCGTGCTTCTGCGCGTTGCCTTTGCACAAAAGTGGGCAAGTGAGCAAAGACAGCTTGCATCTTTCACGTTCAGTTGGCACTGCACACCTTGGCATCTCCGTGTTTCAGCAAGTGATGCACGGGGCGCGGCAGTGTGTGGTAGAACTCATTGACAAATTCTGGGCCCTTCTTGCGCGAGTTCTGCAGAATGTCATTGGCCAAATACATGAGACATAGCTTCTTCTGCATGTTTGGTGCCCTCACAAACTCGCTCTCCCAGGTCTGCACCACCTTCCTGGCATCCTGGCACAGCAGAAAAGCAGATCTTACTTGCTGTCAAAGCACACTGCCAAAAGAAATTATCATGCAGAGACAAAGAAGTGTTAAATTACAATCAGGGAATCCCCACATAGTAAGTTCCTTTCCTTTAGGTGAACGACTAGATGCTCTCATCGGAGCCTTCAAGCCAATGTGTGCATGTGCCAGATGCCCTTCTAAGTATGTATGATGCACTACAAAATGTATCTTTAGGAAAATCTATCACAGCAAATCTATCAGACACCTGCAAAACCTGACGATCCTCTCACCTTGCGATAGAAGGTGCACCAAGACGAAACCGTCTCGATGCTTTGCTGTGTGTTATTAAGCTTCCCCAGCTTATCTACAAGACTCGATTGGTTGAACCCTGCCATCTATATGTGCACTGCGTCCCCTGAGGTATTAGTTGGCGCAAGGATCAGATGGACTAGTCCAGGCATACGATAGCCTGCCGCGCTAAGTTTTCCTTGCTCGCGCGTCCTGATTACTTACAGTCTGTACAGTAAGTTACAGACGGCTATATGTTTGCAAATGATGGACCCTCTCCGGTTGCATGCATGCGAAACCCCTTCCAAAAACCTGCAGAAGCTCCAGCTGGGCAAGAACACATGCACCCAATGTGAAGTCTCTCACAGCGCCAATAACATGCATATAAATTGCATTTGTTCTAAAGCTTGTCAGGTATCTGCGTCGCGAGTGCCCCTCTTCCATGTTCTTCTCTATTTCTTCAACCCATTCAGCCAATTGATTATGATGTCTTGTTAGATAGTTTCCCCACCCAAGGGGTCTTGGCAGCGGAGCAGGATGACATCACTTGATTCCTATACACCGAGATCGCAGCATGCGTCTGATAGTCAGCCTTCAACATCGTCTGCTGCTTTCAGCCATCCTGGCAAAGCAGCTTTACCATCACGCTCAACGTCAGGATCGCAATCAATGTCAGCAGCGTACAGTCGCACAGCATCTCTGGCCATGTCACCTCGTCGCAGAGGCTCGTCCATGAGTGCTGCCCAGTCCCTTGCTGCAGGAGCTGAGAGAGAACAAGCGGAAGCTTACTTCTCGGATTTACTCTCTTACAGGCAAGCCCGTGGACTATTGATACATAATTTATCATAAACTGCCAAATCACACCATTGTGTGGCAAACCAGAAAGGTTTTATCGGATTGAGCCCAACATCTTGGATTATAAGCCAAGCATGCTTGGATGGTCCGCCAATACTCTGGTCCAATGGATTGTCTGGCATGTGCTGATGCAGTCTTGAGCGCCTGAGCAAGGAGCCGGAGTTGTTGAGAGCTGATCAGGAACAACTTCGGCGGCAAGCCCAGGTCAGTGATGCCTGGCTTCACAGTCACAGGCCCGACCCTGGCCAGGTTTTCTGTCTCTCAAGAGACTCACATTCACGTGTGTGAAGTGGTGAACGTGTGCATTCCAGTACCTCAAGCAAAGGCATCGCTCATGCAGCCTAAGCTCGTCTATGCGCACAGGAAGCAACAAAGACGCACTACAGAGCATTCATAGCAGCGGCAGAGGGGTTGGAGACCACTCGCGCTGAGCTGGAGGGAGTCAGCTGCCACCTGGACGCGCTGTCTTCGGATCTGCCCGCCCTCACATCGGCCTGCGACACCTTCACGCAGAGCGCTGCGCAGTTTGCGAGCAAGCGCGCCGAAAACAAGCAGCTCCTCAGTGAGTACCCTGCTGCCCACATCTCCACTGATGACAACCAATGTGTCAGCCATGCGCTTTTTACTTTAAGCCCTCTTGCATGCATCTTTCATGTCTGCTTTCCATATGTTGTCCGTGCTGTCAAGCACATCAACACAACAAACCTTAGGTTTGTTAATCCTGCACTACAGCATGCAGTATACATGCACTCTTAGCAAGCACATCTATTGCGCGATTCCACCCATAATCAGGTGCAGCAACACTGGCAGGATTGAGGCAGCAAGGGCAAATGTTTGCACCTTCTATTCAAGGCCAGCAGAAGGACCAAAAGGTGCAAAATGTGGTAAGTTTCCTCGGCTGTGCTTGCTGCAGAGCAGCACCCGGTGCTTCTGGAGCTTTTGGAGGTACCGCAGCTGATGGATGCATGCGTGCGTAATGGCAGCTACGATGACGCTCTCGACCTGCGAGCCTTCGTCGCAAAGATGGCCCTCCTGCACGCCGACCTCAAGGTGACCTTGCTGGGTGCCTGCTAGGAAGCATGGAACACTTCACAGGGGCAGCATGCTGGCAGAGCATCCCCCCATGCATTACCTTGCATGCACGCCACAAAGCTTTCTGTGTCACCTGCATTGCTCCCTCTCTTGGAATGGTGCTGTGCCCCCACGAGCAGTAGCATCCTCATTGTTCGCCTCTGTCAGAATCCCTTTGATTCTTGTGATAAAAGATCAACAAATCCCAAAGAAAAGTGTCGGCTTTGAAAGCTTGTTTCATGTTGTGTATCTGTATGTTGATGGGCGTGAGCATGGCCTGTCTGTGGCGCAGATCATTGCTTTTTTCAATTGAATTGTGTGTAGAAGGGGTAGGGAACATGGCAGTGCTTCACTGCAGCTTGTCTGCAGATGCACCTTGCCTCTGACAGGAAAAGCATGTGATATTAACGTTCAGTCATATGTCGGGGGGAGTGAAAATGGCCCGTTTTGTTGCGCAGATAGTGCAGCAGCTGGTGGCAGAGGTGGAGGCTGCCAGCGAGGCGATGCTGGCGGGGCTAATGGCGAAGCTGCGCGGGCCCATCCAGCTGCCCGAGTGCCTTCGCATCGTCGGCTGCCTGCGCCGTCTAGCACCCTTCCCCGAGGCCGAACTCAGGCGCAGGCGTGCATCTTGCTCCCTTTCCCTTTGTCAGCTATCCCAATTCCTCGCGGATTGCAATTGACATGGTTGTGTTCCCTATTTAGTCAGGCTGGTGCTAGCGCAAGCCTCCCTGACGGGCTCCTGCTTGAACTATCTGTTGAGTGAAAGTGTTCACAGCAACCTTGCACAATGGAGCTGGCATGGGATGCCGTGTGATTGGCATGCGATGCTGTGGATTTGGCATAAAAAAAGGCGATGGCATATCGTGGCACGCCTGTAGACCACCAGCTCAGGCAGCCCTACATTGCCTTACTTTGGACACGCTCTGACTTTCTATGAGACGGCATTTTCAACCACCGCTTACTTTCTGGCCTCGCTGACTCAGCGTCATGATCTGCCCAAGCGCAGGTTCCTGCAGTGCCGCGAGGAGTGGCTGGCGGAGCTTGTGCGCGAGTTGGACGACTCCAACGTGTACGAGTACGTCAAGCGGCTGACTGATGTGCACCGGCTGCAGCTCTTCGACGTGGTCATGCAGTTCCGCGCCATCTTCAGCGATGACTCATCGCCCCAGGAGACCGTGGCTCCAGCCGCCGCCCACGGGGCAGCCGACACCAGCGACGGCGGCGCCGTCTACAGCTGGGCCCAGCACCGCCTGTACGCGATTACTCCCTTACCCTAGCCTTTCTGATTATTTTGGTGACCCCTGCCCTTCTGACAGTCTAGAGCGTGGGATGTCCAGTGCTGCTGGCCCCTTGACAGAGCCCAAGTGAGCTGTTCACAGGCCAGAGTTCGCAACATATGACGTGGCGCTGCTTGGCCACTTTGTTGAGGGTCATGTTACAGGAAGTGGGGTCTGCCCTGAGAATGACCACAGGAAGGGGTGACCAGTGGGCACAACTGATGCCATGCTCAGCTTCTTTATATCCGGTAGTGCAGTACTCAGCATCTCGGATCCAACAGCATCTGTTCTAATTCTGTAATAACATCTTCGGTGCCATCCTTGGACGGCATAGTACAATGCATGCCACATTTATCCACACACCTATAATTTCAACGTTCAATCCCTGCACGCCAGCAGAACATCTGTCCTAAACAACATGGTGTGGTGCATTTGCAGGGTGTTCTACCTGGAGACGTTGACGGGGGTGTTGCCGCGCATCGGCGAGGGGGGTAGCCTGGCGAGCGTGCTGGAGCACTGCATGTACTGCGGCATGAGCCTGGGCCGAGTGGGGCTCGACTTCCGCGGCCTCCTCGTGCCCCTCTTTGAGGCCCAGGTCCTGCGCCTCTACGCCAACTCCGTCAAGGTGCGCCATGCCCTTCTCACAATTCCACCCTGGGCGCTAATGCCAGTGATTCGCTTTATTTTCTTTTCACACCCCCTTCCTGCCAAAGGCAAGGTGCCTCTGCAGGCAACTCGTGGTAAAGGCTGCCAAATATCCTACCCCTTGATAAACTCGCCAAATCCAAGCAAGACCCAGTCAACAAAATTTGCATGATCCAGTCATGCATGACCCAGTCAACAAAATTTGCATGATTTGCACTGCGAAAGGCCGTCCACCAGGCAAGCATAGTTCTTGGTGTTGAGGATTAAAATTATGCACCCGAAGAAACACATTGGAGGAGCTCAGAATTGCTGTATTCAAATGTTCCGATCCTTCTTGCCAACAGAGCATATGTAATATAGATTAAGAATGAGATTACGCACAGTAGTGAAGGTGATGATATTTTGCGTCAGGCGGCGACGGACATGTTTGTAATGCTGCTGGACGTGCACAAGTGGGTGGCCATGCCAGCTGTCGCCGCCAGGGCGCGCCAGGCTGGCAGCACAGCAGATGCCTCCACCCCCAAAGGTGTTCCTCAATAAGCATCCTTGCCTCGATCTAGCCCACAGCGCATCTGATACGTAATGATCGTGCATGTCCAACACCCTGCCTGCGTAGTGCTGTCTTCAGCATTCTAAAATATAAACCGCGAGGTAGTAGCCCTTCCTCCTTTCTTGGCGCTCGCACTGCCTTCTATGTTTCTGGACTCTCCCTGGATTACAAGTAATATAGCCGGCTGTCAAGCTGCCACAGGAAGCAACACCGCTGTGACAAGGTTGTGCGTAATGATTGGTTGAGGGGTGCACTGCAGGAGAGGAGAATGCAGGGCCCCCCTATGCACTGCTGGAGCATGCACCACTGGCGGTCCTGACAAACGGCCTCCTGGCCGCATTCAATGAGCTGCGACACTGCGCGCCGCTGTCGCTGTGCTCTTCAGTCTCGGCCATTCTCCAGGCAATATATCTTGATGCCTTGATACCCTGAAAAGAGCGCGTACCTGGTCCTGCCTGTCTTTGAGCCTGGGGACAAGCTTTGGAAATTGGGGATGTACGATGTTTTTCTTGGCATCCAAGCCCCTGAACATGTGTCTTTAACTCGAAGCTAGGCATCTGATCCGTACATCTTGAAGCCCAGACCTAGGAGATGAGGAGTGTCTACTGCCATGTTTTGCACGGCGCAAAAAGCTCCTTCTGCTTGTCACTCTAGGCGTGATTAAGGCAATATCTTCACAGCAAGTGCAGGGCTAATTTAGCATGTTGTGTGGGTCATCAGGAGGCGTTGGAGGGAGCAGTACGCGTGATGGCGCACTACAGGGCGACTCGAGCGCTGGAGGACAGTTATTCGGAGCATTTCGAGGCGGCCTGCGCGGCCATGACCGGCAGTGTCGTGCCCTACATAGCCGCCTGCTTTTCGCGCATCTATCCCGGCCAGGGGAAGTCAATTGATGTGCGCAAGGCCTCGGCTGCGCTGAATGCGCCGCCGCCAGCTCCCATGGAAGAGGGAACGCCCCAACCAGCGTCATCTGAGATATCAGCGCTGACATCAGCGTGAGCGCTGAGTTGTTCGGAGGGTAACGGAGAGGGGACTGATGAGCGTCTACACTTGACCTGGATGCTCCTTTTTTTTTTTGCATTGCATGAATGTACATATTCTGAAGAGGCTAAACACACGCTGTCACAGGTAAAGGCGACACAACTGGCAGAGATGCAGAGGCCTCTTGAGGCGAGGCTCTTGAAGAAGTCGTGCTCCTGAGCGCATGCAGGTACAGTGAGAAGCTGTCCATTGCTGATCGTACAATCACAACACACTGCAGAACAGAAATATGGATATACTCGTGTGAAAAGCGCACTGATTGGGGTACTTTCCTCGATATAATGCAATTCCTCTGATCATCAGATGATCTTCACAAGTTTGAGCGCTTGTTCGCCATGCATGTCAAAGACCCAAATAAGGCACTTCTTGAAATTTATGTCTCAAAAGCACGAGACGCCGCTGCCTTTTCACTGTTGGTCTTCCGAGAATCAGATGGCATCTTGTAGAGACTATGCAGGATCTAAGTGTTGCAACTGAGGTTCAATTGAGGTTCAAACTGATGATTGACAGCTGGAAACTGGCAGGCTCACAAACGGGTGATACATGATGTGACCCACCGGCCATTATAACACCAATCCAAATAGTTGCCGAACTCCTTCTGCGGTTGATCCTGCGTGATTCATTGCGTGATTCCCAGCAGAAAGACTTCTCTACAGAACTGATCCTTACAGATCTGAAACTCTCACCCATCTCCTCACAGTGACCTGGACACAGTGGACACAGTGTGGATCTCAAATGCCATAGAGTAGTCTGGCAATAGTTGTTATCTACTGCTTGATGTTGTATCCCAGACCTACTTGCGCTTGTGCGCTATTACGGTCTGACCTACGGAACCACTGCAACGAAGCGATAATAAAGCATGGATTCAGCATCACCTTTCTGCTCAAAAAACACATGCATAACATCTAAGAGACTGTGAAATAGACGACTGTGTCATACTGTGGTGAAATGGGAGGCACAAGTGGCTATTCCCGTCTAGTGTTTTGATGGAGCATTGGAAACTCAAGACAGAGTTGCGGCTGGTGTCAGTTCTCTTCTGTTGTTCATATATATTTTAGAATGTCAGAAGAGAAGGATAAATCCACCTTTGAAGCAGCTAATTTAAAGAAAAATCTCGTGAAGGGTGGGGAAAGTGCCTACGTTACAGCCACAAAAGTCTTGAGTGGCTTCAGAGATTTCGTGCTCCGAGGGAATGTGGTTGACCTTGCAGTTGCCATTGTCATTGGCACAGCTTTCACTGCAGTCGTGCAAGCATTGGTGCGCACCTGTTGCTGAGCATCTTGACCCATACTCTGAGTTGATCGAGAAATTGGGTTGCTCACCTTCTGCGACATTGTGCCTTGTAGGTCCGCGACATCATAACTCCCCTAATTGCGGCAATATGGGGAGGTTCGAATTTCTCACAGTTGTACTTCACAGTCAACAACTCCAGATTCCTGTATGGAGACTTCATCAACCAGGTAAATCAAAAAGCTGTGTGTATTTCAGACATGTAAATCTCCTTCTAGAGTCTTGCTCGTCACTCTGCTTCTTGCATTCCTGCCACACCAAGCACAAACCTGTTCAATAACCTTTTGCAGTCCTTCAGCGCCTCCTAGATTTTGCTGTGTGCAAGAGAGGGATTATACCACCCGATCTGTTCCTGCATGCATGCTTTCTGAAAATACTTGATCAAAACAAGGTGTGCCTCGCAGTGTCTCACATTCCTCATCATCTGTGCGGTGGTCTACTTCATCATAGTGGTTCCTGTGAGCGCTATAATCGACACACTCATGGTGAATTTGCTCTTTCCAGTCTATCCTTTGCATTGTTGGCTGTGCATAGATAGCCCAGAATCGCTGGTGTTTCTGTTTCTGGATGTCCACTTGCTCCTTGAGGCGTTCTACAGCACATCCACTTGGCAGATCAACCGATTAGCAATGTCTTCGTTGAATGCTGAGAGGGACACCTTTCATGCGTACTGCAGCCCAAGGCTCCAAAGGTGAAGTGCCCAGAGTGCTTGGAGGAGATCATCAAGGGGGCAACCAGATGCAAATGGTGAGCACCTGCACCTGCCCCTCCTTCTCACTCAGACTCAGACATGAGCTCAACAAGAGCCAATCTGCATTCCTGTCATTGCTGCTACTGCAACGAAATGTCAATGCCAAAAACACATCTGGACGTGGGCCTCCCTGCAAAAAATGCGAAGAGTATCTCGCTTGTGTGGCAGTCCATATCGGTATTGGAGTACATGCATGTGCCTGCGCTCGTGAGTACTGTATTCAATGTATGTTCACATGTGCAAGTACAGCAGAGGGAGCATGTGGTTCGGTGCTGCAGGTGCACTTCCCACATCGACCCTGCAGATGCACTGCCGGTGCCGAATCAGAAGGAGGTGCCAGTTAAACCCGGTGAGGCAGCGCCGGTGCCGGCCGAGCGCCAAGCAGCTGCCGAGAAGCCGACGCCAGCTGCCACGCCGACTGCGGCAGCTGCTGGTGCGCTGCCGGCAGCTGCTGGGCAGCCACAGGGGTCGCTGACAAACAATGCAGCAGCCGGGACCTCTGGTCTGACAAATGACAAGAAGAGGACAGGCGACAACAATGTATGAGACTTTGACTAGCATGATGACATGTCATGTGTCTGTGCTCAGCATAGACTCAGGCTGAGTCAACGAACTTCCAAGCAAAATGTTCATTATGACGTGCAAAACTGCAATTGAATCCTTGCTCAGCAGGCTGGAACTTCCACCGGTGCCACCAGTGGTACGTACCAGATATACCAGCCTGGTCTGAGATCGGTATGATACCAGATCATCTTTATGATAAATCGTCACAATCACCGGTCTAAGACCGGCAACGTTCCATGTCTGCGGTTGGTATCCACTTGATGCCTAAAAAATTTGTGTTTAGTCCGCCCAATCTAGAGGAGCACCAGAGGAAATGTGTCCCATGCATGTTATGGCCTGCCCAAATGCAAACTTGCATTAATTAAGCATTTATAAAGCGAGCTGCAAAACAGGGGCTGGGGGCTCGAAACAACAGCAGATGCACAGGTAGATGAAGAGTAGAGACTGGAAAGTACTTAAGCAAGTGCCTACGTGCGGACCACTCTAGTTACCTGATTTTCAAAAGGCACCCAGAGACAAAGTGCTGAGGGATAAGTCACTACCCCATGTGTGGTGATTGATTGCCCATGGGCCAGCCATGCAGTGCCAAATTTGGTGCATGAGCTATCGCCATTCTGACATGGTCGACAGAGCTGCCTTTGCGGACACAGTCTTCTCCTCGTTCTTCCTTCAGTCGGAACACCTATTGAAGCGTCTTTGCTCCTCCTCTGCCCAAGTCATCAGCTGCGAGTCGCGACAAACATCAGGTGAGAGGGTTTCCCTGTACGACGGCTAGCTAGACACTCATTGGAAATCTACTGAAGTCCCCTGATTTGCTGTAGCAGTCGGCAAAATCCCTCTTTCTTCCATGGACTCTAGACCTGGATGCAACTTCTCAGTGATATCGGCGGTCTGCCGTAGATCGAACTTTTCAATTTGACAGCTTGCCCTTCCCGATGTGAGCCAAGAGAAATCAGAATCTACACCATTTCATTTCATAGGAGTATGATACTCTTAGGTGTCAGACAAAAGTGATTGTGGGGAGAGCAGAAGCATCGTTAAAGCCCTTTAGTTAGATCATCGAGTCCTGATCTACTTTCGGTGAAGGGACGCTACAGTACTCAAAGATGTATATCTGCCCGCAGCGTGCTGAGCGCTGCAGTAATGGCGGAGGAGAAAGTGAGCAACGTCGAGGCACCCCCCAAGCCGGGATTCCTGAAGAAGACCAGGACATCTGGCACCAAGGTCCTCACAGGTTTCCGAGACTTCATCTTACGCGGCAATGTCGTGGACCTGGCCGTTGCAATCGTTGTCGGCACGGCCTTCACAGCTGTCGTCAAGGCGCTGGTGGGTCAGCTCGCTCGACAACTCATGTGCAAACACCAAGGATGCTTCAGATGTTTGGCCTGGAAGCCTGTATTTTGTGACGCTGCTTGTCTGCTATGCAGGTATCGGACCTAATTACCCCGCTGATAGCAGCGATCTGGGGCGGTTCCTTCTTTGGAGACCTCTATTTCACAATCAATTACTCCAAATTCCTGTATGGTGACTTCCTCAACCAGGTAACCGCACCTCATACTCTGAGCAGTCCATTACTTGCCCTTACTTATTTCTCAGCAACTTCGCTTGACCGACAGAGCACAAAGAAGCTGCCTTCAGCAGTGAAGCAGGACCGATGTGATCGTGTGCTATGGCAAGCTTGCTTGCATGGGCAGCATGCAAGCCGCTTGTCCACATGTGACGCTAGCAAGACTCATGGAGACTGCGACTAGACAATGTGACCAGAAATTGCTGAGATCTATGTTCCTTCCGATGCAGGTCCTCACTTTCATCATCATCTGCCTTGTGGTCTACTTCATCATCGTGCTCCCCATGAATGCAGCGCTGAACCGGCTGTATGTGAGTACCCCGACCAGCCTGCAATTCTCTATGCTTTTGTCTGCCTGCCCCATTTGTGCTTGCCTGCTATCATACAGCTGTATGATCTGACTGCAATCTGATCAGCTCACCTTCTCCAAGCTACCTTGCCCTAATCTGCACTGTGCAAATTTTGTGGGAGGTCCCTGCTGGCCATTTTCCTGGCAACCCAGCGCTCAGCTAATATATCCACAGTCAGATATTGACGGTGACATTCTTTTTGTTGGGTTGCAGCCCAAGGCGCCAAAGGTGAAGTGCCCCGAGTGCCTGGAGGAGATCATCAAGGGGGCCACCCGATGCAAGTGGTGAGCCTACATTTGTCATGAACATGAAGGATATCTCATGATTGCAAGCAAGCAAGCGCTTGTACACACGGTGTAGCTCGAGCATGCTTGGAATTTGCAGCCTTGCCGCACAAGTGTGAAGTCCTTTGGCTGGCATGTGCAAGCTGTGATCTCTGCAAGGGCTGCTGCACGCTCCGTTTTGTCTGCAATGAGGAGTGAGAAGCACCCGTCGCCTGAGCGCCGCTTGCACGATTGTTGAGAGTTCAAAGTTTCTCAGAGAGTGTCCTGAGTGTACCTGATTGTCTCAGAGGAATTCAAGTTGTGTATACCTCACCGTGTGTAACTCACTGTCACAAAACATTTCAAAAATCGTGTGCGCAACAGGTGCACTACGCAAATCCATCCTGCTGCAACTCTGCCAGTGCCTAACCAGGACGAGGTAGCAGTGAAGGTAGGAGAGACTCCCCCGGTGCCAGCGGAGAGGCAGGCAGCGGCTAATAAGCCAATCCCAAACGATGAGAAGGTGTGAGGATGGTTGTGAATCCCTTTTGATCTGATCCCTTTTGCCATTGATCTGAGAGATGATTAAATACAGGAATACAGGATGATACCTGGACATGTACTTGGTACTAACAGGATACTGTATCCTGTCCGAGAATTGCGCTCTGCAGAGTGTTGCATGGCTTTGAAAATGTTGTTCTATCGCTCTTCTGCAAATGCTTCGTGCAATAGACTGCTTATTAAACGAATATCTCAGGAAAGAGTCTGAAAGCACTGTCCTTGCTACGATTTATTCTTTTGAGTACAAACGAGGACAGCAAGAGAGACTGCTGATCAACAAAGCCAGCTTAGCTGGCTTATTTGACCGCAAATCTCAATGATCATGGGTTCTAGGTGTATTGCAGGGGATCCTGCATGTCACTAGTTTTTGGCTTGACTGTGTCAGTTGCAGGACAGCGTTTTAGGGAAGAAGACTTGAATGCATGTGTCAGGGTACTAGTCTGTGTGGTTTAGAATTGCACTTCTTTGTTTTCAGAGACTGCTTTTCCCACTGGATGCCCTTGTCTTGAAGGGGTGTCCTGTGCATGCTCCATTTGACTGTTCTGCAGCTGCCTTTGGTGCAACAAAGTTTTGTGCAAAGCTTAGCTCGTGTTTAAAATCATGCGTTCGTAGTATTAGACCGGATTGGAGTTTGAAGCTGATCTAATTACATGTGAAAGATGCCGGTGTTAGCATGTGGACATAAGTCAATTGTAAATATGCTCCAAGAGAGGGGCCAACTGATGCTGTTGGAAATGTTACACACTAAGTATCTGTCAGATTTGGCGGCTGCTGTCTGGCAAGGGCAACAAGATACCGGGGGCAAGAGTCCCCATGCATTCCTGGCTCAATCCTTCAATATATTTTGAACGCAAAATGGCCTTCAGTCGCTTGTCGTCAGGGTCAACGAGTCATTGCAAGCCTGATGCTTGTAACATATGTCTGCAAGTCGCAGTGCGACTCTTACATCTTGCATCCACATCTGCAGATACTGCTGTCACACTTCCCAAGCCCATCACTGCATCAGCTAATCCCATTATGGGGTCACAATCCATAATGCGAGATGCAAGCATGCGCAGGCTGCATGCCTGGCTACCAATCACCCTTGGACTCTGCCATTCTTCACATGTGCATAAGCACTGCTTCCTTTTCCACTGCATTCCAAGGCTGCACTCTTCTGCTGCTTTTTGCAAGGCTGCCTTCCGGCGGAAGGCTTCCGCTTTTGAGATTTTGTCTACTATTCTCTTTCCTGACATGTCTCCAAGGCGGTTCCGGTGCCCTGCAAGGCTTGTTATTCATGCCTTTTGTGGATGAATGCGGCCTCAATTGGGACTGGCGGTCTCGTGCATGCAGCGGCCCTCACACAAAGTAGCAGGTGTAGGAAATGGTGTAGTCCTGCGGCGGGCTCACGTTGTCGTCATGCACACTGGCGCCAAACAGCGTCTGGAAGATGTTGTATTGCGGCCCGGCCGTCTCAACCTGCATGCATGCAAAACAAATGTATATCAATGCTCGATTCTCAGAGGAGCTGCTTCTGCATCAATTGATCTCTGCTCCTTTTGTGCCACCCGCTGATCTTGGACACACCAGCCTGAAGGGCGTGTCTCTCTTCAGGGTTTCCTCGTGCACACTGATTCATTGGCATGCTGACTACCATCCGGCAGCCAGGACTGTGTTGCGCGTGGGACTCTGCTTGTGACCTCACGACAGTAGGCGCTGCACACCCGAAGTCTCTGATGATCAGTTTCCATCATATAGGTTGAAGGATGCAGGTTGACAGACTCGCAGGCTGTGGTGCTGCCGAGCCGACCTTGTGCACCCCTGCTTTGCATGCTGCAGGGTGCCCTAACCCAGATGTCATCTCCTTACTAATGGCTCGAATTGTTTCGTGTGCGCACCTTGGCGATGACATAGGGGTGGTTGGGGTCGATGCCAGAGTTGTCAAAGCAGATGGTGGATGTCTTGACTGGGCCGCCGTCCAGCTGGATGGCGCAGAAGTTGAGGGAGATGCCCGAGTAGGGGGCAGTGTTCTTGAGGGTGTTGAGCCCTGTGCGGTAGCTGGTCTTGTCGAAGACATAGTAGCACTCAATCGTGCCCTTCAGGATGAGGCTCGCCTTGCACCTGCGCGCAACACCGTACAGGATTACATACGCGTACAGCAGGATGACCTGGCATGCAATATGGATCTTATTGTCTATGAGCCCTCTGGAATGCACAGTCTGTTATCACTGAGCCCCCAATATTGCCTTCTTCACATGATGCTCTCTATCGCTTGTGATATGCGCTTCTCACCATTGCATGCAGCTAGCTACTCAGGGGGAGACCAAATAATATTGAGTGATTTGTACCTCCGTGAGATAGTTGCTTTTAGGTCATTCCAATAACACTTGAAAAGGGCTCGCTGCATTGGGATGGTTCTGGACGCGCGAATATAGTCAACTTTTCGGTAGCAGCAGGGATGAAAGAGAGGCTCACTGTGCAGTGAAGAAGAGGCCGCTCTGGGTGAACTGCTTGGCCTTGTTCTGCACTGCTGTCAGGTAGCTTGTGAAGGAGGCACTTGGGGTCACTTGGCTGTTGTCAGACCGCGCCGGATTGAAGCAATTGATGGTCGGCCAGATGGGGAACACATAATCCACAATGGGGTCAATTCCTAGGGAGTGTATCCTCTGCACCTGCGACACACCACACCGAGGATGCCAGGATGCTTGACCACGGTGGATCTGCTGTCTTGCTCGTTTTTTCCTTGGGCCCTTCTAAACTTCTCCAAATGTGTAAGGCAATACGCTTTTCGAAGGCTGAGTACTGTAAGATTGTTGGATACTTGGTGTGCAGCAGATTGCCTCTAGGTTTTTAACTTATGGACTAAGGGAGCTGAGACCGGTGCCTCACCTGTGTCAAAGTCAACAAGCAGAAGAGTCCATGAACGGCTGCAAGGCTCATCTTCTGCATTTTGGCGACCATGCCCCTGCTAATAAAGCTGGGCTGCAGTTCTCAAAATAGAGTCGAAGCTTCCTGTTCTCCCGGTGCCAAAAGTATAGTATGCCAGCGGAAGAGTATAACCACGTACGTCTTTCACCTGAGATTCACAACATGACACATGAAAATGGGCAACTTAGACGGGTTATACTTGCACGCTGCACTATAATCCTAGCCCTTTAGGCTGTCCGGAAAAAAGACAGCATCCCATATCGGCTCTCACTATTTGAAGTGAAAAATACTCTGAATTTGCCGAAAGGGTCGCCCAGAACTTTCGGTATGTTTACTTCAGCAATTTAGTGTGCTCAAGACCCCACATTGAAGGGTGTCACGCTCTGCTCAGTCCCTTAAATGAAGCCAATGCCCGACCAACAAAGTCAAGCGAAGTTTACTATACAATAATGGTGAAATGTAAAGTTCTTGAAAACCTCGAAGACACTCTAGCTTAGTCACCGCATCTGACAACGTCGGACGTCAGAGAAGGGCCTTACTGCTCTCGTGCAGCGCGTCTTCTCTGGTTTCTCTATATTTTGTAGCCGTTGGTGCATGAATGGCGGGCTGATAGTGTTTTTTATCTCGCCAGCTGTGCTTTCCCTTTGTAATTTGAGCACGCAGCGTGTATCCTCACAGAATGTCATCGAGGTGACATGCAAATCCTCCTCTCCCTTTCTTTCTTGATTCATGAATCTTTCCAGGATTGAAGCATCTAGTATTGATTGGAAAACCTCGCGCACACTCTCTAAAGAGCATGCATGCTGCAGCCCAGTATGTACACTCCAGCTGAAAACTCAACGGCACCGGTACCGGCACGATATCGTGTGTGGCACCATATGTGCGCACTGACTCTTTCTTGTCAATTGGCAATGGTTGCATGCATGCTAGCCCACTTCCAAAGCACTCAACAGTCATCATCATGGTCAAACGCTGACGCCATGGTCAACAGCCGCTCTTCAATCTCCGTGACATCATCTGCTGTGTATCCCCAGCCCTGCAGCACTGCCATGCCCCCTCCAGAGCCAACCAGACCTGGCCACACCACAATGACATCAGGAAGTAGTCACTACTTCTATCACTACCTTTATAATACACAAGTAGGGACCGTAAAAGATCCCTGCACAGTGCTGTGAATATAGTGCTGGACACAGTGTGCAGCTTGTTGTCCTGCAGATGACAATTCACCCTTCACTTGCACAAGCCTGACTGCATCAGGCTTCCTAGTTGAACATGAGGGTACTCTGCAGGATCTGTTGACAGGCGCCGGCGTATGCAGCAGGAAGCAGCAATAGACCCAAAAGAATTTAAATTATTAGCGGAGGCGCACCTCTAAACCTCTCCAGCTGTGTCTTGGCCACGTCGGCAGCAGCAGGAGAAGCACACAGCCTGGCGAGAACGGGTATGCTGGCCGGCCCATCATTTTGGTGCAGTCTACTGTGCTGACCACTGCTGCCGCCATTCTGCCTGCCGTTCGAACCTGCAAACACCTTTTCCACATTCGCACAAGGTTCCATACAGCATGACAAGGGCAGCACTCACTATCATTCTTGCGTCAGCTGAAACCACGGCCGTAAACGGTTTGCAGTGCACAAACACCAGTGGAATGGGCACAGGAAAAGGGCGTTACCGTTCGCTTGCATGTCATTTGGTGCGCCGCTCTGCGCAATGGAGCTGCCCTGGAATATGTGTGGGAAGGGCAGGGGAATTGGCAGGGGTTGTGGCACTAAGCAGCGATGTCTCACGCACCGAACACCTGCTTGCATGCACCCAGGCATGATCATTGGGTACCTATGCTGACATCAGCAGCCAGCAAGAATTGTGCACATGACTAACAAACGATGGACAGTAGAGCATTCGAAACATTCTTCAAGCTTCCCCACCGTCTGCATTTCTCCTCGAGCACTGTAATTGTCACATTAAGACCATGCAGGGAGTAGTGCTGTCAAGCCCGATCTCGCCTTGATCTAAATATAAAGCTGCACACAAGGGAAGCACCAGTCATGCATAACACTTAATGACTCACCTTCCTGCAGCAGTGCTGCATCGAGAGCCTGTGCGGCCTCATCTGCCCTGAGCGGGTGTCCGCCCCTCTTTGCGCCTCGCAGTGTGACTGACTCTGCCAGCCTCTCTTCTACATCTGCGCCCAGCGACATAGGAAGTCATATTGGGAAGGGCTGCTTTTGCATGCGCTTTCTCAAGGCAGGACTACAACCCGCACACAGTATTTCGCTTGCACGATGTCTGCCAGCGCATCACAGCCCATCAGCAGCACAATCGTTGCCACCATGTATCCCTTCATGCAATCAACCGCGGCTTACATTGGGTTGAACTAGTTGACTCAAGTGGGTCTCGCATTGGCTATCCCTGAGATTCCTAAATAGGTTTTCAGGAATGGCCTGACCAAAGGGTGCAATTCGTTTGGACTGCTCCGTGCTTGGTGCTGCTATACATTGTGTCGGCCCTGCCCCGTCAATGTAGACCTGCATTGTCTTCTACTCTTTGCTGAGCTCTCATTATACCGTCAATTAGCCCCTCCAGCAATGCCACTTGAAGGAAAGGATACCTGCAGGGATGCCAGGCGTCCATGAGGAGGTACGCTGCATGGTGAACGGCGGCTGCGAGGAAGAGGCGTTGCCTCCGGTGCGCGAATCGGCGGCCGCCGCGGCCGCGTGCGCCTCTGGAACATCGGGGCACGGCACTGCCGCGAAAGCCGCCGTGTAGTTGTTCGCCTGCGAAGTACCCTGCAGCAGCAGCAAAAGAGTTATAACTTGCGTTCCCTTGTATAGGATGCCTGCCAAGGGATGACCCCTTCCCACAGGCATCAATAGATCCAGGGCTGTCTGAAGAATCAAGCGTGAAGCAGAAACCCCATCTCTTGAGCAAGGAAGTTTACGCACTTTACGGAGATGCCATGCAAGAGGCACAATGCGGCCTTTCTCCTGCTGAGCTCACATCACTATATCTTCACATGCTAGTTGTATAGCCCTTCAGAGTGTGCCAGCAGGGCTCAATACACCATGTCCAAAATGCCGGCCCAGTCAATGATCTGGCTGGGCTCACATCAGCAGGGGTTCTAAGTGTCTCTCTACAATGGGCGCCGGCAAGAGGTCGCACAATCTGTTGCATGGCCTTCTGCCAGAAGTGCCCAAAATGCAGCCAGCAAGGGAGTGTGGTGGGTTGCAGGCTCCTCACCAGCAGCTCAGTGAGGCTGCGCAGGTGGCAGCCGCCGACAGGGACCCCCAGAGGCCCAGGCCGGGGGATCCGCGTCAGCCGATACGGCAGCGTAGCGGTGTCAATGACCGAAGCACACAGCGCGCTCGCATGGAACACGTTGCCTGGCCGCCACCTGTGCCGCCCAACAACCCTCATAAGTTCTTGTAATCTTGTAAGGCCACAGATGACCATTACAGCGGGGGATCCAGATTCATGGCATGCAAGCAGAGATGCTTGAAAGCACGCGTGCCGCCCATGAACCCCTGTAAATGCTTGTATTCTTCTGTACTCTAACGCAATAGATGACCTCTCAAAGTGCAGCACCCGATTACATGGCATGCAAGCAGAGATGCTTGGATACACCCCTGGCTTTATGTTTATTTAATCAGCGGGGAACAACAAATGCCCAACTGTGTTGTTTGCTGTATTTAATACAGTTGCATTGGACGGTAGGGAAATATCGCTGCTAGGCGGAGGCTATAAGAAGGGAAGGAATGGGGTTCTGTGTGCGCATAGAGACCCCACCTGACACAGGGGAGATTTGCCGAAGGAGCCATGGGGATATACAGCGACGACACCTCTGACAGCCGCGCCATGCTGGCGGCCTCACTCAGACGCCTCTGCCTCAGGACGCTCGCCTGCTCACAGCACACACTCGCTAGCTCATCCAATGCCTCAGCGAGTGGTAGATGATCTACCATAGATCTTTATTGTGGTCTCATGATCCTGGGGGTTGCGGTTGCAAAGCTACGTGAGCTGCAACATCAAGAAAACAAAAGCCGGTCATTTGTTTTCAATCCCGCATCCTTATTCGCATGTCTGCCTGACAGCTTCATCTTGAACTCACGGCAGTTTTCCTGCCGATCCCCCTTCTGCTGCATTTGCTCTAGGCAGGCTGTGACTAAACTGTACAAGAAGCTAGGGTGGTGATACTTCCATGAACTCCCTGGGGCTTACACACGATTGAGCGCCGTCTCAAGAAAAAGAGGAGATGATTTGTACGCGCACCGGCTGAGCAGAGGTCTCCTCCAGGGAGGGCCGCAGCGCAAAGAGCAGGACAGGGGAGCGCGCGTAGTCGTCCTGCATCATCTGCAGCAGCTCGTAGGAGAAGTGCCCAAAGCCGCTCAGGTCGTCCACAAAGTACTGGAACCCCTGCCGCGCGCCAGGCCAAGTATTTCACTTTGAATCAACCAGCCTGTCAGTAGCCATGCTTCAGCGTGCGGATGTTACTGTATCCTCCCAGCCATTAGAGACAGGCTTCAGCACAATCAGCAATCCCACCTTTAAGCAGGCAGCTTTGAAGGAGACCCTTGCTGCAGGAAGACATAATGGCCCTTATTTGCAGGGACAATCGAGAGTGAGGATTTCAAACCTTCACAGCTAAAGAAGGTCTGGAGAACAAGTAGCTCCTTAGGCATTGTAATGATCAGAGATTGACCCCCATGGTCCCCTTGCACATGTATTTAACAGCATGTGTCAGGCAGGGAACGTGGCGTGCCTGCAGCGAGTCGCACTCCTCGGCAAATCCGCGAATGCGGTCGGCCGCGTCCTCGCGCGCCTCATCGGACGCGAGTGCGCCGCGGCCGTGGCCGAAGCCAGAGAATTCGGCCGCGCCCTGCCAGCGCCCCGGCAGCAGCGCCAGGCTGCGCGGATGCAGGCGCACCTTCAGGAAGTCCGTCCAGGAGCGCACTGCTCCCTCCCTGTCCAGCTCCCTGATGGCATTTGCATGCGCGCACATGTCAGCAGGCTGCTGTTCAAAGCCGACTTCCGTGGGGGCAGAAAGTTGTCATACCGGCACCTCAACAGACCAAACATCAGACTGCACACCGTTCTGAATCACGGTCCTCTGTCAGCTCCTTGCATATTGTACCATTATCATTTTGAGATGGGCATGCACAGCTTTGCTCCTGGCGTCTGACTGTTCACCCTTTGTCTTGTTGCACCACCGCACTCAGATATGTAATGACAGAAGCCACTCAAGTTTGGGAGAATCTCATGCCGTATACAGGCAGGAAATGCTCAGGCCCAAGCTAACGTAGCATTTGAGTGGAGAGCAAGCACCTGGCGGCTTCGGATATGGCGTCATAGGCTGCATCGGTTTCCTGGTTGCCACTGGGTCCTGCTGGCGCCTCATCTGGCTCCAGTTCCAGCTGCTGAGCAAAGCGGCTGCGCGGCAACGGCTCGGCTCGATGCACGGTCACAGGCCCGGACCACGTGGTGACAGCTGGCGTTGCCTGCTCGGCGCCCTCAAGACTGCTCTGGCTGGCTCCTGAACTAAGGCAGACACATGGGGCAAATACGCGGTGAGACGATTCCAGGTGAAATAGAAGGCGCTACAAGTGCATGTGGGGTGGCGAGAGGAGCTCTGACCTCCAAGACTTCCGCAGAGATCGAAGAGGACGAGGCGTGGGGTGAAGATGGGCTGGCCCTGCACCCGATCAGCAACATGTAAAATATATTTCAAGGCTATCACGGAGTTTTGAGGCTCTTATTTCAATACACGTAATATTTAACCTTGGATCGCATAACGTCAAGCTCGCCTGTCTCGTTTCAGTCTGCCTGAAGAGCACATCGGGATCGATGTGACCTGCTGTGTAAGCTGCATCCCCGCTCTCTGAGAGCCCTAATAACTCGTCCTGCAAATAAAAAATGGTAAGTAACTTGCATTGCTATTATGTTGGAATCTTAGAATCGGATTGCGAGAGCACATACCTGAAAATTCCAATAATGAGCACCGGTGAAGTTTGCAAAACTCCCAGCTTGGATCGTGATGACTTCGCCGGCCATCACAAAAAATGAGATATAACAAAGCAAGTTGCAACTATTATGACTGTATCTGGAGAACGGAGAAGGATCACAATGTCTACATTGCAACGCATGAAACGAATGAACCCGTTCCGGAGTTTGATGAGTTCCGAAACCTATTTAGGCAAGACGCCGCTTGCTCGCCCTTATCTGGCGACCATTGATCACTCGAGCAAAGGAAGAACAAATCCAGGAGAAAATCAGAAACAGCTGATATCTGTAGATTCACTATGACGACAGTAAACCTGCACAGTGCCCTCCAGCAACAGCAGTGCAGATGCAGTCTTCGAAGCACCCTTCCTGCAGCGAGCAATCTTCTGATGAGACCGCTGCGCCTTCCTCAAGCGCTTCAAATGATTTCTCGTGGATCTTATGCATTTAGGATGCGCAGATCCGTGCAGCTCATGTGCATTAGTGCAGCAGCAGAGCAGAAGACAGGCAAAGGTAGCTTTGTTATCCTGACGCATTACCATGCACACCCTTCCCTTAAATGGGAACCGTCTCGTACGGTTGTTGGTGTTAGTCGACACGTAGAAAATGCAGGTCTGTGCATTCTCGCAGGAAAACTTGTGACAAAAACGGAGATCCCTGCGTTCATCCCCAGGCAGGATCTTATGGACCAGCTCATCCGCTGGGCCATGTCCGAAGCAGATGCACCCAGAGGCTTGGGGATGTGGGGGCTTCCCGTTAAAGTGGACCCGTACTACAAGGAGGAGGACGTCCTGTGGGGCATCACCTTCACTATTATGAGGGATGGTGAGGTGGCAACGCAGCTGGGCGTATGGTATGACGACGAGGAGGTCATGAAGCACGAGTGGGTGGGCCGAGGATCAGATGGCTTCCCTACCCTGGAGGGCAAGCAGAGGGAGGTGGTGGGAAAGCACCTGGAAATCAGGTAGGCCACGAGCTTGCGCCAGGATTGCTTCCCCAGATATTACTGCATCATACAATTTTGAATCTCACTATAAATACGTTGCCACCTGCTTTGCTGTGAATTTTCTTCGTTCCTTTCACTGTGATGTTGCAGAACTTCCTTCTTCCAAGTTTGTATGCTGGCCTCTGAGTTGGCTGCGCTGCAACTGCACAGGAAACTGGATGAGAAACCAGTGGATGACCTGCTGCGTGAAACCATTCGCAACATCTGCCAGCAGCTTGTGTCTGCCATCAACAAGTACTATGCATTCGGGTCGGTCTTTGTGGATGAGGCTACATGAGGAGCTTCCACAAAGAAGCTTCCAATCTGTGGCGCTGCTTGAAAAGAGCAGAAATGTGTGTTGGGTAAGCGAGTTGTTGCAAGAGGGCTGTTCTTCCAGGAGGAGGATAGTGTGAAAGATGGCTTTGCAAGATGGCAATACGCTCTTCTTTTGAAGATTATATTGAATGCAACAAGTGTACAATTCCCTGCCTAGACATCACTCTGAGCTTTCTGGAAGTACAAAACGCACACCTTGATTCTATCCATCATTCTGAATTGGAAGGATGGTTGCCTGTACGTACTTTCTACTTAGAGGACCGTTTGTTCAAGAGCTAGGCACTTATCATGAGCGATTGTCCTGCTTATGTTTGTTCTGCATGGGCAGCTGCTGTAGAAGGTGGAGTTGCCCCGTCAGGAATGATGAGTACTGCAGACATATAAACAAGTCAGGAACATTGCATCAGGTTTTCTTTATCACCCTACAATACTAGATATGCAAGGAGAAATGACAAACGGCAGAAATCCTCCCTGCGGAGTCACGTAGGATCAGTTGAGCTGCAGCTGAGATTATATCACTGGCATTTGACTGCTGCCATAGTCTGTCACATCCGGTGACAGTTGCATTTGAGCTCCATGATCGACAGTTAACATGACATTTCATTTCGAAAAGAATTCGAATTCTCATTACCATTTGCATACGTCAAATGCAATGGTCACCTGCAAGCTCTCTCTTGACAGCGCAACTTGAGAGCTTGGAGCGTAATACATGAAATTGCACCCCAATTAAAATCCGAAATCGGTGCGTTTGGACAAGGACTTTGCGAGTCACCCGCTCGCACGGAAGCAAACAGACCTGCTAACACAGTCATCCCGCCCCTTCTTGATTTCCTTGCAACATGGTCAGCCCCAAGGGTACGCGCTCTGCTGTGTGACAGTCGCTGGGGGATGCACAACCTGCTGAGCATGTGGTGCCCCAGGCTGCTGTAGCTGCACATCCCACGGGTGCCTCACTGGCGGCAGCTGCTCAGACACATAATGCACACCCACGGGCTGATGCCCTGGAGCGTTTGCATGCACACTGCCAGGAACTCCTTGATCCCATTTAAAGCTGCCTCCCTGCATGGGCTGCACCACAGGATCTTGCTGTGCCTGCGGGTGCCAAACTGCTCCTTGGAAGGGTCCTGTCTGCCCCAGGGGAACACGCCTGACCTCTGACTGGTGCTGCAGCTGCGGCTGCTGGCTCTGCTGTGCAAGCGCATGCTGAGATGTGCCAGGGTGCTGGATTTGTGGGTTCCTCGGGTGAGTCCACACAGGGGTTGGCTCTGCCGGCAGTTGCCCAAAGCAGGGCTGCCCGGCCGGCCCGTTGGGAGGCCCGCTGCCCAGCTGTAGCTGCCCGCTCTGCCCAAAGGGCGGCAGCATCTGCTGCGTTGGCTGCCCGGGGTACATGTGACCCTGCCACTCCTGCCCATGTGACGGCTGGTCCGGCCCCCCGACAGTGCCTGAGAGCAGCCCTGTCGGCTCTGGCGGGGCGGCTTGCAACGGGTAGGAAGGGGCGGGACCTGTGAATTTCTGCTGCGGGTGAAGATGCGCGCCAGAAAATGAGCCGGGCCCAGTTGGCTGATCGGAAGGAGGTCCCAGCCGCACCGGGGGGTGGCCCATCTGCCGTACAGCACTTCCAGCCGTGCGCACATTCTCCAAAATGCCCTGCAGCATGCTGCCCAGCGCGCCTGTGTCTGCCTGATTCCCTGCTGGGTGCAGCAGCTGCGGCTGCGGCGGCTGCCAATGCTGCGGATGGTTGCTGCGCTCCCGCTGGGTGGGCATGTGCTGATAGGAATGCGTGCTGTGGTTCTGCGGAAGCATCTGCGGGTGCGGCTGCCGTTCGGGCATGGGCTGCTGCATGTGAGTGCTGATCTGGCCGGCAGGCACGCACTGTCCCCAGTCGGCAGGACCTTGGTACCCGCTGCCCGGATGCATGTGCCCATTGCCCGCCTGCATCTGCGCGGGTTGCCTGAAGCGTGCTTGCTCTGACTTCGCAGCCACCGGGTCAGCGGTGACTGTATGGCTGTGCTCTCGTCCATTCGCGGCCCTCTGCTGTCCTGCAGAATCGGCCCTGCGCTGCTGTTCTGACAGGCTGACACTGTATGCTGCTGCAGGGCTGGAGGCTGCCTCGGCTGAGCTCGGATGGTGGGGCAGCTCTCTCTGGCGACTTGCGAGCAGCATCCCCTGCTTCTTGGCAGATACTGATGCGCAGTGCCTGGTCCGCATGCTCTGTTCTCCGCCTTGCACATGTTCAATGTGCGATGAGCTCCCCCGGTATGGCGGCGGGGGCGGTGGGCTGTCGGGCGGGGCCGGCGGGGGACCTGGGCTGCCACCGCCGGGAGGTCCCCAGCCACCGCTGTTCCCCCCTCCACTCTCAGGCCTTGAGCCAGGATCCCGCAGGCGGCCGGCCCAAGACTCAGAGGTGACATAGCGGCTGCAGCGCGTCTTAGCTCCTCCATCATTTCCCTCGTCGTCCGTGAGGAGCTCCATGTCAGGGCTGACTGGCTCGTGAAAAGACTCGAGCTCCCTGTGCTCTGGGACAGGGGTGGCTGCCAGGAAGCTGCCAGGAGGCACCTTCTGCATGTCTTCTGTGGTTCTGAAATGGGAGGGATAGCCGCGTGAGGACTGAGCTGCGACCGCCTTCGCTGGTAGCAGCGCTGACAGCTGCACTGACGTGCCCTCATCTTCGTCGTGAACCATGGTGGATGCTGCCAGCTGGCCGCTGCACCATAAGCAAGTACGCCTCAGTGTGCAGAACAAGAGGGGTTCTGTCAAGGCTTTGTTCCACCCAGCTGGGTCTCAAAGCTGTCTGACTGCCATGACAGCACATAGTTCCAGCAAGGGGGTGGTGGACTCTCGAGCTCACCATCAATCAATAACTTCTAAAGTCCACAGCCGTGCCTGACATCAGGTGCTGCCACAGGTGAGCAACTGCAGTCCTGGAAGAAAAGTTGAGGAGCAACACCTTCTGTGCAGCGACAGCAGCTCTGTACGCGTGAAGGGCCCGTGCTCCCTGCCGTCCTTGCCCAGAAATGTCCAGCAGCCCTCCGTTGCAGCCTCAGCCTCCAGTACCTTGATGGAGAACAGAGTGGGCCAGTGAGCATGGCAATGAAAATGCAAGATATTCCAGCAAGCGCTGCGTTTAGAGGAGAAACATAACTGTGACCAGCAGCAATTGCACGCCAGTCTTGCATGGACTGGCAGGCACCGGGCTAAATGCATTTCCATGCGTGTTCAACATCAGCTGCTGCGTACAATTGCTGCCTCACTCCAGCGTGCGTATCCTCTTCACAGCAAGTGGTGATTCTTCTCGAGTCCATGTGTAAAGACAGCAGGATGTACGTGATACAACAGGGCAACATATAGCATGGGACGAGGCAGGCCGCAGAAGTGGGATTTGGTAGTCTCAACACAGCAAAATCTAAGTTCCATTGTTCTATAAACTCCTCTGTAAAGCTGGATAAAAGTGTCTACATCTCACATATGTAGACGTTCCCCAGCAGCCCCAGCAGCCCCAGCAGGGCAAGCCTGCACTGGAGTGAGACCAGAGTGTAAGGGCCAGGCAGCACCTCCTGCTGTAGGGACTGCACCGCAGCCGACGCGCGCGAGTGCCGCAGACGCGCCCATGTCTCGGCTGCCTCGGCCTGCTGCTCGGCTTCGCGGGAGCGCGCATGCGCGGCCCGGGCCGCCGCCTCCGCCGCGCGCCGCGCGCGGGCC
>JADEYI010000790.1_pt1 | contig 34329 bp, 35 predicted proteins | sample 8542331 | NCBI WGS metagenome assembly JADEYI01 (sample SAMN16510988, study PRJNA670497) | mine drainage metagenome | isolation source: biofilm near Copperflume 1 | place: Germany: Marsberg coppermine Kilianstollen | collected 2018-02 | reverse complement strand
GGCTTGGGGGAAAGCGCGAAATCAGCTGCTAGCAGCCCTAGCAGCCCAGCCGCGTATAGCCCGGCCCCCCAGAAAGCCGCAGAGCTAATAGTCCCCAGCGCCAGAATAGGCGCAACGAAGAGTAACATGTAGAGCGCGCGACGAGTGATCACCTATGCAGACGGTCCTCCCCTGCCTTCAACCTCAGGTAGAGACAGGAGGACTTTCCACTCTGTGCCTTCTGACAGCGATAACCGCTGTTGCGCCTGCAATTCTTCGGGGGTGCAAACCAGCACGCAATCGCCATCGCCAAAGAAGCCGTATGTGACACCAGCCCTGTAGCTACCATCTCCGCTGCCTATATATACGCTGCCACCCTCAAATTGAAGCTTGAGCACATAAGGCAGAACGTCCCACCCCAGCAGGTCTACTCTCTGTAAGGTGCTGTCAACCAGGAGTTTCCATGCCCGTGCTTCACTGACCTCAAACGAAGTAAGCTCGGCGTCCATAGTAAAGCCTGATGCATCCAAAGCACATACCATATATGCTGCGTCCTCTCTGTTGGGGCGAGGCGCCGAGCACCATGTAATGAAAATAGATCTTCCCAGCGCAAATCTAAGCTCCACTTCGCCATCAGTGTAGAAGAAAGGCTTAGTACGCTCTGCGGTCCCCTCAGGGCCTAACTCAAAGGGGAACCTGCGGTAATAGACATTGTGCAGCCGCGTGCCGATAACCTCAGAGAGATTAGCCGTAATCTTTTCTTCTATTCGTCTCCTGATTGCATCGGGGTCTATCATCTCGGCAGCTTGGTCTGCCTTAGCACTCTCCGCAACCTTCGCCTCTACCCACCTTCTAAGCTCGTCAGGATCTATCAACGTGGCACTTCCACTCTTCCCAGCACTCTCTCAAGCGCACGGTCAGCATTTAGACCTTCTATTTCGGCTTCAGGCTTGAGGATCACGCGGTGTCTCATTACCGGGGCTACCAGCGTCTTGATGTCGTCCGGCACCACGTAGTCTCTGCCTTGCAGGGCGGCAAGGCACTTGCTCGTCTGCAAGAGTGCTATAGCGGCGCGTGGAGATCCGCCAAGCGAGAGGTCGGGCGAGCGCCTGCTCTCGTCCACGATCCTCTGGATGTAGTCGAGCACGGCATCAGCCACCTTGACAGCAGCTATCTCCTGACGGGCAGCTTTGACGGAGGCATCGTCAGCCACCGCCTGTACGCCCGGCTGCGATAGGCTGCGCGGGTTGAAGCCCGCCTGGTAGTTCCTCAGCACTTGCATCCCCTCGTCGTGCGTCGGGTAGTCTACCAGCACCTTGAAAAGAAAGCGATCCAGCTGCGCCTCCGGAAGCGGATACGTGCCCTCGTATTCAACGGGGTTCTGCGTTGCTATCACCATAAAGAGGTCGGGCAAGGGGTGGCTCACGCCGTCTATAGTGACCTGTCGCTCTTCCATAGCCTCAAGGAGCGCCGACTGCGTCTTTGCCGGAGCGCGGTTTATCTCGTCCCCCAGCATGATATTGGTGAATACAGGCCCGCGCCTCAGCGAAAAGGTGCTGCTCGCCAGGTCGAAGACATTTGTGCCCACCACGTCTGATGGCATCAGGTCGGGGGTGAATTGTATGCGCTTGAAATCAGCCCGCAGGCAGGTCGCAAGTGTGCGCGCCATCAGCGTCTTAGCCACCCCCGGCACTCCCTCCAACAGAACGTGCCCATCGGTAAGCAGGGCCACCAGCAGCAAATCAAAGGTCCATCGCTGGCCCACGATTACTTTGCGCCTCTCAGTGTCGAGAGCACGATACAGGTCTATCAGCGGCAATTGTTGTCTCCTTTTAGTCACCAGGATTGACGTTATGATGCGTAGAGTACTTCATTCTTCGTCAAGAGAGCCTAGTTCAATAAGGTCATAGGTAATTCTCGTGATGCCGATGTTGTACTCAACAAGCAATGCCACTAACTGCTCTCCATTCATCAGAGCTACCGGCACAGCGTTAGACCTTTCCGCTTCTTTCCGCGCACCTGAGCTAAAATCGCTCGTAGTAATGATCAAGCCTTGATCGTGGGTACCGAGGCTGCCCCGCACTTGCTGGACGATAGGCGTTTGCACATTATATTTCCAGCGCTTTGCTTGCACCGCCATGTTGGTTCTTATAACACCCGCTACGACCAATGTGCCTCTCACATCTACACCCCCATCATTGCTGCGACTTGTAACCTGTACAGACTCAAAGCCAATCTTGGTTAGGAGGGAGCCTATCAGATCCTCAAATTCTCCCGGCGCTACAGCGTGAAGACGCTCACGTAGCTTTTGCCGAACTTCATTATTGTGTTGCTCGATTTCACTGGCGAGACCAACATCGGCCCAATTGCTAAGGCCAAACATGCCGCGCCCGTGTTTAGTAAATCTGCCTGATTCTCCGCGCTTTTGATTGCGCTCAATCTCGGTAAGGATCTGTGCATACATCGTCTGTGCAGGCGTTTGTCCGTGTGTTTTGATCAGGCCTAGTTGTAGTGCTCTGTCAGTAATGTCGCGGTAGTTCATTGGTTGTCTGTTGCCATATTGACCGAGAATTTGCTTGGCCGCATCCGTGAATGACATAGAGACAGGATATTCCGTCTGCACGCCGCGTAAGGGAGCAGCAGCCTCCAGAAATTCAGAAGCTGTCGTCTTCTTACGGAATGGCTTGCCAAAGTATTCTGGAAGGTGCCATGATCGCAGGGCGAACGTTCTTTTCTCTACTCTCTGAAGACGTGAAGATGTTCCATGCTCCTTTATATCTACTGCAATCCTGGCTTCTACTGTTGCTTCAGGCGTTTGGCCGCTCGTTTGCCAGAGATTTTGCGCCAGGATGCGCCGAGTTATCTGGTCTACACGCAGCGGCCCGCCTTCCTCCTGCAAAACTTCTATGATTGCATCAAAGGCTTTCACTCTAACAATCTCCCGTGGACATACCCACTGTCAGTCACATCTTAGCTCACATCTAGCATGAGCACGAGAGGCTTCTGTAGCACAATTTGCCACCTTCCTCCACAACTATAAGATACACACCGTCGATAGTATAGCATACAGTCAACGCACTACCACATACATATGCCGAGAAGCGCGTGCTCCTGGTCTGGCACAAGGGTTGCAGTAGAGTACATCAGGTTGTAAGAGCACTCAACACCACAGATACAATGGTAAATACGAAAGGGGAATACGATGGGTAGTCTGGCTTTACTGATTTTGCGCCTGACTGTAGGCACACTTATGGCAGGGCATGGCTCGCAGAAGCTATTCGGTTGGTTCGGCGGGTCCGGGCTGGAAGGCACGCGGGGCTGGCTAGAGTCGATGGGGCTACGTCCCGGTCGCCCCTGGGCACTCAGCGCGAGCCTGTCGGAGTTCGGCGGTGGTTTGCTCATGCTACTCGGCTTTCTCAACCCGATTGGCGCTCTCGGAGTGATAGGCGCGATGAGCATGGCGACTGCCAAGGCGCACTGGGGCAAGCCAATATGGGTATCGAGCGGTGGGGCTGAATTGCCCGTCATAAATACGTCCGCTGCCCTGGCTATCGCTCTTGCGGGTTCCGGTCGCTATTCTTTAGACGGCTTACTGGGTATTCGCCTACCGCGCTGGCTGCTCATCCCCGGTCTGCTGGGCGTGGCAGCAAGCGTCTTTTTCGGCCTAACATCAGCTCAGCAACCTGGGCAAAGCAAGCAGGAATCTACCGACCAATCGCCCGAAGAAGAAGCAGGCGCATAAAAAGTGGCGGGGGCTAGGTAGTAACTTCCAACCCCAGTGCCTCTCGCCGCACCTTCTCGGCTTCTTTGATTGCTTTCAGCGTCGCCACCTCAAAACTCTCACCGCCTGTGGCGTTGCCTTCCAGTTGCCTCAGGCGCTCGATGGCGTGGAGCATCTCCTCCTGGTTGAAGCTGTGCCTACCCCGCTCGGCCAGCGCCTGCACGAAGCGGGCATCGGTGAGGAAAGGATCAATCTCGGCGTGGCGCGAGAGCGTGCGCTTGAAGTATTGCAGATACCTCTCGGCTGCGTAGCCGGGCTTGCGTGCTCTCCTGAAGAGGGCGGCCACAGAGTTTACATACTCCGCTGTTGGCCGCCTCTGGTCTGCTTTCCTCACAGGCACAGGCGGCCCGAGACGGCGGGCGCTCCAAAAAACATAAGCCGCTATCGCCAGCACTCCGTAGATCAGCGCCCAACCCCATGCATTGTTCGTTACCAGCGCAATCAGGTCGCCCCCTACGCTCTGGCCGTGGTGCGCTTCGTCAAAGGCCACGCGTTTACCCCCCGACATCTGCACCATGTTGTAAACCAGCGCCCAGTTGCTTTCCTGCCTGATCCCCTCGTTGCTGAGCGGATAATCACCGGCGAGCAGAAAGACGCGACCCCCTCCCAGCTTCATTACTGCGGCCAACGGCAAGCGGCTGCCGTTATCGCTTTTTGCGGACGCCAGCACTACTGTATTGCTCAACGGCACGTCCAAGCTGAGACTCCCCGGCAAATCCACATTACCGAGCGGAGGCCTGTTGAAAAAGGGCTGCGAAAGAGGCACCGTGCTTGAATAGCCCGCCGACACAGCAACATCCACCCCAAGCTCGCGCAGCATAGGGTGCTCGCCCCCCAACTCCGTGCTCAAGTCGCCTGCACGCCCGCCGAGCGCCAGCACGAGGGTGTGCCCTTCCTCCACCCACCTGCGCACGCTCCCCGCCTGCCCCTCAGGGAAATCACCGTTCGGGTTGATCATGAATAAAGTGTCAACGTCGGGAGGGAATTGCTGCCCGCCCTGCGTGCGCTCAACCTGAAAACCTGCTTTCTCCAGCCATCTGTAGAGCGCGAGCGCCCCGCGTGCTCCCGCACTCAACGACGACCCCGCGCTCTCCGGCGTATCGGGCGTGCCGCCTTGCCCGGTGAGCCAGATCAGCCCTGCAAAGAGCGCTATAATCATCACCCCTATGATAGCTAAATCTCCGAGCTTGCTCCCCGAACGCCTTGAGCTAGCGCCTGCGCTCACGCCGGACTCCTCTGCACCTTGCGGCCACCTGGCTGCGTGCCAACTTGAGCGGCTACCCTGCTCTCGATGGCCGTCGAGCGTACATTATATCCCTGCCATTCCTCCTGGCTGGTGGGCGCGCCGCCGTACCATATAGCATCAAAGCGATCAAGGAGCGGCTGTAGCTCGTCGTGCAGCGCGCCCTGTGCACGGAAGAGGTATTCGCGATTGGTGGCCGCCCTGTCGAAGTGGAGCATCCCCGCTTCGTCCAGCGTCAACAGCACAGCCAGGCATCGGTAGCGAATAGCCAGGTGGTAATCTCCCGCCGATGCCGCCTCCTCTGCCTTATGTCGAGCCTCACCCGCGCTCATGCCAAGCACCACCGCAAGCTCAGAAATACCTCTGGGACGTGCAGGCGTCGACGCCCTGCCCACTCCTGAGAAGATGAGCGCCACAGCCACAGCCGCCACCACCAGCCCCACAGCTCCAAGCACCTCTATCGTCGTGCCCAGCGCACCCAGGCTATCAAAGAATAAGCCGCCAGCAACAAGCCCTACCAGCGCCGACAGCCCCAGCCGCACCCATATATTTCCGAGGCCACTGCTCGACAGGAAGGTGACGATCCCCGCAGCCAACCCTGCCACCAGCGCCGTTATCCAGCGCCATAGCGTGTCGCCGGGGTCAGCCTGGCCCGTCACTCCCGACAACCATCGCGCCAGTCGCTGCAAAGGCGATAGCTGCTGCTCATAGTTGAAAGCGGCATCGCTCAGCACACTTTTTAACTCGCTCTCTGCCCTGTCGCCGGGAAGCGTGCCTGCCTGGTATTCCCCTTTGCGGTTCGTAAGCTCCTGGTTGAGCGTCGCCAGGCTGCTCTCGATCCCTTCCAGCTTCGGGTCGCTCTCACTCAATGCTGATAGGATGCGCCTGTTGTCTATCTCTGCTGCGCCAATTGCGCCTTCTACCTGTATATCTGCCCCTTCAACCTTTTCCAGGGCTTTGCTTGCGGCCTGCACAGCCTTCTTGCGCGCATCGCCGGAGACAGCGCTGGCTGTGCGTACATCAGCAAGTGCCTCGCCAACGGCTGAGGCATAGCTCTCATAGGAGATTACCTGGCCCAGCGCGGGCCGAGACGGTGGCGATCCTGCTGGCGGTGTAGCCCCAGGCGGCGTGCGAAAGAGGAAGAACCAGAGTAAAAAGACAGCCACAACGGTGGCAACTCCGCCAGCCGCCAGCCGCCGGCGCACCTCTATCCTCTCTAATCCCAGCCAACGATTTCTCATTACTCCGGTCTTTGTTCGGGTGGTGCGTCGCTGGCTTCCATCGTCTGCTCTGGCGCTGCCGCCTCGCTCTTTATTCTTGCGCTGCCTTCTATGTCTGCACGCGCCTCTTTCTCTCTGACGCGGGCCAACCAGTCAGGCACCGGAGCCGTGCTTTGCCCGTACGCTCTGTTTGCTACTGCTACTGTTGGTGGCGGCATTTGCGGAGCCTGTAGAGCCTGCTCGGGCGCTGTAGGCGTTATATTGCCCGGCGCAGTATCATTTCCCGCCTCTGGTGCGCCGGAAGGCTGTGCGTAACCTTCTATTGTCGCGGGCTGCCCATACACCGGCTCTATCGGGTCAGCTATGCCTCCTTGCTTGTACGCGCCCTGCTGATATGTGGGCTGTGGCGCGCCATAGCCGAGCGCCGGCGGCGCTATCATGCCCTGGTTGGTCTGCCCATACTGCGGATAAACCCCAGCCATAGCGGTCTGTGGCATCATCCCTCCCGCGCCGGGCCAATACCTTTGCTCTATAGCGGTTTCGATATCAAAGCCCTCCTTCCGAACCCGCAAGTCGAAGTAGTAGAGGGTCATGCTTATCAACTGTAGCGGAACGAAGACAAGGCCTGTCAATATCTGCACGCCACCCAGCAAGGCTTGTGATACCACAGGATCAAGCTTTACAGCCAGCAGCACCAGCATCTGGATAAGATAGGCGGGGCCCGCAGAGACTACAGCGCCGAGCAAACTGAGGGCTATTATTATACCGAGGGTGCGCCACCAGTAGTTCATCACCAGCCGCCAGCTTCGCTTCCACGCCTGCACAGGGCCGAGCTTCTCAACCATAACAGCGGGTATCACCACCGCGAGGCGCACTACTATATAAAAGAAGAGGATACCTAATGGAAGCAGCAAGAAAAGCCCCAGACACGCAGCGCCAAAGCCCACACCGGCATTGGAAGCGCCTAGCCCAGCGGCGGTTAAGCCTACAATAAATAAGAGGGCAACAGGAGAAGCAATGGCTATCCATACTGCCACCTGTAAGCCTATGATGCCAAACAACGGGCCTATACGCTTGAGCATTTGCCGGTACGAGCCGCCAAAGCTCACCGGCCTCTCCAAATAGCTATCCGCCACCCCCGCTGTAAGCGCACCCTGGCTCAGGTATTGCAGCAATCCTGCCGCTACAGCCAGCACTATCACCACCAGCCCTAGCAATGACTCGGTGAGCGCCAGCTCGTTAGTTGTCGTATAAGAATAGCCGCTGCTACCCAGAGCTGACGTAGCGCTGAGATTGCTTGAGCCAATGAGGGCCAGCGTAGCTACCTGCACTGCCAACTGGAGCGGCACGTATATCACAGCGATGATCGCAAGAAAGGTTAGAAAGTGCTTGCGATAAAGGCGAAACGCCTGGTCAAGTATCTCTCCTACGCTACGCGGACGCAGCCGCGAGATTATCGGGTCGGTAGTTGCAGTCGGCGTGGTTATCATACTGGAAGGCTCCTACTCTTGTGCCCTGCTCTCTCTCTACCCTTGCCTATTGCGAGCGTTGCAGCCTTATCTTACCACAATGTCAGGCAAGGAGTGCAGAGGGCTGAGGCGGCGATAATCCACTCATTCCTCTGCACTCCTTGCTCGTTGATCAGCGTTCGGCGCTGTCGAGTAGGATGGTTACCGGCCCATCGTTGAGTAGGGATACTTCCATCTGTGCGCCGAAGCGTCCTGTCTCTACCCGGATGCCCGCCTCGCGAAGCAGTGTGGCACAGCCTTCTACCAGGCTCTCTGCCATCTCAGGAGGGGCGGCATCGAGGAAGGATGGCCTGCGCCCCTTTCGCGTATCGGCATAAAGGGTAAACTGCGATACGAGCAGGATCGCCCCACCCACATCAACAAGCGACAGGTTGAACTTGCCCTCCGCGTCGGAGAATACGCGCATACCTGCCGTCTTGCCTGCGATATAGCGCGCATCTTCCTCGCTGTCGTCACGCCCAACCCCAAGGAGCACCATCAGCCCGGCTTCGATCTGGCCTACAACCTCGCCGCCAACTACCACGCTGGCGTGCCGCACGCGCTGTATAACTGCTCTCATGGTGGGCTTGTGCCGTCCGTTGCAACTCCAGTTTCTGGCGTGCTGGCTTCTTGCTGTCCTGCCAGCATGACCACACAGTAAGACACCATTCCCTCGCCCGCGCCTGTGAAGCCCAGGCCATCGGTGGTTTTGCTTTTGACGTTGACTCTGCCTTCCTCAATGCCGAGCGCCGCAGCTATCGCAGCCTTCATCTTTGGCGCGTAGGAGGAGAGGCGCGGCTGTTGCGCCACGATAGTACTGTCTATGTTCTCCACATGCCACCCGGCCTCTTTAGCCATCGCCATCACGCGTCTGAGCATATCCACACTTGATATACCCTGTAAAGAGATGTCGCTGGAAGGGAAATGTGCGCCTATATCACCAAGACCGGCCGCGCCGAGGAGCGCATCAATAAGCGCATGAAGCAGCACATCGGCGTCAGAGTGCCCCTCCAGCCCCCGCTCGAAAGGCACCTCAACGCCACCCACTATAAGCGCCCGCCCCTCTACTAGCCTGTGTACGTCGTACCCAAAGCCCACACGATATGCAGTCACTGGTGACACTCTATCCAACTACTAATCCTAACTCCTGAATGCCTCCCCTTGTTCCCTGAGTATCGCCTCCGCCAGGCGCAAATCGAGGGGTGTGGTTATCTTGATGTTGGTTCGTTCTCCCTCAAAGACCTTTACCGCGCGCCCCGCAAGCTCCAGCACACGCGCGCAATCTGTAGTTCCCGCCTCATCTTCGTTCCCTTCCAGCGCATCATATGCGCCCAGTATCAGCGAAAGACGAAACACCTGCGGCGTTTGCGCCAGCCACAGGTTGCTCCGCTCAGGCGTGCCCGTTATCGTGCCTGATGCGTCTACTGTCTTGACTGTGTCGGTGGAAGGGAGAGCCGCTATAGCCGCGCCAACCTCCTGCGCTGCCGCTAACCCGCGACTTATCAGCTCCGATGTCACAAGGGGTCTCGCTCCATCATGCACCGCCACCCACTCATACGGGGTGCCGTCGCGCCCCAAAGCCCTGACTGCTTTCAACCCCGCCAGTACAGAGTCTTGCCTGCGCTCACCGCCAGGCACCATAGACCGCACCTTCTTCCAGCCATATGTAACGCCAAGCTCCGCAGCCCCGGCCATGTTGTCAGGGTTGATTACCAGCACGATTGCACCTACATACTCACACGCCTCAAAGGCCGCCACCGTGCGCGCCAGCACCGGCAACCCGCCAACCGTGCGAAGCTGCTTATCAACCCCACCCATCCTCTGGCTCTGCCCCGCAGCTACTATAACGGCTGCCATGTTGCTCATAGTTGCTCCTGCCCCGCTTTCGGCGCGAAGTGATACATAATTGGTCAGCTTCGCCCATTTTTCATTTGCGCGAATATCATTCGGCCCGCCACTGTTTGCAGAACGCGAGTCACTACCACTTCAACGTCGTTGTGCAGGTACTTTCTGCCATTCTCAACCACCACCATCGTGCCGTCGTCCAGGTAGGCGACCCCTTGCCCCAACTCTTTCCCTTCTTGTATAACACGCACGTTCATCTCCTCGCCTGGGATCACCACCGGCTTGACGGCGTTCGCAAGCTCGTTGATGTTCAGCACCTTGACGCCCTGGATCTCGGCGACCCGATTAAGGTTGAAGTCGTTGGTGATAACAGGGCACCTGTAAACCCGCGCTATCTTCACCAGCTTACCATCCACCTCAGGAATGTCTTCGGCATCCACTTCGCTTATTTGGATAGGCGCTACAGCTTCTTTTTGTAGGCGGTTGAGCATATCCAACCCCCGCCGCCCGCGAGCACGACGCAGTGGATCGGGCGAATCGGCGATGTGCTGCAATTCATTGAGGACGAAGCGTGGCACGAGCAGTGTACCATCTATAAAGCCCGTTTTGCTTATATCCGCTATGCGCCCGTCAATAATTGCGCTGGTATCCACAAGGAGGTACTTATCGAGCTGTATCTTCTCGCCTGCGTGTGAATTATCGCCAGGCTGGTTGCCATTTATGAACATGCTCTCAATTTGCGGCACCTTGCTGCCGGTTATCGCTTGAGAGGGCACGGTCCCTCGCACAGAGTGTAACGTGTCAAGCAGGTCGCGCTTGCGCAAGATAGCGGCGTAAACGCCCACGCACGCAAGGAGCAGCGTCGCTACTGTGGGAGCAACCCGTCCGACCCACCCTGGCAGTATGCTGAGCGGCCACGAGATGAGCGCACCCAGCACAAGCCCCACGAAGAGGCCCAGCGTGGCCCAGAGGAGGTCGGTCGCCGGCATCAGCCGCAGGCGGTTACGCGCAGCACGCAGGGGATAAACGGTCAAATAAGGCGTAGCCATAAGGCCCACGATTGCCCCCACAATAGTGAGGGGCAGCACAAGCTCGGAAAAGCTATTCGGGCTATCGCCGTAGAGTACAGGAGACAAGTAGAGGGCCAGAAGGAAACCTGCCGCAGCGAAAAGCAGCATGCCAATCACACGGACCGTTCTGCTGAATGACATAGAAGCTGTCTCTATATATGTCGCTGCCCGCAGTAGCTACAAACACTCTCTTTAACTTTGTCCGGCCAAATAGATCAACACCTGAGACCCAACCTTCTGCGGGGGATTACAGAGTCGTCTCGGATGATGATAGCACAAGGGTACCGGAGTGTCAAAGCAACTCGTGCCGTAAATGTTCAGAACAGGGTGGCGCAACCTTCTTGGGGCATCCGTGCGGGTGTATCCTCTCCTCACGCACCCTCACCCCCAAACCCCCTCTCCCTTCATGGGAGAGGGGGCTTTAATTATCCCTGTAACCTCGTCAGGGGCTTGCCTTTCCACCCTACTCTGAACATTTACCGTAACAAGTAAATGTTCAGAGTTGGGGTGCAGGGGCATAGCCGCCGATACTCAGCAGGAATAAAGCCCCCTCTCCCTTCATGGGAGAGGGGGTTGGGGGTGAGGGTGGGTGAGGGCCGGTAAGGGTACGCCTCCACAGATACCCCAGGAAGATTGCTCCACCCATACTCTGAACGCTTACCGTAACAAAGACTTTTGCGTATCGTTGTAATAGATGGTAAAATAGGGAGATTATCCTTAGTGCCCCTTGGCCCCAGGTCAGGTGAGCGCACCGCAATGTACCTCTGTTTCAGACCCTCGATTTATTGGAGATAAGCCAACAACATGCGCACTGAAGATTTGCTGGAGCAATGCCTGCAAGCTCTTTCGTCGGGCCAGGAGATTCCCCTCGATGTAGCTCGCTACCTGGCACGGCACCCTGAGCAACGTTCCGAGCTCGAAGATTTGCTCTTTATAGCGCAGCGCGCAAGCAGGCTCCAGTCAGCTGAGCTATCGCCTGTCGCTCGTAAAGGGATGCAGAATAGCCTGGCTGCACGGTTGGGCCTCGACCCCGCGACCCTCAACGCCTCAACTCAGAATACAGGCGAGCAATTTGCCGGCCTTGCATCAAGGAGGAAGCCTCTGCTCTCCATTGGGCGTGTCTCCCTCACCAAGCTCCGTTACGCACCCCCCGACTCAACAGGAGATATAGATAGCACAGAAGCGCGCATTCGTGCGGCCTTCCGCGACCTGACGCCTGAAGACATACGCCGCTACATAGGGGTGCGCGGCGAAGATTATCTTTACTACCGCCAGCGCTTCCCCGGTTGGGAGCCTGTTTTTGCTTTTATGGCTGCGGTGCTTCGTGGCTTCAAGCGCCTGGAGAAACTTACCAGCTTATAAACCCTGGTTGTTAGCTCCCAAACGACAATTATGAATCTCTCTTTTTCCGTTGATGATCTGCCCCGATTACTGGTGCTTGTGCTCCTCGCCGCCTTGATAGGTTATGTAGCTGACCTATTCGCCGGCGGTCGCGTGCCCCTTGGCTTCTTTGGCTCCATCCTATTTGGCGTGCTGGGAGCGTGGGTAGCCACCCAGATCGTCCGTCCGCGCCTGCCTCTCTCCTTGCCTAAGGAGCCGGCTCTTGATGGCGTAATGCTCATCACAGCAGCCATCGGAGCTTTCGTCTTCTCCCTCTTCTGGTGTATCTTCACCTCTCGACTCGCCCGACGCTAGGCTCCAACGACTAAAGAAGCCAGTTGTGCCACCCCTCTCCGGCTGTGGCAGGCTCCTGATCCTACCCCAACGATGTCCATGGTAATACAAGCCGCACCGCTCACCTGTCGTCTTAAGGTATATATAACCCGCTGGCGGTCTGCTTGCCTCTACCCTTACCCGGGTCATCGCCCGGCCTCTGCGCAGGCCCGGCATCGGCTCGTGGGTCCAGCACCAGGCTCGAAGGTGGTAGCGGCGCGGACGGTTTCGCGGCAGGCTCCAACTCACTCTTTCCATATTCGGGGGCGTGCTTATCCAGGTTGGCTACACGCTCAGAGGCTGCTGTTATAGCCTCCTCCGATTCTGCTTCCAACTGGGCCTCATACTGGCGTATCGCCGCCAACGTCTGGTAAATCCAGGTCTGGAATTGCTGTGTGGGCAGCGCACCCTCGGCAGCGTTGATTATTTGCCCCTTGTAGAAGATCAACACCGTAGGCAGCGCGGTTACGCCAAGCCCACGTGCTAATACAGGCTCGGCTTCAGTATCCAGTTTCGCGAACTTCACAACACCCGCGTACTGCCTGGCCGTCGCGTCAAACACGGGCGAGAACTGCTTACAAGGCTCGCACCAGTCAGCCCAGCAGTCTACCACTACGGGCAACTTTGAGCGCAGCACAGCACTTTCAAAAGTGGCGCGGGTAAGGCTGAATATACTTTCCGCGCTCTTCACCCTGGCGGCTTCTTGTGCCTCTTTGGCCTCTTCCTTGTGCTTGAGACGCGCCGCAGCTACCTGCGCGGGCTTCATTGTGCCGTCTACCTCGGCCTTCACCAGCTTGAGGTCTATAAGGTCATTGCCCCAGTGAAGGGCATATTGATCGCAAAAATTGAGGCACGGGCCGGGGCAGTCTCCGCATATCGTGGCGTCTATCTCCCAGGTCTTTTTCATCGAGTTATGCAGGAAGGCCCCGTAAGGGCACGCCGCGGCAGCAAAACAGTGCTCGCGGTCAAGGCAAGTTTTTGGGTTCACCAGTACAGGCATATGTAATCTCCTCTAACTACATTATACCAACAGGTGGCTATCAGTGACCAGGATTGGTGGTTTCAGAGGTTGGCTTCGAGACGGCACTGTTGTGCAGGTCTTTGGGCATTACTGCCCGGCAAAGTATGCCTGTATACCGTCGTAATAACCTCTGGCGATGGCCGAGAGGACCGAGTCATTCGCCAACAGCGACGCCTCAGTCGGGTTGCTCAGGTAGAGGGTCTCTCCGAGCGCACCCGGCATATTACTGGCGCGGGCTACACGAGGCGTCAGCGGCCCCAGCACAAAAAGATGGCCGTAAGGCTTTCGTAAAGGCGCATCGTCGCTTATCCCCTTGTTGGCGGTGTTATAGCCTGCTGCCCTTATCGAGGCAACCAGATGCTCCTCAAGCGTAGACGTGAGCCGCCTGTTTTCCGCTGCAAAAGGCCGGGTCTCGCAGTAATAGACGGTGGTGCCATTCGTCGCAGGATCGTTGGTAGAGTCGTTGTGCAGACTGATTAACAAGTCGGCACGAGCGGCATTGGCTATATCCACTCTGGCTTGCAAGTCGTCGTCATTATCCACCACGCCGTTGCCGTTGAGGTCCTTGCCCCCCACGTTCACGCCGATGTCGCTGTTGCGCGTAAGCACAGGCACATAGCCGTTTGTACGCAGCAGATCGGCCAGCTTCAGCCCAATCTCGAGGTTGACATTCTTCTCTATAAGCCCACGAGCCGACTCAGCGCCTGTCTCTTTGCCCCCATGTCCAGGATCGAGGGCTACTATCCTGCCCGCGCTCTGTGTCACTTGTGTCGCTTGTGTCACTATTGCAGGCTGCGCCTCCGGTGTAGCTCTGTTGGGCACAGTTGCTTGTGCAGGCTCCGCCATAGGCCCGGCTACTTCATCGGGTGGCGGCTCTGAGCAGGCAGGCATACCAGGCAGAGGGATAGTAGCGGTTGCTGTCGTAGCCACAGGCTCCGCTGTTGTGCTAGCCTCTTCAACAGCAACCTCAGACTGGGTGACGGTAATAGTCGCTTCGACCGGAGCCGCAGAGTTCGTAGAGTTGATCTGCCCGCACCCTGCTATGAGCGCGAAGAGGAGAGCGCAGGAAAGAGCCGCTATGGGCAATCTCCACTTCCGAGCTTCACTCACAACAACTCGAAGGCAAGCTCCATCTTGCCCAGGAGAATCCGATCTCCTGATCTGAGCGGCTGCAATGTGTAGGGGGGTATGCGCTGGCTGTTAACTATAGAGCCGTTCATAGAATTGAGGTCTTCTATATAGAACTGGTCATTATTGCGCGTCAGCCGAAAATGCCTGCGCGATACTCCCAGGTCAAGCCCGCCATATGGCCCCAGGTCTACATCGGGATAACTGTTGCTTTGCTGGTCAGAGCGGCCCACTATAAGCTCCGGCTTATCGGGCACAGTAATCGTCGCGGGGGGAGGCGGCGACTTCACAATTATCTGTGGGGTCAAATGGGCAGGTGGGTAATTCGATACAGCGCCTTGTGAATAGAGAGGCAGCGCGGCTTGCGGCGGGGGCGCGGGAGAGGCTGGAAGCAAAGCAGGCGCATATCCGGTCTGCGGGGCGGGCGCTAGCAGCGAAGCGCCGCAGTTGTCGCAAAATGCCTCGCCTGGCAGAGCGCCCGCCCCGCAGACCGGGCATGCCACAGCCCCTATACCTGCTCCGTTGCCGTTAGCACGCTGCGTTGCAGGCGCTCCTCCGGCGGCTTGCCCCTGTTGCCCCCGTACAGGTGTGCCGCAGGCATCGCAAAACGCCACTCCTTCAGGCAACTCTACTCCGCAATTCAGACAATATATCGCCATATCTCTAGCTCTCCACTCTCTTTGTCTCAGCATTCCTTACCCATAGCAATCTTACTCCTTACGCTGATCCCCCACAGGCCAATCACCCCTAGCTCCGCCACTGCATCCAGCAAGTAGATCGGCGAAATCTGTTTCTTCGCCACGTACACAATGTCTATTCCGGTGAGACCCAGCGCGCTCCCTATCGCCAGGAAAGAAATCTCAGGTGTGGTTTTCCCTCTTAGTCCCGCCACCCCCAGCGTACTGTCTATGGTGGTAATCAACACCCCGGCGGTTTTGACGAGCCACAGGTCGGTCTTGCGTCCGGTGATCGCCATGAAGCTGCGGATGTGTACCAACGGCCAGATGCCTGTGATGACGTAGTAGCCCCCTTGCAGCAGCGCGATGTAACTTAGAAGCGCTCTCTCCGTTGGTTGTTGCTTACCCTTCATATGATGGTTACTGGCTTTGTCCCAGCCTGACGGTTTTGCCGCTCTCAAATCTGATCGTTTTGCGCCCCTCCGGCGTCATCGTGCGTCCTTTTTCCAGGTTGGAAAGCTCCTGCTGTACAGTGGCGGCAAGCTCCATATCGCCCTGGTTAAGAAGATGCGTAAGCGCGCCTTGCAGTTTCTGCGTGGCTGCATGTACATTGCCCGCCTCAAGGTCCTCTAACGCTCTCGTTTGCAGCTTGAAGGCGCTCACCTTTTCCACTATGTTCATCACACGCGGGTCAGGTGGCGATGCGGCCGCGGGGTCATGCGAGTAGTTGAGCAGAACGTCCAGCCCAGCACGCTGCCCAACAAGGCTCGACTGCGGCACGTCGTAATCCACCTCTATCTGAGCTATGCGGTAGGAGCCTGCGGGCCTTGAAGGTACCACAAACTCAACGAGCAGCGTCTGCCCGTGCCCCCTCTCTAATTCTCCCAGAACTACACTTGCCCCCCTATCTTCAGCCACGCTAGCCTGGCCGGGCTGTATACGTGCTATAAGTGGGTGGACGCGATACAGGCTGCGCACCTCTATGCCGAGCGCCGGCCTCACCCTCATCGCGGCCCGCTGGATTGCCACTGCCTGCATCTGCTGCACTGTGCGAGTGAAGTGAACGCGTATACTCTCAGGCAATGAAATGTAATCAGAGTCGCCGCCACTGCGCTGGCCGATCTCCTGCATCAGCTTGTCGTTCCAGTCTTTGCCGATCCCCAGAGCGGTGATAGGCACTCCGATGCGGGCAGCTTGCTCGGCTTGCTCCAGACAGCGCTTCTCCTTTTCAGTTATGCCGTCAGTTAGAAGCACAAGCCTGTTCACCTGCCCACCACCCGGCGCGCCGCTCATCACCATATGCTTGCGTAGCTCAATAATCCCCGCTTCCATAGCAGGGGCCATGTTGGTCCCGCCCTCAGCAGGCAGCCTGGCGATAAGAGCCTTCAGGTCGGCCCGGCGCGCAGGATCGGTTATCTGCTGTGAAGGAAAAGCCACTTCGTTGCGGCTATTGAAGAAGATAATCGAGATATAATCTTGCGGTTGGAGCATATCGAGCAGCAGCGATGTAGCCTCGCGCAGGTTCTCTATCTTAGAGCCATTCATCGAGCCGCTATGGTCCAGCACCAGCGAGAGGTTGAGAGGCAACGGAGCCTGCGATCCTGTCTCTGAAGGGCGCAGCTCAAGCAAGCAGTAAACAAGCTGCTCCACGTTCATCACCGGTATCGTAGAGCGCGATAAGGTAGACTGTATGCTTAGCTCGCCTGCCATAATGCCTTCTCCTGGTGCTATAATCTGTTAGAAGCGGGTTTCCCGTCCAATCATTATAGACATACGCAATCGCTACGTCAAAGTTGCACACCCCTTCACCGCAAGGCGATTGTATCTAAATTGAAGTACGACTGAAACAAAATGGTCACCGCTTGCGTCTATAAGATACTGACAATGGCGGGTCTACTTATGAAAGGAGCTTACAGATATGGAAAAGAATGAGCAAGAGCGCAACGAGCAGATGGGCGGCCTGGCAGGGCTCGGTGCAGGCGTAATCGCGGGGGCAGAGATCGGCACCGCTGCCATCCCCGTCCCCATAGTCGGCACCTTTGTCGGCGCGATGGTGGGCGGCGTGGTTGGCAGCGCGATAGGACAACGCGTGGGTAGTGCGGCCCTGAGCGGCCTCAACGCCTTTCTCGATAGCCTTTCCACGCCCCGTAGCGGCAGTTCCGGTGCTGATATACACAACGATGCAGGCGGCAACGCCTGACTTTCCCTACTTGATGCGATAACCGGGGCGATAATCCTACATATTTGGCCGGCGATAGACCGCTGCCTCTTGCGCCCCCACCCGCCAGCCAATCTATAGGTGTACCCTCACCACAAAAGAAAGACCACTGCCAAATAGTAGGCAGTGGTCTTTCTTATCCCCGTTTGCCTTACATCTGAGCTTACGCTGTAGGCAAGATCAAAGGCTCATGGTGGTGCGTTCGCGGGCAGTTATGGGGTGACTGTGACAGTGCCGTACATACCTGTGCCAGGCCCTCCATGATACTGGCAGTGGTAGCCGTATGTGCCGGGCACAGTAAAGGTGTACTGGAACGTCTGCCCTACCGGGATATTGCCGCTGTCGAACGACACGGGGTCGCCAGGGTCACTGGTGACGGTGTGAGCACGTGTATCATTATTGGTCCAGAGCACCGTTGTGCCTGCTGCCACTGTTATGCTCATCGGGTCGAAGGTGGTGTTTATCAGGGATACGTTGACCACAACAGGCGTGGGTACGTTCGTGGCTGTCTCTGTAGGTGGTACTGTTGTGGCGGTGGGTAGTACAACTGTATCAGTAGGCAGCACCGGTGGAGTAGACGTGGGGCCGGGAGGAGTAGTGAGGCAGTTAGGGAAGAAAGTGTTGGCATCAATCTTGGAAGCTTGCCCACGTGTGGTGTTGTTCCCCCACCTGAAGTATGGCCTGTTCTCTGTGTCACATGGCTCCTGTGGGATACTCCCACAGGCGTACCCTCCCATTACTCCTCTTCGTGTGAGACGGTTGATGTAGTCGTAGAATGGATTGCCTGAAGGCACATCTGTGTATATCTGTGGCCCTGGGTCCTCCTGTATCCCTGCTGCATTACTGATGATCTTTGAGATCTGCCCTCTTGTAGCCTGTGCTCCTGGTCTGAAGTATGGGCGGTTCTCCATGTCGCATGGCTCTTGAGGTATCTGGCCGCAGGGGTACCCTCCCATGTATCCTCTTTGTGTGAGACGGTTTATGTAGGGGTAGAAGGGATTAGAAGGGGGCACGTCTGTGTATATCTGAGTGCCAGGGTCATCAGTGTAGCCAACAGAGTTACTCACTATCTTAGCAATCTGTCCTCTGGTCACCTGGTTATTAGGTCTGAAGGTGCCATCATCATAGCCTGAGACGATGCCCTTGCAGGCAAGGCATTCTATGCTGGCGTAGAAGGTATTTGAGGGTGGCACGTCTGAGAAGGAGATGGTGCATGCTGTTGGTGAGGGTGCGAAGGTGGCTGTGGCCTCTGTTGTAGAGGTCTCAGTTGCTCCGCCTGGTGTTGTGGTAGCCTGAGTTGTTGAGGTAGTCTCTACAGTGGCTGTAGTCTGGGTGGTAGAAGTGGCTCCTGTTGTACTGGTCTCTTGAGGTGTGCCGGTAGAGGTGGCAGCAACAGAGGTGCTAGTTTCAGTGGAGATCGGAGTGACGGTAATTGTCGGCGCCGCTGTGTTTGTTTCAATGGGCAGTTGAGTTTGGGTGGCGGTGGGTGGTATAGCTGTTACTGTAGGGGTGTTAGATGTTGTGCTGTATGTGCCGCGCACCACGTAGACATCTTCGCCCGTGCCTGAGCGCGTATCCGTCCAGACTCCGTACACACTGCCGTGGGAGGCTGTGACGTTGATGTAGTCACCTGCCGCGCCCGCGTAGCCACTCGGTATGCCTATCCGCAGGTCGCTCGTTGCCGTGCTGATGCGCGCAGCGACGCTCCACGTAGCGCCATCATCGGTGGACTGGCTATAGTAGATGTTGAAGATGCTGGTGTTAGGGTTCTCGCGATCATCGTACCAGATGGCGTGCATGATGCCGTTCTCGTCAGAAGCCACCCATGGCTCCACCTGGTATGTATTCTGCACACCTGGAGGGGCCAGCTGGGCAGGTGCGCTCCATGTCGCGCCATTATCTGTACTGCGTACGTAGACTATCGCGGCGGTACCTGTTGAGCCGTCGGCCCAGGTAACTATCATATCGCCACTCGTAGGATCAACAGCGGTGGCAGGCACGGCACTGAGCCGCCAGATGCCACAGCCTGAATTATCAGGAGGGCAGTTAGGGTCGCTTATCGAGGCTATCGTTTGCCCCGCTCCGAAAGTGACGCCGCCATCAGTTGAGCGCGCATACCCCAGGCCTGAGTAGCCATAGTAAGTGACAATCACGCTGCCATCAGGCAAGACGACAGGCTGAGGGAACTGGTTGGCGGATTGCACAGCGCCTACAGGGTTGGACCAGGTAACGCCGCGATCTGTCGAGTAGTTGAGCTCAATGTCGGGGCCGCTGCCAAAGTTGCGCCAGGCCACGTAGATACGATGATAATAAGGGCTGGTAGGGAAATTGTCGATCCAGGTCCATTCCTTGTCGGAGTTATTGCTGGTGCCGTTGAGGTGGGTAGCGGTGGAGAAAGTTATGCCGCCATCGTTGGAGCGTGCCACCTGGATGCCATCGCCGCTCCGACTTCCACTGTCAGTGTATGGAAGCGTAGTTACATAGCAGACGCCATCATCGCTGAAGCTGACTATAGGGTCGCTAGAAAACTCTGAGATCGGGGCGGGAAAAGGGAACTCCTGGTTAATCCAGGTGGTTCCGCCGTCGGTGGAGGTGTATATCCAGATTTGCTTGGTGTTGGCTCCCGCTCTCTCGTCCTTTGCCGCAGCTACTACATTCAGCGGGTTTGTGGGGTTGACAGCTATGCTTGGCTCTTGTTGAGCAAGGTTCGGTGGGCCTTGAGTGTCAGTGTTCGCCCTCACATTAGGTCCAAAGTTCGGCAGGTCAAGAGGCTTGAATTGTGAGGCGGGACCTGTAAGGGGCGCGCCGTTATGCGACGGAGGGGACGACTCGCGGCGTTGGCCGTTCTGCGCCTGCGACGGAGCAGCCCCCGGCAAATTGTTTGGTGAAGGAGCAGCTGCCTTCGCCACGCCCCCTGCTGTGGGGGCTGACAGCCCCCATGTTCCTGCTAATAGCGCGGCCAGTAGTGCGAGTAGCGCTGCCCAATTGCGTCCACGACTCATAGATTTACATGCTCCTTCCCTGATGTAGAGTAAAGTAAAGTTTGTACCCGCGAATATCATATGCGCAGGTACTCACCCATTATACAGCCTGTCGCCAACCACACCAGTTGAACTCTCCTACGATGGGAGGCTGCGGGCTGCTGCGAACGGTGGAGCGCACAATTCGGTGATCATTGCCCCACTATATGATACCTCTGCTCGACGTGAGTAGCGCGAGATAGGAGGGCGTGGACCGGGCAGTACTTGGTTGTGGATAGCTCCAGGGCACGGGCCACAGCAACGGAGCTTACGTTATCACCGCCGATTATATGCTCTACCAATATATCTGTGAAGATACGGGGGTGCTCGATGGCCTGGTTAGCATAAACATTGATGCTGTAGTGGGTGATAACCTGCCGCTTCTTACGCAGGATGGAGATAACGTCCATCCCTGTGCAGGAGCCAAGCGCAAGCAACAGGAGTTCTAACGGCTCAGGACCCATCCCCGCGCCGCCATGCTCTACGCCTACATCTATGTTGATGGAGCGCATAGAAGGAGGTACAGCCACAAACGCCATACCGAGCGAAGCATCAAGCATAGATAGATGGGCCACCGACGTATACATCGCAGGCTCAGCTTGCGAAGGCAAGGAAGCAGGTGAACTCTCCCCGGCGGGGTCATTAGTTGACATGGTTATATATCCTCTCTTGTGTAGTCCGCAGTGCGTAGTGCGTAAGTTGGAGTTAGAGGCACTCTATCCATAATCCCTTACGCACTACGCACTATCTATCCCCTTTTCGCCTGCTCAGGAGCGTCAGAGCGGCTGCCACGCTTGTCCCAGCTGCCACCCAGCCCTTCCAGCCCTGTTTCCTCTCTTGAAGCTGCGAGAGAACTGCTGTAGCTGCGCTTCTACCGGCTGCTCCCGATACGCCACCGCCAGGGTGGGTACTGGCACCCGTTAGGTAAAGGCCGTTAATCGGCGTTTTGTACTCGGATATTTCTGGCAAGGGGCGGAAGATAAACATCTGGTCGAGAGACATATCTAAATGCATGATATTGCCTTTGAGCAAGCCTGTATTACGCTCAAGGTCAAGAGGTGTTTGGATATATCTGTCTGTGACGCTGCTGGCTACGTTGGGCGCGTACTCAGCCAGCTTCGCTAAGAGGCGATCAGCCTCGCGCTCGCGAATGTCGTCCCACTTCTTGCCGCCCGCCAGCGTGTAAGGGTGGTATTGCGCCCAGATGTAGAGCGAGTGCTTTCCTGGGGGCGTGATAGTATGGTCAACCGAGGAGGGGGTCATCACGACGAGCGCAGGGTCTTCGGCGGGGTAGCCGCGCTGAGAGGCGTAGTAGGCTTTTTGCAGATAACCAACAGTAGGACAGATAAGCTGCATGGCGTGGTGGCACTCGGCGTGGCCCTGCTGAGAAGGAAAACATGAGCTATAAGCAGGTAGCTCGTCCACCGCGCAACGTAGCGTCATCCCAACGCCATCGCCCACTCTCAGCGACGTAATCTTATTCAGCAGAGGCTGAGGTAATTGCTCGCGCCCTATGAGGTCGAGGAAGGTGGTTTGCACATGCGCGCCTGACACTACGATGTCAGCGTTGATCCGCTCGCCCTCTTCCAGCTGCACGCCTGCAACTTTACCGCCGGATAGTAAGATGCGCCTGACCGGGGCATCGCAACGCACTGAGCCGCCATGATGCTCCAGGCAGCGTGCAAGCGCCACCGCCAACATACCCGATCCTCCGCGCGGGTGCGTCGCGCCCACATCGTGGTAAAGGCTCTGCGACCCTGCCAGCGCGCCAGCGCCAACTTCTGAAGGTGGCGGGCCTGACTGGGCTGCCAGCCATGCCATCGCTGCCTTGAGGTGAGGGGACGTAAAGGTCTCATCAAGCATCTTGCCGTAGTTGCCCAGCACCTTGCGCAATAACTCCAGCCCAGACATCGAGCCATCAGCCTGCCCGCGACTGCGTATCTGCTCCATAGCAGTGCGCCGAGCGATACCGCCTACGAGCGAGCCGGGGGTGGGAGCATGCGTAAATTGCTCGAATATCTGCTGGTTGAAGCCGCCCCACTTCGTGATAAAGTCGTGGTAGGCTACAGCATCGCGCTCAGATATCCGGGCTATAGATTGGCAGGTGCGGTCGAGGTCGCGGTAAAAGAGGATATTATTGCCGTCAGGAAAGGGTGCGAAACCCCAGGGGTCCATTTGCATATATTCGAGGCCAAAGCTGCGCAACCCAAGCTCTTCGATAACAGGCGTTTTGTGGATCAGGACGTGCATCACCGAGCAGGTGTCTACCTGATAGCCGCCCCACATCTCCTCGGTGTTGACCGCGCCACCTACTCGCGAGCGGCGCTCGTACACTGTCACAGCGTGTCCGGCTTTAGCCAGATAGCAGGCGCATACGAGCGCGTTGTGCCCGGCGCCCACTACCGCGATTCTCAAGCCCTTCATTCACCGCCCCTCTTACTCCCAATCCGAATAGAAACGAGCGAGAGCGCTCGCGCCCCTTTCTATTCTATACCAGTCTGCTCGATGCACCTAATCCACAATAGGCCGTAACTGTTCAGAGTAAGGCATGACCCTATGGGCCACCATTACGAATGGAAATACGAGTGATTTAGCACCCCTCTATACTACTACCCTTCCCATTTTCAGAGGAGTTGGGGTGCAGGGGGCTAAGCCCCTGACGGGGGTCACAGCGGTGTCCCCTGGCTCTTCCCATGCACAAAGCCCCCTCTCCCTTCATGGGAGAACAACTGCATCTCTTGTGCACTCAGCATGAGTAAAGCCCCCTCTCCCTTCATGGGATAGGGGCATGGGGTGAGGGTAGTTGATGGCACGCCCGCACAGATACCCCAAGAAGGTTGCTCCACCCCAACTCTGAACTGTCACAAAAAATAGTGCCAGGCAAAAGGCGGGCGCTGTGATATCCAACAGCATCTCAAAGAGATAAGCCGTTGAAGACAGCGAGATGCTCATGAGTGGTAAAAGGTCCAGGGGCGCGTGCGGTCGGAGTGAGGGGAGAGGAAGTTCCAAACGGTTCCGATGAGAAGCATTGCCAGGCCGAGATAGTAGAGCGGGTCCGAGAGTACGATATAAATACCCGCGTAGAGGATGAGTGACGCCAGGAGAATTAATATGAGCGGGCCGATTTGCCTGTGCGCCCTGTAAGCAAGGTAAGCTCCGGCGATGCCGAGTATAAGCAGCGCTATAAAGAGTGGGCGCAGCACAGCGTCGGGTATCTGCGTCAGCGCTTCCAGGCCAGCGCTCCGCAGTAATTGCGTCACGAACGCTACATGAGTGGCCCCTCCCGCCGCAGCCCCACCCATACCTGCCATACCTGCCGTTGCGGTAGCCGTTGCGGTAGCCGTTGCGGTAGCCGTTGCCGCTAAGCCCATAGCTCCCATGCTGCCCATGCACACTACAGATGTGAGCGCGCTAAGGAGTGTGCCTGATGATAGCACTTTGGTCTTGTTGCCCTTTTGCATAGCACAGACCTCCGAAGCTAACGCCTGTACTTGTAGATCACGGCCATAAGGTCGTCATAGGCCCTGGCCTGCTCCTCCTCGCTGCCCGATTGGAGGGCGTCAGTCATGCATTTTTCCAGGTAGTTGCGCGTAACAAGCTTACCTACCTGTGAAAGCGCCTCTTGTGCCGCCGACAGCTGCATGAGCACGTCGAGGCAGGGCCTATCCTCGTCTATAAGGCGATGCAAGCCGCGCACCTGCCCTTCTATCGCCTTGAGACGACGCCTTATCTGGTCGGCCCGCTCCTCTGCAAAGCGCGGCTTCACCGCTGACGCTGGTTCATTTACCATACGCTGCCTCCTTTAACTCGCCCTTGACTAGCCCCAAAAGAGTGATTACAATCAGCATGACCCTGACCCCCTTGGGGTATTATGCCAGTTAGCTAAAGCTTTGTCAACGAGAGGAGTTTTCAGAGTGCATTCAAGGAATGTAGGGGCGCGCTATACAAAGATCATCACGAGCAGGGCGTACTTTCCGCTCTGGTTAGGCCAGCTTGTCTCGAACTTCGGCGACACGCTCAATTATATCGCCCTGGTGGTGCTCGTATATCAGCTATCGGGTTCAGGGGTGGCCGTGTCGCTTACTGTGCTCTTCGAGATTGTGCCTCTGCTCTTGCTCGCACCCATAGCCGGCATTGTAATAGACCGGTTCCCCAGAAAGACCATCCTTGTGGCCTCCGACCTTGTCCGGGGCGGGCTGGTGCTAATGCTGGCCTTTGCCAATGCGACCTGGCAAGTATACGTTATAGCCGCGCTGCTGACGGCTGCGAGTGTCTTCTTCAGTCCCACATTACAGGCCGTGATACCCAGCGTTGTTGATAAGGAAGCGCTGCTGGCCGCGAACTCGGTGGCATGGTCTACAGAGCAGCTGGTACAGATAGTGGCATCCGCGGTAGCTGGCGGCATGATCGCTGCCATAGGCACAAGCCCTGCCTTTATTGTAAATGCGTTCTCCTTTCTCTTCTCAGCGCTTATGATTTCCAGGCTCACCATACCGGCGCATGTAGGCGAGATCGATCGCAGCAGCCGGCGAGGTTTCGCGGGCTGGTTAGGAGATGCCGGAGAGGGGTTACGATATGTGCGCGAGGACCGCTTCGTATCAAGGCTATGGCTCGTGCAAGCCATAGCGTCTCTCGCAGTAGGTGCAACAGGTGCGCTATTGATCGTGCTGGCGGAGCGGCATTTGAGACTACCACCGGAGGGTTTTGCCTGGCTGTTGCTCGCCATAGGAGCAGGAGCGCTGCTGGGGCCAATCGTGCTGGGGAGTTTCACCTCGAATTACCGGAATGTGAAGCTCCTCTTCGTGCCGTACATAATAAGGGGTGCGGGCGATATATTGATCGCGCTACTGACGCCCTTGCCTGTGGCGCTGCTCATCCTGTTTGTTTACGGTCTCAACACATCGACAGGCATGGTGGTATACAACTCGCTCATGCAGAGCCAGGTGCCTGAGGGAGTGCGCGGGCGTGTTTATACACTCATGGACCTGACGTGGAGCCTCATGCAGCTGGTCAGCCTGGGTGCGGGAGGCTTACTGGTGGACAGAGTGGGTATACGGGTCGTTTACTATGCCGGGGGCGCTTTGCTGGCGCTCGCGGGGTTGCTCGGTCTGGCACTGCTTGGAAATCACACCTTCAAAGGTGAAACACAAGAAGGCCACTCCTAGCTCTATGTCCAAAGCGCGGCCTATCCGCCTATGTTTCTCTTCTCGGCTGGACAATTGGCACACAAGAACGTATCATGAGCACGATGGAGAAGATTGAGGGTGCGCCCAGGCAGGTTGCCATCAGCCACACCCTGTGGCTCTATGCGCCCGCACCCTTCTCAACGGTCCAGTCACTTGGAAAGCTCAGGAGGTAGATGGGTGAAGCCTGACACAGGCCAGTTCGAGCAGCTTGCATCACTGCGTGATAGCTGCTATCGCTACCAACCCGACCCTGCTAGAGTCAAGCGTGAGCTAGAGCGCGTCGAACTCCTTGTTCCTGAGCTTCCCCACACTACAGGGCACGACCTGCAAAGCTACGCCCTGGCTTATGTCGAACGCTATCAAAATGATCTGCTGCAACTCGAACACGAGTGGGAGTTCTTGTATGCTGCGCTGATTCAAGCCTGGCAGCAAGCAGAATATAGCGCCGTCGTGCGTCTCGCCATCCCCCTGGCGCACTCCGTTGGACGCCTCAGCAACCCCGCAGTGGCACAACATATTCTCGGCATTGGAATCGAAGCCAGCCGCCGCGCAGAAGACATGGAGCACCTGGCGTCATTCCTGAATCGCCTCGGCGGTCTGCTATTTTGTGGCGGCGAATACCGTCGCGGGCGGCGCATATGGTATGCGGGCCTGGAGCTTGCAAGCTCTTGCGGGTCTTCGTCCGGCCTTTGGGAGCCACTCTCTACTTTTGCCCAGATAGCCGATGTTCTTGGCGACTACCCATCGGCGCAGCACTTCGCTGACACTTTCCTGCACTCGCGCCGGAACGACAACCCTGATGCAATGGCTGTAGCAATCTTCATTCGGGGCTTCTATGCGCACGTGACAAACGACCCCGAAAGGGCCATTGAAGATCTCAGTTGCTCTCTGCGTCTCCTCTCCCAGCAAGCTCCCAGTGCACCCCCCACTTCCTACCGCCAGCTCTTCACAATAGCTGTTCAGGCTGAGCTGGCGCGTGTGCAGGGCGATTATACAGGCTCAAAAGTGTATGCTGAAAGCGCGCTCTCGCTGGCGCAACTCTTCAGCGATCACTACACCGCCGTTGACCTGCTTATCGACGATGCGCTCTTTACCGACCGCAACGAACAATTCAGAGATGTACGGGTAATACTCCAGCGCCTGCGTACCCTATCATGCCAGAGCGAGGATCCCCGTTCCCATGAGCGCTGTCATTTCATAGCGCAACGCCTGGCTAAGCATCTGCCTCAGAGGTACAGTAACCAGGACCGTGCCTTCCATGCAGAATCGGCAGAACTCCACGAGCCTCTGAGCGAGAGGGAAGTAGAGGTACTCCAGCTTGTGGCCGCGGGCTTCGCCAACCAGGAGATTGCCAGGCAGCTGGTGATTACCCCTGGAACTGTAAAGAAGCACCTGGAGCATATATACACCAAGCTCGATGTGCCGAGCCGCACCTCCGCCATCGCCAAAGCCAGAGCGCTCAATATCTTCCCATAGGCGCATCGACCGGCAGCAAACAGCGGATCACCAGCCTCTATACTGTCGCCGGTTGTCAGCCGTTCGTTGTTCCCTTCCCCTCCGTTCTGAACAGCTACTCAGAATACGTCCTTTGACGAATGACACTTCATCTTCTCTATGCTACGCTCAACATACATCGAGAAGGTAAGTCTTTCTATGAAGGAGAAAATGATGGTGCATCTGAGATTGTGGGGAACAAGCGCCTATAATTGTGGGTTTCACAGGTCCGTACTCCATATATTCTGTTGTTGCGTGCTCACTATGGCGGCTGTATCTGCTGCTTTCGCGGGCTCAACTTCCGTCAGCAAGGCTGCTCCTTATATGCAATCCGCCCCGACGCTCTCCACCGCCCTTGTGACATACAAAGGGCACTCCGGCCCGGTGATCGGGGTAGCATGGTCGCCCGACGGGAAGTGGCTCGCATCGTCCGGTAACGACGGCACAGTGCAGGTGTGGAACGCTCAGAACGGGGGTCTGCGTTGGAAGATGTCTGTCGCCCGGTTTGCCTTCGCGGTTGCCTGGTCGCCCGATGGCACAAAGATCGCGGCGGGTGGCTCTGCCGGCTCCCTTGCCGTCCTGAACGCCGCGACAGGAGCTTCTATGGCGACCTATCAAGGGCAGACCGGCGACATCGAGGGAATAGCATGGTCGCCCGACAGCAAATACTTTGTGTCGGGCAGCCAGGACAATACCGCCAACGTATGGGATGTGCAAGCGGGCAAAGCGCTTGTAACATATAAAGGGCATTCTGACGCTGTCGAGCGCGTGGCCTGGTCACCTGATGGCAAGAGCATTGCATCAGCCAGCCACGATGGTACGGTGCAGACCTGGGAGGCGGCCACAGGGAAACAGATCACGACCTACACCGGGCACGGTGGTGTTCCGGTATGGGAGGTCGCCTGGTCGCCTGACGGCACTCGCATTGTGTCGGGCACAGGATCGGCGGGTGCGTTTGGTCCTGTGACCGCCAACAACTCGGCAAAGGTATGGGAGGCTGCCACAGGCAAGACTCTGCTGACCTATAGCGGCCACAGCGGCCAGGTGTATGCACTCGCCTGGTCGCCCGATGGCAAGAGCATAGTCTCAGGCGGAGACGATAATAGCGCCCGTGTATGGAACGCCGCGACTGGGCAAACTGAGCTTGTCTATAGTGGGCATAGCAGTATTATCTTCAAAGTAGCCTGGTCACCTGATGGTAAGTATATAGCCTCAGCCAGCGTAGACGGCACCGTACAAGTCTGGTCCCCGTCTGCCCCGCCGCCTGCCGCAGCAACCGCTGAGCCATCAGCCACAGAAACGACCGAGCCATCGGCTACTCCAACCACAGAGCCGCCAGCTACCCTCACACAGGAACCTTCCGCCACACCCTCTGCTACGGAGGCTCCTGTGCTGCCCACCACACCGCCAGCTACCGCAACCGAGGAGATGCCTGCCGCTCCGGTCGCAACTGATACCCCCGCGCCACAGGTCGCCCCTATTGGGATGCCAAGAACAGGTGCGCCCTACAGGGAGTCACTGCCCCGCGCACTGCTGCTAACAATAGTGGCCCTGATAAGCGTGGGGGGCATGCTGCGCCTGAGCGCCCGACGCAAGCGGACCCGCTAAGGAATGCCTGGAGAATAGCGGCCAGGTTCACTCACGAACCCCTGGCCGCTATTCTCTAAGCACAAACAGAAAACCCAAACAATCCGTGAGGACCGTCTGGGTTCCTGTTCCTTCGAACCTACAACCGAAGTTGTAATCTCGAAGTAGCCTTAGTATACGGGAAGCTGACAGCTCTGTCAATGCTCTATTCCCAAAGTTTTCCACATCCGCTCCTCTTGTGGAAGGGCACCGTAGCAGAGCCTCTTTGTCTAACCTCCCCCTTGCCTTTATAACCGCAACGCCCTTCGTCTTCTTGGCGGTTCAATCGTTTCGGCGTCGGTCGTCCACTGTGCGAGTTATCGCTTTTCTCTAGCTGCCCGTATTTTCGTACGCAGATCATCTATCAACGACAAATCTCCACTGCCTGGGTCGCGATAATACCAGTGCTCCCAGCCGTTGAGCGACGGTAGCCCCAACAAGCGAGCGCCCAGTGAATGTATAGAGCCTTCTTCTCCCCCACATCGAAGTGTACCATCGGCCATGACCTGCGCCACGCCTTTCGTTTTATCCAGATATAGAGTGTCGCCGGGTTGCAGAAGCCCTGCTTCGAGCAAGTTGCCAAAAGGGATGCGCGGGGCGTTGCCTTTGCTCCTCGTTGCGAGGACAGCTTCCTCAAAGAGTACAGGAACTACCGCGTCAATTCTCTCCTGAGCTAATTTTATGTACTCCGGATCGCGCTCGATGCCTATCCAATGCCTGTGTAGCTTCTTAGCGACAGCGCCCGTAGTGCCTGTGCCGAAGAATGGGTCGAGCACCAGATCGCCCGGGTTTGAGCTTGAGAGGATAACACGGTAAAGCAGGCTCTCAGGTTTTTGTGTAGTGTGCGCCTTTGCCCCATTCACGCGTATTCGCTCGGAGCCTGTGCATAGGGATAGCTCCCAATCTGAGCGCATCTGCTTCTCGTCGTTCAGCTTCTTCATCGCGTGATAATTGAAGGTGTACTTCTTCTGATACTTCGACTTTTTAGCCCACAGGAGGGTCTCGTGCGCGTTGGTGAAGCGCACACCCTTGAACTGTGGCATGGGGTTAGTCTTGACCCACACCAGGTCGTTGAGCATCCAGAAGCCCAGGTCCATCATTATCTTGCCGACACGGTAAATGTTATGGTAGCTACCTATAACCCAGATTGTGCCCGTATCTTTGAGTACCCGGCGGCACGCTGACAGCCACTTCTCGGTGTAGTTATCATACGCCTCGAAGTCGGCAAAATGGTCCCATTCGTCGTCCACGGCGTCCACTTTGGTCATGTTTGGCCGCCACAGATCGCCTTGCAGCTGGAGGTTATAAGGGGGGTCGGCGAAGATAAGGTCTACGCTCTTTTCGGGGAGCGCGGCGAGAAGATGCAGGTTGTCTCCGGGGAGAATCCGGTCCAGAGTCAGGCTTTCCATAGTGTACTAATCAGCCCAGGCCAGCTTTATTCCGCTCTCAGCATGGAGACGCCACAGAGTGATGCCGGCAGTAGAGGCACGTAAAATTGCTCCCATACGCTTGGCTTCGGTACTGAGTTCGTGGTGGGGTAGCAGACGACGCACGAGAGTGGCTACGTCATCCTGCTCAATAGCCATATAGACAAGGTAATAACGAGGTTGCCGTAGATTGCGCTTATGAAAGTCGAAGTCTCAGGTGAAAAAGATTGGGCTTCGCAAGCTATGCAAAAGAGGCACAGTCTCGTCGTGCATTCGCGCCCTTCCAATATCATGACCAATGTGCCCAACTGCAATCCGCCAATTCTTTAAGAGTTCGCGCTGCTCTTAAGATATGTTCTCATCAAGTACAACCAAAATACGCGTGCCCAAAAGATTGGTTTGCAATCACAGGGTCGGCAACTATGTATTTCCCCAAAACTTCCGTGCTCCGCGCTCATTGTATCACCTCCTTTGTCTAGCCTTCAGGTAGATTATACACCAACCTGCGCCAACCTCCGCCTCCACGCTCCCCTTCCATATAGAGTGCGGCCCCCGGTTTAGACCCTTCTACGTTCATCTCGTCCTCTCTGCTATTCCCCAAGTGATATTCCCTCTCACTTGCAGTGTTACCTGCCCCTCAGGGCAAAACGGCAGCAGAAGGCTGTGGAACTCGGCATCGAATGCAGACATATGATCATCTCCCATACGCTCGCGGGAGAAGCCATTACGGGAATGCATTGCCTCAATATAGCTACTGACAGGTTGTGTGAAATGCGCAGGCGCTGTGCGTATCTCTCCAACCTTGCGAAACAGACGCCGGGCCTCTAACTCTGTAATGAGGTCAAATTGTTGGAAGTCCTTGTTTGTAGAGAAGCGCGAGATCAGGCGTCGTAGCTCACTATCCCAGGGCAGCTGCGCCTCCGCACGCTCTACTATAGCCAGATAGCCACCTGGAGCAAGCACCTCCCGCAAGCGTGGGAGCACCACATCCCACTCCATCCAGTGCAGGCTTTCTCCTGCGACGGCAAGGCCGTAAGGCGGGTGAAGCGCCGTTTCCTCAATCCTATCACAAATCCAGTTGATCTTTGAGCTTGCGCCTCCCGCTAATCCTTTGCCTTTCTCAATCATGAGGGGCGAGAAGTCAACAGCATCAACCCTCTCGGCCATATCTGCCAGAGGACGAGCAATATCGCCGGTGCCGCACCCTATGTCGAGAACCACACGTGGATTACCTCTTATAAGTGCAACAACTCTCTGAAACGTTTCCCCCGGATAAGGCGGGCGGCAAGGATACGCCTCTACAATGCTCTTATCCTTGAACTGAGCCGCATATTCAGCGCTTAGATGCTTCGGCTTGGGCAACATGGCTTATTACCTATTACCACGTCCTATGTAAGTAACCTCACTATGTCGAAAGGAAATCGAGCAGCAGGTTCGATGTCAAGCGGGGTTTTTCTTCGGGGAGCCAATGCCCGCTCTCCTGTATGCGCTCGACACGCAGGTCGGGGACCCAGGGTTCCAGCCCCTCGGTTAGCTGCGGAGAAAGAGCGAAGTCTTGCATACCCCAGAGGAGGAGGGTCGGGTTGGTGATTGTGCGCCTGTTTTTCTCGAAGAACGCCGGACCTGTGCGGAAGGTGGCTCTGTAATAATTGAGCGTAGCGGTGGCGGCTCCCGGCTGAGAAATGGCACTCTGGTATACATCGAGCGCATCTTCGGAGAAAGCCCCCGGCACTCGCGCGCTTTCAGTAAGGGTGCGGCGCAACAGCAGCCGTACGCTTGCTTCGGGTAGTAGGGGCAGTTGGAAGTAGAGAATATATAAGCTGCGCGACAATTGGCCGGGCGTTTTTAGCTCGCGAGCGAAAGCGGCGGGGTGGGGCGCGTTTATTACCGCTAGCCTGTTCAGGCGATCAGCGTGGTACATGCCGAAGTGCCAGGCTATAGCGCCGCCCCAGTCGTGGCCGACGAGATGGGTGCGCGCCTCGCCAAAGTGGTCCAACAGGACGGCTATGTCGGCGCTCACGTTGCCCGCAGAATAGGAATCCACCCCTTTAGGCTTATCGCTCCAGTTATAGCCGCGCATATCAGGGGCTACCACATGGAAGTGCCCTGCAAGATGTGGGATTATATGCCTCCACTCATACCAGCATTCGGGAAAGCCATGCAGCAGAATGACAAGTGGGCCGGAACCAAGCTCGGCGTAGTGGAGGCGCACGCCGTTGGCGCGGGCGTAGCCGTGCCGCCAGGGGCCGGAATACTGCGCGGCCTCAGCACGGGCGGCTACGCCAGGGTCGGGCGGTGCAGCGGCAATGCGGTTGGCGGCGATGAGCGTAGCGCCTCCGGCAGCCGCCAGCCCGATTAGTGGTTTAGGAAGCGACTTCATTATTGCCTACCTGTGTGTCAGTGACGGGCATTGGCGGGTCGGTTGGGATGCGGGAGAAGTAGAGCATTGTACGCAAGGTGCCATCAGGGGCAAGCTCGCGGTTGCGTACCGCCGCCTCCTGAACGAAGCCGAGGCGCCTGGCTACTCCTGCGCTACTGGTGTTTCGGGCATCACAGCGTATCTCTACGCGGTTGGCGTCATGGACAGCAAATATGTAATCGGTCAGCAGGCGCACAGCTTCTGTCATGTAGCCGTGCCCTACTTCCGACGCGCGGAGCCAGTAGCCGATCTCGAAGTAGCCGATTTGCCAGTCATGGGGATGCATGCCTATGCCGCCGAGGAAACTGCCCGCTTCATCGGCATCGGTGATACGCCATATTCCCATGTTCATATCTTCTCGCAGGAGCCACCGGGCGGCCTGGTGGTTGATCCAATCGAGGCTTTCTTCTACGCTCTGATGGGCGTCGGCAAAAGGGAGATAAGGGCGGATATGCTCCCGCGATGCGGCTACGGCCTCGTGTAAGGCTGCTGCATCTTCAGCGCGGTAAGCTCTCATTAGAATGCGTGGCCCGCGCAGCTCATCGGGGAGGGGTACGAGGGTTAGGTATTGTGGTTTGTCCATCTTTTTTAGCTCGAGAATATGATTGCCATTTTGAGATTGTCTATCTCGTTGCGCAAGCGCGCTATGTCGCGGGCGAGGATCTTCTGGTGTATCGGGTCGCCGTCCGGTAGAGAGTGTTTGCGGAAGGCCAGCTCGGTGGACAGGTCGAAGAACTTGCCCAGTTGCCGCCAGCGCTTTACGCCGGACGAAAAGAGAGTTGACCAGCGAATGCTCCAACGCTTGCGCCCTGAGACGAGGGTGGCATACTCATCGGGGGTGAAGCGCCCCAGAGCTACCTCTTCCCAGAGGGTCTGGCTGATGACGCGGCCTTCATTCACGCCGGAGAGGAGAGCAACGACTACAATCAGGAGTAGCCCTCCCCAATCGCTTACAAAAATGCCGAGGCATGCGCCAATCACCAGGCCCGAGCCAGCACGACCATCAGAGAGGACGCTGATGGCGCCGGCGAGGGAGTTGTGCAACCCATGGAAAATCATGCCGGTGCCGAGGCCGAGGGAAGGGACCAGGCCGCGCTGCCAGCGCAGCTTTAGAGAGCGAGCAAAGCCGAGGGCAGCCCCCGTGAAGGCAGTAAACATGCTGTGATTGAGGCCAAAGAGGACGCCCCGGAGGAGCCAGAGGCCCAGCATCTTGCCGATGTCGGGCGAGTCGCCGGGGTTGAGATCATCGAGGGCGGCTGAACGCAGGTAGAGAATGTTCTCCACCAAAGAGAAACCGAGACCGACCATCGCGCCGTAGATGACGCCGTCGAGAACGTCATCAAACTCGCGCCAAAAAGCACGAAAGAGAACCACCAGGATAATAGCCTTCACTGCTTCCTCAACGAAGGGAGCTATAAGGATAGCCTCAGTGATCTCACGTACTTTGGCGGTGATTATAATCTGTTCAAGTGGTATACCTGCGCCTAGCTCAAGAAGGATAGCGATAATTGTGGCGGGGACGGCCCCCCAGATGAAGGCCACTAATAGGAGAGGGATAGGTTCTTTCTCGTAGCGGTCGAGCCACCAGAGAAGAGTAGCGTAAAGCACCGTCGGCACGAGAGCAAGCAGGATTGCCAGGAGCAAAACGGAGATAGGGTCCATGAAAAGGATTGTACAACGGCTGTGGGTAGTGGCGCAAGGGAGCGCACATGGGTAACTGTTCAGGTTAGGGGTGGAGCAATCTTCTTGGGGTA
>JADEYI010000789.1_pt1 | contig 34393 bp, 28 predicted proteins | sample 8542331 | NCBI WGS metagenome assembly JADEYI01 (sample SAMN16510988, study PRJNA670497) | mine drainage metagenome | isolation source: biofilm near Copperflume 1 | place: Germany: Marsberg coppermine Kilianstollen | collected 2018-02 | reverse complement strand
GCCGAGGAGACGGTGATTTGCCTTCGCGGCCCCTGGACCAGGTCGAACCTCGGCCCGCTGCGCGAGTGCTTCTCCCGGGCCGCCGCGCGCGGCGTGGACCTGCGGCTGGATCTATCGCAGGCCACGCACGCGGACCCGTCATTTTTCGGGCTGCTGATGCTTTTCCATGGCTCGCAGCAGGAGCGCGGTCATCGCCTCGTGTGCGGGCCGACGAACCCGAGAATTCGACGGATCTTCCGCTTCGCGTGCGCAGAGTTCATGCTCGAAGGCTCCGCTGGCGCCCCTTTCCGGACGCGAAGGCCGTTGCCGTAGTCGAGTTGTACACTTGCCATAACCAGGAACCAGGCCGGACGACCCCATCATGAAGAAACGAAAACAGAAAATTGCGCTGATCACGGGCGTCACGGGCCAGGACGGCGCGTACCTGGCGGAGTTCCTCGTCGGCAAGGGGTATCTCGTGCACGGCATCAAGCGTCGCGCGTCGCTCTTCAACACCGATCGCGTCGATCACCTGTACCGCGATCCCCACGAATCGGGCGGGCACCTGGTCCTGCACTATGGCGACATGACCGACTCGCTGGTGATCACTCGCATCATCCAGAAGGTCGTGCCGGACGAGATCTACAATCTCGCTGCGCAAAGCCACGTCGCCGTGTCGTTCGAAGAGCCGGAGTACACGGCGAATGCCGACGCCCTGGGAGCCTTGCGCGTCCTGGAGGCGATCCGGATCCTGGGGCTCGCGGCAAAGACGCGCTTCTACCAGGCGGGCACGTCCGAATTGTTCGGGCTGGTGAGGGAGACTCCGCAGAGCGAAGCCACTCCTTTCTATCCGCGCTCGCCCTACGCGGCGGCGAAGCTTTACGCACACTGGATCACGGTCAACTACCGCGAGGCGTACGGTATCTTCGCCTGCAACGGAATTCTGTTCAATCACGAGTCTCCGCTTCGTGGGGAGACCTTCGTCACCCGCAAGATCACGCGCGGGCTCGCAAGGATTGCACTCGGGCTGCAGGAGTGCCTGTTCCTGGGTAACCTGGACGCGAAGCGCGACTGGGGTCATGCCAGGGATTACGTTCGCGCGCAGTGGCTGATGCTGCAGCAGAGCGCCCCGCGCGACTACGTCATCGCCACCGGGGAACAGCACAGCGTACGGGAATTCGTCGATTGCGCCGCGCGGGAGCTCGGCCTCGAGCTCGGCTGGCGCGGCAAAGGCCGGGGAGAGCACGCCGTCGTGGCGTCCTCCTCGGGAGTATCGGGCAAGCTGAAGCGCGGCAAGACCGTCGTGAGGATCGATCCCGGATATTTCCGCCCCACCGAAGTCGAGACGCTGCTCGGCGACGCGACCAGGGCGCGGCGCGAGCTGGGCTGGAAGCCGGTTGTCACGTTCGGCGAGCTGGTTTCCGAAATGGTGCGCGAGGACCTGAGGATTGCGCAGCGTGACGCCCTGATGCGGCGTCACGGCTACGACTCTCCGGACCCGCACGAATAGCTGCGGGCGGGAAGCGTGAGGCGCGCGCTGATCGTTGGAGTCTCCGGGCAGGATGGAGCCTACCTGTCGCAGCTGCTGCTCCAGAAGGGATACTGGGTGGCAGGGACTTCGCGTGACGCGCGGTCGAATTCTTGGACCAATCTGCGCAGGCTCGGCGTGCACGGGCGCGTGCATACCCTTTCCCTGGACACGGGAGACCCGGAAGGCGTAGCCAGGGTTCTGGAGGAAACGCACCCGGACGAGATCTACAATCTCGCAGGACAGAGTTCCGTGGGTCTGTCCTTCGAGCGGCCGCTCGAGACCTTTGCGAGCATCTCGCTGGGGATGTTTCACGTGCTCGAGGCGATAAGGCGCTTGGGCCTTCGGGCGAGAGTATTCAACGCATGCTCGTCGGAGTGCTTCGGGGATACGGGCGAGAACGCCGCGGACGAAGGCTCTCCGTTTCGCCCGCACAGTCCGTATGCGGTCGCCAAGGCTGCCGCCTACTGGGCCGCGGCGAACTATCGCGACGCATATGGCCTGTGGGTATGCTCCGCGATCCTGTTCAATCACGAATCGCCGCTGCGATCGGAGCGTTTCGTGACCAGCAAGATCGTCGGCGCGGCCTGCCGCATCGCCCGCGGCAGCGGAGAGCGACTGAGGCTGGGCACCTTGACGATAGTGCGGGACTGGGGCTGGGCGCCCGAGTACGTGGATGCCATGTGGCGGCTTCTGCAGCAGGAGCTGCCGCGCGACTACGTCGTGGCGAGCGGATCCTCGAGCACGCTGGAAGATTTCGTCAGGGAAATCTTCGCGGCGCTGGATCTCGACTGGCGAGCGCATGTCGAGGTCGATCCGGCGCTGGGGCGCCCTTCGGAGCCTCGGTGCGTCCGGGGCGATGCGCGGCGGATAGCACGCGATCTGGGCTGGAGCGCGCGGTGCCGGCTGCCGGAGCTCGCGCGCCGCCTCGTGCGCGCGGCGCGGGAATCGGCGTGAGGCTCTCCGGGCGCGGCGACGCCTCTTCTCAAAGAGACACGGCGTGCTGGTTGCACCATCGGATGAGCACGTACAGCGCCCACACGCGGGACCAGTAGATACCGGGCGCCCCGTCCAGGAACGCGCGCCAGAGCCGGGAAACCGCCTCCGGATTCAAACCTACGGGCCGGATGGCCGCCGGGTCCGACATCATGCGGTCCATCACGCCGCCGAGTCGCGCCCTGATCCAGCGGTCGTACGGCAGAACGAAGCCGCGCTTGGGCCGATCGAACAATGCCGGATCCAGGCCGCGCAGGCCGATGCGGCGCAGCACCGACTTGGCTAGCAACGGATGGAAGCGGGCCCTGTCGGACATGCGCGCGACGCTGCGAAAGAGGTCCTGGTCGACGAGGGGCAGCCGCAGCTCGATCGACGCGGCCATGCTGGCGGCATCGGAATCCCGCAGCAGCCGTTCTCCGAGAAACATCCGCGTCTCCAGGATGCTGATAGCGGAAAGAGGCGACTGCGAAGCCGACTCCATGAGCAGCCTGGAGCGCATCGGGGCCGGCAACCCGTCGCCGAGCGCGTCCTGCGCCTCGCCGAGAAGCTCGCGCTGGGACTCTGGAATGAACAGCGCGTAAGCGATCTGGTACAGCGACAGCAGATTTTGTCCCGAGCGCACGATATCCGGGAGCTTGGCCCACCGGGTCTGGCGGGGAAAGCTTCCGCTCGAGGACTGCAGCGTCGCGTGCAGCAGTCTTGCGAGCGCAGCGCGGGCGGCCGGCGGCAGCGATTTCGCGAACCTGGCGCCGCGCAGCAGGCGGGGCAGGTCGCGAAAGGACGCGTACCCGCCGAACAGCTCGTCGCCGCCGGTGCCGACCAGGGCGACCTTGAACCCCGCTTCGCCGACCGCGCGCGCCATGTAGTACGAGTTGAGCCCGTCGAAGGTCGGCTGGTCGAGGCTGCCCAACGCCGCCTCGAGCTGCGCGATGTATCGCTGCTCGGTCAGGACGACCTCGTGATGGGTGGTCCCGATCGCCTCGCTGATTCGCCGCGCGAGGTCGCCCTCGTTGTATGCGTCCTCCTCGAACGCCAGGGTGAAGGTATGGACCGGCGTGGCTGAGGTCTTCTGCGCGAGGTTCGCCACCGCCGAGGAATCCACGCCGCCGGACAGGAATACGCACAGTGGCACGTCGCTCGCCAGGTGCAGGCGCACGCACTCGGCAAGCGCGCTCTCCACGCCCTGCTCGCCGATCGGCGGCTCCTCCTCGCGCCGCGGAATCGACCAGTAGTGCCGCGCTCGCTCCTCCCTGCCGCGGTCATCGAAGACGCGCAGCTGGCCCGGCCAGAGCGGCTCGACGCCCTTGAGGATTGTTTCCGGGGTGACCACGAATCCGTTCCACACCACGGACGCGACAGCGGCCGGATTGAGCCTCGGGCGTCCCAGCAGACCCGAGGCCATGATGGCCCGCACTTCCGAGGCGAAGATCAGCGACCAGCTAGCCTCGGAATCGGGGTTGCGGGCGACGTAGAGCGGCTTGATGCCGAGCGGATCGCGCACCAGGACGAGCCTGCGCGTCGCGGGATTCCACCACGCGAACGCGAACATGCCGCGCAAGCGTGGAATCGCCTCTTCGCCGTGCAGACTCAGGGCCCGCAGGAGAACCGCGGTATCCCCGCTCGAATCGAAGCGCTCGCCCGCTTCGAGCAGCCTCGCGCGCAGCGCGACGTAGTTGTAGATCTCGCCGTTCAGGACGAGCACGTGTCCCGCCGACGGGTCCACCATCGGCTGCGCGCCGGCGGGCGACAGGTCGAGGATCGACAGCCGTCGGTGCGCGAGCATGACGCACCAATTGCCCTTGTCCGGCGGAGATTCCCACGAACCGTGCGCGTCCGGCCCGCGATGAACCATCGCGGCGTTCATCCTGTCCAGGGCTGTCCGGTTCCCGGTTTCCGCGCGCCCGACGATGCCCGCGATTCCACACATGATTCAGCGCGCGCTCATTATTCTTCTCGATCCGGATGACAATCCTGGCGGCGGCTGCTGCCTGCCGCCGACCAGTCGGAGAAACGAGGCCCGCGAGAAGGTCAGGCCTTACGGCATGATCATCGATTTCCGCCGCCAGATCAACACGGACGGCGGATGGCGGGGGCGGAGGCTGAAGTGAGCGAGCCCCCCGCGAGGACGTAGGGTCAATGATGCAACGCGCCCAGATCCCAGGTCTGTGGCCAGTAGGCTCCCACTGCGTCGTACCAGTTCGGCACGCTCGTGCCACCGGCGTAATTGGCCTGGGGCTTGAAGTCGGAGATGATCGAGTACGCCGTGCTGGCGTTGGTAAAGCCTGGGTTGCTCGCGACGTTGCCCGTGTTGTTCGAGACCGTGTTGGCGAACGCGTCCTGCACCGTGGCCGCGCCGCTTGAGCTCGGAAAGTAGGCGAGGTTGTTCTGCGCCGCGCTTCCGGTTATGGCGCTGGTGCCTGACATCGTCGTGTTGGAAATGATCACGCAGCGCTTGTAAGACCCCGATTGGGCGGAGTAGCACGTGTTGTTGTATGAGTCGACGTTCTGCGTCGGCCACGCTGCATAGTTGCTCCGCTGCGCGATCTGGATGCCCCAGTCCATATTGTTGACGTTGAACGCGTTGTCTCGGGCGGCCATGTCCTGCCCGGACAGCAGCAAGGCACGACCTGCGCCTGTGCTAGCGGCAGGAGAGAAGAGATTCCTCTCGACGACGATGTCCCTGAGACGTTCGTCGACACCGCCGTTCTGGGGCGCCACCTCCACGAGGTTTGCGCCGGAGGTGCCTCCGAACCAGTTATCGGAGATAACCATCTGCTCGGTGAAGACGCCAACCCAGGAGTTCGAACTGTTATATGTGTTGCCTTCGTGAATCTTCAGCACCGCTCCGATGTTGTTGGCGTTCTTGAAAGTGCTGTTTGCGATGTAGCACTTCCTGCACGCCGAGACGCGGACGGTCTCCTGCCCACCCCCGGTGTAGGTGTGCCCGGTGCCGTCAAAGCTGCTCCCAATGACTGCCTGATAGGCCATGTAGTCGTGACTACCCGAGGCGCTCCATTGAGCGGGATTGTTCTCTCCGGAGTTGATGAAGTTGCCGATGCTCGAGCCGTTCATGCCGGTGGCGACGCTATCGACGAGTGCCATCTGCGCCCCCTGCGCCCAGCTGTAGTTCGTCCTTTGCCCATTTGAATAGAGGTTCAGCATCGTGATCTGGAACGGAACGTTTGCGTTGCTGCCCGAGAGCATCGTATTGACACAGCCGTCCGGCGTATAACCGTTGCCCTCGCAGTCGATGTCCGAAATGCGTCCATCGCTCGTGGCACTGTTGCCATACGTGAAGTAGACCAACGAGCTCGACCCCGTGGCCTGAAAGATCGGCCTGCTGCCGGTCGTCCCCTCGCAACCGCCGTAGGCCCCGATGCTGAAGTTGGACACGCTCCCCGCGATAACCGCGTTATCCCCGGTGAAGGTGTCGCCGCACTTGAAAAGGACTCGCTTGCCGCTTCGCAGATAGCTCGATAGCGCCGTGGCGTAGTTGGACTGATTCGCCACGTTCGCGCCAAGGGGGCAGCCGCCCAGCCCCGGCGCCGGAACGCCGGAAGACGACACACAAGTCGTTGCGCTGGCCGGGTAGCCGTTCGGCCCCGAGGGGTCAAAGGCCGTTACTGCGATCTGGCAGGAAGCCGTGTTCGTGCCGTCAAAGGCGGTCAGAGTCACTGTGTAGACCTGGTCCACCCCTCCGGTCACGTACACGTGAGCGGCGACGGCTCCGGTCGCGGTGTTCTTGCTGCTGTTATTGGGATTGGAGCCGTAGGCCCACTTGCCGGTTCCCGAGGCGCCCGTGTCGCCGAAGTTCCAGCTGTACTGAATGTCGCTGAAGGGCTTGGAGGACGCCGTACTCGTGGTGGCGGTGGCGTCAAAGAACACCGCCAGCGGCGATACGCCCGAGGCGCGTACCGCGCCCCCGTTGAGCGAGAGGCTGCCTACCACCGCATTGCACGTCGAAGCGAGAGGCGTGGAGGGGTGAGGCGCAGGAGCTGGCGCCGGTGCAGGAGCCGGAGCTGGCGCGGGGGAGGGTGAAGGCGAGGGTGCCGTCGAGGTGGGAGACGTGGCAACCGTGGCCGTGCTGGCGCTGTCGGTTCCGGTTTTTGCGCCAGATCCGCAGCCAGTCACGAAGATGGAGGCCGCGATTCCGGCTGCAAGGACGCGGAGGCCCTTCGCGCCGAATCCTGACGTTTCACCCCAGAATCTTCCGGTCAGGTAGCTGAACCAACGATGGAGTGCATCTGCGCTGCGGAAGACCGGATTTCCTCCAGCTCGAGTTCTTGTGGTCATTGACCACGACGCAAAGCAATTACCACGCCAGCGGTCACATTCGCCTCTACGCGCCTCGCAGTACTCGATCGGACGGGCAATTCTATGAAGATTTCCGAGCGATAACCGTCTCCTTGCGGCGACGGCGATACAGGCCATCTTGCGATGTGCCTGAACAGTCGGGCTTTCCTCTGTCTGTAATCCCCGACAGTGATTGACCGAGTCGCGATGCGAGCCGACGCGGGCCTCGGTTGCTTCATTCCTATGCGAGGAGACTTGTAGATGAACCGTGTAGCAAGGAAAATGAGTGCTCGAACCTGCACCGTGGCTGCCTCGCATATCACGACTCCCTCACAATTTCTTGCGCATTCGCGTATCCAATTTATGTTGAGTGTGAGTATTTGTTAAAGGTGATAATGCGCATCCGGTTACTCGATCGGCTCATTTCTTAGGTGGCGTGTGATCAAGTGCACGCCTGCGGTGGCTCGATTCACGCGAAAGCGCAAAGAGCTGGACGCGCTCGATCGCTACGCCGATGCGGGCTGCAAGATATCTCGTGGCGTCGACGTCAGAGCTGATTGGCAGCCCGACAGAAGATCGCGCACATCCATCGAGGGTCGAGACCTGCTATTCGTGTAGTCCGCTTTCGACGACTGATGTGCTCTGCAAGAATTGAGCGAGTGCATCGCGTCAAGGTCGTGGCGCGACGATTATGTGCGCCGAGTAGCAGAGCAGATGGAGGGAGCCGCCGTTCCTGCCTAACGCGACCTGTGCACGTTGTGACGATCCTCGGGTGTGATCGCCCGAATCACTTCGACCGTATCAATCGCCTCATGCTCCCTTCTGAGGCTGCCCGGGCGGCACAAGAGGAAGCGGCGTTCTGTCTCCCCGCCGCCAAGCGTCAATGGTGCAATGCGCCCAAGTCCCAGGTCGGCGCCCAGAGGACTCCCACTGCGTCGTACCAGTTCGGCACGCTCGTGCCACCGGCGTAATTGGCCTGGGGCTTGAAGTCGGAGATGATCGAGTACGCCGTGCTGGCGTTGGTAAAGCCTGGGTTGCTCGCGACGTTGCCCGTGTTGTTCGAGACCGTGTTGGCGAACGCGTCCTGCACCGTGGCCGCGCCGCTTGAGCTCGGAAAGTAGGCGAGGTTGTTCTGCGCCGCGCTTCCGGTTATGGCGCTGGTGCCTGACATCGTCGTGTTGGAAATGATCACGCAGCGCTTGTAAGACCCCGATTGGGCGGAGTAGCACGTGTTGTTGTATGAGTCGACGTTCTGCGTCGGCCACGCTGCATAGTTGCTCCGCTGCGCGATCTGGATGCCCCAGTCCATATTGTTGACGTTGAACGCGTTGTCTCGGGCGGCCATGTCCTGCCCGGACAGCAGCAAGGCACGACCTGCGCCTGTGCTAGCGGCAGGAGAGAAGAGATTCCTCTCGACGACGATGTCCCTGAGACGTTCGTCGACACCGCCGTTCTGGGGCGCCACCTCCACGAGGTTTGCGCCGGAGGTGCCTCCGAACCAGTTATCGGAGATAACCATCTGCTCGGTGAAGACGCCAACCCAGGAGTTCGAACTGTTATATGTGTTGCCTTCGTGAATCTTCAGCACCGCTCCGATGTTGTTGGCGTTCTTGAAAGTGCTGTTTGCGATGTAGCACTTCCTGCACGCCGAGACGCGGACGGTCTCCTGCCCACCCCCGGTGTAGGTGTGCCCGGTGCCGTCAAAGCTGCTCCCAATGACTGCCTGATAGGCCATGTAGTCGTGACTACCCGAGGCGCTCCATTGAGCGGGATTGTTCTCTCCGGAGTTGATGAAGTTGCCGATGCTCGAGCCGTTCATGCCGGTGGCGACGCTATCGACGAGTGCCATCTGCGCCCCCTGCGCCCAGCTGTAGTTCGTCCTTTGCCCATTTGAATAGAGGTTCAGCATCGTGATCTGGAACGGAACGTTTGCGTTGCTGCCCGAGAGCATCGTATTGACACAGCCGTCCGGCGTATAACCGTTGCCCTCGCAGTCGATGTCCGAAATGCGTCCATCGCTCGTGGCACTGTTGCCATACGTGAAGTAGACCAACGAGCTCGACCCCGTGGCCTGAAAGATCGGCCTGCTGCCGGTCGTCCCCTCGCAACCGCCGTAGGCCCCGATGCTGAAGTTGGACACGCTCCCCGCGATAACCGCGTTATCCCCGGTGAAGGTGTCGCCGCACTTGAAAAGGACTCGCTTGCCGCTTCGCAGATAGCTCGATAGCGCCGTGGCGTAGTTGGACTGATTCGCTACCGCGGCGCCGGACGGGCAGCCGCCGGGGCCGGCGACGGGCGTGCCGCTCGAAGAGACGCATGTCGTGTTCGATGCTGCGTAACCGTTCGAGCCGGAAGGGTCGTACACCGTCACCAGCATCTGGCACGACGTTGTACTCAAGCCGTCGAAGGCCGTCACGGTGACGGTGCGTGCGGTGTCGCCGGCGCCGTCCGGGAGGCGATACACGTGCGCGGCGACAGCGCCGGTCGCGGTGTTCTTGCTGTTGTTGTTGAGATTGGAGCCGGAGGCCCACTTACCGGTCCCCGAACTCCCCGTGTCGCCGAAATCCCAGGTGTAATGAATGTCGGTGAAGGGCTTGGACGTCCTCGCGCTCGTGGTGCCGGTAGCGTCGAAGAATACCGCCAGCGGCGCTACGCCGGAGGTGCGAAGCGCGCCGGCGTACAACGAGAGTCCGCCGCTCGACGCGGTGCAGCTTATTGGGAATGAAATGGTCGGGGCGGTGGGCAAGTTCGCTGAATCTCCGCCAGTGCCGCCGGATCCGCCGGATCCGCCGGATCCGCAACTGGCGAGAATGAGACTCGCGGCCGTTACCCCTACGAGGACCCTGAGGAATTGTTGTCCGTCCGAAAACCCCCTGCTGCGCGACATGAGTTCGCATCCTCATTAGCCCGACGTGTCGTTCGACGCTCGACTTCGTCCCGTAAGTCGCCGGGGGAGCCAAGACCATTGACGCAAAATTCATTATCGGCGTCATATTTGCCTTTTGCAATCATTGACATGTCGTGCGGCGGCGGCGATGCGGCGATCTCGCGCTCGGATGAAGGTGAAAACCTGTGTGACGGGTTCGCCCGCGGGGACGAGATGCCAGACCCCACTGTAGAATTTGACCAATCGGGCAGCGCGACTTGTCTGAGCGCTGGCGAATAAATGGAGATCATGAGCATGTCCGTAAGAACAACGGTGCTGGCTCAGTTCACGCAGGTCGCGAAGGAGCAGAAGAGGCAGCTCGCGCCCTTGAACGACGGGCTCGCGCTGCTCGATACCGGCCTGGATTCGCTGTGCTTCGCGATCCTCGTGTCGCGACTGGAAGATGCGCTCGGCGTCGATCCGTTCAGCACCGCGGAGGAGTCGGCGATTCCGGTGACCGTGGGCGAGTTCGTCAAGTTCTACGAAGATGCAGCCAAATGAGGGCGCAACGCTCTGGGCTCGGCTGAGCGGCGCGGGACCGCTCTCCGGCCGCCATCTGTGGGGGGCGGAGCGCGGCGTGGCGCTGGCAGAGCTCGCTCGCAAATCCGCCCTGGGCGGACGGCTGGAGGCATTTCGCGGGCGCTCCGTCCTGCTCGCGATGAAGGACCAGCTTAGCGCGGCGCTGGCGATGATCGAGCTGGACGGGGTGGCGCGGCGCATCGTCCTGTGCCCTCCGGATCTGCAGGCCGCGCACGTTCCCGGGGTGATGGCGCTCGCCGAGGTCGATGCAATCGTGTCGGATCGCGACGCGTCGGAGGAGGGGACGCCGGCCGTGCAGGTCTTCGCCTCCTGCACGCCGGAACTGAAGCCGGTCGCGGTCGAGCGCGCCGGATCGCTCCCCACCGAGTGGATCCTTCTCACCTCGGGCACGACCGGCGCGCCCAAGCTGGTGCAGCACACGCTGGCGACGCTGACCGGGCCGATCAAGCCCGCCGCGGTGCCGGCGGACCCGCCGCTCTGGAGCACGTTCTACGACATCCGCCGCTACGGGGGACTGCAGATCCTGCTGCGCGCCTTGCTGGGCGGCGGCTCGCTAGTCCTGTCCCAGGCGGGGGACGCGACCGGCGAATTCCTCGCGCGCGCCGCCGCGCGCGGCGTCAGCCACCTGCTCGGCACGCCGACCCACTGGTGGCTCGCGCTGACCGGGGGGTCCTTTCACGGCCTCGCGCCGCGCTACGTGAGGCTCTCGGGCGAGACGGCGGACCAGGCGATCCTCGACCGGCTGCGCGCGGCGTTCCCCGGGGTGCCGGTGGTGCACGCGTTCGCCTCGACCGAGGCGGGGGTGGCGTTCGAGATCCCGGACGGCCTGGCGGGCTTCCCGGCGAGCCTGATCGGGCGCGAGGGCGCCGAGGTGGAGCTCAAGGTGGAGGATGGCACGCTGCGCATCCGCTCGCCGCGGATCGCGGAGCGCTATCTCGGCACCGAGACGCTGGCGGGCTCGGACGGCTTCGTCGATACCCGCGACCTGGTCGAGCTGCAGGGCGAGCGCTATTTCTTCGCCGGCCGCAAGGACGGGGTGATCAACGTAGGCGGCCAGAAGATCCATCCCGAGGAAGTCGAGGCGGTCATCGACTCGCATCCCGCGGTGCGAAAGTCGCTGGTGCGTGCGAGAAAGAACCCGATCACGGGCGCGATCGTGGTCGCGGAAGTCGTGCTCGCGGAAGGCGCCGACGCGAGAGACGCGAACGCAGCGCAGCTCAAGCAGGAAATCCTCCAGCTTTGCCGCGATACGCTTCCGCGGCACAAGGTGCCGGCGATGGTGCAGTTTGTTCCCTCGCTCGCCGTGACCCCCGCAGGCAAGATCGCGCGGCGAAATGCTTAACGTCCTCGTGACCGGCGGCAGTCGCGGGCTCGGGCTCGGAATCGCGCGCCGGCTGGCCGGCGCGGGCTACCGCAGCATCGTGATCTCGCGCAAGCCGACCGACCAGCTTTCGGCCGCGATCGACGAGGCCGAGCGCAGGCAGCACGGGTCGTTTCGTTTCGTCCCGTTCGATCTGTCCGACATCGAGGGCATCCCAGGACTAGTCAGGGAGCTGAAGAAGGAGTTCGCGGGGCTCTACGGATTGGTCAACAACGCCGGCATCGCGTTCGACGGCTCGCTCGCGCTCATGCCCGACGCGCAGATCGCCCGGCAGGTGCAGGTGAATACGCTCGCGCCGATGATTCTCACCAAGTACGTGGTGCGCGCGATGCTCGCCTCGGGAGGGGGGCGAGTGGTGAACATTGCCTCGATCATGGGGTTCACGGGGTACAGCGGCCTGGCGGCCTACGGCGCGACCAAGGCTTCGCTGATCGGCTTCACGCGCTCGCTGGCGCGCGAGGTCGGCCGCATGGGAGTGAACGTGAACGCGGTGGCGCCGGGGTTCGTGCGCACCGAGATGACTCACGGACTGACGGGCGCGCAACTCGAGCAGATCGCGCGCCGCAGCGCGCTGCGCCACCTGCCGGAGGTCGAAGACGTGGCAAGCGCGGTCGAGTATCTTCTGGGCGACGGGGCGAAGAGCATCACAGGGACCGTGCTCACGGTCGACGCCGGCAATACCGCGTGAGCGGGGCAGGACTGAAAGCGCCGGGCGCGCCGTCGGCCAGCAAGGCCTGGCTGCGCGCGCTCGAACTGACGGCGCCGATCGCGGCCCAACCGCGGCGCACGCTGCCCGTCGTGATCGACGAACTCGCCGCGACTCATGGTGAGTCGCCGGCGCTGCTTTCCGAACGGGAACAGCTGAGCTATTGCGCGCTCGCCGAACGCGCCCACCGTTACGCGCGCTGGGCGCTGGCACAAGGCCTCGCCAGGGGCGAGGCGGTCTGCCTCTTGATGCCGAACCGGCCCGAGTACCTCGCGATCTGGCTTGGCGTGACCCGGGCGGGCGGAGTGGTGGCGCTGCTTAACACGCAGCTCGTGGGCCCATCGCTCGCGCATTGCATTGCGCTTGCCGCACCGAAGCACATCATCGTGGATAGCGAGCTCGTAGGGCGCCTCGACGGCGCCGCGCACGCCGCGAAGGTGTGGGTCCACGGCGCGGACCACGAGCGCTTCGCGCGAATCGACCCGGAGCTCGAGCCCCTCTCGGGCACAAGCCTCGATGAGTCCGAGTGCCCGCTGCCGACGCTCGAGGACCGGGCGCTATACATCTACACTTCGGGAACGACCGGGCTGCCAAAGGCGGCAAACATCAGCCACTACCGGCTGATGCAGTGGGCGCATTGGTTTGCTGGGATCATGCAAGTGCGGCCGGACGACAGGATGTACAACTGCCTGCCGCTGTATCACAGCGTCGGCGGCGTGGTGGCGACCGGAGCCGTACTGGTCGGGGGCGGATCGGTGGTCGTGCGCGAGGGCTTCACGGCAAGCCGGTTCTGGGACGAGGTCGTTCGCTGGGACTGCACGCTGTTCCAGTACATCGGCGAGTTGTGCCGCTACCTGCTGCACACCGAGCCCGTCGCGAGCGAGTCCGCGCATCGCGTCAGGCTGTGCTGCGGCAACGGGCTGCGGCCGGACGTGTGGGAGGCGTTCCAGGCGCGCTTCCGCATTCCGCGCATCCTGGAGTTCTACGCCGCGACCGAGGGCAACGTGTCTTTGTACAACGTCGAGGGCAGGCCCGGGGCCATCGGGCGCATCCCGCCGTTCCTGGTTCACCGCTTTCCGATCGCGCTGGTGCGCTTCGACGTCGAAAAGGGCGAGCCGATCCGGGACGAGAGCGGTCGCTGCATCCGCTGCGGGCCCAACGAGGTTGGCGAAGCCGTCGGCCGAATCGCCGCCGATCCGTCGCGGCCGGGAGCGCGCTTCGAGGGCTACACCGGCGCGCAGGCCAGCGAGCGCAAGGTGCTGCGCGACGCGTTCGAGGCGGGCGACGCCTGGTTTCGCACCGGCGACCTGATGCGCCGGGACGAGGACGGCTGGTTCTATTTTGTCGACCGGATCGGGGACACGTTCCGGTGGAAAGGCGAGAACGTCTCGACGGCCGAGGTGGCCGAGGCGATCTGCAAGTTTCCGGGCGTGCGCGAGGCGATCGTGTACGGGGTGGTCGTTCCCGGCAGCGACGGCCGCGCCGGCATGGCTGCCGTGGTCTCGGATTCCGAGCCGGACCTGGCGAAGCTAAGGGCGCACTTGGCGGCGCGGCTGCCTGCGTACGCGCGCCCCCTGTTCCTTCGCCTTACGCGCGAGCTCGAGGCGACCGGGACCTTCAAGCACGCCAGGCGCAACCTGGCGCACGAGGGCTATGACCCCCACGCGACCCGCGATGAGATCTATTTCAACGACACGGCGGCCGGCAGGTTCGTGCCGCTGGACTCGACCCTGTACGAGCGAATTCGAAGCGGCGGCCTGCGACTATAGCTCGCGCCCGGGATTATTTGGCCCGCTCTGCGCTAACCGGTTTATCTTCCTCGGGAGCGCCTGCCGCGCTGCCTGGCCCGGTTCCGACGGGCTGCACGCCGCGGTTCGCTACCACCGACAGGGAACGGGGAATGATTCCGTTCTGGGCCGGCACCACCACGGACCGGGGCGGGATGTCCCGCATGATGACGCAATTCGCGCCGATCATGCAGTTGTCGCCAATGACGACCCCGCCCAGAATGCGTGCGCCGACGTAGATGTCGACCCCGTTGCCGATCTTCGGCATGCCTGGCATCGGGCCGCTCCCGCAGGTTACGTCGTGAAAGATCAGGCAATCCTCGCCGATCTCGACAGCTCCAATAATCACATTGGACGGATGAATCAGGCAGAATCCGGCGCCGATGCGCGCGCCGCGCGGCCCGGCCCAGATGTCGACGCTGAACAGCGCCCGCTGCAGGATTCGACCCACACGGTAAAGGGCCCAGAACGGGACGCGCAGCAACGGGTTCGGAAGCGATTTCGCCCAGTTGCCAAATCGGTACACCGCCATGATCCAGAAGCCGGGGCATGCATGCCAACCGCCGAGCTTCTCGTATCGTACGGCGTCGCGCTTCAGTATCTCGAACATATGCTTCCGTTTGTCTTGAAAGATATCATGCGCGCGCGTCGTCAACGGGAGTTGCGGATCGAGCCGCCGCCGGCGCGCCGGCGGCGGCCACTCCGATCAGAGTGGTCGCCACGACCTGCGTTCCCGACATTCCGAAAGTTAGTCGCAAGGCTGGCGTCCGCACGCGCTCAGCATAGCCTCATTCTGTGTGCGCTTCTGTCAAAATTCGATCGTCGATGCGCGATCGTTCGGTGCGCAAAGCTAGAATCCATAATTCTCGAGAACGTGCATACCGGTGAGCGCCTGACGATGTGCGGAATTGCTGGAATCGTGGCGCTGCGCGAGGGGATGCCGCCGCCCGGGATCGAGGATGTGCAGGCGATGGTCGACGCGCTTCGGCACCGGGGACCGGACGAGCGCGGCCTCTACCGCGACGCGCGCGCGGCGCTCGGGCACGCGCGCCTCGCGGTCATCGACCTCGCCACCGGGCAACAGCCGTTGTCGAACGAGGCCGGCACGCTGTGGATCGTTTTCAACGGCGAAATCTTCAATTACGTGGAACTGCGCGCGGAGCTGGTCGCGCTCGGGCACCGGTTCCGGACGCGCAGCGACACCGAGGTCATCGTCAACGCATGGGAGGCCTGGGGCGAGCGGGCGTTCGCGCGGTTCAACGGCCAGTTCGCCATCGCGATCTGGGACTCTCGGGACGGGACGCTCATCCTGGCGAGGGATCGGCTCGGCGTGCAGCCGCTTTTCTTGTGCGAGCACGCCGGTCGGCTTTTGTTCGCGAGCGAGGTAAAGGCGATCTTTGCCGGTGATCCGTCGATTCCGCGCGCGCTCGATCCGACCGGTCTCGCCGAGACGTTCACCTTCTGGACGTCCGTCGCGCCGCAATCGGTGTTCAGGGGCGTCATCGAGCTCGCGCCCGGGCAGGTGCGGACGGTTTCGACGCGCGGTACCACGCAGCGTGCCTTCTGGACGCCACGGTATCCCGTGGCGGGCGGGATAGGATTCGAGGGCTCGCTCGACGAGGCGGTCGAGCGCGTGCGGGATGGTCTCAAGACAGCGGTGCGCCTGCGCATCCTTCGCGCCGACGTGCCGGTCGGCTGCTACCTGTCCGGGGGACTGGACAGCTCGCTGGTTGCCGCGCTCGGGTGCGAGGTGAAAGGCGACAAGTTCCAGACCTTCTCGCTTCGCTTCGAGGATGCCGAGTATGACGAGACGGCCTACCAGCGCATGGTTGCGGCACGCATCGGCAGCGATCACCACGAGATCGTCGTGCGTGCGCAGGACATCGCCGCCGCGTTTCCCGAGGTCGTCTATCACGCCGAGCGCCCGCTGCTGCGTACGGCGCCGGCGCCGCTGTTCCTGCTCTCGGGCCTGGTGCGCGACGCGGGCATCAAGGTGGTGCTCACCGGTGAAGGCGCCGACGAGATTTTCGCCGGCTACGACGTGTTTCGCGAAGCGAAGGTGCGGCGCTTCTGGGGTCGCAGGCCCGCGTCCAGCCTCCGCCCCCGGTTGCTCGAGCGGCTCTACCCGTACCTCTTGCGCTCGCCCGTGGCACAGCGGGCCATGGCGCGCGAGTTCTTCGGACGCGGGCGCGAGCGGTGGGCTGCACCAGGATTCGGCCACAGTCCGCGCTGGCAATCGACGGCCGCGCTGCAGAGGTTATTCTGTCCCGATATCATGCGCGAGGCGCAGCGCAGCGACGTGGTGGGGCGCCTGCTCTCGACGTTGCCGATGGAGTTCGCTCGCTGGTCCGGGTTGGCACAGGACCAGTACCTTGAAGCGCGCACGCTGCTATCGGGCTATCTGCTCGCCTCGCAGGGTGACCGGATGCTCATGGCGCACTCGGTGGAAGGGCGCTTTCCGTTTCTCGACCCGGACGTGGTGGAGCTCGCGAACGCGCTGCCGCCTGCCTACAAGCTGCGGGTGCTCGACGAAAAGCACGTGCTCAAGCTTGCGGCAGCGGGGTTGGTGCCGGAGGAGGTCCGGCGCCGGTCCAAGCAGCCCTTTCGCGCCCCGGATGCGGCGTGCTTTGTCGCGGCCGAGGCGCCGGACTGGATTGCCGAGACGATCAGCCCGCGGGCAATTGCCGACGCGGGGATCTTCGATGCCGCGTCGGTCGGCAGGCTTTGGCGCAAATGCAGCGGTGGTGGCGCCGGCCCGTTCTCGAACTCCGACAACATGGCCCTGTGCGGCGTGCTGTCCACGCAGTTGCTTCATGCGCGACTCGTTCGCCGCTCGCCTGATCGCTCCGTCGTTGCGGACTATCGCACCGTGATCGACCGCCTGATACCCTAGGTGATGACAAAATGTCGATGACGACGCGTCAGCGCCACATCGTCCTCGCCTGCGCGGTGGCCATGACGCTGATCCAGGTGTGGGCGGCTTGGGAGCCCTCTGTCGGACAGTTCGCTGCCGGCAGGCTGCACTTGCACGCGGCGTTGCACTTCGGTTCGTACGCGCTTCTCGCGCTTGCCTGGACTTGCGGGTTGCCGGAAGCACCGGTCATGGCGATTGCCTTCGCCGTCATCGCTTTCGGCTTCGGCCAGGAGGCGCTTGAAATGATCGGCCACGCGCACAGATTCGAGAGGCACGATGTGCTGATCGACGCCGCCGGCGCCGTTGCGGGTGCGCTGATCGGCCGGCTGCTGCGCTAGCCGTGCGCGAATTCCCAGTAGAGCTGCCGGGCGCGGGTGTAGAAAGGCCCCGGCTTCAGTTCGCGATCGTCGATCCGGACGATTGGCGCCACTTTGGCGAAATTCCCGGACGAGAAGATTTCATCGGCAGCAAGGAAGTCGGCGTAGCTCAGGCTTGTCTCGAGGACCGTGACGCCGGCGCCTCGCAGCAGCCCGACCACACGCCGGCGGGTGACGCCGTCGAGAAAGGTACCGTTCGGCGCCGGGGTGTACACGATTCCGTCCTTCGCCAGGAAAACGTTGGCGTTCGCAAGCTCGGCGACGTTGCCGAGCATATCGAGCAGCAGGCAGTTTCCGAATCCGCGCGATTCCGCCTCGAGCAGGGCGCGGCCGTTGTTCGGGTACAGGCAGCCGGCCTTGGCTTCGAGCGGCGCGCACTCGCGCGTCGGGCGCCGAAACGGCGACAGCGTAATCGCGCTGCCGGTGGGCTTGGGCATCGGCGCTTCATAGATGCACAGGCACCAGCGCGTCGTCTCGGGATCGAATTTCACGCCGCCGCCGAAGCCGGCCTCGGCCCAGTACATCGGCCGGATATAGAGTTCGGCGCCCGGGCCGAAGCGCGCGACCCCTTCCCTGGCGAGTCCGAGCCAGGTTTCGTGCGTCACCACGGGCTTCAACTTGAAGCTCTTCGCCGAGGTGTTCACTCGGGAACAGTGCAGGTCCAGATCCGGGGTCACGCCTTCGAACGCGCGCGCACCGTCGAACACGCTCGAGCACAGCCACGCGCCGTGGGTGCGCGGACCCATGATCGGCACGTTGCCTTCGTGCCATTTGCCTTCGAAGTAGGTCCACGTCTTAGAGTGCATGCTCATGCACGATCCTCCTGCGCCGCGGCGGGATTTTCCACCGGCTCATTATCCCATTGCCGCGCTCGGCCACCGACGCGGACAGGCGCCACCGAGGTTGTTAAAGTTCGAAAGGCCTGCTGAGCGTCGACATGCCACTGGACCCCAAGGCGAAGCGCATCATCGACATGATGTCGGCCGGCGCGGCGGCTGCTACCGCGTCCACCAGCATCGAGGCGCGGCGCGAGGGATTCCGCAGGCTGATGCGGATGTGCTCGGCCACAGGCGTCATCCCCTGCGTCGTCGAGGAGCGATCGCTGCCCGGCCCAGGCGGGACACTCGCCGCGAGACTTTATTCGCCCACCCAGGCCCCGACCACCAGCCTGCTGCCCGGGCTGGTTTTCTTCCATGGCGGAGGGTTGGTAGCCGGCAGCCTGGACACCCACGATGCACTGTGCCGAAGTCTCGCTACAGAAGCTGATTGCAGAGTCGTTTCGGTTGCCTACCGACTCGCTCCCGAATGCCGGTTTCCCGCCGCGGTCGAGGATGCTTGCGCGGCCAGCGCCTGGGTCGCCGCTCACGCGATATCGTTCGGGATTGACGCGGCGCGGCTCGCCGTGGGCGGCGATTCGGCGGGCGGTACGCTCGCCGCGGTGGTCTGCCAATGGGCGCGGGGCAAGCCCGTGCCGCGCATCGCGGCCCAGCTCCTGCTGTGCCCGGTACTCGATTTCGCGGTGACTTCGGCCTCGCGCCGCGAGTTCGCGTGCGGCTATCTGCTCGACGCAGCGACCATGCAACGGGACCTCGAATACTACCGCGACGGCACGACTTCCCTATGGGACGCGCGTGTCTCGCCGCTGCGTGCGGGCGAGCTGAACGGGCTGCCGCGGGCTCTAATCCATACCGCCGAGTTCGACCCCTTGCGTGACGAAGGGTTTGCGTATGCCGAGCGCTTGGCCCAGGCCGGTATAACGGTACAACACACATGCCATATGGGGATGATCCACCACTTTTACGGCATGCCCGGGATACTACCCAGGGCGTGGACAGGGCTGGCACAAATCGGAGCGGAGTTGGCCGCTGCTCTGCGCGTGGTGTAAGGAGTTGTCAGGTGCGTCAGATACGTGTAAATTTTCGCCTACCATGATATCTCGTCCGAGTGCCGACCTCGTCAGAGCGTCGACTAGGACTATCCGGGGGGGCGGTGAGGATGGAAAAGAAGCGCAAGATCGTGCTGGCAGCGATGCTGGTGGCGGTCGGGGTGTTCAGTGTCGCGGTCGCCGGACTAGTCCGCGAAAGGCCAGCCTATCTCGACTATGACGACAAAGTGGCGACCGTAAGCCATCACGAGCTTCAGCCGATGTCGATTGACCCCTCGGCCGTGATTTCGGGGTCGCCCAAGTTCTCCTTGATAGTGTTCTCGGACGCCAAGCATCTGGGGTCGTTCAGTGGGATCTGGGAAGCGACCGGACCGAGCAAGTTCGTCTGGAAATATGGCGTTGACGAATCCATCTTCATCCTCGATGGTTCGGTCGAGCTCGACTACTTGGGCAAGAAGCTTACCCTGAACCCGGGTGACAGCACGTTCTTTGCGGCAGGCACCGAGGCAGTCTGGATCGTTCCAAATCGCGTTCGCAAAACATTCGAAATTTACGAGGTGAGTCGGACCACGCGGCTGATGCGGAAGCTAATGGCCCTGTTTGGGGCCAATTGAACCGGAATTTGCAGCTTTTGACCATCGGGAGGATGCGCATCGAGCATACTTACGGACATGCGTAGCGAGACGATTGCGGTCCATTCCGGGTATGAGCCCGATCCGACAACCAAATCGGTCGCGGTGCCGATCTACCAGACGGTCGCCTACGCCTTCGACAGCGCCGACCACGGCGCGGCGCTGTTCAACCTGGAGGCGGAGGGCTACCGCTACAGCCGCATCCAGAATCCCACCACCGCTGTGCTCGAGCGGCGGGTGGCCGAGCTCGAGGGGGGCGTCGCCGCGCTCGCGGTGAGCACCGGGCAGGCGGCGTCGCATTTCTCGCTCGTCAACCTGGCCGACCACGGCGGCAACATCGTCTCGGTGCCGCAACTGTACGGCACGACGCACACGCTGCTGTCGCACATCCTGCCGCGCCAGGGGATCGCGGTGCGTTTCGCCGCCAGCGACCGCGCCGAGGCGATCGAGCCGCTGATCGACGAGGACACGCGCGCGGTGTTCTGCGAGAGCATTGGCAATCCCGCGGGAAATATCTGCGACATCGAGGCGCTCGCCACGGCGGCGCATCGCCACGGCGTGCCGCTGGTGGTGGACAATACGGTGGCGACGCCGATCCTGCTCCGGCCGATCGACTACGGCGCGGACGTGGTCATCCACTCGCTGACGAAGTTCCTGGGCGGGCACGGCACGACCCTGGGCGGCATGATCGTGGACAGCGGCAGGTTTCCGTGGGCCGAGCAGCGGCGCCGGTTCCCGATGTTCAGCGAGCCCGACCGCTCCTACCACGGGCTGGTGTACACCGAGCGCTTCGGCAAGTGCGCGTACATCGAGCGCTGCCGCAGCGTCTACCAGCGCACGCTCGGCGCGGTACTGTCGCCACTCAGCGCCTTCCTGCTGCTGCAGGGCATCGAGACGGTCGCGCTGCGCATCGAGCGGCACGTCGAGAACGCGCGCAAGGTCGCCGAGTTCCTGAGGCGAGATTCCCGCGTCGAGTGGGTCAGCTATGCGGGGTTCGAGGACAGTCCGCACTACGCGCTCGCCGCCAAGTATCTCGGCGGCCGGGCGTCGTCGCTGTTCACCTTCGGCATCAGGGGCGGCCTCGAGGCCGGCAAGGCATTCTACGACGCGCTGAAACTCATCACCCGGCTGGTGAATATCGGCGATGCCAAGTCGCTCGCCTGCCACCCGGCCTCGACCACGCACCGGCAGATGTCAGCGGAGGAAATGCGTCTGGCCGGCGTCAAGCCCGAGATGATCCGTCTGAGCATCGGCATCGAGCACGTCGACGACATCATCGAAGACATCGACCAAGCGCTTGCCGCGGCCCGGTAGAGGGAACTATCCGTGCCCGCCTGCGCCAAGGACTCTCGCGATCAAGACCTCGATCGTCGCCACGGAGCGGAAATGCTCCGGCGTGATGTCGTCCTGTGGAATCGTGATGTCGAACTCGGCCTCGAGGCCGAGCATCAGGTTGACCATGTCGACCGAGGTCAGGCCGATGTCCGGCAGGCTGTCCTCGGGCGAGAAGCTCCGATCGATCTCATTGCCGGCGAGAATCGACGCGATAAGGGAAGTCACCTTGCTGCGGATCTCGTCAGTCGGGCGGGCGTGCATTGGAATTGGAAGGATACCGGTTGGTTAGTCTACGGCAGACGTAATAGTCGCAATTGGGTCGGCCTGTCAATCGCAACCCTGGTCCGGGCCCATAGTGCGTTCGGACTATTTTGGCCCCGGCGGCGCATACCTAGAATCGGAGATCAAGTGAGATGACTATGGCCAAGACCCTGCAGGTCGAATCGGGCGACGTTCCGGCGTCCCTTGCTTCGCGAACCGAAGCGGTGGCGGCGGTTGCGGCGGCGCACGCCGACGCGATCGACCGCGAGGGCCGTTTCCCGGCGGAAGCGTTCGCGGCGGCGCGCGCCGAGAGGCTGCTCGGGATCATGGTGCCGGAGGAGTTCGGCGGGGAGGGCGCCTCCGTCGGCGACACGGTAGATGTCTGCTATGCGCTCGGTCGCGCCTGCTCGTCGACGGCGTTGATCTACGCCATGCACCAGACCAAGGTCGCCTGCGTCGTGCGCCATGGACGCAGCAGCCCCTGGCACCAGGACGTCATGCGCACGATGGCAGCGGAGCAATTGCTGCTCGCGTCCTCGACCACGGAGGGGCAGGGCGGCGGCAACGTGCGCTCGAGCGCCGCGGCGGTCGCGCGCAAGGATACGCATATCGAGCTGGAGCGGAACGCCACGGTCATTTCCTATGGCGAGGCGGCCGACGGCATCGTGACGACGGCGCGCCGCGCCGACGATGCCGCCTCGTCGGACCAGGTGCTGGTGGTCTTTCTCAAGCAGGATTACACGCTCGAGCGCCAGATCGGCTGGGATTCGCTCGGGATGCGCGGAACCTGCAGCGAAGGGTTCATGCTGCGCGCCTCCGGAAGCACGGACCAGATCCTGCCCGATCCCTACGAGCGGATCCACGCCGAGACCATGATTCCGGTCGCGCACCTGATGTGGTCGGGCGCCTGGACCGGAGTGGCCTGCGCCGCGGTCGAGCGGGCGGAGAGCTTTGTGCGCATGGTGTCGCGCAAGTCGGGCGGGCAGCTGCCGCCGGGGGCGTCGCACCTGACCAAGGCCAAGTCGTCGCTGCGCGCGCTAAGGGGCCTCGTTTCCTCGGCACTGGAGCGCTACGAGCACGCATTGCAGGACAAGCGCGCGATCGGCGCGGTCGATTTCCAGGCCACGATGAACCTGCTCAAGGTCGAGGCTTCGGAGCAGGCGCTGGCGATCGTTATGAGTGCGTATCGCGCCTGCGGGCTGGCCGGGTACCGCAACGACAGCGAATTCAGCATCGGACGGCAGCTGCGCGACATCCTGTCCTCGCCCTTGATGATCAGCAACGATCGGATCCTGTCCAACATGTCCGCCGCCGCGTTGCTCAGCGGCGTGCCGAAGCGCTTGAGGGACTGACCGCTCTATGACCTCCGCCACCAGCCGCGATTCCTCCCCGATCCAGCGCGACGGGAACGATCATCTCGACACGATCGCGGGCGCGCTGTTCCGGCCCATGGGAGTGGACGGCGTCTACGCCCGGACGGCTCTCTACGAACACGTGATCGAACGCCTGGGTGCGCTGGTCACTCGCCTGCGGGAGCCAGGCGCTGAAGTGTTCCGTTTCCCGCCCGTGATGAGCCGCGGACAGCTCGAGAGATCGGGTTACCTCAAGAGCTTCCCGAATCTGCTCGGCTGCGTCTGCGCATTGCATGGGACCGAAAGTGAAATCAACCAGGCCGTCGGGCGGTTCGAGAAGGGCGGCGACTGGACGACGTCGCTTTCGCCCGCGGACCTGGTACTGTCGCCGGCGGCTTGCTACCCGATCTATCCGATCGCTGCGGCGCGGGGCCCGGTGCCCGCCGGCGGCCTGTTGTTCGACGTCGCCGCAGATTGCTTCCGACACGAGCCGTCGCGCGACCTGGACCGGCTACAGTCTTTCCGCATGCGAGAGTTCGTCCGCATCGGCAAGCCGCAGGACATCGTCGAGTTCAGGGAGCGCTGGATGGGGCGCGCGGAGGATCTCGCCCGATCGCTCGGGTTGCCTCACCGGATAGAGCAGGCGAGTGACCCGTTCTTCGGGCGCGTGGGACAGATGAAGGCAGTGGCGCAGGTGCAGCAAGCGCTGAAGTTCGAGCTGCTGATTCCGGTGCGCTCCGAGGAATCGCCGACCGCGTGCATGAGCTTCAACAATCACCGCGATCATTTCGGTCTCACCTGGTCGCTCGCGGATCCGGTGGGCGAGGTGGCGCACACCGGTTGCGTGGCTTTCGGCATGGATCGCCTGGCGGTCGCGCTGTTCGCCACGCACGGCATCCAGCTGGATCGCTGGCCGGCGGGGGTGCGCGAAACGCTGATGCTTTGAAGCAGCTCGCCGGTCAGCGCCGCGCGAGTACGGCCCGAATCTGGCCCTGATCATCCGCTATCGGCCGCGTGTCGCTGAACGCGCCCGTTCGCTGCAGGCGACGGACGATGGCCGGACCTTGACCCAAGCCGACTTCGAAGGCCAGCCAGCCGCCGCGGCGCAGGTATTGCGGCGCCTCGTCGATCAGCCGCTGCAGAATCCTGATACCCAACGGACCGCCGTCGAACGCGATACGAGGCTCGTAGCGGGCAATCTCCGCCGGCATCACATCCACCTTCTTGCTCGATATGTAGGGTGGATTGCATAGCAGCAGGTCTACCCGTGCGTGATATTCCGGCGTATCAAACGGCGCCAGCAAGTCGCCTGCGCGAATCGTGACCCGGCCTTCAAGCTTGAGCATTGCGGCGTTTCTGCGCGCCAGCGCGACGGCGGCGGCCGAGAGGTCGGACGCGAGCACGTGCGCCATTTGCTCGTGGTACGCCATGGCCAACGCCAGGTTGCCGGACCCGGTGCATACGTCGATCACGACCGGCGCGGCGCCGTCGCGCGCGATTTCGCGCAGCGCGTCCAGCGCGGCGCGGCCGAGCAGCTCGGTCTCCCTGCGCGGGATCAACGCCTCGCGCCCGGACAGCAATTCAAGTCCCATGAACCGTTGCCTGCCCGTGAGGTGCGCCAACGGCACGCCCGTGAGGCGTTGCGCCACAAGATGCTCGAGCCGGTCGATCGCGTCCGCGCCAAGCGTTGGCGGCGGGAGCGAAGCCGCCGCCGCGGCCGACACCGCGTTGCCGCTGGCCAGGTGCGACAAGGCGCAAAGCGTCGTTTCCGGTGTCTCTTCGGGCTTGTCTGGCAGTGCATGCAGGCCGGCGGCGAGGCGCTCGGCGCAGGCGGCAAGTCGGTCGGCGGGTGTCAGTCGTCGATTTCCGGCAGACGATCAATCAGGGCCGCGCGGGCGTGGAGGTAGCGGGTCGTGGCGCGCTTGTTCTCGATGTCGCGATAGATGAAGTGCGCATGCTTCTCGTCCGTGCCGAGGCAGGCTGCCAGTTCGTGCGCCGGCACGGCATGCTCGTGCGCCCACAGCGCGATGTCCATCTTGTCGTACGGAAGCGCGAAATAGAATTCGTCCTGCTTCTGGTGCATGGTGTAGACGTCGGTGCTCGGCGCCGCGTCGCAGATTGCGCTTGGCAACCCGAAGTAGCGGGCGAGGGCGTACACCTGCGTCTTGTACAGGTGGGCAATAGGCTTTAAGTCGGCCGCGCCGTCGCCGTTTTTGACGAAGAAGCCCTGGTCGTACTCGAGCCGGTTCGGGGTGCCCAGCACCGCGTAATGCAATCGATCGGCGTGGAAGTACTCCACCGTCTTGCGGATTCTCTGCTTGTAATTCGTCGCGGCCACGATCTGCAGATACTCGCGCAGCGGCAAGCGCACCTTGCGGACTCGGCCGTCGGGCGACTCGACGACCAGACGGAAGAAATTGATCCGCCCTTCGGTGCCTCCGGCGATCGTGATCTTGGATTTCCACCCCTCGCCGTACTCGGGGAAGACGCGGCGCATCGCCTCGTCGCGCCGGCGATAGCAGCCGATCGCCTCCAGCGTTCCGGTAATATCTTCGGTCTGGCAGGGAATGCCAAGCTGCTCGGCGACCTGACGCGCCCGCGTCGCGCTCGATGGGGAGCTTTCCCGCTCCGGCAGGGTCAGCCCGAATACCTTCTTCGGTCCGAATGCGTGCGCCGCGAGTGCAGCGCACACCGAGCTGTCGACGCCGCCGGACAGTGCCACGAGCGCGCCTCGCCGCCGCAGGCGCTCGCCGACGATGTTTACCATGCCGGTCGCGATGCGCTCGACCTCGGCCGCGCAGTCGATTTGCAGTACCGCCTGCGTCAGCGCGGGTCGGTCTTCACCTCCCACCGCCAGCGTCCTGTTCAAGAGGTGCGCGCTTCGTCAGGACGTATGCCGCAATGCCGTTCAGGCTGTCCAGGTTTTCGGGCACCATCTCTTCATCTTCGACCTTGATTCCGAACTCCTCTTCGATGAAGCCGATCAGTTCCAAGAAGCCGGTTGAATCGCAGATGTGGTGTTCGATGAACGAGTCGCTATCCCGGAAATCAGCGCTTGCGCCGACTACGATGAAGTTATCGAGAATATAGGCGCGTACCTGGCGCTTGATTGGCTCCATCCGAGATATCTCCGTCCGCTCCCGATGCTGGAACCGATGATGAGACATTATTCAAGCCCCGTCTTGGTAATTTTTCCGGTTTCGGTCTTCGGGAGCGCATCGACGAAAACGATGCGCTTTGGCGCCATGAAATTTTCCAGGCGCGACAGGCAGTGCCTGATGACTTCCTTCTCCGTGTAGCGAAACCCCGGTCGCAGGGCGACGAACGCCTTGACTGCTTGACCGAGAAGCGGGTCCGGCACGCCGATCACCGCCGCTTCACGTACCCCCTCAAGGTTATACAGCACATTTTCGACTTCGCGCGGACTGACCTTTTCACCACGGCTCTTGATGACATCGTCCTTGCGTGCGACGAAATAAAGGTAGCCCTCTGCGTCGGTGCGGAAGATATCGCCCGAGTACAGGACGCGCTCTCCCGGATTGGGACCGGTTCTGAGGCGCTTCGCCGTTTCGTCGGGTTTGCCCCAATATCCGCGCATGACGTGACTGCCGCGCACGACCAGTTCTCCGACCGAGCCGGGGGGAAGGCGATTGCCGGCTTCGTCCACCAGCCAAAGTTCCTGGTTCGGCATTCCGCGACCCACGCTGTTGGGGCGAATATCGAGCTGTTCCGGCGGCAAATAGGTAACCCGCTTGCATTCCGTTAGCCCGTACATCGAGTACAGGCGGGCTTGCGGAAACTGTCGCTGCAATGCGCGGATTTGCTGCTCGGGAAGCGCGGCGGCGGTGTTGGTGATCAGGCGCAGTGCCCGCAGGTCGAAGTCCGGCAGCGCTCTGAAATTCATGAGCTGCGAGAAAAGCGTGGGCACGCCGGGCAGCACCGTCACGTGCTCCTGCGCCATCAGCTGGACAACCTTCGCCGGAAGCGCGAAGCTGCGTTCGAGGACTACGGTCGCCCCGGCCTTGAACCCCATCAGGATCTGGTACAAACCGTAATCGAAGGCCAGGGGCAGGGCGCAAAGGATGACGTCGGATTCGCGGATGCCGAGATAAGAACTGACCGAGCGGGAAGCAGACACCATGTTCAGGTGCGTAAGCATTACGCCCTTCGAGTCACCGGTCGAACCCGACGTATAGATGACAGCGGCCAGGTCCTGGTCGATCAGCGGTACGTCGAGGGGCTCGCTGCTGCCGGCTACCGCTTGCTCGTAGGATAGGAAGCGTTCGTCGGCGACCGGAGCATCGGCCGCCACGACGATACAGGTGCGAACGGTGCGGTTGCGGGCAAGCGCGCCGACCCAGGCGTCGCGCAGCAGCGCGTGCGTCAGTAGGGCGCCGGCGCCTGAGTCGTCCAGAAGATAAGCGAGCTTGTCCTGCTTGGTGAGGGGATTGATTGGCATGACCACCGCGCCAACCCGCAGCACCGCATAGACGCCCACCACTGCCTCAACGCCGTTGTCGAGAAAGATCGCGACCCGGTCTCCGCGCTGCACGCCGCGCTGTTGCAGGCAAGCCGCCAGCGCGTCGACGGCCTGCCGGATATAGGCGAAACGGTATCGCTTGCTTCCGCAGATGAGCGCAATCTTTTCCGGCAGTCGCCTGGCCGCGGCGTAAAAGGCATCGTGCAGGACCGTCTCGGAGCTTCCCGGCGGTTCAAGGCGATTCACGCCGCCGTCTCCCATTGCCTTGTATCCGCAACACCGGGCTCAGTAGGCGTTCATGCCCCTGAGCACCACCCATACGGTCTTGGCGATGATGAACAGGTCGAGACGCAGCGACCAGTTTCTAAGGTAATCCAGGTCGTATTCGACGCGCGCCTGCATCTTCTCGAGTGCATCGGTCTCGCCGCGCAGGCCGTTGACCTGGGCCCAGCCCGTGATCCCGGGTTTGACCTTGTGGCGCTGCATGTAACCCTTTATCAGCTTTCGGTAGAGTTCGTTGTGCGCCACCGCGTGAGGCCTGGGGCCGACAATGCTCATGCGGCCCTGCAGCACGTTGATGAATTGGGGTAGTTCGTCAAGCGAGGTCTGGCGCAGAAATGCACCTAGCCGCGTCACGCGCGCATCGCCCTTGCTGGCCTGCTTGATCGTGCCGCCATCCTCCTCGACCTTCATTGTGCGGAACTTGTAGACGATGATCTTGGAGCCGTCCAGGCCGTAGCGAGTTTGCCTGAAGATCGCCGGTCCGCGCGAGGTGAGCTTCACGGCGAGCGCAATAAGGAGCAGCAGGGGCGCAATCATTGCGAGGATTGACAGCGAAAACACGATATCGCTTCCGCGCTTGATAATAGCGTCCGAACCGGAGAAAGGGGAATCACATACGCCAACGATCGGGATGCCGCCCACCGAGTCCATGCGTCCCTGGATCAGCTCGGTTACGAAGATGTCCGGAACGAAGAAGATGGAGGCCGTCGTATCGCGCAGCGCGTCGAGCAGAGAGACGATACGCTGCTGCGAGGCCATCGGAAGTGACAGGTAGATGACGTCAATGTGATGGCGCTTGACGTAGGCCGGAAGTTCCGCGAGCTTGCCCAGCACCTGAAATTCATCGCTGTGCGGACTTCGGCTCCGCGCGCGATCCTCGAAAAACCCGGTCGCCCGTACGTTGTTGTACGGATCGGAGCCGAGCCGCTTGGCGAGCTCCAGGCCCTGCTCGTTCATTCCCGCCACCACGGCGCGTCTGGGTCCCCCCTGCATCTCACGTATCAAGGGGGCCGCCAGTCGGACCGTAAGATGCCCTCCGACCGCGGCTGCCGGCGCCAGCCAGGCCCACGTGACGAGCATTTGCGTATCGAAGTAAAACAGATAGCTGCTCGCATAGCCGAATACCGCAAGCAGCGCCGCCAAGGTGAGCCAGCCCATCAGGATGTTGCGGATGCTCTTCAGGGTGGATTGCGAAAGGCGAGCAGCGCCGGGGAAGGTCAGCGCAAAGACGAGTATCGAAAGGATAACGATAGGCGCGGAAATGGAGTCGGACGCCAGAACTGCGCTGACCCATAGCGTAACCACCAGCAGCAAGGGCTCCAGCGCAAGCTCGATCAGATTGAGGAGCTGATCCCGCCCGACCGACATGCGGCCGGCCTTGCGGAACATCACCGGGGTTACGAGGGGCGTCACGGCGGGCGACTCGTCGGTCTAGCCGGCGCCTTCGCGAAGTTCGAAATATTTTCTGAGCTCGCTCAGCGCCGCGCTGTATTTGGTCGCTGCCTGCATGCGGCTGCTGACGCCAATCTTCTTGAAGATCCTCTGTACGTGGTTCTTTACCGTGAACGGACTGATCTTCAGCGTCGTCGCGATCTCGACATTCGTCTTGCCCTGGCATATCCAGCCCAGGATCTCCTGCTCGCGCGCGCTCAATTCGCGCCCGGCAACGCCGTGTGCGCGCGCAGCTTTCTCCCGCTGCGGCACGATGCCGCCCAGCGGGTACGCGGCAATTCTGCGGAAGGCAACGTCGATCTGCGGCACCAACGAGTCGACCAGAGAGAGGAACCGGTCCTTGCAGCCGCCCTTGGTGCATGAACCCCGATTGAGCGCGATGTAAAGGCTCTCCTGGCCGCCACGCTCGTCCCGGATGCCGTGCACAAGCATCGAGCGCATTTCGCGCAATGACGCGTAAAACGGGTTCGCGCCGCCCTCGATCGAGCGCAGAACTTCTCCGGCGCTGAATAGAAGCGGACGTCGACCGCCTTCGATCCAGCGCAGGTACGCGACCCTGAGAACTTCGTCGATCGAATGACGCAGGAGCTGCTCGGTACGTACGCCGGGCAGCGCAGAAATGACGTCCAGCCTCAGATCCCAGTTCGCAAAGTCGCCCCAGGCCGAAACGAAGATCTCGTGTGGCAGGAAGTGCTGGACCTCGCCCATGAGCCAGGCAAACAGGTCCACGTGGCGCCGGATCGCCTGCGACTGCGAAACGATGCGTACATACTTCGCCGTCTCTTCGGCCGACAGCGAGAAGCGCGATCGCGACAGATCGCCCGCGGATTCAGGAATGTTGTTGGTCTTCACGTCGATTGTCCACTGCGCACACGGTCTCATCTCGAGCGCGCGATGGTCAATCGAGTTCAAAATGTTTAACACGGAACTTTTCAGATTTTGACAAGCCGGACGGTCTTGTCTCACGTTACGCACAATCTGTTGCACATTCATGACGTCCCCCTAGCTACGTTACGACGCACTTGCAACGAGTCCGCGTCGTGCATTCGCGTACGCGAGTCGTTGCCGACCCGAAACTTCATCCCTTCTCCTTTTCTTGTTATCGTTGCGCCGAAGACCTGCATTGGCGCGTCGCGGCAGCAGAAGCATGCCGCGCGCAGTTCGGTCGCATGATAACGCCGACTCCGCGCTCGCGCCAGCTCGGCGATAGAGAGGAACCGGCACCGGTGCGGTGCATAAAGCGATTGCAAACGCACCGATTTGGTGTGAAGGCGCGTTATCCTTTTATCCCATGCGGAACTAGAATCGGTCGCAGGTCGGGCATTTTCGATTTCAGGGCGATGACAAGCACGAGCGCGCTTCGACCCTCGAGCGCCTGATCGACCCGCACCCGAAAGATCAGACTGCCGTCCGCCATCCTTGCGCGCTTGACCGAGGAAGGAAAGCCCGCCCGCGTCGCGCGACGCGCAAGGCTGTTCGCGCGTGCTTGTTGCCGGAACGCTGCCAGCTGCACGACGACTTGGCCCTGCGGCGGTGTCGCAGGAGGGGGCGCCTTAGGCGCGAGGCGTGGTTCGGGCGGTGGGGGCTCGACTTCGGGCGTCGGCAGTGGCGGTTGAGCTTTCGGGTGTTCCGGTGGGGTCGCCGGTGGCGCGATCGATGCTTGCGTCGTGACACCCCCGTGAGCGATTGTTGCGCGCAATCTAAGACCGGCAAACGGGTCCTTTAGGCTGACAATGAATCGTGCGGCCGCGATCGTTGCGGCGACAGCGCCGAGCCCAACAAGCACGAGTAACCGCCTGCGTTGCCTTCGTACCGCTTCGGGTGCATCCGGGGGGAGGCGCAACGAATTCATCTTTGCGAGCCCGGGTCAACGCCACCATTATCCTGCCGCAGGCCGGTTCCGCTGAGGAATATCGCGCCAATACTCCCGCATAAATTCGAGCATGTGCTCCCGTCCTACCACCTGAAGCCAACGCCGATCGACCGGTTGTCGTGGACGACGCTTATTTCGAGTACCGCCGTACCGCCCAGGAAAAGCTTGCGGTACCTTCCCGGCAGCGCGTCCGCGAGCAAGTAGCCGCCGCCGATCGCGCCGATGAAGTACGCATCCACCTTGGCGCGCGAGGGGTGCTGCCCTAGGAACGGGTTTTCGTCCCGATATTTTCCGGGATTCTCCGCAATGTATCGTGCCTGCCCCCAGTCGGCTACGGCGGCGCCGAGCGCCGTGTAGCCGAGCGCCCGGTCGGTCGCGTCCCATGGCTCGCTCGCGCACCCCGACAGCGCGACGGCGAAGGCGAGCGCGAGCGCGGCCTTCATTGGTCAATTCCGGGCGACGCGACCCGCTTGATGTAGCAGTTCTCCGAGTACGCGGACGCTGATTGTCGATGCACGATTCTCACCTTTTCCAATTGGGCGGTCGTCCAATGTTAGCAACCTCGGTTGCCGGCGGCGCCGAGTTCAACCGGATCCGGGCGTGACTGCGTGGAGTAGGCGCCGGCAAACCTCGAGATGCCTGGCGCGAGCCCCCTTGTGCACAGCGCCGAGCTTCAGCCCGGCGAGCGCCATGTGCTCGCGCCACTCGCGGATTTCGAGCAGCTTGCGCGCGGTGCGAACGGCCTCCCTCGCGTCGAGGACCCGTATCGCGGCGCCGGCCGCCAGTGCCGAATAGGCGTGGTGGGCGAATTCGGCCATCCGCGGGCCTATCACCGCCGGCACGCCCGCCGCGCAAATCTCGATCAGGTCCTGCCCCCCCGTGGACGTGAACGAACCGCCGACAATCGCGACCGTGCTCATCGCGCAGTAAAAGGGCGTTTCGCCCACGGTGTCACCCAGGAAGACGCGCCTGCCGATGTGCGGCGCTTCGCCCCGGCTGCGGCGCGCGATGCTCATGCCGCGCGCAGCGGCCAGCGCGGCGACGGCTTCGAAGCGCTCGGGATTGCGCGGCACGATTACAATCAGCGTTCCGTCGTCCTGGGTCAGCGCGTCGAGCAGCAGTTCTTCTTCGCCTTCGCAGGTGCCCGCAAGGAGCAGCGCGTTGCGTCCACGCAGCGCGGCCATGAGGGCGCGACCCTCCTCGACTTTGGACGGATCGGACGGGGTGTCGAAATTGACGTCTCCCGTCACGATGGCGTGCCGCGCACCAAGGCACCGCAGCCGCAGGGCCGAGGCGCGGCCCTGCGCGCAGCACTCTGCAAAGAGTCCGATAGCCGGACGGGACAGTGCGCCAAACCGCGCGTAGCTGCGTGCCAGATCGCGCGACAGTCGCGCGTTCGCGAGTATCATTGGAACTCCGTGCAGTCGGCAGGCAGCAAGCAGTACGGGCCACACATCGATCCCGACGACCATGCCGAGCTGGGGCCTGAAGTGCGCGAGAAAGCGTCGCGCAGCCTTGGGCAGATCATAAGGCAGGTAGGCAGACCGTACCTCTTCGCCACAAGCACGCCGCAGTGCTTCGCGCCCAGCAGGGGTACATGACGTAACAAGAACATCGTGGTCGGGATTTTCCTTTTGCAACGCGCGGGCCAGTGACGCGGCGGCACGTGCATCGCCCGCCGACGCGGAATGAAGCCACACGACGCTGTGCAGGGATCGTTCCGAATAGCGCCCGAAGAACTCTCTCCAATCCGCGTGCCGGCCGGCCTCGCCGCGGTGGCGCCACCATTGCCACAGGGCCACAAACGGCAGTCCAAGCCGCAGCAGCAGGGTATACGGCCCTAGCGCCATGCTCGCAGCGTCTCGATCACCCCTCGACCATCCGCGTCAGCCTGCAAGCCGCGTGTTGGCGAGCGACAGGCGCTCGACCAGGTTGCGCGCGAGCGCGCGGGTGAGTTGCAGCTGCGCGCCGAGGCTGATCCGCGCCATTGCCTGCGGCGAGAACTCGGCGAGCAGGAGGGCCTTGGTGGCGACGACCGAGGCCTGGCGCCGCTGGTTGCCGCCCATGATGTAGGCCATTTCGCCGAAGAATTCGCCTTGGTGGATGACATTGAGCAGCCGCTTGCGCCGCATGACTTTCGCTGACCCCGCGGCGAGGAAGAAGAAGTGCAAACCGGCGTCGTTCTCGCGCAGGATCACATCGTGCGCCTTGACGCGCGACCAGCGCCCCACCTTGGCGATCTCCCACAGCTCCATTTCCGACAGCGGCGCAAGCGTCTCGACGCGATTCAGCGCATCGAGTTTCTCGCTGTCGGAAATAAGCTCGGGGGCCAACGTGCGCTGGGAGAGCTCCGAGAGCTCGAGCGCGAATTCCGCCCAGCTCTGGTAACGCTGCGCGGGCTCCTTGTTCAGTGCGCGCAGCACCACCGGGTCGAATGCGGGCGACAGCCCGGGGCGCACGCGGCTCGGCGGGGCAGGGTCCTCGGCGAGTATCTTGCGCACGAGGTCGTCCAGGTGATCCGGGGCGAAGGGGAGCCGGCCGGTGAGCAACTGGTAGATCACGACGCCGAGCGAATACATGTCGCTCTGAAACGTCAACTCCTCGCCGGCGATATGCTCCGGCGCCATGTAATGGGGCGACCCCATCGCCGCGGTGCGCACCACCTTGCTCTTTTGCAGGATTGCCGAGCCGAAGTCGGTAATTCGCACGTCGGTTCCCTCTGCGATCATGATGTTGGCCGGCTTGATGTCGCAATGGATGATACCCACGCGCGAGGTGTACTCGAGCGCGCTGCAGCAGTTGAAAGCGATTTCTATTACCTCTGGCACCGGCAGCAGCGTGCCCGGCTCAATGTGCTGCGAGAGGTCGCCGCCCGTGATCATTTCCATTGCGATATGACCCGTGTCGCTCTGCACGACCGCGTCCAGTATCGATACGACATGGGGATGGATCAGCATGCCGGCCAAAGACGCCTCGCTCAGGAACTGGGCGCGGCGCTCGAGGCCGAACTCCGGGTCCTGGAAGATCTCCGGGTCGACGATTTTCAGCGCTACCTCCTTGCCGGAGAAGGTATCCAGCGCGGAATAGACGGCGCCCGAGGTGCCTTTGCCGAGCAGCCTCACCAGCTTGTACTTCCCGACTTGCTGTCCGGTGGCAATCGCGGACGCTTGTCCTGTCATATATCATCGATACACGGAAATGGGACTCGGCTAGCATTCTAAGATGGAATCGGATCTCGCCGCCGCGACCCTTGCGGGTCTTGCCGATCGCCGCGTGCTGGCGGTGGCGGTGGTGCGTGTGGGGCGTATTGCCTGGGCGAGCCCGGCGCTGCTGGCGATGTTCGGGCTGGATGGGGATTCGGCCGGGGAGCCGCAGCTGCTCGATCTGGTGCTCCCGGGCGACCGCGAGGCGCTG
>JADEYI010000788.1_pt1 | contig 34446 bp, 44 predicted proteins | sample 8542331 | NCBI WGS metagenome assembly JADEYI01 (sample SAMN16510988, study PRJNA670497) | mine drainage metagenome | isolation source: biofilm near Copperflume 1 | place: Germany: Marsberg coppermine Kilianstollen | collected 2018-02 | reverse complement strand
GCTCCCTCACCAGGCCCCGGCCCAGCGGCAGGGTGCGGGCCTTGCCGCCCTTGCCTTTTCGGACTTCGAGCAACCCTTCCCCCAAGAGCACGTGCCCCACCTCGAGCCCCACCACCTCGGAGAGCCGCAAGCCCGCCTCGCCCATCAGCCTCGCCGCCAGATGATCCCTCTGGGATTCAACGTCGTCACCGGAGAGGTAAAGAAGCAGCCGCTTATACAGTGCCTGCGGCAGCGCGGGACGGCGCTCGTGGGCCGGGGTGGGGTCGTGCACGCTGGGGAAGCCCTCGGGATCGGCTGCGGCCCCCGCCCACCGCAGCGCCCGGTACAGTGCCCGAACCCCCGCCAGCCGCAGGGCCAGGGTTCCGGGGGCGAGCGGCTCGCCGGTAAGGAAGGAGCCGTGCTCCTGGAGGTCGGCCAGGTAGCGGCCCAGCTCGTCGCGGCCCGCCTCGAGGATCGCCACCTGGGGGGCTGGGGAGTCGGCGGGCCAAGCCCACTCGAGGTAGTCCCGTAGCGCGACGCTATAGTTCCTGAGGGTGCGCGGGCTGACCGCCGCCCCCTTGCGTCCGTAGCCCCGCAGGTAGGCCTGAACCAGCGACCATAAGGTCTCCGCGTCGCGCTCGTGGGCAGCCCTGGTTGCCAGCAGGCGGCGCTTGCCGGGGTCGTGCCAGTGGGGGAGGGCTACGAGTTCCACTTCTACTCCTTCTGCCGATCGGAACCCTCGAGGCCCCCCAGCTCGGCCTCGAGCTCGTGGGCATCCTTGCCCAGCGTGAGGAAGTCAAAGTTATAGGGGTTCTTGAGCCGCTGCAAGAGCACCACGTTGTGCCCCCAGGGCAATTGCGACACGGGCTGTGCCGCAAACCCAGCCTCCTGGGGGTAGGCCCGGTAGAAGGCCCGCATCCGCTCGGGGTTGCGCTTGGAGAAGCCCTCCACCCCTGGGAACGCCCGCCGCAGGTCGGCGACCATCTGCTCGGTGACCTTCTGGCCCCAGGGGCGTTGGCTTGTGGCCTGATCCAATGAGCGCCCCAGTTCCCAGTAAAGCCGGAGCAACTCCCGGCTCACCGCCAGTGCAGCCCGGGTCTGGGCTTGGGCGATCCACGCCTTCAGGCCTTGGATGACCTCGGGGTAGTCGGGGGGGAGCTCGATCAACCGGATCTCCTTGATCTGCTAATGTCGGCTAAGATATTAGCCCTGCCCACCCCACTATAACATTTCGCACTATCTCCCTAGTGCGAAATACTTCCCTCGAAGGGGTAGGGGAGAGGGTATTAATGATTAGTTTCACGATAATCTGCTCGTGAAAGTATTCGCTGTTTGTCAGGTTAGTGAGCTTCAGAGGAACCCAAGCGCTTGGGGTTTTGCAATGGCTCCATACCGGTTTTCATTATCTGATATCTGAGCGTTTAGGCTGCGTTGAGCCTGCTGTCAACCGTGGTGCCGCCTTGGAAGGACGACCAGCCCTAGCGGCTGGTCGCCGGGCTAGAGGAGCGTTTAGTGTCCAGAATGGGCAAAACTCTGCCTGAAAATTCACTGTTTCCCCGAATAGCGAAGTCTTGCGAGCAAACTTGAAACGCTCAGAGCAAGTGTGCGGGGTTTCAGGGTAAGCGGTGTACCCCTCTGCCCTCGAGGCCGATCTCCAACCAATTCCCCCCTCGCAGGTTCGCCGGGAACACCGCCAAGTTGACCTGTCCGTCGGTGGCGGAGACGAACTTCAAAGCTTCTAAGCCCAGCTCGAGGGCTTTAGCCCAGATCGCTTGAGTCAGGATCGGCTCGCCGAACAGTTGCTTTTTGCGCCAGGGCGCGGTCAATTGCTCCCGCGTGACCCCCAGGATGCGCCAGGCTTCGGGCAGGCTGAGGTCAACGATCCGGCTCAGGCTGAAGCCGATGCTGAAGATCACGTAGGGCTCCTTCGGCACGGCCTTGAAGATCCCGTCCACGCTGGCCCCGAACTCCACCTCGCGCAGGGTGGTCTCCGGGTTTTCCGACAGGTAAAGCGCCTCGAACAACCCTCTGCGGTTGAACCTGCCGCCCACCCGTACCGACCCCACCGCCGAAAGCGGGCTGTTTATATGGCGCAGATTCACCGCCCGGAACGCGGTTCCAGATAGGGGTGTGACTGGGAGTTTGTCTAAGGCACCAAGTATCGCCTCAAAACTCAACGCGGGACTCCAGTCTCTATTGCTAGCACGAAGTCTTCAACCGCCTCGATATGACCGCCCTCGAGCAGTTCCAGTGGGGCCATGCCCTCGAAATCCGGGTGGCCCATCTTCAGCCAGATGCGAGCCTTCTCTTCCGTGCCGGTGAGGTTACGCACACGGGCGAACAGATACTCCAGCCGCCGCAGCCCCCCCTGTACCCCGGCAGAACGCCCCGATTGCTGGAGGTTCTGGCGGCTTACCCCTAACATTCGAGCTAGTTGGGCTTGGCTAACGCTTAGGACTCGGGCCATCTCAACAGGATTGATATCTCCTGATGCCTCGTGGATTGATGGAACCCCGAACATCAAATGGGTGGGAGAAGAAACACTCATGCCTGTAGTTTACAACCTCTTGACGAAAGATTGACGCTGGATCGGGCTTGCCTGTTCTGAACCCTCCCGCTTTGGGGTGCAGTTTTGGCCGTGCTGGAGGCGCTCACAGTTCGTATGATATAAGCACTACCTTGAACCATACAGCCCTATAGCCTGCTCTGACTGATTTTGCCAACAGAGTCTCGCCAAAGAGCGAAATTCTTACGGCAATAGTTCACAGGAAGCCTGTATGAGAGTGACAGTGGGCTATCTTGGAAAGGATGAGGACTTTCACTGACACACTGGAGCGGACAAAGCGGCTGTTCGAGATGGCCCGAAAACTCTCAATCCCCCCCGCCGTCGGGCTGACCGCCCACCCGTTATTGTCGGACTACAGCAAGTGGATTTAGCCGGTAGCCCAGGAGGAGTCTAAACGCCGGGCTATGTTCGAGCCGCCCAGGTGGAGGGCCAACGACCCCGCGGAATTGGCCACCAAGCTAGCCTTGGGCAGCATCGCCGCGCGGCTCTACAGCACTGAGTTGCTCCGTACCCTAAGCAGGCTGAAGGCAGTAGGGAATTTGAGGGGGGTAGGTTTAACGTCCAAATTTACTAACCCCGCGCTCAGCCGTTTCTCCACCTTGCAGCCCAGCAAATCCTTGAGCACCTTATTTGATTCATCCGCCCTCCAGCGCCTGACGGGTAGCAAAGCTTACGAGCGCTATTTCGGGACCGCCCACCTGGCCGGGTTCACCGCATTGGGGCCGATGACCAGGGCCTTCACCCATGCGGACCTGGCCTCGCCGCGCTATTTGGAACGCATTGCCGCCCACTTGTTGGAAGCGGTGGAAGTCGGATCGGAGAACCTCGAACCCCGCTCTGAACGCGGCAACAGCCTCGAGTGCCCCCCGCCAGTGCCGCTGGTCGAGTTCCTGGGCCATCCCTGCGATGTCCACGCAGCCATAACCCCGAAACAGGGCCAGCGCCAGGCCGACCATCCGCGCGGTGTTCGCCAAGGGCGACTGTTTGCCCTGCCCGCTGAAACAACGCTGTAGCCGCTCGCCGAATCAGGGCAAGCAGCTCAACCTTCGCCCCAGGGAGCAGTTCGAGGCGCGGGAATACATAGATTCTGAGACAGAGGGAAGGTGTTCCCTCGGCTCACTTCATCTGAAAACTACTGTAAGAGACAAAATACCTCTGAGGGTGCAGTCCATATTAGGTAACTAAGTTTGGAGCCCTGGGATATTTGGATATTCAAGCTCGCCAGCTTTCGTATCAAAGCCGAAGTTTTTTTCCTGACCTGATACTGACACGTCCACCTTAGCGTGTGACTCGAGCAATAAGGAGGTTGGGGATTATGAAAAAGAAAGCTGTTAGCGCACTCGCTCGAGCCGCCGTTTTACTCTCCGTTCTCAGCATAGGAGGGGTGAGGGCACAGTCCGCCGTCACCTTAAACTTCTACTCCGGCGGGGATGTCAACGTGCAGGATCTATGGGCCAACAACCTCATCCCGATGTACAAAAAGGTTGCCCCCAACGTGACGATCAATCTGGTCTGGTCCGAGCACGGGGCCGCTGATCAGGCCACCTTTGACCGCTTGGCTGCGGCCAAAAAAGCCGGTAAGGTCTCCGGTGTAGACCTGTGGGAATCCGGCATGGTGCAGCAGGCGGGCGAAGCCGGGATGATGGCGAAAATCGCCGCTTCCGACGTATCCAACCTGAGCAAAGTGCCGCCCACCATCATCCAGCAGGTCGGTAGCTACGGCCTTCCCTACCGGGGCAGTTCGGTGGTACTGGCCTATAACAGCAAGGAAGTCAGCAGCCCGCCCCGCTCGCTTCCTGAACTGTTCGACTGGATCAAGAAAAACCCCGGCAAGTTTACCTACAACACCCCGGACACTGGCGGTTCGGGCCACGCCTTTGTGGAGCGGGTGCTGATGAGCGGGCTGCCGCAAGACCAGATAAAGACCTTCCAGACCGAGTATAAACCGGAGATGGTGAGCGCTTTTGACAAGGGCTTAGCCACGCTCAAAGAACTCGATGCCTCGATGTACCAAAACGGCTTCCACCCCAAGGGCAACGTGGGTACGCTTCAGCTTCTCGCCAAGGGAAATATCCGCATGGGAACGGTCTGGTCAGACATGGCTTTGAGCTACCTGGCGCAAAACCTGCTGCCGCCCGAGATCAAGCTGGTGCAGCTCGAGCCCCCCTTCTCCGGCGGCGCAGCCTTCCTGGGCGTGGCGGCGGACAGCCCCAACAAGGCCCAGGCGATGGCCTTTCTCAACTGGCTGCTCACACCCGAGGTGCAGGCCGTCGTTATCAACAAGATGAATGGCTACCCCGGCGTGGACTGGAAGTACGTGCCCACCGAGACTCGCACCAAGTTCGCCGACATTGCCAAAAGCTACAGCATCGGATTTCAGGAGCGCTTCGGGGCTGATATCAACAAGCTGTGGTACGAGAAAATCGCCGGGACCCCCATGCCCGCGAGCAAGTAGTGCCGATGAAGGATAAAGGCAGAAACGACGGAATCTCTCAACTCGTCTCAGAAGGGATGCAAAGATTTGCATCCCTTCGCCGCAAATCAAATGAAGAACAGTTGGCGTGAGGCACTAATCGGGTTATGTTTAGCCGCCCTGCCGGTGGCGGCGATGTTCGTGCTGGTGGTGCTCCCGGCCTTTGAGGGGCTGCGTTTTTCGTTGGGGTATGTGCCCGGTGACAACCCGGCTTACAGCACCGGGAGCCATCTCGTTACCAGCTCCACACCAACGCTGGAAGTCTATCGAACGCTGCTCTCGAGCCCCTTCGTTCAGGCCGACCTGCGGCTGACGCTCACGGTCACGCTGTTCACGGTGCTATTGATTTTACTGGTGGGCTATAGCTTAGCCCTTTTGGTTCGTTTCGGACCTGGACGATTGGGGGCGGCGGTGCGCTCGCTGTACCTGATCCCGATGTTTGTGCCGGTGGTGATTGCGGCCTACGCCTTTATCACCCTGTACGGCTCGAGGGGCTGGCTGGACGCGCTGTTGCACCATGTCGGAATCGGCTACCGTTCGCCGATTTATGGCATCCCAGGCATCGTGATGGGCCTGGTTTGGAGTCACCTGCCTTTCGCCACGCTCTTGCTTGGGTCAGGTTTAGATGCGCTCCCCGAGGAGCAGGTGGAAGCTGCCAGGGACTCCGGTGCGGGCTTCCTGAGCATTCTTTGGCGCATCATCCTGCCGCTCAACCTGACCCCGACGATGATTGTGGCGGCCTTCAGCGGGATTAGCGTACTGGGGAGCTATACTGTCCCGGCTCTGCTCGGCCCCAACGCGCCGCAGATGGTGGGTGTGGCGATGGAGCAGTATTTCGGCGCGTACCGCCAGCCGCAGGGGGCGGTGGCCCTGGCGATGATTACCTTTGCTCTGGCCGCCGCTATTGGGGCCTTGTATGTGTGGGGGATTTCCCGCACCCGGAGGCACGGCTGATGCAGCCCGTGCGCCGCTTGGAAGCTGTCTGGTTTATGCGCGTCCCCCAGATGCGCCGCGCCCTGCTGTGGATTCTGGTGCTGGCGCTGGGCTTCTTCCTACTAATGCCGCTCCTGACGCTGGTACTATGGGCCTTTGCCGACGTGTGGCGCTATCCATCGCTATTACCGCAGATGTATTCGCTCAAGTGGTGGAACTGGGTTTTTCACAACGGTAACCTGGGGAAATCTGCCCTCTGGAGCTTCACCACCGCGCCGGTGGTGGTGCTCCTGGCCTGGGTTATCTGCCTGCCTGCGGCGTATGCCTTCTCCAGGCTCAACTTCCCTGGCAAGCGCTTCTTCTTCGTTGCCCTCTTGGCGGCGGACTCCTTCCCCCGCTTCGGTATCTACATCTCGGTAGCGACGCTGTTTTTTCAGTGGGGTTTGATTGGCAACTATTGGGGCGTGGTCTTGGTCCAGCTCATCAACGTGATTGTGACCATGACCTGGATTCCCACCGCCGGCTTCGACGGCGTGCCGCGCGAACTCGAGGAGGCCGCCCGCGACAGCGGCGCAAACCCGCTCCAAGTGTTCTGGCGCGTCACCTTGCCACTGGCCCTGCCGAGCATCTTGGTAGCTTCAATTCTGGCCTTCCTCTCGGCCTTCGACGAGGCCCAAGGAACGCTCGTAGTGGGTGCTCCAGACATCACCACCCTGCCGGTGTTGATGTACTCCCTCGTCGCCAACTACCCCGAGCCGGTGGGGGCGGTGTTCTCCATCCTGCTCTCAATTCCCAACCTGCTCCTGCTAATTTTCGCCCGCCGCATCTTGCTTTCCGGCTATCTAGCAGCTGGCTTCGGGGTGCGGTGAAAGGATGTTTACCGTTTACGGTTCACCGCAACGGCGTTGTCTCATGTCCCGCGTCTCAGGTCGCAGGTCGAAGGCAAAGTTTTGACCCGAGACTTGCGACGGTTTTCGCGGTAAACGCGATCAATGGGAGCACAAATGGCCTTACTCGAGCTAACCCACCTGCAAAAGCAATACGCCAACCTGGGCGTGGTGCGCGACCTAAACCTGGAGGTTGCCGAAGGGGAAGTGCTGTGCCTGTTGGGGCCGTCAGGGTGCGGCAAAACCACCACGCTGCGAATGGTGGCGGGGTTTTTGCAGCCCGACGGCGGCGACATTCGGATGGACGGTAAAAGTCTGCTGCGGCTGCCGCCCGAGCGCCGCCCAACGGGGATGGTGTTTCAGCGCTATACGCTGTGGCCGCATATGAGCGTGTGGCACAACGTGGCCTTCGGGCTGGGGTTGCGCCGCCGTCCCAGAGCCGAGATCGAGCAGCGGGTAAAGGACGTGCTCGAGCTGGTCGGGCTGCCCGAGATGGCGAGACGCTACCCGGCGCAGCTTTCCGGCGGGCAGCAGCAGCGGATTGCCCTGGCTCGAGCACTGGTTCTTGAACCCCGCCTGCTGCTCCTGGACGAGCCTTTCGCCAATCTCGATGCCCAGCTCCGGGAGCGGATGAGGGACGAACTCCTGAGCTTGCAGCGCCGGGTGGGGATTACCATGATCTTCGTCACCCACGACCAGGCCGAAGCGCTGGTGCTGGCCCACCGCATCGCGGTGATGCGCGAGGGGAACTTAGAGCAAATCGCGGCTCCCGACGAGATTTACAACCGCCCCGCGACCCGCTTCGTGGCGGCTTTCGTAGGAACCATGAACTTATTGGAGGGCAAGGTCAGCGCTGGACAGGTGATTGCTGGGCCGTTTCGGTTTCCCGTGCCGAGCGGTCTGAAAGACGGCGAGACGGTGACTTTAGCAATCCGGCCCGAGGATTTGGCTTTCGCCTCGGGCGGCTTTCCGGTGCGTACCGTCCAGGTGGCGAATCTAGGGCACTATCGCCGGGCCACCTTGCAGACCTCGGAAGGAGGCGAACTCCTGGCTTTCACCGGGGGTGAGATTCCCTCGGAAGGCCTGGTTCAGGCCAGTCGGGTGCTGGTTTACGGCGCGAGCGGGAAACTTGCGGGCGTACTCGAGCCCCAGGCTTTAGCCCAGGTAAAGCCGTGAAAATCGGCGCGGGCCTTCCGCTGCCGCTCGCCGAGCGCATCGCCGGGGGCGACTGGATTCGCACCGCGCACCGGGGCGCTCCACGCGTCGCGCCGGGCAATTCTGCGCGGGCGATTGAAGCAGCATTGGACCTCGGCGTGGATTTGGTGGAGGTTGACCTTCATGCAACGAAAGACGGCCATTTAGTGCTCTGGCACGACGATGAGGTTCGTGCTGTGGACGGCGCGGAGTTGGCGATTGCGGCCTCGAGCCTGGCCGAACTGCAAGCCCTCGACATCGGCGGTGGGAAATGTGTGATTACGCTCGAGGCTGGCCTGAACCTAGCCAAAGGTCGCGCCGGGCTGATGATTGACCTTAAGGCCGACGGGCTAGCCGAGCCTATTGTGAGCGCAACGCGGGCGGCGCAGTTCTCACCGGTCGTGGTCTGCGGCGGTTATTGGAACACCCTCAAGCAAATCCGCGACCTGGCCCCGGAAATCGGCACCTCGCTGACCCTGACCTTCGGCTGGAAAGAGGTGTACCGCCTGGGGGATGCCACCGGCATAGACACCGACGCGGTGACGGTGGACGGGCGCATCCTAAGCCCCGAGTTTGTCGCCCAGCTTCACGCTCGAGGGCTGGCGGTGCTGGCCTGGACAATAGACCGCCCCGAGCACATGCGAACCCTGCTGGAATGGGGCGTGGACGGCCTCACCAGCAACCGCCCCGACCTTTTCGCCGAGGCTATAAAGGAGCCCTCGTGAACACCCTGCCCCAGACGCTGCTTTTGCAAGAAGGCGGTTCCATCGCCCAGGACGCGAAACCTGGCTACATCTACCACACCTTCGAGGTTCGGCCCGGTATCGCCGCGCTGCGGGTGCGGCTTTCCTACCGCAAGGAAGGGGTGTGCCAGCTTTATCTTTCGGTGTTTGGACCGGACGGCTACCGGGGCACGCGGATGAAGCCGGGGGAGGTCGGTGAGGTGGAACTCGAGCTGACTTTCGGCGCGGGCGGGGCCAGTCTGGGAGCCCTTGCCGGGGCGATTGAACCGGGGACTTGGCGGATACTCCTGGACCTCGAGCGCACCCACCACGCCACCGAATACGCCTTGAGCGTGGAGGCCAGCCTCGAGCCAATATCTTTCCCTTCTCCGCCCCCTGCTGCCGCGCAAAATGGCCGTCCGGGTGCGGGCTGGTATCGCGGGGAGCTGCATTCGCACAGCCACCACAGCGACGGGCGAACTGCCGTTGAAGACGTTGTAAGCGCGGCTCGGCGTTATGGGCTGGATTTTCTGGCCCTCACCGATCACTATACGACTGCCGGTTGGAGCGAGCTTCGGTCACTCGCTGGGCCGGGTTTGTGCGTGATGACCGGTTCCGAGTTGACCGGGCACGGCGGTCACGCCAACCTGCATGGGCTTTCAGAGTGGGTGAATCCCTTCGTAGACGGCGATGGTTGGACTGTCAACGACGCGGCCCAGGCTACCCACGCGCAGGGCGGGCTGTTCTGCGTCAACCACGCCTTCTCGCTCGACCTGGGCTGGCGCTACCACCGCTTCGACTGGCGGCAGGCCGACCTAATCGAGATTTACCACCACTTGGAGGGCAGCGCCAACACTCCCCAGCTCACCCTCTGGGATAGCCTGCTGCGTCAGGGATTGCGCGTCACCGGGGTCGCCGGAACGGACTCCCACGACCCTTATTCGGGCCAGCACCGGCTCGGGCAGGTCTTCACCTACGTCTACGCTGAGGCGCTGGATTCTCGGGCCATCCTGGCGGCTCTCAAGGCAGGCCGCGCTTATGTTTCACTAGGGCCGAGGCTCGAGTTCAGCGCCACCTCGAACGGGAGGCCGGTAGGAATGGGGGAAAGCCTCGAGGCCGGTACAGAGGTGCGTCTGGAGGCCAAACTATCCGACCTCGCGTTTCCGGCTCGAGTGCTGCTGATGAAAAACGGCTTTTATCATGCCCATAAAGACATCGCTGCCGGACGCGATTCGTTGAAACTCCAGTTTAGTGATGAAGACGGACGGACGGGCGATTATTACCGGCTCGAGGTCTTCGCGCTCAAACCCCAAGGCGGCGACTACAGCAACGGGCGCGAGTGGGAACGCACCCTGCTACTCTCGAACCCGATATTCCTTACGTGATCCATTCAAGGCGGTCTTGTGCAAGCCCTGTATCGGTGATGCAACCTCCTCAGGTCGGGGTGAGGACAAGGCTTCCAAGCAATCAGTTTGGGTAATCGAGCCAGCCGTCCCAGTAAACCCGCTGTCCCTGCCGGAAAGCGGCTCGCACTCTAGGAATCTCGCCTTCCTCAACTAGAACCACATCGGCGCGGAGGCCCGGCTCGAGCCTTCCCCTATCGCTTAAGCCGCACATCGCGGCGACGTTCTGCGAGACCAGCTTCACCGACTCGTGCAACGGAAGCAGGCCCTTATTGGCAAGCCGGAAGGCGCACTGGATCAGTGAGGCCGGGTGATAATCCGCTGCCAGCGCATCTACCACACCCGCCGCGATGCCCTCCAAAGCGCTCAAGTTTCCCGAGTGGGAGCCGCCGCGCAGGGCATTAGGGGCTCCCATTACCACCCACATTCCGCGTTTTTTGGCCTCGCAGGCGGCCTCGAGCGTTACCGGGAACTCGCTGATGGACGTGCCCAGGTCGGCCATTAGGTCAATCTTTTGCGCGGTGTCATCGTCATGCGAGGCCAAGGGAATTCCCTGTTTACGGGCGACTTCCGCCACTTCGCGCCCGATTTGCCAGGCTTGCGGGCCTTGCACCGCGACCTCTGCACGCTGCCTGGCAATGGTTTCGACCTGCTCGCTGCTGCTCCCCAGCCATTTGACGTAATACTTGACATACGTTTCCATGTCGCGGAACTGCCCCTGCCCCGGCGAGTGATCCATCAGCGAGACCAGGTGGATCTCGTCCTCGGCGACCTTTTCCATCAGGATAGGGGCGGCGTGCGGGGTGGTGACTTCAAACCGGGCATGAACCTTGAGGTCGGTAAGCAGTCTGGGACGATGTTGGTGGATGGCCCCGATCAGCTCGAGCGCCCGCTGCTCCGAGCGCAACCCTGGCCCGTCGGCGAAAGATACAGCGGCGTAGGCCGTAGTAACCCCGTTGCCAACGAGCCGTTTATCAAGTTCGTTGAGCGCCAGCTGAACCGGGAACATCGTGCCGGGGCGCGGCTCGAGTTCGCGCTCGAGCATGTCCCCGTGCATGTCCAAGACCCCCGGAATGGCGGTGAGGCCCTTGCAATCGAGACCCTCCGGCACATCCCCCTCGATAACTTCGGCGATGAGGCCCTCCTCGAGTCTCAGCGAGCCGCGCCCCAGCATACGCTCAGGCAGGACGAGCTTCAGGTTCGTAAGCCACATTTGTGCTCTCCAGAGGGGCGATTTCGATTCTCGAGTCCACCAGTTCCCCCACGTCCTCAGGGTGGTGGAAGACTCCTAAAATACCCACGCCCTGCGCCTTGAGTTCGTCCAGCCGGTCGGCCAAGGCCAAGCGGGCGGTGGCATCTAAAGAGGCGGTGGGTTCGTCTAAAAGAAGCAGGTGGTTGGGGCGAATCAGTGCCCTGGCGAGGTTCACCTTCTGCTGCTCGCCGCCGGAAAAAGTCGTTGGGTAGGCGTTCCAGAGTTCAGGCTTGAGACCAAACGCCTCGAGCGATTCGCCCGCATCCCGCAGCGCCGCGTCGCGGCTCTTGCCTGCGTGAACCAGGGGCTCAGCGACCAACTCCAACGCGCTGACCCTGGGACGCGGCCTGAGAAACTGCGACACATAGCCGATTTCTTGACGACGCAGCAAAGCGATGTCTTCGTCGGCGGCCCGCGCCAGGTCTATGGTTCCGAGCCTCGAGCAATAAATCGCTTTGCCCGAAGTCGGCAAATAGCTGCGATAAAGGCAGCGCAGCAGTGTAGATTTCCCCGCCCCGTTCGGCCCGCTCACGAGCTTGAACTCACCCCCGCTCAGCTCGAAGCTCAAGGAGTCGAAGGCTGGAACCTCGCGCCTGAGCTGGTGGATTTGGAACCGCTTGGTCAGGCCCTCAACGCTCAGCAGCCGCATAAGTCTCCTCGACCCGCCGCAATCCTCGGCGCACCATCTCGGCAATTTCTCCGGGCATCCCGCTCCCCGCGATGGCCTGCGCGGCCCGCTCTACGTCGTATTCGATGCGTAGGTGCTGGACGGAAAGATTTTCGGTCTCGAGGATGGCAAAGCTGGCCCTGGTATCCCCGTCCAAACTGCGCCCGACCGCACCAGGGTTGATAATCAGCGTGTCACCCGCCAAAAAGGTGAAGGGCAGGTGCGTATGCCCGAGCACCGCGACCTCCGCGCCCAGCCGCAGCGCCAGCGTGTGCAGTTCGTCGGCACTCTGTGGGGTCAGGAACTCATCCAGCGCCTCCAGCCCGGCGTGAAGGAGGGTGATTTGCCGCCCGTCAAGCTGGTAATCCATCCGCCAGGGGAGCCCGGCCAGATAGCGCTTGCAGCCTTTGGGCAGAGCGGTCTGGGTCCAGCGCAACGCGGCTCGCTTCAGCGCCTCGTTCGCGGGCGAAGAAGGTTTGCTGCTGGCCGCCTCGAGCCCAAAGGCCACCGCGTGGTCGTAGTTCCCGGCCACGCTGGGAATCCCTGAGTCGCGCAGCAGTTTGAGGGTTTCGGCGGGGTGTGCCCCGTAGACCACTAAGTCGCCCGCGCACAGCGTGAGGTCTACCGCTTCACCCCCGAGTGCCTTGAGAACGGCCTCGAGGGCGTGCAGGTTGCCGTGGATGTCGGAGATCAAGCCGATTTTCATACCTTCACCTCCTCGTACTTTTCTAAGAAGGCTTCCACATCGCCCCGGAAATCGGGGAAACGGGCCTCGAGCACGTCTCTGGGCCAGTCCCACCAGGCTAAAGCTTCCAGTCGCTCGGCTATTCTCGAGCTGAAGCGTTGTCGTAGAGGCTTTGCTGGAACCCCGGCCACGACGGTATAAGGCTCGATATCCTTGGTGACAACCGCGCCCGCGCCAATCGCCGCGCCGTTCCCCACGCTTACGCCGGGCAGGACGGTAGCGTTATGACCTATCCACACGTCGTGCCCGATGTTGACCGCGTGTTCGCGCCGCCACTCGAAAAACGCCGCGTCGTCCTGGCCCAACTCATAAGCATCCGAGCGGTAGGTGAAGTGGTGCGAGGAAGGGCGCTCCAGAGGGTGATTTCCCGGATTCAGCCTGACGTAGCTGGCGATCGAACAGAACTTGCCGATAGCCGTATAGATGATTTGGCTTTGCTCCATCACGTAGCTGTAGTCGCCTAAGGTGGATTCAAAGAACTGTACCCCTTCAGCAATTTGCGTCCAGAGGCCAAGCCGTGAATCCCGTACCAGAGCGGCAGGGTGAACGGTGGGCTGGGGGGTGAGTTTCATAATTTGGCGTGAACAAGCTGCTGGGTGTAGGGGTGCTGGGGGTCTTCCAAAATCTGGTCGGTGAGCCCGGCCTCGACCACACGCCCGCCACGCATCACCATCACCCGGTCAGCCAGGGTGCGAATCACACCGAGGTCGTGTGAGACGATAATCAGGGTGATGCCGAGTTCGTACTGGAGCCGCTTGAGGGTGTCCAATACCAGGGCCTGCACCGAGACATCGAGGCCGGTGGTGGGCTCGTCGAGGAGGAGCAGGGTGGGGCGCAGGGCAATCGCTTTGGCGAGCTGAACGCGCTGCTGCATCCCGCCCGAGAGCTTGAAAGGCGGGTCGTCCATCCGGGCGACGGGGAACTCCGAGGCCGAGAGCGAGTCTCTGGCCGAGCCGCGCAAGGTGGCAAAGGTGCGCTCCCCAGCTAGAATCAGCCGCTCGGCGACGTTGCCGGAGGAGGTGTTCTTCATCCGTAGGCCAAGGTGCGGGTTCTGGTAGACGATGCCGATGTGGTGAACGCGCACCTGACGGGTCTCGAAGCGGTTCAGCACGAACAGGTTTTGCCTGTTGCGCTCAGGAAGGTCGAGAAAATACTCGCCCCCGTCGGGGGACTCTTGCAGGTTCAGCAGGCGCAACACCGTGGATTTCCCTGACCCCGACTCGCCCACGATGCCCAGAACTTCTCCCCGGTAGGCGTGAAGTGAAACATCCTCGAGCGCCACCACCTTCCCGTAGGTCTTCCGCAACCCCACCGTGCTCAGCACGGGCTGGGCCTTGAGCAGCCGGGGCGCATCCAGTCGCGGCGCGGCGGTCATCGGTTCCTCCCGCGCAGGTAGCCTTCGATGTAAAAACGCCCGTTGTGGTTGTAATAAGTCGTGCCGAGCTTTGGATCCTGAGTCTCGAGCTTGCGCTTGTAGTCCGAATCAGAAAGCTCGTAGCGCGAAAGTCCTCCCTCGAGCGGAATCTCGTTCATGAACTTATTGCGTGTGCCGGTGGATTCATCGGTCCAGCCGCGCTGGTCTTCCACCTCGAAGGGAACATCCTCGAACTCGAGCGGGCGAACTTCGGTGTAGGGCGGAACTGCATAGAGCCGTTTTTCCCGTCCTGCCGACAACAACGTCAGATGCGCCGCCATGTGCAGCTTGGGGTTGTCCCAGCGCGGAATCGGGCTCGGAGCCATCAGGTAACGTCCGTTAACGACAACGGGATAGTCGGCCCCGTGGGTGTTGGTGTTGTAGCGCACTAAGCTTTCGTAGATCGAGAGCCACATTGGCGAATACTCTGCGTCGGCGTGCATCTCCTTGGTTTTGGCAAAGCTGGTTTCGACCTGGTACAGCGGCTCTGGGAAAGGCACTTGCAGCACCAGCACCTGATGTTCGCCGAGTATCTCCTCGGGGATGCGGTGGCGGCTCTGGATGAGGGTGGCCGAGAGCGCGTCCGTCGTGGTCTTAACCCCGGTCATCCGCGCGATGAAACGGCGCAGATTGGCGGCGTTCACCGAGTCATCGTCGCCCTGGTCAATCACTTTCACGGTGTCGTCCGGCCCGACCAGCGCCAGCGAAACTTGCAGCCCGCCCGTGCCCCAGCCTCTCGCCATCGGCACTTCGCGGCTGGCGTAGGGAACCTGGTAGCCAGGAATCGCAATCGCCTTGAGGATGCTGCGGCGCAACTCGCGCTTGGCGAAGGCATCCAGGAAAGCGTAGCTATAGTCCTGGCGGGGGAAAGTAAGGTCGGCGAGGCTCATGTGCCACCTCGTCTTAACCCCTCCGGCCCAGCTAATGCTTCGCCACCTCCCCTGATGCTTGCCACAACATGCGTTTGGAACAGGATTTGATAATCGCGTTCCCAAGGAGAGGCTTTGTTGACGAGCTTGATGTGCCGAATCATTTGCCGACTCCTACCGGGTCTTCGGCCTCGTCGGCGTTTGCTCGAGCCTTCCGTAACGTATCCAAGGCGCTGCTGAAGGTGACATAGTGCGGCAGCTTGTAGTGGATGCAGAATCCGCTCGCCTCCACCGGCTCGGTGTGCATCAGCACGAACTCTTCGGTGTGCGCAGGGTGCGGCTCGGGAAGGCTCATGGCGGAGTCGAGCATCGAGGCCGCGATCAGCTTGACCTCGTTCCAGCCGAGCGTGGCAGCAAATCCTAGTGACAAAGAAGGTTTCTGGCCCTCTTGCTCGCCAAACTCGGTGACGACCTCGGCCTGGCTGTAGCGCACTCGGCCCGCGCTGAAAACTGCTCCAGTCACGGGATGCTTGAGCTCGACTTCGGCGAGCGCTAGACGCACCTCGTTCACGGTGGGGTGGATGCCACCGTAGCCGCGCATGTTGGCGTAGCCGAGGGCCAGAACCCCGCCGGTGTCAGCCCTCGAGAGCGCCTGCAAGCGGTGCGAGCGGGACGCAGGAAACATCAACGGTTCACGGGTCAGATCGGGGATTTCGGCGGGGGTGATGGGTTCATTCCTGAGCGGAGCCATCAGCCCGGTTTCACGATGCCAATCGGCCACAGGACGCGGCGACGGCGGCGCAGGGGCATCGGCCTCCCTCACCCCCGCCCTCGCTCCATCAGGGAGAGGGGAGCTTAGGGCCTCCAGACGCAGCACCCGGTGGCTGTAATCGAGCGTGGGCCCGAGAATCTGCCCGCCCGGAATGTCCTTGAACGCCGCCGAAATCCGCCGCACGGTGAGCATGGTCTCGGCACTCACCGGCTCGGCATAAGCCAGGCGCGGCTGGGTCGAACGGTACGCCCGCAGCAGTAGGACGGCCTCGTACAAGTCGCCGCCGGTTTGCGCGATTGCCAGTGCTGCGAGTTCGGGCGCATAGAGCGAGCCTTCGCCCATCACCCGGTCAATCAGATACGGAAGGGTTTGCTCGAGCCTCCCCATAAACTCCGCATCCAAAGGGCCGTTCAAGGCGCGATATAAAGCCTCCGCGTTCTGAATGGCCCCCTCGCCGCCTCTGGCCGCCACATACGCCATCAGCCCACCACCTCGACTTTGGTGCTGCGCGGGATACCGATAACTTCGTTCTTTGCGGAGACCAAAAATACGTCCCAGCCGAGCGGGAAGAGGACCCTTTGGTCGCGTAGATTCCAAAACGCTTTGGGCAAGCCGCTGATTTGGATTTGGCTCGAGCCCCGCACTCCCGGCCCGGAAAGCGCTAGTTTCAAGCCAGGCTCAAGTACACAAGCCACCACAACCGTTGCCGACTGTTCGGGTGCAAGCAGCGTCCCCACCGAAGCTTCGTGCAGGTCTACCAGTTCCCTCTCGCCTACCGCCGGATAAAACTGGTAAGCCGCCGCTTCTGGCCCCAAAAACCGCGCTCCCAAGCGCCCGAAGACTTTGCGCAAGCTTTCATCGCCAGTGTAGAAACTGGCTTCCAGGTCCAATAAGGCTTTTCCCACGCTTTCCAGGCTCGGCCTAGCCGAGGCCGCCGTGCGGCTACTCTCCAGGTCACTCATACCTCCAAAGGTTTTCGGCTCTCCAGGACGGCTCAAGGCCCACATCAAGGCGAGAAAGGTCTCGCGCTCCTGGGCTTCTTGGGGAGAAAAAACGGGGATCATCAGAAGGTCTCCATCTCCACCCTGGTCGCCTCGACCTGCCGCAACAGGCGAACGTCAGCAGCCTCCTGGTCAGCTTTTTGCTGATTCACGAAGGTCTCGATTAGCTCGCTGTGCAGCCCGCCCAGCATCGCGGCATCGAGGATGGCGACGGCGAGGGCTTGCTCGAGGTTTCGCCCCAAACAAACCGTGTACCCTTCGGCGTCGCCGAGTTTAACCCTGGCCTCCGACACAAGGATTTCGCCAAGGTGGAAATACGCTCCCTGAGCGGTGTCCTGACCGGGCAGCATTACGAGACCAGTGCGATTTCCCAGGACTTGCAAGCCGTGGGGCTCGAGTTCGGGCAACAGCCCTTCGGCAAACGCTTTGACTTCCTCGGCAGGAGCACGATTTAGCGCGGTCAGCCACTCGCTTTGGGCGTTCGACATTCGACATTCGACGTTTGACATCTTTACGTCAGCCTCTCCCGAATCTTGGCCCCGAGGAAATCCACCAGGAACACCGAAGCCAGGATGACGATTAGAATCGCGCAGGCCGCACGGTTGTCAAAACCCCGGATGGCCTCGGTGATGTAAAAGCCGATGCCCCCGGCCCCAACTAGTCCCAGCACCGTCGCCGCCCGCACGTTGGACTCAAAGCGGTAGAGGCTCATCGAGATCACGTGGGGGACGATTTGCGGCCAGACCCCGTGGGTAAAAATCTGAAAGCGGGTGCTGCCCGCCGCGCGGACGGCCTCGAGCTGCCCGTGATCCACGCCCTCAATCCCTTCAGCGAAGAGCTTCGCCAGGATGCCGGCGGTATGCACTGCCAGCGCGATGATGCCGGGGAACGGCCCGAGTCCCACCGCCGCCACGAAAATCAGGGCCAGCACGAACTCGTTGAGGCCGCGCATCAAGTCCAGGATGCGGCGGGTGATTTGATAAATCACTGGATGCGGCGAGGTGTTGGAGGCCGCCAGGAACGAGAGCGGGATCGCCATCACCACCGCCGCACCGGTGCCCCAAATCGCCATTTTGACGGTCAGGAGCATCTGGTCAAGGTAGACCGGCAGGCGGCTAAAATCCGGTGGGAAAAAGCCCGAGCCAGGCCGGTCAGGCGAGCCGAACAGGTAGCGCCAGCTCTCGCCCAGCCCAAGCAGCAGCCGGTGCAAGCTTAGTTCGGTGCCAAAGGTAGACCAGTAGAACACCGCCGCGATACCGATCCACATTACCAGCGTCCAGCGGCGGCGGGCATGCACCGAGGCGGGGGGCTCGGTGCTCACGGGTTTGTTGGAGATTGCGGCCATAGCCTATTTCAAAGGAAAGCGGGACTCGAGGCGATGCCTCGAGTCCCGCCTAGAAGTCTAGTTGCTGCCGCCGAGCTGCTTTTTGAGCTGCCGGGCATCGCGGATGGGGTCGAACGCCGAGTCCTGGGCGGCCATGAAGCGCTTGAAGCCCAAGGCGGTCAGCCCAGCTTGGTCGTTGAAGCTCAGGAAGGCGGCCTGCACGGCCTTCTTGAACGATTCGGGGAGGTTCTTGCGCAGGGCGGTGGGGCCGTTGGGGATGGGCTTGGAGGTCCAGACGATGCGCAGGTCGCCCTGTTTGATCGAGCCCTTGTCAATGGCCTGCTGGTAGCTCTGGTCGTTGGTAGCCCCCATATCTACCCGCCCGTTCGCCACCGCCAGAATCGAGGATTCGTGCGAGCCAGCGAAGACCACACGGGAGAAGTACTCCTGCGGCTTGATCTTCAGCTCATTGTTGAAGTACACCAGGGGGATCAGGTAGCCCGAGGTGCTGTTGGGATCCACAAAGCTGAAGGTCTTGCCTTTGGCATCCGCCACCGACTTAATCGGGCTGCTGTTCTTCACCAGCAGCAGGCTGTTGTAGCCCAGCCCGCCTTTGATGTTGTCGCCCACCACGATGGCCTCAGCCCCGGCCCCCTGGTCAACGGCCTCCAAATAACTATCCGCGCCGAAGTCGGCCATATCCACCTGCTTCGAGCGCATCCCCAGAATCACCGCAGCGTAGTCGGCCCCGTTGGAGAACTTCACCGGGATGCCGAGGGTCTTTTGCAGGTGGTCAAGCAGCGCCTGGTAGCGCTGGGTGGCGTCTTTGGTGTTTTCGACCGGAACCGCCGCGTAGCGCAGCTCGGTAGGCCAGCCGGTGCGGTCTTGCTGCTGGGCCAGACCTGCGCTGAGGGTTCCGGCAATCAAAGCCGTGGCGAGTAGACCTGTGGCAATCACAATGCGTTTCATGGTTGTTCCTCCCGGCCCTATGGAACCCCTAAGGTGTCAGGTTAGGGTCAGCGCGACTCGAGCGCGACATTCAACTCAGAGGCTTGCGACGCATACTGGGGCTGCGCGGCCTTTTCACCGTAGTACAGCTCCCGTGTGACGGCCTCGGTGAGTTCTTCCAGCCTGCCGTCGAAGACCACCGCACCCTTTTTGAGCGCGATGACTCGAGCCGCGTACTCGCGCACGGTCTCGAGGAAATGCAGGTTGGCAATTACTGCGATGCCATCGCGTTCTTGAATATCACGCAGCAAGTCCATCACACCCTCGGCGCTTTTGGGGTCGAGGGCGGAGATCGGCTCGTCGGCGAGGATTAATCGCGGTTGTTGAGCTAAGGCCCTGGCAATCCCCACGCGCTGCTGCTGTCCGCCGGAGAGCGTATCCGCCCGCTGCCAGGCGTGGTCGGCGAGGCCCACGCGCTCGAGCAAACCCATCGCTAACTCGCGGTCAGCGCGCGAGTACCGTTTGAGCGTAGACTGCCAGGTCGGCATAAAACCGAGCCGCCCCAGAAGGACATTTTCTAGTGCCGACAAACGCCGTACCAGATTGAACTGCTGAAACACCATCCCAATGCGGCGGCGCTCCAGACGCACGGTGCGCTCGGGCACAACAGTAATCGGCACATTTTCGATCCAAACCGTCCCCGAGGTGGGCCGTACCAGGCCGTTCAGAACACGCATCAGTGTAGATTTGCCAGCTCCCGAGGGGCCGATCAAAACGGTGAACTCTTCGGCGCTCAGGCTCAGATTGATGTCTACTAGGGCTTTATTGCCACCCGAATATTGGTGGTTGATATGCTCTAAACGAATAAAGGGCTGAACCATGCCTCGAGGCTATGGAGGGGCTGTCACCGCCAGGTCAGGCCGGGGCTGATAAAAAGTCGGGGTTGAGCCCTGTCGCAACCTTTGCCAACCAACGGCCCACGCCCTGGACGTTGAAAGACGAAGGGTGATCCCAGAGGATCACCCTTCGTCACTTTGGGCATTTATGGCCCGGTGAACAAACCCGGCAAGGTCGGGGTCGGCTCCTGCAGGAGGGCTTGCAGCGCCTCGGGCTTGAGCCCCAGCGCGCTGAGAATCGAGGGGGCCACCTGGCGGGTTTCGACCCTGCTGCTCACGGTTTGTGCGGTTAGCTTGGGGTTGGAGACCAACAGAGCCACAAGAGCATCATCCTCGGCCAGACCGCCGTGCTCGGCGATTTTAGAGGCGGAGGGCTTGGCGTAAATCACCCCCGGCTTGGGTGATGACCACCACGTCTGGAACCCTGGAGTCTTTGGCGGGGTCGCCAAACCGCCGCTTGCCGGTAGACAGCACCAGGTCGGCCTCGAGTTCCAGTAGTGGGCCGCCGCGATGCTCAAAAAGGTCTTCCCCGTCCCCATCTCCCCTACCAGTAGCGTGCCTTTGGTGTCCTCGAGCGAACGAACTAGGGCGGCGACGGCATCGGCCTGCAAACCTAAGGGCTGGCGGGTGAGCTGGGAGAAGTCGAGGGACTGGCTCGAGCCGAAAGCCACCTTGGGTGGATGCGTGGTGCTGATGGCCTCCACCAGCCCCGCGCCGTACTGAGCTAGGAACTCGCTCATCGGCAGGGCGCTCTCGAGCAGTTCAGATGTTTCAAGTTGACTGTTTGGTGGTATTGGAACCATAAACTTGCCTCCTTTACAGCTATGCGCTTCGCACGCCCTTGGCGTGCCACTGCCTTTCGGTGCTCGAGCCTTCTGGACAGTTTGGGCAGAAAAAGGTACAATCTGTCTGAGAAGGGTTATGGTGAGTTTCAGTTTTGAAAGCCGGAACGCGGTTCGCTTCGCCCAGGCGGAGCGGGTGGGGGCTAAGGTTGGCCTGAGCGACGGGGCGCTGGCGGCTTTTCTGGGGATCAGCCCCAAGACCTATGGCCGCCGCCGCCGGGCCGGTGCGCTGGAGCCGGGCGAAAGCTTGCGAGTAGAGATGTTAGAGCAGGCCGTGCGGCTTGCCACGGAGGTGCTGGGCAACGCTGAGCGTGCCCGGCGCTGGCTGACTCAGCCTTTGGTTGGGCTGGGGGGCAAGGCTCCGCTCGAGCTGCTGACCAGCATCGGGGGCTACGAGCGGGTACGCAACTCGCTGCTTCGCCAGGCCTACGGGATGTTTTAGTGAAGCCGCATAGCGGCCCGGCCAGCACCGGTATTCCCGTGCGCCTGTGGCGCTTGTACGATCACACCGCCCCCTGGGCCAGAGCGGCCAATTACGACCCCCTCGACGGCAGCGGAGGGCTATACGCGGCCTCGAGATGGAACCGGGTAGGCACCCGCATGGTTTACCTGGCTTCCTCACCCAGCCTGGCGGTGCTGGAGACCCTGGCCCACGTCAGCCCCACCGAGTTCGGTGAACGGAGACTGCTCGAGCTGGAAGTGCCGGAGGACTCGCTCGAGACGGTCTCTGAAGTTTTATTCCTCCAGCTCTTGCGGGACGCACCCAAGGGTGACTTGGAGGCCCTGACCCAGGAGTATGGCAGCCGCTGGGCCAAGGGGGGCACCAGCCTGCTGCTGGAAGTCCCTTCTATCGTGGTGCCGGTGGAGAAAAACTACCTGCTCAACCCGGAACATCCCGAGGCGGGCACAATCAAAATCGTCCGCCAGGAGATCATTCGGTTGAACCGGCGGATCGTGGAGCACCCATCGAAATAGTGGAGGGGTTCACGTCGCTATCCTGGCACGCAGGAGTTGGGGGAAACGGGCTGCCGTCGTGGTTTTGGCGCTTGGCTTTTGAGTTAGGCTCGGATAAACATCCTTTCGGGCTTTTGGCCGTCGTCAAAGCAAAAGCATCCCCTGAGGTTTTGCCTTGGACAAACTAAAAGCATCCTCTCCCCGCGAGAGGCGGTGAAGTGCAGTTGAGCAGCCTCTCGAGCAGGCGTTGCGAAGCGCAGGGCTCCCCACAGAGGTCGTAGCGGAGTGCCCTTAGCCACGACGGTTCGGCCATAGTTCTAGATGCCTCGAGTTGTCTTATCTATACTATTTATATATAGTGTACCTATGCCCCAAGTCCATACCTATTTGAAAGCCCAGACTTTTGAGGCCCTCCAACGCCGGGCTAGGGCGCGGGGCCTCAAGCTGTCCGAGCTGTTGCGGGAGATTTTAGAGGCCGAAGCCCAGCCCCTTTTGCGGCCAAGCCTGATGCGCCTGGCCGGGAGTTGGGAAGGCGAACTCCAGCGCCCACCCCAGGGCGAGTTAGAAACGCGGCGGGAGCTTTAGATGCATCTGCTGGATACCAACGCTTGGATTGGGTTTCTCAAGGGCCATCCAGCCCTGGTAGGCCGTATCGCCCAAACCCCAGACCTCGCCATCAGCACCATCACCTTAGGGGAGCTGTACTACGGAGCCCGCAAAAGCGGGCGGGTGGAGGCTAATCTGGCACGAGTCAGTGAACTGGTCGGCGAAGTGAGCGTGGCCGGGGTGAGCACTGGGGTGGCGGAAACTTACGGGGTGATTCGGGCCGACCTCGAGGCCCTGGGAACCCCCATCGGTCCCAATGACCTGTGGATCGCTGCGATTGCCAAAGCGGGCGACCACACCCTTGTTACCCACAACACCCGCGAGTTCGCACGGGTGGTGGGGCTGCGCTGGGAGGATTGGGAAGCCGAGTCCTAAACCGAGGCCCTAGGACGTCGGTAGTCTCCGTTTATCCACCGCTCGGCACACCGCCTCGAAGCCGCTACCGGGTGCTTCTATGCATTCTTTGCGTTCCAGCCGGTCAAGCGTCCTCACGCCTGGTCTCCTGCCGTTCGCGCTCAGTCCCCCATCGCTCCCCCGGTTGCAGCGTCTGTGTTTGCCGGGTACGTCACCGTGCTCCTTGACACCACTATCGCTCGTCCTAGCCTTGGCCCGTTCGCCCGCCTGCTTACTCGTCTTGGTATCGTTCTCGAGTTCACGAGCACCCCGTCAGAATCAGACCCCGTGCGGGGGGATGGGCACGGGGCGGAGTTTCCCGCCTTTCCCCTTGACCTCGAGCAGCCGCGTGGCTAAATCAATGCCGTCGGTCTCGAGGCCGCACACCTCGCTGATCCGTAGCCCCATCTCGCCCATCAGCCGCACGATGACCCGCATCCGCAGGCGTTCGGGCTGGTCGCCCTCGAGGTGGGAGAGCAGCTCGTGTTTGTAGGTGACTTCGGGCAGCGCCGGACGGCGGTTCTCGGGCGGGGTGGGGTCGGGCGGTGCGGTCAGTTCCTCGAGGGTAAACCTATTTACTCCCGCCCACTCCAGGGCCTTCAGCAAGACCCTTACTCCGGCCAGGTAGTTCTGCACCGTGGCGGGTTGAACAACTTTGGGCGCTTTTAGTTCTGCCCCATCCCGTCCGTGCTTGCGGTGCTTCTGGGGTGGGCGGGACTGGAGCTCGAGCAGGTACGCCCTCAAATCCTCTGCCGTGCAGCGGTGCAGGTGCAGCCTCGGATCTGCCCCACATAAGCCCGCACCAGCTCCAGCAGCTTCTCGAAGTCCCGTTCCTGTAAAGAACGCAGGGACTCCAGGCGGCGCTGGGCGGGGTCGGATCAGTTGGTAGTGCGGATGATCACGGGGCTCCTTAGCCGATCAGCCGCAGGCCGGGGAAGACCGCGGCGTATACGGTGTGGTCGAAGCTCATCACCCCCAGGCCGTGATGCTGGGCGTGGGCGGCGATCAGGAAGTCCGCCACGATCCGTCTCGGCAGCGCCCCGCCGCGCCGCAACCGGGCGTACTGCCCGAAAGCCCTCCCCGCCCCCTCCCAGACCACCTCGGGCATCTCCCATAGGGTGACGATCTGGGCCTTCTCGAGAAACAGCTGAATGCCTGGCGCGTCCGGCGAGGCCATCAGCTCGGCGTACACCACCGGCGAGAGGGCGAGCGCCTCCACCGCCCCGTGCTTGCTCAGCAGCCGCCTCGAGCGGGCGTGGTGGACATCAGCGGGGTTCAACGCCGAGAACACCACATTGGTGTCCAGACTAATCATCCAGTCCCCGCATCTCCCGCACGTAGCGCACGGCATCGCCCCCGGTCTCGGCCCGTAGGTCGGCGAAGTCGTGCTCCGCGAGCACCTCGTCCAGCACCTTGGACAGGTCGGGGCGGATCACCCGCACCTCGAGCCGCCCCCCCTTGACCGCGTACTCCACCCGGTCGCCCGGTCTGATCCCCAGAGCCTTGCGCACCTCCACCGGGAGCGTAAGCTGATACTTTCCGCTAACTAAACCTTGCGCCATGTCCTTACTATATCAAAAAGTAAAGCCCACTTACTTAAGTTGCTTGGTAATCTCGAGCTTCCACTTTAACTCCCCGGAAATCATGCCCCCATAATATCATTGATAATCAATCCTAGCGGGAAAATCCGAGAATTCAGGGCGTTTGGGTGGATTTGTTACAAGAACTCAGATAGTCAAGCCCGAAGGAAGATTAAGGAGTTATTCCCCAGTATCTCCGGCGTTCTCCGCACCCCCCTGAAGCCGCTTTTTTTCCAATAGGGCCGCCCTTAACCCCTCGAGTTCCCTCGCCAAAGTCTCCTCGTCGGGCAGTTGCAGCTTGTACTCTGCCGCTAATACCTGGTTGGGGAGTCCCTCAAGCGCGTACCTTGCCAACGCTTGGTCCTTGTCGGCGCAAAGCATGGAGCAGGGGCTTTGGCGAGCCGACTTCGTTCTCATCGTCTGCACACCCGCCTACCCTGAGCGAGCCTCGCGCCCAGCAGGTGGAGTGGCCTACGAAGGCAATGTCATGACTGCCGAGATCGTGGCCGAGCACTCGAGGTGCAAGTTTGTCCCGCTCTTACGAGGACATGAGTGATCACCCTCGGCACGATCGTGGTTGCTCGCTTCGTTCTATATTCCCGGCCCGCCGCGCTCGGCCCAATCGGTGCGAAGTCTCTCCCTTTCCGTTTCAGCGCTCCAGTCAACCTATCTGGCTTTGCTTTTCTTCACATTGTGCTTGCATTATGCTTGATTTGGCCGTGGGCGTGTGCACCACCTCTCTTGGCCGTGGCGGTTCATTACAACCTGAGGTGGGGTATGAAAAACAGTGTAAGCGGGGAGGAAACGCGATGGTGCAGAACCATGTGAGCCGGACACTCGAAGTGGCGCGGCTCGACCCAGATATTGCGTTCGTGAATACGACAACGGATTATTCCGTCCGGCCGGATCGGCCGTGCCAAAGGTTCACATCGCCAAACGGCAGCAGCACGTGCGGTATGTTGTTTACGCTCCCCACCGGGTGGCGGTCTAGGATTCTCCCAGCAGTCGCCCGGTGAACTCCAAACAGCCTCGCAGCCTCAGCCGCACTCTTCCTCCCTGAGCGCACCATCTCCACCAGCTCCTGCTCCTGGGTGGGGGTGAGCTTCTTCCGCCGTCCGCCGATTCTTCCTTTAGCCCGAGCCGCCTGTAAACCCGACAGCGTGTTCTCCCTCATGCTGTCCAGGCAGTACTGGTTCCAGGCCCCCAGTATGTTCAGGAACATCTGCCCCGCCGGGCTGGTAGTGTCGAAGAACTCGGTCAGGCTTTTCAGCCCGGCCTTCTTCTCCTTGAGGATATCGAGGATTTGGAGCTGCCGCCCGAGGCTACCGGTTAGCCGCTCCAGCCGCCATACAGTCAGCACATCACCCGCCTGTAGCCCGTTCAGGGCCTTGTGCAGCTCGGGGCGGTTCCAGCGGCGGCTGGATATCTTCTCGACGAACAGGTTCTCTTCCTTAACCCCTGCCTTCCTGAGTGCAGCGATCTGGGTTTGAGCTTCTTGGTCGTCCTTGGACACTCGGGCGTAACCAATCTAGCGGCTCCCAGCTTTGGAGTTGGCCGATTGCTCGGACTTCGCTACTTTGGCCCCTCGAGCTTGATTGGCGAAACCTGCTGAGCTAGGGGTTCTAGAGGTTTTAGTCATCGCATAACCTCCGAGGCTCAGAGTTTGGCCTTGCGGATCAGCCGCGCCTTGACCCGCAGCCCCGGCAGCTTGGCCCACTCCTGCTCCCCCGTCAGGACGGGCAGCCCCAAGTGCTCCCCCAGCGCCAGCACCGCGCAGTCGCCCAGGCTGAGGTTATAGGGGTTCCTACGGGCATAGAAATAGGCCGCCGCCTTCGCCAGCTCGCGGTCATAGTCCACCACCTCGAGGCCCAGCTCGTCCAGGTCAGCCTCGGCCTGGTCGGCGGGTACGCCCTTGCCCACCAGCTTGCCCAGAACTTCGGTTAGGGTCACGGCGGAGATGATCCCGTGCTCGAGCGCCGCCTCTACCTTCTCGGCCCCCTCCTCGTTTTGCAGGTAGGCCAGAATGGCCGAGGCATCAATAACAATTCCTTCAGCCACCAATCACCAATCCTTGGCCTCGGCCTGCTCGCGCCGCTCGTTGTGCAGCTCCTCGGCCATCGAACCCTCGAGCCCGGCGTACTTACCGCGCAGCCGCCGCAGCCGCTCTCTCCGGGCGGTGAGGGTGATGGCCCCTTCTCCTTCAACCAAGTCAAGCACCACCTGGTCGCCCGGCTTCAGCCCCAGCTCGGCCCGCATCTCGGCGGGGATCACTACCTGACCCTTCGGCCCTACTGTCATGGTCTTGCTCATCGTATACCTCTGTATGTAAGTATAACTTTGGCTTCAGTTATACACAACGACTGTGGTACGCCAAGTCGTATCCGAGGTTCCCATCTTTCAACAAATTTTACCCTAGGAGCTGTACTAGATAAGCGTCAGTTGGCACCCTGCTGACTTTTCTTGAGCCACTTGCTCAGGGTCTTACGGCTGATCCCATAGATGCGCTGTATCCCCCGCATACTCGAGCGCTCCTGGTAAGCAGCCAGTATCTGCGCCTTATCCTCCTCGCTGTACTTCACACTTGGCTCCAGCACCGAATACCGACTGCAATCCTTGCACTTGTACTGCTGCTTCCCATACGGTGTCGTCCCGTTCCTTACGATGTTCTCGCTGCCACAACGGGTACAACGGTATGTCACCGTCTCCTGGATCATAGCCCCAGTTTATCAGTATGCGAGGGGCCACTACCCGTAATACACCCATATAGCTGTATCAATGCTATATAGCTCTATCAGATGCCGCTCCCGCCCTTCGAAGCCTCGGGCGACCTGCTGCCCCGCATCTACCCCGCCGACTGGGGGGAGATTGTGCTGAGGTTCGGAACCAACGCCCACCGGAGGAAGCTGCTCGAGGGCCTGGTTCAGGAACCCCGCCTTTGGCAGGAGTTTCGTGCCAGCACGAAACTCCTGAAACCTACCCTGAGGGCTGGTTGGACTACCACACAGCAGTTCTGGTACTTCCTTAGGAGCGTGGGTGTTGGCCCCAGGAACACATTCGGCCGCGGGCGAGGGAGCTGCTCCCCCATCAGCCTTTCCGCTCAACTGGGCAGGGGAGTCATGGACGGGCTAAAAGCAGGAGAGCGGAGTGCTAAGTGCTAATTGACCACCCCTGAGGGGCTCCTATTTGATGGTTTGGAGCACCCGTTAGTGTGGCGATATGGCTGGGTGGTTGTGCAGCGGCCTAGCGTGGAGCAAGCTATCAATGAGTTGATCTGGACTCATAGCGATCCGCTGCGTTTGCTGATGGGCATCCACGAAATGGGTGGAGTGCGACGACTCTAGCTCGAGCCCTCCCCGCTTCCAGGAGCCCCCATGAAACCCCGCCTTGACCCCCGTACCCACGTCCAACACACTTTCCAACAGGGCGAATCTAGCCCCCCTCCCTTCCGCCCTGTTGCAGAGGTCTGGCCCGACCTGGCCCAGCAACCCCGCCTGGTGTTGGGCATCCGGGCCACGGTGGTGGAAGTACATACCCTACACCAAAGCTTCGGCCAACCCAAACCGATCCGGGAGCCGCTGCGGCTAATCCACCAGGCCGGAGGGAGCCAAGGGCAGCCGCACCTGTTCTGGGTCACCGAGCTGCGCCCCCGAGCCCAGACTCAGACCGGGCTGAAGAAGCTGGCGCAATACTGCGCTGCTCATCGGGAGGCCGATACGGCTGGAGCAACTGCTGCACTACCAAACCCAGTTGCAGGAATACCTGGAGGTGGAGTGCAACCGCAGCTACGCCGACCTGGTGGAGGGGATTTATCCTCCTGACCTCACCCCGAGCACCTGATTCATTTGGTCGAAGATGAGTTGCCGACCAACCTGGACGAGTTGCTGGAGCGGGGAGACTTACCGCAGCGCTATCCTGGAGTGCTGGGGGCTGTGGGGGCTGACCCCGAGCGGTGAATAGAGGTGGCTGGATGTGCGCATGAGTCACGCCCTCAGGCATCTTGACTGGGGCGAGGGTGGACGCGTATCTTCGAGGTATACCTGCTTGGAAGCAGATGTCGCGCGGAGCCCCATGACCCTGCCCCTCGGTCAGCACACCGTCTGGGATTTGTGCTGCGCGAGTTGTGTCACACCGATGTGCTGCCCACTGGTCACGACCTGCTCGGCTTAGGTGGGCTGCGCCATCAAAGCCTACGCCAGCGCCTCGAGGCCTCGAGCCAAACTACATACCCTGGCTCCTCCGGTAGCATTCGCAGCAGGCGGGGGCGTTCTAAAAAAAGAGCGTTGGTTTTAGGGCGAAAACCAATCATATGCCGTCGTAGAAACAGTTTAGCCGAGTTTTGGTCGAGTGGCAGCACTTTTGAACAGTAATGTTTTAGCTAAATACACAGGCCATTATGCAGTCATTAAGGGGTGTCTTCCTACCATGACTTTCATGCAAAGAAGTTCCCCCACCCTGAGGAAGTGGTTGGTCGCCACCCTCCCCCAAAAGATGGCGCCGATCGCACTGCTGGCACTGGTTTTGTTGGGCTTCTCAGCTTGCGGCCCGCCTGACCCCCTTCGCGGGGGTGTGGAATGCCACCTAGACTGATCCCACCTTTGGGCGGATAGCCTCGCAGCTCATTTTGCAAAGGGGTGGCAGCTTCCAGAAACAAGACGCTGGTCTCGATACCGGAACCCTCATCACCATTTACGGCACCTTCCGGGCTTTCTCTGACCAGAGCCTGCTAGGCCTGGACATAACTCGAGGCGAACCTACCCAGACCTGTGGCCCGCTGGGTTGTAACCCCATCCGCTACCCTGCGGGTGCGTCCTATACCTACCGCTTCGTGGATGCCAACACCCTCTTGCTGCGCTTTGCCAACTGCACTCCTGACCAGTGAACTACACCTACCGCCGTGGGGCTTAGGTGGTTCTGCTTCACCTCGAGGAGGAACTCATGCTCACCCTGCTTAGGCGTAAAGCCCTCGTTCTAGCTACAGCCATTTTGCTGGGGCTCGTACAGGCCCAGGCTCTCCCCGCCAAAGCACCTCCCCAGGGGATGCGCTCGGCCTACACCGGCGGGCAGGGCCGGGTGCTATATACCACCCTCAGTGGTAGCCACTCAGCCACCAAGCTAGCCCAGGCGGTGCGCATCGGCATCCAAGACTATTTTGATGCCCCACCGGTGTTCCAGGCGGGGGTACGTAATCCAGACGATACCCAGTTCCAAGCGGCCTTTAGCGCTAGGCTAGGCGGCATGCCGGTGGTGGGTCTGTTAGTAGTGACGATCACTGGGCAAAATGGCGGAGGGGCGGCACTGCTGTTTGACAGCCGGAGCCGGGCACGGCAGTCGTTCCCAGCCATGCAAAAAGCCTTGGTGGGGGGCGGTGGTGGGGGCAGCAGCCCATCAGGGTGTCCGGATCCAGGTTATCGACCGGCAGCCTACTCCCTGGCAAAACGGCCAGGCCGCGTTCGTGCGCTACTGGGCCAATGTCGGGGGCACCCGTATGGACGGGTTTGGGTTATTTGCGCTGATGCAGTACGACACCAACAGCTACATATTCTACCAATCTTATGTGTACGCTCCCGCCCAGGTTTTTTCGCAAATCCTGCCCACCGCGCTTCAAACTTGGGCCTCCTGGAGCATCAACCCGGCAGTCTACACCGAGCGGCTAATGGCTGCGGCCCAGAGCATGCGCGAAACCGGGGACATCATCACCAGTGCCTACAACAACCGGCAGCGAACCTACGACAGCATCAACAAGGGTTGGGATCAATATATCTGCGACGCAGCTACCCCCCGAGTACATTGACGGGAGGCGCACCGAAGATGTGAGCGCGAATTTCGCCAATTGGCTGGTGAAAGAGGATCCGGTCAACTGGCGCATCGTGCCTGCTTCGGAGCTAATACCCCATTAGCTCGACTTTATCCATCAGGCCGCATAGCAAAGGCAGGCGCTCGAGCTGTCACATCACCGGCACGTCGCCCTCTCGCAGAGCGTCTAGGGCATGGCATAGCTCAGGGCGGTCCCAACGGCGGCTGCTGATTTTCTCCAGGAAGATGTGTTGGTCTTTGAGCCCGGCTTTTTTGAGGGCGGCGGGCTGGGCTTGACATGGATCGCCTCTTCTCCAGGTTCCTCGGTGATGAGCCGTTAGTGGGTCAATTGAGTCAATTTTGAGCTATTCTTGGGCCAAGAACGTAGTAAGCCCCCCAGCCGTCCCGCTCGAGCGCCTCGAGGTCTCGGCCTGCCGTGGCCCGGCTGACCCCGGTGAGCTTCTGGTACTCCCCCCGAGTGATGCGGCCTCGAGTCTTGAGCTGGAGCACGGCTTTGATCTGGCGGTCACTGACACCCCAAGCCAGCAGCCGCTCAACACTGAGCAGGTTCTTGCGGAAAGTCACCCGCAACCCGCCATTCGCCTCGGCGAACTCCGGCGCGGGCAGCCCAGCCGCCTGGCAGGCCTCGATCATCCGGGTGGTGCCGGTGCCCCAGCGATCAGCGGGTTGCGCCGCTGCGAGGGGTGGCCCCGCCGCCTCAAGCCTTCGACGGTGATCTCCGGCGGCAGCCCGCCGGGGTTCCATAGCTCCAGGTGGTCCTCCTCCACCCGGATTTGCACATCGCCGGGGTTGGGTCACGACAATCGGGCGTGCGAAAACTGCCCCCTAGGTGACTGAAAGGCTTTCCTGGAGAGCGATCCCCAGCCGAGATGAAGCGAAACGCCTATCCCAAACGGGGTCTTGGTGGGAACGCCGTCACAGTTAGGAAGGTACAGACAGCTAAGGGGGAGTGAGGCCCAAAACCACTTCGCTCTAGAAACACGTGCGGAACGAAGTTAGCCGGACTCAGATGGCACTTTTGCATTTTCCGGTTGTTATAACCCGTAATGGTGGCCTGGGGCAAACCCAAAGGGGGCGGCGGGTTTCCTGCCAGGGTTGTGGCTATTCATTAGGAGTAAACCTACCCCACCGCCAAATCTTGGATTCTCGCATTGCTGCCACCTGCCCGGACAAGAGCAAAATTTGCCCGCCTTCAAATCAAATCGGTGGTCGCTTTCAGTGCAAAGCCCAGCAAATTACGCAAACTCTGCTTCAAGCGCTTTGCCGTACCACTAGCTCGGGTCGCAACAACACCGCCGGAGGCTGCTTCCCGGAAATCCGGATCAGCAACATTTTGAAGGCTTCCGCGCCCAGGCCGTAGCGATCTACCCGTAGTGTGGTCAGGGCGGGGGTTGCCAGAGCAGCCATGCGGATATCGTCGTAGCCGATGATAGCGATGTCCTCCGGAACCCGCAGCCCCATTTCCTGCGCGGCTTGCAGTGCGCCCAGCGCAACCAGATCGTTGTAACCAAACACTGCTTGCAGATTTTTGTGCCGCTTCAACAGCCGCTTGAAGCCATTGTAGCCACCGTGTTCGTTGGACTCACAGGGCTCGAGCCATCCGCTTTTCATCTCATGACCGGAGGCGCTCAGCGCGTTCTCGTATCCTCTCGAGCGCAGTCGGCCCGCGCGGGAGGCTGGTGGCCCTGCCAACATACCGATGTGCTCACGTCCACTTTGCAACAGGTGATGCACGGCTCGCATGGCCCCATAAGTGTCGTCGTTGGCCACAGTTCCAGCCACCTTGGGCGGGGCTTCGCGGTTAATTACTACCGCAGCCGGATGCCCCGAGAGCAGTTCGGCCAGGCGCTCGTCGGGCAGGCGCGGGGCACACACGATCACCCCATCCACTCGGCTAGCCTCGAAACGCTCCAAGACCCGCTCCTCGCGGGCGGGCAGCTCGGCGATGTCGGAAATATAAAGGGTATAGCCTCCCTCGAAGGCCTGATCCTCAGCCCCCCGCACCACATCGGGGAAAAAGGGGTTGGTCAGGTCAGGAACCACCAGCCCGATGGTCATAGTTTTTTGGGTGATCAGGCTGCGGGCTATTCCATTGGGCCGGTAGCTCGTTTCGGCAATGACCCGCAAAATCCGTTCGCGGGTTTCGGGCCGCACCATGCCAGTGTTGTTGACCACCCTCGAGACGGTCATTGCCGAAACCCCCGCTCGTCGGGCCACCTCAGTAATGGTTACTTTAGGCATCCCTTTCTCCAAAAAATCCGTTAGCGCTAACATTTATGATACATAAGTCTATCACTTTACCATCGGAGCTGTAAATACCCCGTCTCTGTCGCATTATATTTGTGAAGAGCCCCCGCTTTTATACAATGGGTTAAGTGGGCATTGACAAATCCATGATGTTAGCGCTACCATTTTGGTTGGAATCTGACATCAGGAGAAGCCATGCATCTAGATGGGGGTGCGGTTGGGCTAAAGGTTGAGGTGTTCTTTGAAGCTGAAAGGGTGAACGGGCTCGAGCCCTTGTGTTCAGCCCGTGTGGATAGGGCAATATGAACCAAATTCTGCTGGCCCAAGCTCGAGCCAGCTCTGGTGCGTTGCTGGGTGTAGAACGACTTCACCAGACCTTGGAGGCACTCCGGGGTCGCTTCACGGGTCAAAAAGTGCTGGTATTGATCCCTGACCATACCCGCACCCTGCCGCTTCCGCAGTTGTTCCGAATGCTGGTGGAGGTATTAGGGGATACGGCCAAACTCGACTTTATGGTGGCGCTGGGAACCCATCCGGCTTTGGATGAAGCCCAACTGCACAAGCTGGTCGGCATCACCGCCGAAGAACGTGGCAGCCAGTTCGCCCATGTAGGGTTGCTCAACCATGCTTGGCAAGACCCTGATGCTTTACAAACGGTGGGGGTCGTCCCGCAATCCAAAGTTCGAGAAATCGCCGGTGAGCGCTGGCATCCCACGCTGGGCGCTGACGTGCAGGTGCGCCTTAACAAGCGAGCCGTGGAGGTTGAGCAAATCCTGATTCTCGGCCCCACCTTCCCGCACGAAGTCGTCGGTTTTTCGGGCGGGGCCAAGTATCTATTCCCCGGCATTAGTGGTGCGGAAATGATCAACGTGACGCATTGGCTGGGAGCCTTGGCTGGGGTGCGCAATACTATCGGCATCAAGGATACCCCGGTGAGGGCTTTGATTCACGAGGCCGCAAAGCATGTACCGACCCCAATCACCCTGGTCTCGCTGGTAGTGCAGGGGGGTGGGTTATCGGGCGTGTTTGTAGGTGATCATCTTTCGGCCTGGTCTGCCGCTGCCGACCTCTCGAAAGAGCGCCACATCGTCTGGGTAGACAAACCCTTCAAACAAGTTTTGTCCTGTGCCCCGCCGATGTACGACGAACTCTGGACAGCGGGCAAAGCCATGTACAAACTGGACCCCGCCCTGGCTGATGGTGGCGAACTCATCATCCATGCGCCCCACCTGGATACGGTGAGCTTGGTACACGGCAAATACATCTACGAGATCGGCTACCACTGCGTACCCTACTTCTTGGGTCAGTGGGAACGATTTAAGCACGTGCCTCTGGGCGTGATTGCCCACAGCACCCACGTGCGGGGTGGTGGGGCTTGGGTAGATGGCGTGGAGCAGCCCAGGGTCAAGGTGACGCTGGCCAGCCGCATCAGCCCCGAAGACTGTGCCCGCCTCAATCTGGGTTACCTCGACCCCAACACTATCAACCCCGAGGATTTCGCAGGCCAAGAAGACCAAGGCGTTTTGCTAGTACGCAAAGCTGGCGAGACCCTGTACCGGGTAAAGGAGACGGCATGAGTGCGGTTAAGGTCAGGCTCGAGTTCCACGCCATCAGCCAGCGCCTGCGCGAGTTGTGGCTACCAGAAGTGGACGTGGTAGTGGGGATTGCCAGGGGAGGCATTGTCCCGGCCACGATGGCAGCCCATCAACTGGGCAGCGAGCTGGTGCTGCTCCACCTCAACTACCGCGATGATGACAACAAACCACGTCGCGCTACTCCAGAGCTGCTAAAGCCCTCGAGTTTCGACCCCATCGGCAAGCGGGTCTTGCTGGTGGACGACGTGAGCGTGAGCGGGGCAACCCTTGGCGTAGCCAAGGAAATCCTCGAAGGCGCAACCATCACCACCCTGACCTGCAAAGGCCACGCCGACTTGGTACTGTTCCCCGAAGTGCGGGAGTGTGTGGA
>JADEYI010000787.1_pt1 | contig 34511 bp, 32 predicted proteins | sample 8542331 | NCBI WGS metagenome assembly JADEYI01 (sample SAMN16510988, study PRJNA670497) | mine drainage metagenome | isolation source: biofilm near Copperflume 1 | place: Germany: Marsberg coppermine Kilianstollen | collected 2018-02 | reverse complement strand
AATCGTCCCCACGTTTACATGCGGCTTCGTCCGCTCAAATTTCGCCTTCGCCATGATCGTGCCCTCCGGGCTGGTGGTGTGCTGAGGGCGGTAGTTGGACTGCCACCCGGGATGCTGCCTGGAGCCCTCATCCAGATTCGAACTGGAGACCTCGTTCTTACCAAGAACGCGCTCTGCCAACTGAGCTATGAGGGCCCGAATCGGCCAGGGCCGACGTTGGACCGGAATCTGACAGCAGCCACGGCCAGAGAATGGCTGTCGCCGCTGTTGCCCCGTCGGGCCACCATGCCCGCGGGCGGGGAAGTGGCGGCGCGGAGGGCCTCATGGGTGGTGGAGAGAGCAGGATTCGAACCTACGAAGCGCGAAGCGCGGCAGATTTACAGTCTGCTGCCATTAACCACTCGGCCATCTCTCCACGGGGCTGATCCACAAGCTGCCCGCGCGCCTTCACGGTCAGCATCTGTGCTGGAGCCCAGGAGGGGACTCGAACCCCTAACCTACTGTTTACAAAACAGTTGCGCTGCCAATTGCGCTACCCGGGCTCGGGTCAAGAGTACCCTGCAGGAGTCCAACACAAAAACGATCCGCCGAAGCGGACCAAGAAATAAGTATGGCGACTCGCCCCCGCTAAGGCAAGGAACGGCACTCGCTCCGCGGCAGTCGTAGCGGAGAACACGCGTGGCGGCAAATTACGTTGGGATAAGCAACGCAGACGCATCAGGATCCGCGCGCAGCCCCATCACCGCCCCCGCAAGTCGCCAAGAAAATTGATCAGCAACGCGTTGACTTCGACTGGGCGCTCCTGCTGGGTCCAGTGCCCGCAGTTTCGGATGTGTTCGATGCGGAGGCCAGGGATGAGCTTCCGCATCGGTTCCGCCTGTTCCGGCCGCAACACGAGGTCGTTCTCGGCCGTGATCATCATCGCTGGCACCCGGATAGTGGGGTCGCCGAAGGCAACCGCGTCTTCCCAGTTGCGGTCGATGGCGCGATACCAGTTGAATGCACCGCGGCTGCCCGTCCGCTCAAATGCCTGCACATAAACATCGAGTTCGTCGCGCGTGAGCAGGAGTTGGTCCGGCCCGGGTGTTGGGATGCGCGTATACATGCCGCTGCCGTCTCCGCCGAGCGTCGCCATCGTCCACAAATCCTGGGCGCGCGTGTAGGGGTGCATGACTTTATTCATGTTCCCGCGCAGGTCCGCCTCGAACTCTGCCTCCGGCTGACCGGGCGCCTGGTTGTAGAGCATGTAAAAGCCGCGGTCGCCGGCGCCGAAGGCCGCGTGCATGCCTAGGGTTGGCGCAACCGGTCCGGGTGCGGAATAGGGCGTGTTCAGTCCCACCAGCCGCTCCGTGCGCTCCGGGTACCGCAACCCGAACTGCCAGATGTGATATCCGCCCCAGTCGTGCCCGACGACAACCGCCTTCTCGATCTCGAGTGCGTCGAGCAGCCCGGCGATATCGGCACAGATCTCCGTCGTGCGGTAGGCCGCGGGCTCGGCCGGCGCATCTGTCTCGCCGTAGCCCCGCATGTCGGGCGCGATGGCGCGAAAGCCGGCCTCGCTCAATGAACGCAACTGGTGCCGCCACGAAAACCACAGCTCTGGCCATCCGTGACAGAACACTACCGGGAAGCCTTCGCCCGCTTCGGCGACATGCATGCGGATGCCGTTGGTCTGGATGCTGCGGTGCGTGATCTCGGGGGACACTGGCAACCTCGCGGCAGAAAAGTCTTAGCATCCTATCCGATTGTGCAATCCGGGAGTTCGCCAACCTTGCCCTAACGCTGCGTCGCCATGTCCCTCCGCCGGAGCACCGCCATCGTCAATAGCTCTACGCTCACCAGCGTCGCATCGTCCGCCAGCGCTTCTTCCACCCAGCGCTTCGCCTCTGCGCGCGGATAGCCGAGCGCCGCCACCGCTTCGATAGCATCCACGACCACGCGGCGCCGTTCGAACTTGCTCGCATCCACCGGCTGCTCGAACCCTCCGTCGGCCATCGCCGCTTCCGCGACGACCTTCCCCCGCAGGGTCGCAATGATCTTGTCCGCGCCCCGCGCACCGATGCCCGGCAGGCGCGTCAGCGTCGCCCGGTCCTCCTGCTCGATCGCCCGTGCAATGGTGCTCACGGAGACGTTCATCGCCTTCACGGCCTTCGCCGGCCCGATGCCCTCGACCGTCGTGAACTTGCGGAAGAAGTCGCGTTCCGCGCGTCGCAAGAAGCCCACGAGCACCGGTACGGGCTGGTTCGCCGTCGCGTGATAGAAGATGTGCAGGCCCACCTCTGGCAGCGACCCGCCGTCGCCCAGCTCGCCCTCGCCCGCCAGTGTCTGCAACTCCGGCCACAGCACGAGCGGCACGAGCACCTCATACCGGACACCGCCAACATCGACTTCAACCAGCGGCCCGCCCGCATCCATACGCGCGAGCTTGCCCTGCAGGTGTGTGATCATCTGCAGCCGCCCGGATTCGCCAGCTCGACAGTCACCTGGACGTTGGTGCCAGAGCGTTGCCTCATCCGCGCAGTATCCGGGCGGTGGCCACAGCACGCCACCGGCGAAAGGCACGTTTGGTCAGCCTGTCGCCCTGTTGCTCGTTGTCTGGCACGGATTGCTACACTCCTCTAGTGCCCGAACTCCCCGAAGTTGAAACGATCCGCCGCGACCTCGAACCGCTCGTCGTTGGCCGCAAGATCATCGGCGTCGAAATGGACGAGGGCACCATCGCCCTGCTCGCGGGGGCGTCAATCGAGACCCTGCGCGAGAACCTCGTCGGCCGCCGTTTCGTGTCGATGGGCCGCCGCGGCAAATACATCCTCTGCGGTCTCGATGACGGCCGCGTCTTTGTCGTCCACCTGCGCATGACCGGCCGCCTCGTCTGGCGCGCACGCTCAGACCCTCCTGAGCAGTACCAACGCGCATGCATCCTGCTGGATGATGGCCACGACCTGCGCTGGAGCGACCTGCGCAAGTTCGGCACCTGGCGCATCGTTGAAAACGCCGCTGAGATCATCAGCAGGCTCGGCCCCGAACCCATCGATGCCGGGTTCACGGTGAAGCAGTTCCGGGCAGCGCTCGCGGGCCGCAGCGCCCCGGTCAAGGCCGTGCTGCTGGATCAGCGGCGCCTGGCCGGCCTGGGAAACATCTACGTCGATGAAGCGCTCTTCGAAGCCCGAGTCCGCCCCGATACGCCCGCCGGCTGGCTCTCTCCCGCCGCTACGAAGCGGCTCTTCGCGTCGACTCGTGCGGTGCTCGAACGAGGCATCAGCAACCGCGGCGCGAGCTTCAAAGACTACGTGGATGGCCAGGGCAACCCCGGCTCGCAGCACATGTTCGTGCAGGTCTTCCGCCGGGACGGTGAGCCCTGCTACGCCTGCGGGACGATGATCGAGCGAAGCGTCGTCGCTGGCCGCGGCACACACTTCTGCCCGAAGTGCCAGCCGCGGGGCCGCCGCCCGCGCAACCTTGCAGCCAACGCCACCCCGGGGAGCACGCATGCTCGTTGACGCGGCCTCGCTCATCGCGGTGCTTCGGCTGCCGCCCGGGACCGAGGTGACGTGTGAGCCACTTTCCGGCTCTATCGCAGCCCCTGAGCGCCTCGCTCTCCACACTCCAGACGGCGGTTCGACGGTGGTGTTCGTCCGGCGAGCCCGCGACGCGGAGGCGGCGGCGAACCACCTGGCCGTGATGGAAGCGCTGACGAACGCGCGATTCGCCCATGCACCGCGGCTGCTGGGTACCGTCGGCGATGCCGCGATCGAGACCTGGGTCGATGGGCTCACGGCGCTCGCGGTCGTGCCGCCGCCCGGTGCCTGCGAAGCCGCCATCGCTGCGCTCGCTGCGCTCCACGACCTTCCGTTGCAGGAGGGCCTCGATTGGGGTGCTCGCGCCGCAGACCTCATTCCCGCTGAAGACCTGCCGCTGCACCGCCTCGGGTTTGCAGCGCACGAGCGCGAGCCCGCACGAGGCCCCCTGGCCGCCGCGCGGACTGCGCTGCTGGCCACGCCCTTCGGCTTCGCCCACCGCGATGCCACGGCAGCACACGTCCTGCTTGCCCCGGATTCGGCTATGCTGGTCAACTTCGAACGCGCTGGCTTCGGCGCCCAACTCTTCGACGTCGCCGCCTTTCTCCTCACCTCCGGCCTTGGGCCACCGGCGCGGCGCGCCCTCGCTGCGGCCTACGCGCGCGCCCGCAACCTCGAACCGCTCGCCACGATCGATCTCGTGGACCTCGCTGGTATTTTCTGGGGCATCGGCGAGATGCTTATCCTCCCGCGGCTGCTCATTGAAGCCCTCGGCGATGACGCCGCCAGCGGCCGCATTCGCACGGCCGCCGCACGCATCGACGAGGGCATGCGTCTGCCCGCCGGCGACCACCCCGCTGCGGCAGCGATCCGCGCCGCTCTCTGGGCGGAGTAGAATCCGGGGCAATGCCCGGACTGACTTTCCCCGGCGGCCTCTCCGAGCTCGACTTCGTCGATGCCTACCGGCGTTCAACGCTGACCAAGCCACAGATGGCCGCCGATGCCGCCCTCCGTGCCCTGGTTTTCAGCGACGCAGCGGACCGGGCAATCCTCTGCGGGCTCATCGCCCAGGAGTTGGCGGAGGCCTGCCGGCGGCTTGTGGCGGTCTACAGCGCCCTCGCTGACCGGCGCTACAGCATCGCCCGCTCACTCATGAAGCCGCTCCCCGGCGCCGATGAGTGGCGGACCTTCGTCCAGCAGGCGGGCAGCTACAACCCCGGCCAGATCATCTGGGACCTCAGCCTTGGCGAAGACGCCCTCCGATTCGCCGAGGATCTTCGCAGCCAGCCCGCGCTGGCCGAATTGACAGACCTTGTGCGCGCGGCCGAAAGCGGGAGCCCGATGCTCCTGGTCCCCATGCTGGACCGCCGCAACGTCGCGCGGGAATGCTGGTTCAGCGGCATCGATGCCACCGAGCAGCAGGTCACAGCCTCTGTCGGCGCGACCGAGGAGGTTGCCGCGGACCTCGCCGATATCACTGCCAACCTGTCCGAGATCGCCTGTGGCTTCCTCGGCTCCTATCTCGGTGCCCGGCGTAACGCCGGACGGCGGGACTGGTGATGCCCGGCGAAGAATGGCCGAGCGGGCCACGCAACGCCATCACCGATGTCCCCGGCATCCGTGTTGGACACTTCACCGACCGCAAGGGTGGAACCGGCTGCACGGTCGTCCTTGCCGAAACCTGCACCGGTGCCGCCGTCGAAGTGCGCGGTGGTGCCCCCGGGACCCGCGAAACCGACGTCCTCAACCCCGCGAACGTCGTCCGCAAGTGCCACGCCGTGGTTTTCAGCGGCGGTAGCGCGTTCGGTCTCGCGAGTGCTCACGGCGTCGTGCGCTGGTGCGCCGAACACGGCATCGGCTTTCCCACGAAGGTGCGCGATGTGCCAATCGTTTCCGCCGCTGTGCTCTTCGATCTCGCCGTCGGCAATCCGCTCGCCTACCCCGATGAAGCGGCCGGCTATGCGGCAGCGGCACGGGCGAAGCGCGGCGCGGTGGCAGAAGGCAACGTTGGTGCGGGCACCGGCGCAACCGTCGCCAAGCTCCTTGGAGGCGCCGGCCGGGCGATCAAGGGTGGTCTTGGCACTGCCAGTGCTGCCGGGCCACGCGGGCTCATTGTCGGGGCGCTCGCCGTCTCGAACTCCCTCGGCAGCATCTTCGACCCTGCCACCGGTGCCTGCATCGCTGGCCCGCGCGCGGAAGGCGGCGGTTTCGTTTCGCTACCGGATGCGATGGGGCAGCGAACGGCAGAGATGGAGACAATGCTCGAAAACACGACGCTCATCTGTGTCGCCACAAACGCCCGGCTTGGCTCGCACGAACTGCAGCGTCTTGCGATCCAGGCACACGATGGCTTCGCTCGCGTCGTCGCCCCGGCGCACACTTTTGCCGACGGCGATGTCGCCTTTGCCCTCGCCATGGGCCAGGTTGAGGCCACCCCCGACGACGTGCTCGCTCTTGGCTTGCTCGTGAGCCACGCGGTCGAACAGGCGCTCCTCCATGGTGTCCGCCTGGCGAAAACCGCCTATGGCATGCCGGCCGCAGCGGAGTGGCCGGCCGGCGGAGCAGCGCACTGAGGTACGTCGGTCAGCCCGCCATCAGTTGCGGCTCGATCGATGCGCACAGCTCACCCACCAGGTGAGCGATGTATGCCCGCGCGTGCGGTCGCATGATCCCGAACTGCACGTGCAACACAATCCCTGGCGGGCTGCCTTCTTCGGCTACAATCTCGCCGGTCAGCGACGGCGCGCCCGGCCGCTCGCCAATCAGCACTTCGAGCGGCCCTGATGGCGGCAGCTCCGGCACCGAGAGCGCGACTCCGCCCAGCGAGATGTCGAGGACCGTCGCCGGAAACGCTGTCTCACGAACTCTCACCGAGGCGACCATCGAGGTCCGGTAGCGCGGGTTCGAACGGGTGTCCACGGGGCGCCACGGGCTCAGCTTTGTGAACACGGCCGTGTTGTCGTGGATGCCCTTGAAGCGCGCCAGCGATGCGGCGCGGCGGCCAAGTGGCCCCGATGCCAACAGCACGTCCTCGTCTGGCTCGAATGGACACAGGCAATCGACCGTCACCGAAACCTGGAACCCACGCTGCCCCGCAAACAGTCCGTCCCAAGTGACTGGCGAAGGCACGCCGCGCTGCATCACCGTCGTTATCGCCCCTACATCAGGTGCGCGAGACGCCGATTGTGAATCTTCCATATCAGGGTTATCGGCGCAACAGCCGGCAGCGATAGGGCCCACGACGCCGGCGCCACCTGCGAAGGTTGCCTTTATCGCTCGAAATTGTGTGACCCGGATCTCATTCAGGAGACCTTTCCGCGGCGCGAACTACGTGCTACTATCGGCCCCGATCGTTTACGGGTGCTTTACCAGCCCCGGAACCGGTTGCACAACGACGGGAGAGCATCAATTCTGAACAGACTTCGTCGGAGCATTCTCGCCCTGGGGCCGCTGGCACTCGCCGCTGCAGCCCTCCTCGCCCTTGGCGTGGCAACGGCCCTGGCCGAAACCTCCCCACAGTCAACCGCCACGTCCACCACGACGGCAACAGCGACCGCCAGCACCACCGCGACTGCCACGCCAACCACCGCGACCACAATCAACCTCAAAGGCGGCAGCGGCGAGACGGGTTACTCCGTCGACCTTTACCTGCCCGACAGTGCAACGGTTCTCACCGGCACCGTCGTCCGCTGGACGATGTCGTGGAGCGAGCCGCACACGGTGACGTTCGGCGTCCCGCCCACCGGCCAGGACCCGACCATCAACCCCAACCCCTACCCGACCGCACCCGTGCCCTATGACGGCACCGGCTACCTCACCTCCGGCCTGATCGGCATGAACTGGCCCTCTGGCCCTCCCGGCACCCCTCAGGGCCCTACCACCTTCGCCGTTCAGTTCACCAAGCCTGGAAGCTACAGCTTCTTCTGCGCGATCCACCCCAACATGAAGGGCACGATCACTGTCGTCAGTTCAGGCACTGTTTCGAAGCAGGCAGACCTCGATGCCGCCGGTGCTGCCACCTATGCCACTGAGCTCGCTGCCATCAAGGCCGTGCACGCAGCCCAGCCGCAAACTCCCGCCTCTGCAGCCAAGGCCGGCGGCGGCACTGCCTACACCTTCATAGCCGGCGGCGAAACCCAGAACGCCGCCGTTATGCAGTACACCCCCGCCAGCTACGACATCAAGGTTGGCGACAGCATCACCTGGGCGTCGAACGGGAACATCCCTCACACGGTCACCTTCGGGCCCCCACCCGCTGGTGACCCGTTCGCCGCGACACCAAACGTCCCCACCGGCGGCTTCGATGGCTCACAACCCGCAAACAGCGCCATCATCGGCGTGGGGTATCCGGCCGGCCAGACCTTCACTCTGACCTTTACCAAGGCCGGTAGCTACCACTACATCTGCCTCTTGCACGCGGCACAGGGCATGGTTGGCGTCGTCAATGTCGCCGCCGCAGCCGCGCCCAGCGCGACCCCGGCCGCGCCAAAGCCGCCCGCGACCGGCTCCGGCTCAGCCGCCAGCAGTGACAACTTCTGGCTGCTCGCTGGCCTCGCCGGTGCCCTATTTGTGGTCACTGGTGGCGCCAGCCTGGCCCTGCGCAGGCGCTAACCCGTTCCTGCGATCCCTTCCTGAGGGGCGAGCCATCCACCAGCGATGGCCCGCCCCTCTCCACGCCCGCGAAATGTGGTACTGCCCTGCGCAGCAGTCTTCCCGGCCACCGCGGCACCGATCCAGACCATTTCTTGCCCTTGTGTGAACGATTCACTTTGCCGCGCGGCTCCCCGCGCCCACAATGAAGCCCAGAACGCGTCAGGATCCATGCTATGACTACCCACTCGCGGCTACCGGCTCTTGGCTTCGCCGCCGCGGCAGCCCTCCTTGCTGCTGCCTGTGGCTCCGCCCCGAATCCGACCCCGCCAGGCACCCGCTCGCCCGTGATGGCGGTTCAAACAGCGACCCCCTCGCCCGCCGCCACCGCCTCAGCAGAGCTCTCCGCCGCCAGCACCACCGCGTTGCCGGCGTCCCCCGTTGCCACCGTAGCGGCCGCTTCGCCGGTCTCGCAACCCGCGACGGCGACCACCCGCCCGCCCACCGATGCCCCGGACAAGCCCACGCCGGTGCCGCCCACACCGAAGCCCACGGTGGCTAGCCCAACACCGGCCGAGCCAACATCGGTCACGATCGGTGTGCCCTCGGGAACGACCATCTGGTCGCCTTCGAACGTCACGATCGCCGTCGGCGGCACGGTCACCTGGGCCTGGTCTGGTGACACCTTCCACGACCTCGTCGGCCTCAACTTCGAGCCCGGATTCTCGACGAAATACCACGACACGCCCCAGAAGTCCGCGAACATATCGTTCACATTCACGGCGCCCGGGACTTATCACTATGAGTGTTCCGTGCACACCAATTCACGCACGTCCATGACCGGCGAGGTGATCGTGAAATAGCGCTTCGCGCCGGATGGCCGCCTGGGCTCCAGCACCTACAGCTTCCGCACCACCACGGCCGTTCCATAGGCGCAGATTTCCGTCCAGTTCGGCCCCATCTCAGAAGTATCGAAGCGCATCGCCAGGATTGCGTTGCCACCCCTGGCCTCGGCTTCCGCCACCATGCGCTCCATCACCTGGTTGCGGCTGTCGGTGAGCGCCGTCGTCATCCCCTTCAACTCGCCGCCGAACATCGATTTCAAGCCGGACCCCATCTGCGAAAACGCATTGCGGGAACGGACGGTCAGTCCGAAGACCTCGCCAAGGACTTCGGTCACCTCATAGCCGGGCAGGTCGTTCGTCGTAGCTATCAACATGCGTACATCCTGGCCCCGCCCATGGGCCGCTGCAATACCCCCGCCTGGCTTCGACCCTCATCGCCGGAGCGCCCTTCGCACCGCCATTGCAGTTGACAAGCGGGCCGCGGGAGTGAACGATCACCGTGCCGTCTATCGGCGCAATTCGTGCCTGCACGGATGCCGAAGGCGAGCTTTGCTGGTAGCCCGTTTCCCACGCAGTCCGCCTGGACCCGAGTCGGCCGGTACGGACAGGTTGCTCCCGCGAGCCTTTCGCGCCCTTCCTGTACCCCGCTCTCAGAGGCGGGGTTTCGTGTGCCGGGGCTCGAGAGGCACCAACTTGCGCACCATGATGGCGGGGAAAATCCACCGCGCTACCGTCACCGAGGCCAACCTCGACTATGAGGGCTCCATCACCCTCGACCCGATCCTCATGGATGCCGCCGGCATCCTCCCCTACGAACAGGTTCACGTGCTCGATGTCACCAACGGCGCACGCCTCGAGACCTATGCCATCACCGGGCGGCGCGGCTCGGGCGAAGTCTGCATCAACGGCGCTGCTGCCCGGCTCGTGCACGAACGCGACCTCGTCATCATTGTCACCTACCGGCAGCTGAGCGACGAGGCAGCCGCTGGCCTCGCACCGCGCCAGGTGCACGTCGATTCCGCCAACCGCATCATCCGCACAACCCTGGGCGATGGCCTGGCCGCCAGCGCCCGCGAAGCTGCCGCCCTCGTCTAGCCCGTCCCGGAGGTTTCTAATCATGGCTCGCTACTCCATCCACAAGCTCCGGGAACTCAAGGCGTCGGGCCACCGCTTCGCGATGATCACCGCCTATGACTTCCCCTCCGCTCGCCTCGTCGAACAGGCCGGCGCTCAGGTCATCCTCGTCGGTGATTCCCTCGGGAGCGTCGTCCTTGGCTACGAATCGACCGTCCCCGTCACGATGGACGACATGCTCCACCACACGCGCGCCGTCGTACGCGGCACAGAGCGCGCGATCGTCGTTGCCGATATGCCCTTCATGAGCTACCAGGCCAACCCCGACGACGCCATGCGCAACGCCGGCCGCCTCCTGCAGGAAGGCGGAGCGACGGCCGTCAAGCTCGAGGGCGGCAGCCACATCGCGCCACTGGTGCACCGCATGGTCGAATCCGGCATCCCCGTCATGGGCCACCTTGGCCTCACCCCGCAATCGGTCAACCAGTTCGGTGGCCACAAGGTCCAGGGTAGGACACCAGCCGCGGCAGCGCGGCTCATCAACGACGCTCGTGCCCTGGAGGATGCCGGCGTCTTCGCGATCGTCCTCGAAACCATCCCGGCCCCCCTCGCCAGGATGGTCACCGAACGCCTCGCCATCCCAACCATCGGGATCGGCGCCGGACCGGATTGCGATGCCCAGGTGCAGGTGTTCCACGATATGCTCGGCATCTACGACGACCTCCGCCCAAAGAAGCACGCAAAGGACTACGCCGCCATTGGCGCCATCATCCGCGAGTCAGTGCACACCTACATTGCTGAGGTCGAATCGGGGGCCTTTCCCACGGAGGCGCACAGCTTCCCTATGGACGACGCGACGCTCAGCGAATTGACCGCCGGTAGCTGGCGATTGCCCGGCGGACCCGCCGCCACACCGGCCGGCTCCAGCGCATGACCACGCCGCGGCCCGGTCCGGTTTCCACGGGCCATCGACAGCCGTCCTCCGGCCCACGACAATCAGCCCTCAGCATGAGAGTCCTGACCACACCGGCTTCGATGCGAAACTACCGCCGCCGCCTCGATGGCAGCGTGGGCTTCGTGCCCACCATGGGCTACCTCCACGATGGCCACCTCGCCCTCGTACATCGCGCCGCTCGCGAAAATGCCCACACCGTCGTTTCGATTTTTGTCAATCCCGCCCAGTTCGCGCCCGGCGAGGATTTCGAACGCTACCCGCGCGATGAGGTGCGCGACCTCGCCCTGCTGCGCGAGGCTGGTGTCTCAGCGGTCTATCTGCCGGCCGCCGCCGACATGTACCCCCGCGGCTATCAGACCTACGTCGATGTCGAGCGCATCACTCGCACTCTCGAGGGTTCGGCTCGCCCGGGCCACTTCCGTGGCGTCACCACGGTGGTGCTGAAACTCATCAATGCCGTCGAACCGGATCGCGTCTATTTCGGGCGCAAGGACGCTCAGCAACTGCGTGTCATCGAGCGTATGGCCCGCGATCTCGATCTCGCCACTGAAATTGTCCCCTGTGAAATCATGCGCGAACCAGATGGCCTCGCCCTGAGCAGCCGCAACGTTTATCTGTCCGGGGAGCAGCGCGCAGCCGCGCCCGTGCTCTACAACGCGCTTCAGGAGGCCCGCGTTGCCTTCGACGACGGCGAGCGCGACGCCGACCGGCTCCGCTTTCTGGTCGCCGAATGCCTCAACCGCGAGCCCCTCGCCGAGATCGAATACGTCTCCCTCGCCGACGATCGATCCCTGGAGGAGATCGAAGGCAGAGTGCGTCGCCCGGCGTTGCTCTCGATTGTCGTCCGCTTCGGGCACACACGACTCCTGGATAACCTCGAACTCTCCTGACCCCACCGCCGTGAGGGGGCTTGACGGAGGTGCTACTCTTGGCCCCAGAGTTCGGCATATCAGGTTCCGTGTTGGATCGAATTGGCTGCGAGGAGGCTCAGCCTCCTGCTCGAGAGCCGCGCGAGAGGTATCACGATGGGAGAGAAAGAGACCGGCGCCGTCGCTGCCGGGGCGCCCTCAGCATTGGCATCAGGCGGGCGCGAATCATCGGCGCCGTCCGTGAGCGAGCGGACCAGCGTCAAGTCGGGTAAATCCAACAGCAGTGACATCGCTGATGCTCGCGGTGGTGACGACGGCGAAGGCAGTGGCACTCCAGACCCCGTGGAGGCGTCGAACCTGAACCAATCGAAGTCGAACATCAACCGCCCCGCCCAGCCTGACGACGGCGGGGTGCCCACCCCATCCGAGGGCGCCATCGTCAAGAGCAAATCCAACATCTCGAACAACCGTGAAAGCGCACCCGGTGACGGGGGCGGCGGCCAGCCCGGCATTGCCATCGGCGACCCCGGCGTCAACGGCAACATCGCGCCCGCGGAAGACGAAGGCGGCGGCACTTCGAACCCCATCGAGGCGTCGAACCTGAACCTCTCGAAGTCGAATATCAACCGCGACGCCCAGCCTGGCGCAGGCGGAGCGCCACCTTCCTCCGAGACCGCCATCATCAAGAGCAAGTCCAACATCACCAATAACTAGCGCTGGCGATGTCAGGTGCCAATCTTCCCGGGCTTGCTGCTGACGGTCCCTGTGCTGAGCTCGCCGCGAGTCTTGGCCACCGTCCGTGCCCCTTGCCTCCCGGCTCACTCGTTGGCCTCGAACACGAATTTCGCGTCCTTCGCGATGGCCACCCGATCGATTTTCGCGATTGCATCCACCGCCTGCCCATCGATGGACTTCGCCTCGACCCCGGCGACACGAACGCCTACCGTTGCCGCTCGGGTATCGCCATCACCGCCGACGGCGCCGAGGCAGAGTTCGCTTCGCCCCCGGTGCCGGTAGTCCCCGGCTTCGCCCGCGAGGTCGCCGCCTGGGCCGGGCGGGGCCGGCGCGAACTTGAGGCGGCGCTGCCGCCGGACACCACGCTCGACGGCTATTCCACCCATATCTCGGTGTCCATGCCAGACGCCATCAACGACGCTGTCGCCGGCCTCTTCGCGCGCACCTTCGCGGCCCCGCTTGCGCTCCTCCTTGAACGCCCCGGCTCGCTTGGCATCTACGTCCGCCCCCGCCCCGGACGCCTCGAACTGTGCGGAGAGTTCGTCGATGGCCACCGGCTTGCAGCGGTGGTGGCCTTTGCCGTTGGAAGCGCGCGGGCCTGTGCCGCCGCCATCGTTGGTCAGCCTCGCGGGCGGCTTTTCCCGGAGGAGCTAGTCGTGGCCACCTTGCCGGGGATAGAGCGATTCGGCCTCCGCATCACGCGGGAGGCCCACGGTGTGGACCTCTACGCCGGTGGCCGCGCAACCATGCTTCAGACAGCGGCCGGTGCTCCCATTTCTGCCCAGGACCAGGTCAATCAGGCGTGGGCCGCGGCGCGCGCGGCACTCGCGACCGATGCATCCCCCCACGACATTGAGACGGTCGATGCGATGGTCGCTGGCCGGCGTCCGCTCGGCGTGGAGCTGAGAGCTGCGGAGCCTCGCGCGGCGACGTTGGGTGCTTCCCCGCCGTCGCCGTTCGGCCGCGCCGCTAACTCCGTGCAGAGGCCACGTTTCACCCTGAGCCCGCTGCTCGCTACCTGGGCGTTCACAGCCTTCCATGCGGCGTCAGCGCAGGGAGAGGCCGTCCTCGTTGTCCCACGCGACCGTCTCGCCGTGCTCTTTGCGCGCCTCGATGGCGGCGACCTCGACGCGCTCCTACCCGGCTTGATCGAGCGCGTCCCCGCCGATCGCATCCTCGCCAGTCACGAACAGACTACGGCGCCGGGCCTCTACAGCGGTATCGCGGAACCCCTCGCACTTCTGGCGACCGAGCGTCAGCCCCAGGGCCGGGAGGTCCAGGCGTCCTCCCGCCCCGGCAAGGCTGCCGCCGCGATGCGGCCGGGCAAGGCGGCTCGCCCATGGAAGCTGCTCCTCCCGCTGCCCGAGCAGGCACGGTCTGCCCCACTCCCGGTCGAATCTTCAGCGGATGCTCCCGCACCTGTATCAGCCGCACCGGGGAACTCCGGCGAAAGCAGCAGCACGCAGACCAGCGGCTCTTTCCGCCCCCGCTCATGGGTGCGTTCGAAAGCAGCCGCTCTAGCCGCGCTCGCGGCCGTTGCCGTCATTGCAGCCGGGGCTGCGGCGGCCGTTCTCGCCGGGCAGGGATACGCCGGCGGCGTGAAAACGCCGACACCGAATCCCTCTCTCACGGCACCGGCCACGCCAACCGCGGCCAAGGCAGGAGGGTTGGATGACATGCAGACAAGCCCGTCGCCGGCGACCAGCATGCCATCGAGCAGCGCTACCACGTCGCCGGCGGCCACCCCTACGGCGCTGACCGCCACGGCAGCACCGGCCCTCGCTACCGCCGGGACAACGCCTCATCCTACTGATTCAGTGCCCACGGCCACGCCACGGTCCACGCCCACCCTGCGGCCGACCGAGACTCCCCGCCCCACGCCATCACCTACCGCTACAGCCACGGCCACAGCCGCGGCTACAGCAACCGCCACCGCCACTGCGCACGCAACCCCAACGCCAGCAGTTGGCATTCCCACGCTGGGGCCGATCCCGACTATCCCGCCGAAGACTCCGGCGCCCTCTCCGGCACCGGTCTGCACGCCGCCCCCGGGGGCCACCTGCCCCTGAGCAAAGGCTGCCGCGCGCAAAGACGCCGATCCGATCGCGCTTCGAACACGGTCGCCGGCGTCTTCGCGGGGCTACGGGGCTAGTGGCATCTCGCTGGAAGCTATCCGGCTTCGCCACCGAGTTCACGGTTGGTCGCCTCATCGAGGAGCCGTGCGAGGCGGTTGTGGTGGCGCGCAAGCGCCATTTCCAGCAAAATCGCGCGTTCGCCGAGGTCGATCATTCGCCAGATGTCCGCATCGAGGTGGAGATTGGCTTCCATATACAGCTCATCGACCTGGCGTGAGAGTGCGAGGTGTTCTTCGCGCTGGCGTTCGAGTGCGGCATGCAGCCTTGGCTCGGCAGCTTCGATCCGGTTGATGGTTGAGCCAGGCCGCGCCGTCCGCGCAACGTGCCGCCGTAGGGCCTCGCGTGCTGCCGCAATATGGCCGCTAAAGCGCCCACTCCACTGCCCGGGAAAGCGCGCACTGAAGGGCAGATGGGCGGCCTGCCGCAGCAGGTCGCGTGCTTCCTGGATCGGGTCGTCGATGGCAGGGCGCTCGGCGGTCGCTGTCCCGCCACTTTGTGAGCTCGAGCCCGGCGCGAGGCTCCTCGGCGCAAAAGTTCCGGAGTATTGCATGGTTCCTCCCTTCGCGTGCGCAGCCACGCGATTGCTGGTTGGCGCGTTGACGCCAACATGCCTCAGCAGCGCCAACTGTGGCGCCGCTTGATTCGTGGGGAGGGCATTTTGCCCTCCGAACGCCTACGGGGTTAGCTGACGGGTTCGGCGTCGGAAGTCGCCTGGAGGCCGCGCGTGAGCCTCGTTCACCCCGGTGTGGTGGTTCCCCCGTTTTCGGCCCGCGTCATTTGGGGCCTCCATTCGGCGATCTGAGACTAGCACAACCAGTGTTGCAAAAGTGCAAACGACACGTAAAGTGTTGATCACCGATCACCGCGATCCCGGCGCCGCCACGGCCCTGCAATGCCTGTCCCCTAAACCGTCCGGACGCCTACCATTGGCACGTGCGCTACCACCGCGTCGTTGCTAAATTCGGCACCAGCCTGCTCACCGCTGGCTCAGATCGCCTCGACCTGGAAGCGATGTCACGGCTCGTCGGCCAGGTCGTCCGACTGCGCGCGCGGGGCTCCAGCGTTGTCGTCGTCTCCAGTGGCGCCCAGGCGGCCGGGCGGCACCGGCTGGCCAAGCGCCTTCCCGCCGGCCGCACTCCCACCCGCCAGGCCTTCGCCAGCGTCGGCCAGTCGCACCTCATGCAGAGCTGGGACGAGCTTTTCGACTGGCACGACACCGTTGTTGCCCAGGTCCTTCTCACACGGCGCGACCTGAGTGATCGGCTTGGCTACCTCAACGCCCGCACGACGCTCCGTGAACTGCTCGACGCCGACACCGTCCCCATCGTCAACGAGAACGACGCCGTTGCGCTCGATCAGGTTCTCGCCACGCGCATCGGCGAGAATGACAGCCTCTCTGCCTACGTCGCCAACCTCATCGATGCCGACCTCCTCGTTATGCTGACCGATGTCGATGGCCTCTATGACAAAGATCCCCACACGCATGCCGAAGCCCGCCTGCTGCGTCGCGTCGAGCGCATCGACCCCAAAGTCGAGGCCGCCGCTGGTGATGGCCGCGGGCACGGGACCGGTGGCATGGTGACTAAACTCCGCGCCGCGCGTATCGCCACCCAGGCCGGCGTCGACGTGGTCATCGTCAACGGCCGCGACCCCGACGTTCTCCTCGCCGTCGCCGAGGGAGAGGAACGCGGGACGTTCTTCCCAGCCGCTGGCGATCGCATCGAAAGCCGGAAACGCTGGATCCTGGGCAACATCAGCCGCAGCGGCCATATCGTCGTCGATGCTGGCGCGGCACTCGCGCTCCAGCAGCACGGCCGCAGCCTCCTCCCGGCCGGCATCGCTGCTGTCGTGGGTGCGTTCGAACGCGGCGAAGCGGTCGAAGTCCGCGACCCGGAGGGGCGGCGCATCGCGGCCGGGACTGCCAACTACGATAGCCGCGAACTGTCCCGCATCCGCGGGCTCCACAGCGAGCACATCGCCGAAACGCTCGGCTACGCCTACGGCGACGAGGTCATCCACCGCGACAACATGGTGCTCTCGTAGACGCTCGTCCCGGGTCGCCGTCGGCTACACTGGGGCCATGGAGAGCCATGACCCGCGTTTGGCCGCCCTCTGCCGCCCATTCGCCGAAGCACCGGAAGTAATCCTTGCCTATCTCTTCGGCTCCCGCGCCGAAGGGCGCGAGCACCCGGATAGCGACTGGGACATCGCCATCGTGACCGATGCCCACATCAGCTACGCGCGCCGATTCGAACTCGAGCTTGCCGCGCAGCAACGGCTCGGCGGCGGCCGCGTCCAGGTCATCACAATGGACTCGGCCCCGATCGAGCTTCGCTATCGCGTCGTCGCCACCGGCATCCTGCTATTCGCACGGTCGGTGGAGCTACGGGTCGAATGGGAGGCGACGACGATGAGCCGCTACTTCGATGCGCTCCCCGGCCTGCGCCAGTGGCGTGCCGACCTCATCAAAGGAGGAAACAGCGATGCCGCAGTTCGCCGGTATCGAAAGCAGACTCGAAAAGCTCAACGACTGCGTGAACCGGCTGGAGGCGATCCGGACGATCGACCGGATCGAGTTTCTCGCTGATACCGACCTGCAGGACATCGCAGCTCGCCGCTTTGAAATCGCCGGGCAGTGCTGCATCGATCTGGCGCTTCGCCTGATTTCGCTGGAGGGTGCTCCCCGGCCAGCGAGAGGTCAGGACGCAGTACTTGCGCTGGGCCAATTGGGCATCCTCTCGGGTGACCTGGCCCGCAAGTTGGCTCCAATAGCCGGTTTTCGCAACGTCCTCGCCCATGACTATGTGGATGTTGACTGGACGGTTGTCCACGCTCACCTCGGCGAACTCGATGTCCTCCGGCATTTCGCCGCTGCCATTCGCGTTTGGCTGGAGCAGACGAGCAGCGGGGGCTGAGTTTTTCCCCTTTCCTCCACAATCCGTACTCAACGCGCGCTCCGTGCTGACGACTGATTCAGACGCCGAACTCCCGTGAGCACCGAGCGCAGAGAGGAAGCGCCATTGAGGACAACACCCCCTCCCACGGACGACGCCCGGAATCGGATAAACTGCAGTCCCAGCCTGCCGTCCCAGGAGTCAACCATGGACCCGGAACTCGCCGCCCTCCTCCCGGTGCTCGAAGCGGATACTGCCGCCAGGCTCGAACTCTTCGAGACGCAGCTAGACGAAGTGCGGCGCCAGCGTGCGGCCCTCGCCGCGGCGACACAGGGCACCGGCCCGGCCGTCGAACTCCAGGAGGACCGGCTCATCCCCGGCCCTGGCGGCGAGATCCCTATCCGCGTCTTCTTGCCTGCGAACCCCGTCGGGGCCTACCTGCACATCCACGGCGGTGGTTGGGTGCTCGGCTCCCATGCCGCGCAGGACCCACTCCTGCGTGGCATCGCCAGCGGAGCCGCGCTCGCCGTCGTCTCCGTGGGCTATCGCCTCGCGCCTGAACATCCATACCCCGCCGGCCTCGATGATTGCGTCGCAGCCAGCAGATGGCTCGAAGCGAACGTTTCCGCGCTTGGCGTCGCAGATGCTCAGTCCCTCTTCGTCGGCGGAGAGTCGGCCGGCGCGAACCTCGCCGTGGCCACGCTGCTCTACCGGCGAGACCACAGGGAAGCGCCCTTCCGCGCGGCCGTGCTGAAGTTTGGAGTCTTTTCGGCCATCTATGACCTGCCCTCGATGCGAGCGATGTGGCATCGCAATTTGGTGCTGAGCGGCCCCATCATGGAATTCTTCTCCCGTTGCTACGCCCCCGAGAGGGACCTCCGCCACCCCTATATCTCTCCCCTCTATGCCGACCTCAAAGGCATGCCGCCGGCCCTCTTCAGCGTCGGCACGCTGGACCACCTCTATTCCGACACGATCCTCATGGCGCGCGCATGGGAAAAAGCCGGGAACGCCTGCGAACTCCACGAATATCAGGATGCTCCGCATGGCTTCACGGGCATGCCGCTCGCGATCGGCCGGGAGGCCAATGCCGAGGTGATCGCTTTCCTCAAGCGCACGCTAGCCACCGTCCCCGGCGCGGTTACACCCTGAGCCGTGCCGGCACTCGCTCGAACTGCAGGATATGCTCGAACGTCTGGCGCTCCCGGATCAAGTCCGCCTGCCCATCGCAAATGAGCACCTCGGCCGCGAGTTTCCGCGTGTTGTAGTTGGAAGACATCGCCGCACCATAGGCCCCTGCATCGTCGATCACGAGGTAGTCGCCGACCTTCGCTTCGGGCAGCAACCGTGTGACCACGACGCCGCCATCCTCCTGGGTGAACACGTCCCCCGATTCACACAGCGGACCGCCGACGATCACGTCCTGCGCCAACTCTGGTTCCCGGCCATCACGGGCGGCGACCGAAATCTCGTGGTATGAGCCATACATCGCTGGCCGCACCAGCGTCTCGAAGCCGGCATCCACCAGGTAGAAGGTGTTGCTCCCCATTCGCTTCACCGCCCGCACTTCGGTCACCAGCACACCACTCTCCGCGACCAGGTAGCGTCCGGGCTCCACTTCCAACGACACGCCGTGGCCCACGATGTCCTCGATCGCCCGCCGCGCCCGGTCCCAGAGGCCGAAATACGCCCCGACGTCGATGCGCGGCTCGTCCTTGTGATAGGGGACGGGCAGCCCTCCACCGGCCGAGATTACTTCCAACTGGGGGCCCATCCGCGCGGCGGCCTTCACCATCGCGTCGCACACGGTCGCGAGGTGTGCAAAGTCGGTGCCGGACCCGATGTGCATGTGCAGCCCCTGGATCCTTACACCCGCGCTCTCGCCCAGCGCCAGGCACTCCTCCAGCTGTTCGTGCCAGATGCCGTGCTTGGAAAACTCGCCCCCGGTGTTCGTCTTGCGCGAATGGCCGTGGCCGAATCCCGGGTTGATGCGTAACGTGACATTCGCTCCCGGCGAAACCGTGCCGAGCTGCGCAATCATCTCCGGCGACCCCACATTCACCGGGATCTGGTGCTGTGCGACCAGCGCCAACGCGTCCGCATCGAAGACGTCGGCCGTGAAGACGATGCCTGGCGGGTCACCCCCGCCCGTGTAGCCCACCTGCAGCGCCCGGAAGATCTCGCCGGCAGATACCGCATCGACCACGACACCATGGCGCCGCATGAGTGACAGGATCGCCAGGTTCGAGCAGGCCTTCTGCGCGAACCGGACGACCGGGAACACGGACACGTCGGCGATGCGCTGCGTAATCACGGACTCGTCGTACACGAACACCGGCGTCCCGAACGCCCGTGCGAGTTCAGGCACACCGACCCCCGCGAACTGCTGGAGGAGACTCTTCATGCCCGCCATCGTCCCACATCGGCGGAGGAGCGGGAATGGGCCTGCTCTACTTGCCTGCCCCCAGCACGTACCTCACATATGCCGCGTACCAGTCCGTGGCGATGTCCCGCTGAGCGGTCGCAAGGTCCAGCTTGCCCGCGCAGACCAGGTCGTGCAGCGTGTTTTCGAGCACGTCCTTTTCGTGAAACCCGGGACGTGGCTCCGCTGGCTGTGGGAACAGGTTCTTGATGTCGTTCGAACCACCGATTTCGAGCGGGATCAGGTGGTCCACCTCATATTCGCCCGGCGCGTGGTGGGTGATGTGATACTCCGCATAGACGCGGTTCTTTGTCGCTGTGCTCACATCGCGCACGCTCTTCGAGTACCCGGGTGTACAGATCTGGCTGACAGTCGCATTGAACGTCCCACCGGGCGTGAGCGTGGGGTCGGGCAACACCACGCCTGCTGGCCGCGTCCCGCTGGCCGCCGCGATCACCGCATCGCCCGGTTGCGTGCCGTCTCCCCGGAACGCCGTGAATGCAATGACGGCGATCATCGTGATCACCAGCACCGTCAGGCTCACCACGACGACCGCGAACAGCGATCCACCAATCACACGCCTGGATTGGCCGGGTCCCGGCATCAGCCACCTCCGTCCGCGGCATCATACCTGAGACGCGCTTTTGCATGACAGAATCCGCACCATACGCGCCAGCCTGCCGAACCGCTAAACTCGCGCAGAATAACCCCACTCCCGGAGGAGACCGCAGATGGAAACCATTTTCGATGGCAACTTTCAGGTCGTCGTCGCAGGGCCCGCGGGCTTTGCCAACAACATCTATGTCGTCGTCGACCGTTCCACGAACGAGGCCGCCTTCATCGACGCTCCCGACGAGGTTGAGAAGAGCATCGAGGCCGCCGAGTCAGCCGGCGTCCGCCCCTCGAAAATCCTCCTCACGCACTCGCACGGCGACCATACCGCGAGTATCGATGCGCTCAAGGAGCGCTACAACTGCCTCGTCTATGCCGACGCCAACGAGCCCTGGCTCAAGCCCGGCCAGCTCGACGAACCGGTGTCTCACGGGGGCGAGGTTAGGGTGGGGAACCTCAGCTTTCGGGTGTTGAGCGTCCCCGGCCACACTCCTGGGAGCACGACCTTCGTCCACGGCAAGCACGCCTTCGTCGGCGACACCCTCTTCCCGGGCGGCCCCGGCCATTCGCGCACTCATGCGGACCTCCAGCAGGAGATCGCGTCGATTACTGCGCACCTCCACACACTCCCGGACGACACGACGATCTACCCTGGCCACGGTACCCGTGCGACGATCGGTGCCAGCAAGGCGGAGTACGCCGTCTTCGCGTCGAAGGGCCACGACGCGGATCTGCACGGTGATGTGGACTGGGCGAAGTCGTGATGAGCTGGCGCCCGGCCGGGTGCAGCCCGAAGGCGCGCACGGCGATAGACTGTCCCCGTGGCCCGCAGCAAGTCCCGCCTGACCAACTCTCGCCTGCGCCAGCAATTTGAAACAGAACGGCGCCGCGCCGCCTTCTTTGCCTTCCTTCCCGCCGCCGCTATCGGCATCATAGCGAGTGATACCTGGATCACCTCCTGGGCTGGAGTGCCGGGCGGACTGATCGCTGGCGCCGCAGCCTACGCCCTTGTCTATGGCTATGAGTCCTACATGTGGCGACGCCACCATGGATAGGCGCGCCGTCCGGCGTACAACTCCTGGCGGCCCGGCCGGCACCGGGGGCGAACTCTCGCACCTCGATGCCAGCGGCGCTGCCCGCATGGTCGATGTCTCAGACAAACCCGATACCGCCCGCGAGGCCATCGCCGAGGGCTTCGTCCACATGCTCCCCGCGACCCTCGCCCTCATCCAGCGCGGCGGTATCCCCAAGGGCGATGTCATCGCCGTCGCCCGCGTGGCCGGCATCATGGCCGCGAAGCAGACGAGCGCCCTGATCCCGATGTGCCACCCCCTCGCCATCACCGGCGTCGCGCTTGGCATCGAACCGGAGCCGGGGGCAAGCAGCGCACGGCTGCGCATCGTCGCCACCGTGAAGACAACCGGCAAGACCGGCGTCGAGATGGAGGCGCTGACCGCCGTCGCCGTCGCTGCATTGACGGTCTACGACATGTGTAAGGCGGTTGACCGCGGCATGTCTGTCGACGGCGTGCGCCTGCTCGAGAAGCGCGGCGGCAAGTCCGGGGAATGGCGCGCAGACTAGGCTGTCCTTGGCCCCGGCCCCGAATCCCCGGGAAGATTTGCAGACGTTTTACCAAACTGGCCTTCGCCGTTCACCGGCGGCCGTAGCAACAGACATGCAGTGCGAGTCTCATAGGTGGACATCGCACTTTCCACGCCGCCCCGCGCGGAGAGTGCCCGCCAGTAGGAGCCTTTCGGGCTCCACTCCACCCAAGTGAAAGAAGGGGCACAGCTTTTGAAGCGAATGACGATTCGGTTCCTGCAATTCGTTCCGGCCGGGCTACTCACGCGCAAAGCGGGCTTCGCTGCGCTCGCGCTGGCAGCGCCGCTCATGGCCATGACGGCCGCTTTCGCGCTAGCAGGGACGCTCCCCGCGTCCAATCCGCAAGGTACCACCTCCACTGCCACTATTGCCGGGGCTGTCTACACCCAGGAGCTGGCGCGTGAACAATCAACCACCGAAGTTGACTCTCGCGACAGTTCGGCGACACAGCCCACCGAGCAGGCGATGTCCGGTACCACCAACGCGACGGTCACTCCGACTCCCCCGCTAGACGGCACAGCCCAGGCTCAGGCCGCGCACGCCAATGGACATGGCTGTGACGATGTCCTCTTCGCTGCCACTGCCACGCCTGGCCCCGGCGGTCCCGTTGGCTGCACCGTTGGTAACAGCGGCCCGCACCGGCAGAACGGACTCGACCATGGCGCCAAATCCGCCACCGCCACCGTCACAGCCTCAGCTTCGCCCTCGGCCAGCCCCTCGCCGGACGCGACAGCCCAGGACCCGCACGCGAATGGCAAAGGCTGCGATGACGTCCTTTTCGCGGCGGGACGGACACCAGCACCCGGCGGGCCCATCGGGTGCACCGTTGGCAACAGCGGCGGCCACCGGCAGAACGGACTGCATGGGAACGTGGCTGCGACTGCCAGCCCCTCGGCAGCGGCGGCCACATCCACCACGTCCGTGATGGATTCCAGTACAACCGGGAACGGCCACGGGCCGGCCAACGGCCACGGCAAACACTGAGCGAAGGCACACCGCGCGCAGAAAGCGGGCCCGACATGGGCCCGCTTTTTCGTTTGCCACGCCGCCTTCGGCAAGAAGTGCTTGCAGCGGCTGCGTGGAAGGAGTTCACTTCCCGGCATGTATAACGAACTCATCCTCGATATCGAAGACCACGTCGCTACCGTCACCCTCAACCGCCCCGAAAAGCTCAACGCACTCAACCGCGGCCTCCAGCAGGAGATGCTGGACGTCTGCTCCCAGCTCAAAAACGACGACTCCGTCCGTGCAATCGTCTGGACAGGCGCCGGTCGCGGCTTCTGTTCGGGCGCCGACCTCACAGGCCCGCGCCCGGAAGGTGCCCCCGAACCATCCTGGCAGGAGATGTTGGACGAAGATAGCTGGGTCGGACGCCAGGCCCGGGCCGTCTACCTCATCGACAAACCCTCAATCGCCGCCGTCAACGGCGTGGCGGCAGGGGCTGGCATGTCGCTCGCGCTTGCCTGCGACATCCGTGTCGGCAGCGAGCACACGCGCTTCAAGACCGTCTTCATCGAACGTGCCCTCGCCCCGGATGCGGGCATGACCTATTTCCTCCCTCGCATCGTTGGCACCGGTAACGCGCTCGACCTCATCCTCACCAGCCGTGCAGTCGGCCCCGACGAAGCGCTCTCCATGGGCCTCCTTCAACGCCTCGTCCCGCACCCCGAACTGCGCGACACCGCCCAGGCGATGGCGCGCCAGATTGCCGCCTTCCCGCCGCTCGCCGCCATGATGTCGAAGCGCTCCGTCCAGCGCAGCCTCGACCACACGTTCGAAGAGCAGTTGCGCTACGAGATCCGCGCCATCGGCATCGGCCGCCAGGCTGCGAACGACGCGCGCGAATCGATCGCCGCTTTCCGCGAAAAGCGCACGCCCCATTACACCGGGCATTGACACGCGAATGCTGCCAACCGGGGGCGAGGCTCGCTACTCCTCGCCCTCCGCTTCGTCCACGTGGCCGTCCTCTTCGTCCTCGTCGAAGTCGAGTGGGAGGGTGCCGTTGAGCGGAACGCGCTTCGGTCCCGTGGCCTGGCCGGCGCCCTCTTCGAGCGAGGTCGCGCGCCGTTCGGCGCGGGTCGCCGCTTCGTCGTTCATCGTGAAGGCGGCGATGCTCGAAACCTGGTCACCTTCGCCGACGCGCATCACAGTCACGCCCTGCGTGTTCCGGCCCAACCGGCTGATCGTGTCCACCCGCGTCCGGATCACGACGCCATCGCGCGAGACAAGCATCAACTCCTGCCCCGGGTCGACGATCCGGCAGGCCGCGACATCGCCCGTGCGCTCCGTGATGTTGAGCGTCTTCACACCCTGGCCGCCGCGCCCCTGCACCGGATATTCGCTCAGCAGCGTGCGCTTGCCGAAGCCGCGCTCGGTGATCGCCAGCAGCTCGTTGCCGTCGTCGAGCGTCTCCACGCCGACGATATAGCCGCCCTTCGCGAGCTTCATCCCACGCACGCCACCGCTCGTCCGGCTTGCCTCGCGCAGGTCGTCAATCTTGAAGCGGATGGCCTGGCCCCCGCTCGAAACGAGCAGCACGTTCGTCTCGTTCGTGGCCAGCCGGGCAGCGATGAATTGGTCGCCATCATCCAGCCGCATGGCGATCTTGCCGTTGCGGCGCACCTCTTCGAACTCCTTCAGCAGCGTCTTCTTGATCACGCCGTTCCGGGTCGCCAGCAGCATGTAGTCACGCTCGTAGTCCTTGACGACAACGATCGCCGTCACGCGCTCACCGGCGTCCATCTCGATCAGGTTCGTGATAAAGGTACCCTTCGCCTGCTTCTTCGAATCCGGGATGTCATAGGCGTGCAGGTGGTAGACCTTCCCCTGGTCCGTGAAGAAGAGCAGGTTGTCGTGTGTATCGCAGACCACCAGCTTCATGATGGCGTCTTCTTCCCGCACCGGCGCCCCCCGTGCACCTGTCCCTCCCCGGCGCTGGCGCCGGAACTCTTCCAGCGGCATGCGCTTGATGTAGTTGCGGATGCTCAGCGTGAGCACGCTCTCTTCGTGGGCGACGAGGTCCTCTTCGCGGAAATCCTCGGCGTCTGCCTCCACGATCTCCGTGCGGCGCTGATCGCCATACTTCTTCTTAATCTCCATCGCATCCTCTTTGACGAGGATGTCGATCTTGTGCGGGTTGGCGAGGAGGTCTTCCAGGTATGCGATCTTCGCCTGGATCTCGTCGTATTCCGATTGCAGCGCTTGCCGTTCCAGCGCCGCCAGCCGCCGCAGCTGCATATCGAGGATGGCGCGCGCCTGGACCTCCGTGAACGTGAATGGGTTCGCCGCCGCCAGCCTCGCCAGTGCACGGTTGCCGGCGGGCAGCCTTTCGAGGATAACGAGGCCCGTGCCCTGCAGCAGGTCCAGCGCGTTCTGGGCCGAATCCGAGGCGCGAATCGTCGCGATCACCGCGTCCAGCATCTCGATCGCTTTGAGCAGCCCTTCTAGGACGTGTGCGCGCTCCTTCGCCTTCTCGAGCTGGTATTCCGAACGCCGCTTGATCACGTCGTGGCGGTGGGCGATGAACAGTTCCAACGCCTTCTTCAGCCCCACCCGCCGCGGCGCGCCATCGGCGATCACCATCATGTTCACCGAGAAGGTCGACCGCATCGCCGTGTGCTTGAAGAGGAGGTTCTTAATCTGTGTCGTCGATCCGTCCTTCTTCAGGACGATGACGATGCGCATGCCGTCGCGGCCGGATTCGTCCCGCAGGTCCGCGATCCCCTCGATCTTGCGGTCGCGCACGAGGTCCGCGATCTTCTCGACGAGCGTCGCCTTGTTCACCTGGTAGGGCAGCTCAGTGACGACGATTTGCGTGCGGCCGCCGCGCGCGCCCTCTTCTTCGATGGTGGTGCGGGCGTGCATGACGATGCGGCCGTGGCCCTCGCCATAGGCCAGCCGCACCTGTTCGCTGTCCTTGCCGACGAGTGCGATGCCGTGTGTCGGGAAGTCCGGGCCTTTCACGACGGTGAGGAGGTCATCGAGCGTCGCCTGGGGGTTGTCGATGAGCATCGCCATCGCATCGCACAGTTCGCCGAGGTTGTGCGGAGGGATGTTCGTTGCCATGCCCACGGCGATGCCCGTCGACCCGTTGAGCAACAGGTTCGGGATGCGGGAGGGCATGATCGTCGGCTCGCGGTGGCGGCCGTCGTAGTTGTCCTGGAAGTCGACCGTGTTCTGGTCGATGTCGGCGACCATCTCTTCGGCGATGGGCGACATGCGCGCTTCCGTGTAGCGCATCGCCGCCGGCGGGTCGCCATCAACGCTCCCGAAGTTGCCCTGGCCATCGACCATCGGGTAACGCAGCGAGAAGTCCTGCGCCATGCGCACCATGGCCTCGTAGACCGGGCCATCGCCGTGCGGGTGGTAGCGGCCCATGACATCGCCGACGATGCCGGCCGATTTGCGGTAGCCCGTGCCGGCGCGTGCACCGCTGTCGAACATGCCCCAGAGGATCTTGCGCTGCACCGGCTTGAGGCCGTCGCGTACATCCGGCAGCGCCCGCGCGACGATGACGCTCATCGCATAGTCGAGATAGCTGGAGCGCATCTCCTGTTCGATCATGACCGGGTGGACGTTGGACGTGGGTTCGATGGACACGGGCACTCCGGGAGGATGGGCCGCACAGCGCCGCATCCGAAATCGCTAGGGATAGTATACCTTTTCCGGTGCGCACGAGCGATGAGCGACGAGCAATGAGCAATGAGCAAGCCTGAGCGAGCGAGCTCGCTTTGCCGCAAGCGGCGAGCGAGGAGTGGTGGCGGGCGTTGTCTTCAAAAAAAAAGTTTGTTCAACAAACGATTCGGTTTGTTCGTGTCGCGCGTGTCGCGATGCTGCCCGGCACGGTGAGGGCGGCGTTTTTCACGGTCAATACGCGGTCGAGCGCGGTGCGGGCGCGGTGCGGGCTCGGTGCCGTGCGTTGCGGCGGGGGTGGGTGTGAGTGCTGGGTAGCGGGGTGGACGAAGGCATGCATGTTGGGAGCGTGGGGTGTGGAGCGTGGAGATGGAAGGGGCAGGTGGCGGGGGAGGGGACCGGCAACAGGGATTGGTGGGAGGGCGACTGGCCGAACCGCGACCGAAAGGGAGCGCGCGCGAGCAGGCGCGGTCTTTGCTCGCAGGCGAGCTCGTTCGTCCCGCCGGCACATATCCAGCGTCTGGCGTGGTCGTCAGTTTCCGCGCGCTCCCTTTCGGTCAGACCACAGTCGTGTAGCGCACCATTTAGGCGAAGGTCTACGCGATGCTCTTGTCAGAATCGCGGAACGTGGCCAGCAATGCATCAAAGGCTGGCCGCGGGAGTTCGCGCCGGCCAAGCTTGCCGCCCTTCCCACAGTACGAATAGAAGCTACGTTCGCCCTCAACCGAGCTGTCCTTAGCCCGCAAGTTGATGACCTCGCTGCGCGACCTGCCGGTGAGCACAGCATCAGGACGATCGCGCGGTCCGGCGGCCGGCCACCGTGGGCGGTAAGAGGTAAGCTGGTTCACGAATGGGACGACAGGCTGGCCATCACACCGTACGGGAGTTCTACCTCCGCCGGTTCGGAGACCCCCGAAACGCCGAAGATGCACGAATCGTCGCGCTAGAGAAGGAGTCGGGCCGGCGCCTTCCGGCCCAGTCGGCTCGGAATCTTGCAAAGATCCGCGACTTCTACACGATCGCGGGCGATGATGCTGACGACGGTCAGGAACTTGAGCGGCTCATTGCGGGCTACGAGGCGATCTGGGCGGACGCATTGCGGACCCTGGATAGGGGCCTCCCATTAGACAGTGAGACGCGCTTCTTTGTATCGCAGTTCGTGGCGTTCCAGCTCGTACGCACGACTCGAACGCGCGGCCTCACCTCCAACATGATGGTTGACCTCACCAAGTGGCTTGGGAGCATGACGATCGCGGCGCAGCGAAACCAACTTGGAGAGGAAGGGCTCAGAAACTGGGTTCGACAGTTTGTCGGCGAAACCGGTAGAGACGACGAATCCATCGACGAGCTCATAGCGATCTTGGACGATCAGAAGTACGAGGAGCGAGGATTCACGATCGTGCCGGGTACTGGAGAGCATCTCAAGCAGGTCGTGCGTGCGCTCGATGAGGATTCCGAGTTCATCGCGTATGTCTTCCAACGGCGTTGGCAGCTACTCCGAGCCCCCAAGCGAGAGTTCTTCGTAACATCGGACCACCCCGTTACTCTCGTCGCTCATCCCTCGCTGGGCTACGCCGGCCTCCGTACCGCCCAGGCAATCGGGCTGCCCATCGCACCGGACCGCTACCTCGTCATGGGGGCCGTTAGATCGCTCCAGACGGCAGAGACCACCGTTACCCGGGACGAACTTCTACGGTGGAACCTTCGCACCATTGCCTCGGCTGACCGATGGATCTACCTACACCCTTCGACTCCCGACTCGTCGGTAATACCGTCGAGTCCATCGAAGGGAGCCGTGCAGCACAAGTCGAGATCGACGAGGCGCCGACGGCTGCTCCGCTAACGCCCCATCACCCACCATAGCCACCCTTGCAACATATCCCGTGGATTTCTTTACCGGGAATGTTTCGTGTGGCGGTGAGCTGCTCAAAAACATCCGGCTTTCCGTTACCGCGGACCAAGCGCCAGTCGGTCATGCGGTCTCGACCGCTTCACCGCCAACGGTGGATAGTCGCCCTTTGAGCTTCGTTTGGCCGCAGGGTTACGCGATAAGACGGTCGGATGCTCGCCTGGAAGTCGTCGGCCTTGGCGGCACGCCTGTCTTAACGGATGGGGTGATCATTGGAACGATCGGGGTGTGTTCCGAGGGCAATGGCACATTCATGATCGCGAGGATCAACCCCACACCGGCCCCATGACCCGCTCCCGCTCAGTTCTCCACCGGTGCATCGTCTGGTAGCCCTTCAGCGCTTGCGCGATCACGTTGAGCAGCTTTTCGTGCCCCTCGAACTGCTCGACCAGCACCACTCTTCTCCCGACTGATAGGGAGTCGCGCCCCCTTACAGCCCCCGCAGGAACGCCAGCATCTCCTCGTTCACTTCCTTCGCCCGCTCCTGCTGCGTCCAGTGGCCACAGCCCGGGAGCATCACCTTCTTGCGCAGGTTGGGGACGCTCTCTTCGAGGTCGTTGATAGCCGCACCCGCCATCGCCACCACCACATCGCGGTCACCGGCCATGAACAGGGCCGGCTGAGTGATCTTCGCCCCCGCGAATGCCGCCGTGAGCTCCCAGTTGCGGTCGATGTTGCGATACCAGTTCAACCCCCCGCGGAAGCCCGCACCCTGGAACTCCTTCGTGAAGTAGTCGAGGTCAGCTTCGCTCAGCCAAGCCGGCAGCTCCTTCGGCTCCTCCATCTGGTCCAGGAAGCCGGCGCTGCTCGGCAGAGGCATCGGCGCCCGCACCGGCGCATCGCCGCTCGCCCCAACCAGCGTCAGCCGTAGCGAACGCTTCACATCCTTCTGCAGCTCGTGCTCCGCCACGCCCGGCGTCTGGAAATAGAGCTGGTAGAAGAAAAAGTCCCCGAAAGCTGCCCGCATGGCGTCGGTCGGACGCACCGGCCCACCCCAGCCCATCGCATCCCCGGCAGCGGGCTTTGCCGTGCTCGCGCGAGGCATGTAGGGCACGCTTAGCCCGATGACCGCGCGGATGCGGTCCGGCCGCAGCAGCGCCGTGTTCCAGGCGATCGGCGCGCCCCAGTCGTGCCCCGCAATCACAGCGGTCTCCTCGCCCAGCGCATCCATCAACCCGATGACGTCGCCGATCATGTGGAACTGTGTGTACTGGTCGATCGCTTCAGGCTTATCCGTCTGTCCATAGCCGCGCTGGTCCGGTGCCACCGCGCGGAAGCCCGCCTCGCCCAGCGCCTGCAACTGGTGCCGCCACGAATACCACGATTCTGGCCAGCCGTGACACATAATCACCAGCGGCCCCTCGCCCGCCTCCGCGATGTGCATGTTGATGCCGTTCGTCTGGACCGTGCGGTGCGTGATTGTCATGGGCTGCTCCAGTCGTTGGCTCCGCTTACGCGGGACACGATTGTGCCTGCTTTTTCGATTCAGTGCCACCCGCCTCAGGATGCTCGCGGCAGCAACACGCAGCCTGCCAGCCGCTACAATCCCCACGTGCTGCCCATCAACCTGCACGAATTCGAAGCACTCGCCCGCGAAAAACTTCCCGCAGCAACTTACGACTATGTCGCCGGTGGCGCCGAGGACGAAGTGACGTTGCGGGGCAATCGCGACGCCTTCGAGCGGGTCCTGCTGCGGCCTCGCGTGCTCACCGGCGTCTCGGAGCCAGACCTGACCACCAGCGTGCTCGAGACGACCATCTCGTTGCCCGTGATGCTGGCTCCGGCGGGTTTTCATCGACTCTGCTGTGCGGAGGGCGAAGTGGCGTCGGCACGAGCAGCAGCAGCAGCAGGGACGCTGCTCGTTGCAAGCACCATGGCCACCGTTTCGCTCGAAGCAACCGCCGCCGCAGCGGCCGGGCCGCTCTGGTTTCAGCTCTACATCTTCCGCGATCGCGCCATCACGGAAGCGCTCGTGCGCCGCGCGGAGCGGGCGGGCTATCGCGCCCTTTGCCTGACCGTCGACTGTGTGCAGGCGGGCCGCCGCGAGCGCGACATTCGCAGTGCGTTCGCGCTACCCCCCGGCCTCACGCTTGCCAACTTCAGCGGTGCGTCCGCCGCTGGCATGCCGTCGCTGGCGGAGGGCTCCTCGCTGCACGCCTACACTGCCGGACAGTACGAGCGCGCCATCGCCTGGAGCGACATCGGCTGGCTCCGTTCCATCACGACCATGCCGCTGGTGATCAAAGGGATCCTCACCGCTGAAGACGCCGCCCTGGCCGTGGAAGCAGGAGCGGCTGCGATCATCGTTTCGAACCATGGCGGCCGCCAGCTCGATGGCGTCCCGGCAACCATCGACGTACTTGAAGAGTGCGTCGAAGCCGTAGCCGGGCGTGCTGAAGTCTATGTCGATGGAGGCTTTCGCCGCGGCGCCGATGTCCTCAAGGCACTCGCGCTCGGTGCGCGGGCGGTGCTCGTCGGGCGTCCATACCTCTGGGGCCTCGCGTATGCCGGCGAGGCTGGCGCCGCGCAGGTGTTCGAACTTCTGCGCGAAGAGCTACGCATGGCGATGCTGCTCGCCGGTGTGGCCTCCGCTGGCTCCGTGCCACGAGCCCTGGTGAGGATGCGGCGTTGATCCTCCGGACGCCGCAGTGCCCCGCTTCCTTGTGAGAAGCGGGGCACTGGACGGCCGCGCGCGAGGAGGAGGTTCGCGCTACTTGACCGTTATTGTCCCCGTCATCTGGTCCGGGTGGACATCACAGCGGAACTTGAACGTGCCGGCGGCGTTCGGTGCCTGCCACGTCAGCGTCCCTGTCTTCCCCGCCGAAATAAGCTGCGGGACTGATGTCACCGCCTGGGCGCTGTCGAAGTTCCCGTCGGCCGGTGCGATGGTCATGTTGTGGAACACCTTGCCCTGGTTGTCCAACTGGAACGTTACCTTTGCCCCCAGCGAGACTGTGAAGCTCGTCGTCTCAAAGAAGTTGTCCTTCATCACCTCCGTCAGCGTCCCCGGGGCCGATGTTCCGGTCGTTGCGGAAGCTGCGGCCGTTGGGCTGGTGGCCGGCGCGGTGGTTGCCGTTGCTGCGGGCGAGGTTGCTGCTGGCGAAGCGGCTGCCGGTGCCGTTGCCGCCGAACCGGCAGCGCTCGTGATTGGGTTGAAGATCGATGGGTTTGCTGCACCCGTCACGTGGAGGACGCCGACAGCGCCTTCCGACACCCGGATGATCGCGTGGTCCACGAGCTTGTAGTCACCCGGCACCTCGACCTTGAACTCCACGATCGTCGCGCTGCCCGGGGCAACCGTAATAGTCTGGATCCCCCGCAACGGAGGGCTCTCCAGGGAGCCCGCATACCAAGCCTTGTCAAAGATCTCGCCGATCGTGTGGAAACTGGAAGTCAGGTTCGGGCCGCCGTTCGCGAAATAGATGCGGACCGTGTCGCCAACCTGTGCCTGGAGAGCCTTGTCGCCGATGAGCGACTTGGTGTCGCCGTTGAAGACGACGTAGGGCGGCTGCTCGTTGAACATCTTCGTCATGTCCATGCTCTGCATGCCCTTCGCGTTCGTCGCACCAGTCGTGTAGAACTCGCTCTGGCCGACGTAGTACTCATGGTTGACAGTGTCCTGGCCGTTCACGGGGTCGATCAGGATGGCGCCATACATGCCGCTCGCGATGTGGTCGGCGACTATCCCCGAGGCGCAGTGGTAGACGAACAGCCCGGCCGAAAGCGCTTTGAACGTGAAGGTCTTCTCCTGCCCCGGGGCGACCGTGGTCACACCTGCGCCACCGCCGGGTCCGGTCACCGCATGCAGGTCAATGCTGTGTGTCTGCGTGTTGGTCGCTAGGTTCTTCAAATGCACTTCGACCGTTTCGCCCACCCGCGCGCGGATCATCGGCCCCGGGACGGAGCCGTTGAAGGTCCAGGTGTCGTAGGTGACGCCCGGGGCAATTTCGACGGTCTGTTCCACCGCGACGAGGTTCACGATGACCTTGTCCGTCCCGCGAGGCGTTGGCGCTGGCACCGTCGGTGGCGCCGAAAGTGGCTCCGTGTAGACGGCAGTCGTGGCCGTTGTGCCACTCGAACTGCAGGCTGTGGCGAACAATGCCGCCGCGGTAATGGCGAGGAAGGCCGACGTGGCCACCCAGCGAAGTCGTCGCAGAGATGCGGCTCTTTTCAAGAAATACCCCCGAAGCCATCCGGTGTGTCAGTGTTGGCTCCGTTTGGTAGCCTCTCACGGTTGGCAATGCTGCGCACGTCCGACCGGCCTACCCAGGAGAGGCCGATCGGCCTTCATGTGATTTTCCTCACATAAAACACCCGGCAGCGCCGCCCCCCTCAACGCTCGCCGTAACTCACCGCCAGCCCTGCTCGCGCGTCCGACTGGATCCCGTATTGCGGGATTGGGTAGCGCAGACCGTTTCCTGCCAGCCGTTTCATTCCGGCGATCGCGCGGGGCAGGTACTTCGGTGGCAGCGCCATCAGCAACTCGTCATCGAGCACCCCGCCATATCGCCGTTCGGCGAAGCACGGGATTGCGAGGCTTGGCTCGCCCGTCACGAGGGCACGCCCCCAGGAATCTGCACAGGCCGATTCGCCCACCGCGCTCCATTCGAACTTGCGGTATCCGCTCCACTGCAACCCATTGATAAAAATGATCATCTGCCCTGGCGTGGCATAGATCAGGCAAATATCGGGCGGGTCCAGCCTGCCCGAGACGAGCGGCGAAACAGCCATAGCCTCGAACTGCCCGAACGGGACGGTGTCCATCGCTGCCTGGTGCGCGGCCGAGTCTTCGATCGTCTCGAACCAGACGCCAGCCATGTTCTTTCCCGAAAGCCAGCGCTCGTCCCGCGGGTGCAGCCCGATGACCGCGCCGCACTGCGCCCCAACAAGGTCATCGTTCGTGATGCCGACCGTCCAACCCAGGCGCGCCGCCTGCGCCACGATCTGGTCAGTCGTGTGGATGGTACCGTTGGGGCGGCGCATCCGCGGCACCGCCTCCATCTCCGCAACCGTGGCGAACATCTTCATGCCGATGGGCGTGGTCTTCAGCCGCAACAGCGTGTTGAGTTCTTCCACGAGCTTCGGCCAGTCGTAGCTGGCTGGCTGCTCCAGGGGAATCTCCGTGGGGTCGATGGTGGTCATTTGTACGCCTCCCGCGGAGATTGTTGTCGTCCCCAACGCGCCTTGTCCAACCGGAAGGATCGCTCGCACCCCGCGGCCGTTAGGCGCCCCCGCGCACCTCAGTAGCTCTTGAATAGCTTGCCCCACTCCGTGTCCATCATCTTGCCGATGCGCCGCTTGCCCAGCAGTGGGTACCAGTAGTAGTTGTGGTAGACATTGCTGGCGAAGAAGCTCCAGGGCACGATTGGCGTCCGCAACAGTGTCTTTTCGAAGCGATGGAGCTTGCCCCAGTAGATCTGCTTCTGCCCCCAGGACACGAATGTGTCCTCATCCTTGCTGAAGCCAAAGTTCACTCGGCTAATATCCAGCCCTTCGACGGTGATCTCGCTGGGGTTACCGACGCCAAGGCCCGCTTCGTGCGCAAGGCGGATGAACGGGATCGACATCGGGTCGAACCCCATCATCTTGGCCGCTACGGCATCGATCGCGACCGAATCCGAGCTCGCAAGGATGACATTCTTGACGTGCGGGCGCATGGCCCGCGGTCCCGGCCCGTCGCCGGCGATGGTCCCGTCCATCACTGCGAACACGCCCGTGT